>JACDJC010001196.1_pt1 | contig 23881 bp, 15 predicted proteins | sample 7454191 | NCBI WGS metagenome assembly JACDJC01 (sample SAMN14253291, study PRJNA609438) | sludge metagenome | isolation source: sludge after 25d culture with pyrite and EDTA | collected 2018-12-20 | reverse complement strand
TTCAAAGAACGTTTCGCCTTGTTTCAAGCAGCGCCGATGCACCACTGAAATTGTACCGGATAAACCGGTGGCTTTGTGGAAAAACGGATACAAAGATAATGCTTTTTTATCCCTGGGCAAAATGTTTTTTGCTTTTGGTCAATTATTTCTACCCGGTGAATTTTACGCAAACCCATCCGTTTCATCCCGTTTCATCCGTTTTTAACCCAATTCCCTTTGGAAAAGCGGCTGCAAAGATAGATATTTGATTATGCCCCGCAAACATATTGGTAATTTTTTTTGCATCGTGATATTGTCGAGACAAGGCATGCCTTGTTTCTACCTGATTTGGTGAGAGAAAAAAATCCAGGGGAAACCTCTTTTGAGGAGGGTTTTTGTGGGGAATGGCGAATTTTAAAAGGGGTTGTTGTATCTTCGCAGCAACAAGAACCTTTATCAGCAAAGATGACACCATTCAAAAACCTGGTAATCATACCTACTTATAACGAAAAGGAGAATATTGAAGCCATTATAAAAAGTGTGCTTTCGCAGCCGGTGCGCTTCGAGATACTCATAGTCGACGATGGCTCCCCGGATGGCACCGCACAAGTTGTAAAACGACTTCAGGGAGAGTTTCCTGAAAAGTTGCACCTTCTTGAGAGAGAGGGTAAGCTTGGCCTGGGAACGGCATACATAACAGGCTTTAAATGGGCCTTAAAAAATGGCTACGATTACATTTTTGAGATGGATGCAGATTTTTCGCACAACCCGGAAGATTTAAATCGGTTATACGAGGCCTGCACACAACAAGGCGCCGATTTGGCCATCGGCTCCAGGTATAAATCAGGGGTAAATGTAGTGAACTGGCCGATGGGTCGGGTTTTGATGTCGTATTTTGCTTCCACTTATGTTCGCCTGGTTACGGGAATGAAAGTGATGGACACCACGGCCGGCTTTAAGTGCTTCCGCCGAAAAGTACTGGAGACCATAAAGCTGGACAACATCAAACTCAAAGGTTATGGCTTTCAGATAGAGATGAAGTTTTCGACCTGGAAATACGGCTTTAAAATTATTGAGGTACCCATAGTCTTCACCGACCGGCGACAGGGTACTTCCAAAATGAGCGGTGGTATTTTTAATGAAGCTCTGTGGGGCGTTGTAAAAATGAAAATCGGTAGCTTTTTCAAGAATTATGAAGTATAAAATGGTTTGGAAATAAAAAACCCGGGTAATATGGACACACTCATAAAAAATGCCACCCTGATTAACGAAGACCGGATTTACCTGGCCAGCCTGTTAATTAAGGACAACAAGATTCATGAAATTTATTATAACGACACCCCTCTGCCTGAAGTGACCAATACCATCGACGGTGAGGGCAGTTACCTGTTGCCGGGGGTAATCGATGATCAGGTACATTTCAGAGAACCGGGACTCACCCACAAGGGTGACCTTTACACCGAATCGAGGGCTGCAGTGGCAGGAGGGGTGACCTCATACATGGAGATGCCCAATACACTTCCCCAAACCACAGCCATTGAAGCATTACAAGAAAAATTTGCAATGGCTGCCGGGCGTTCTCTGGCCAACTACTCCTTTTATCTGGGGGCCACTAATGAAAATCTGAAAGAATTGCTTAAAGCCGATCCTGCTTCCGTTTGTGGCATCAAGGTGTTCATGGGTTCCTCTACCGGTAATATGCTGGTAGATAACAAAGAGACTCTGAAAAATATTTTCAAAGAGGTACCAATGCTCATTGCTACCCACTGCGAGGATGAAGCCACCATAAAGCGGAACACCGAAAAGTACAAAATTAAGTATGGTGAATCCATTCCTTTCCGCTATCATCCATGCATACGCAGCGAAGAGGCTTGTTACAAATCTTCGTCGCTGGCGGTAGAGCTGGCCTCAAAATACGATGCCCGCCTTCACATTCTACATCTCTCCACTGCCCGGGAGTTATCACTACTAAGCAACAGCATGCCCTTAAAGCAAAAAAAAATAACCGGAGAAGTTTGCGTGCATCACCTGTGGTTTTCCGATAAATACTACGACCAATTGGGAGCACGCATCAAATGGAACCCTGCTATAAAGACCCTACACGACAGGGAGGCCCTGAGAGAAGCCCTAAGAAACAATACCCTGGATGTGGTAGCGACCGACCATGCCCCGCACACCCTTGAAGAAAAAAATAACCCCTATATTCAATCTCCCTCGGGTGGCCCGCTTGTACAACACTCTTTATTAGCTCTCCTTGAATTGAACCAAAAAGACATCTTCTCCAAAAAACTGATCGTGGAGAAAATGTGCCATGCTCCTGCCCTTTTATTCGGAATTAAAAAACGAGGTTTTATCCGAAAAGGCTATTATGCCGACCTGGTGTTGGTAAAACCCGGTGTAAAGGATGAAGTATCCGACCAAACGGTACTCTATAAGTGTAAATGGGGCCCTTTGGCAGGCACCACATTTTCGCACAGGGTAACCCACACATGGGTGAACGGACATCTCGCCTTTGAAAATGGAACCTTTCATGAGGAACATTTGGGGAAGGCGCTTGTTTTTGAAAGGTAAACGCAGTGGAAGGTTGGAAGGATGGAATGCTGTGAGCTCCATAGTAGCGGAATTATGGTAGTGGAATGGTGGAAGGTTGGAAGAGAGGAATAGCTCCATAAGAGCGGAATTATGGTAGCGGAATGGTGGAAGGATGGAATGCTGTGAGCTCCATAGGAGCGACATTATGATAAAAGGAATCAGGACACAAATGAATAGAGAAACAGTAAAGCAATGCTCATCAAAGACAATATTTACCATGAGATTTGAACGATTTCATTGTTTTGGGTATATTCTGCTTTTTGCACCGCTGATAGTGCTTACCAGATGTGGTGTTCCTTCTCCAAAACAGCCATCAACCAATAAACTGTCTGAAACACAAGGCAACCTAATTGTCGACACCATCATCTACCCGGTTACCATTATCAATCCCGACTCGTTGGACACCTGGGCTGACATCCGGCTGAAACGACTGGATCACAAAACTTTAACCAACCATCTCTTCGAGGCTCTTTATAACCATAAAATATCCGCGTATAATTATTACAGTCACGAACCGGTTACAGCAGAAGATATTAAAGGAATGGAGGTTTCGGGAGAAATTAAAAGGAGTGAAATTGCCCAGCTTCAATTTGAAGAAGCGTGGTTCTTTGATTCCGAGGAAGGCAAACTGACCAAAAAAGTACATTCCATTCTGCTTGCCCTGCCCGTATTTAACGACCAGGGAGAGATTAAAGGGTATAAAGCCGCTTTTGTGCTAAAACTCACACCCTAAATATCCTGTTCCTGAACTTACCTTGCCTAACGGCAGGCAGGTTTGTCTTTTTTAATTTTGCCAAAAGTGACCCCGCTCTTCGGGGGGAAGATCATCGATAAAATTTAACCATCATGGCTACCATCAAGACCACCTACAAAGATTCCATTTCGCTGCTCACCGATTTTTATGAGATTACCATGGCTTATGGTTTCTGGAAAAACAATATGCATCAAAGGAATGCCGTTTTCCACCTCTTTTTCAGAAAAAACCCCTTTGAGGGTGGATTTGCGATAGCCTGTGGTCTCGATTATGTGATCCAATTCCTTCAAAACTTTAACTTTGCTCCCTCCGACCTGGATTACCTCTCCGGGCTAAAAGGCAACGATGACCGCCCTCTATTTGAGACCGGCTTTCTCAAATATTTAGAAACAATGCAGTTTGAATGCGATGTAGATGCCATTCGTGAAGGAACCCTGATTTTTCCCCACGAACCCATTGTCCGGGTGAAAGGCCCCATTATTCAATGCCAGCTAATCGAATCGGCCCTGCTGAACTTCATCAACTTCCAATCGCTGATTGCCACCAAGTCGGCCCGCATAAACCTGGCAGCCGAAGGAGACCCCGTGATGGAGTTTGGGCTTCGGCGTGCACAGGGCGTAGACGGAGCTCTTTCGGCCAGCAGAGCTGCTTTTATTGGCGGATGCAACGGCACTTCCAACGTTTTAGCGGGTAAACAATTCAACATCCCTGTTTTGGGAACCCATGCCCATAGCTGGGTGCAGGCATTTGACAGTGAACTGGAGGCTTTTGAAGCATTCGCTCAAACCCTTCCCAACAACACCATATTTCTGGTAGATACCTACAACACCCCACAAGGCATCGACAAAGCCATTGTGGTGAGCCAGAAAATGAAACAAAAAGGACATCGTATCATCGGAATCAGGCTGGACTCGGGCGACCTGGCCTACCTGAGTCAGCTGGCGCGAAAAAAATTAAATGCCGCCGGTCTGCAGGAGCTTAGTATTGTAGCCAGCAACGACCTGGACGAATACCTGGTGGCCAGCCTGAAGCAACAAGAGGCGGCCATCGACTCCTGGGGCATTGGCACCAAGCTGGTCACAGCCTACGATCAACCGGCTTTGGGCGGCGTTTACAAACTTTCGGCAATGGAACAGAAAAATGGCGACTGGCTCGACCGTATCAAGCTGTCCGAGCAATCGATAAAAGTAAACATCCCCGGTATACAGCAGGTAAGGCGCTTTTACCAGGAGGGGAAAATGGTAGGCGATATGATTTACGACCAGCGCGATACCATCACCAATACAGCACGAATAATTGACCCGGCCGACCCCACGCGCACCAAAAATCTGGACCCCCGTCGCCTGGAAAACGAAAATCTTTTGGTGCCGGTGTTTCGTAAGGGCAAATGCGTTTTCAATATTGAAACCGTTCATCATCTTCAAAAACGAACATCTGAGCAGCTTCAGATGTTAGATAGAAGCATCAAACGGTTTGTAAACCCACACTTTTATCCGGTAGGCCTGGAAGAACAACTCTACCAAAAGCGTTTGAAACTGATAATGATGCACAAACAACGGATTAACCAGAAAGAGAGCTGAGAGCTCAAAGGTGAAAGGTGGAAGGATTAGTCCCGATAGCTATCGGGATAAAAAGGATTAAAAAAGGGATTAAAAAGGGGATTGAGAGGTCAAAGGTGAAAAGTGAACTTCTGAATTCTAAAATGCCTTGTAAAAGACGCACGGCAGTGCGTCTCTATCGAGTCACCCACAACCCTGAACCCCAACATATTCAACTATTTTTATTATGAAAGCACTGCTAATTGTAGACGTTCAGAACGATTTTTTACCCGGTGGTGCACTGGAAGTCGTCGATGGTGATAAAATCATTCCGGTGATTAACCACATACAACACAAATTTGAGCTTATTGTGGCTACCCGCGACTGGCATCCGTCCAATCATGGCAGTTTCGCCTCAAACCATGAGGGAGCGGAGGTTGGCGAAACCGTTACGTTGGATGGACTCGAACAAATTTTGTGGCCCGACCATTGTGTGCAGGGAAGCCCAGGGGCTGAATTGTCTCCCCAACTGAATAAGGCGTTTATAGAGCGTATAATTTTCAAGGGTGACGACCCGATGGTGGATTCGTACAGTGCCTTTTTCGACAATGGACATCGCAGGGATACGGGCCTGCATCAGTTTTTGCAGAAAAGAGGAGTTACCGATGTATATGTAACCGGGCTGGCTGCCGATGTATGCGTTTATTACACGGTAAAAGATGCACTGGCACTGGGATACAACACCTGGCTGATAACCGATGCCATACGGGGCGTAGATTTAAAACCCGGTGACACCCAAAAAGCCATCGATGACATGGCCGCCAAAGGGGCTCACGTGATTACCTCGGACGAAATTTAGCACTACTGCTCTTCCTTTCGCATAACAAACCGGGCCGTATTTCTGCTTATTTGTGAGTCAATTACTTCACGCCCTTTAGTTCGCTGGTTTATAGCGCGTAAGGTGTAGTGGCGAATCGTCAGCAATTCCACTTTGGTGTTGTACTTCAGCACAAAGCGCTCCCTTAACGCCTTCATCAGCTCAAAAACTTCATCACGGTGGTCCACACATACCGAGAAGTTTAGAGCCGAACTCTGCATCAGGTTGATTTTAATCCTGAAACGACTGAAAAAACCAAATATCTCGCTCAGATTGTCTTCGGCAATAAATGAAAAATCACGTGCCGAAAGGGTCATAAACAGCTGGTTGGTTTTAAGGATAAAAACAGGCACCATGCTGCGGGGGCCCTCCTGCTGAATGGAAGTTCCGGCTAATGATCTGTCAAAAAACGACTTCACATACAACGGTATCTGTTTGTTTTGGAGCGGCTTCAAGGTCTTGGGATGGATTACCTTCGCGCCGTAATAGGAGAGCTCCATGGCTTCCAGATAGGAGAGAGAATCCAATTTTACCGTATTGCTGTGATACCGCGGATCGGCATTGAGCACACCCGGCACATCTTTCCAGATGGTTACTTTTTGGGCATCCAAAGCATAACCGATAATGGCAGCGGAATAATCGGACCCTTCACGTCCCAGTGTGGTGGTAATATTACTTAAGGTGCCCCCTAAAAACCCCTGTGTAACATAAATCGCACAATCATCAAAAGTTAAAGTTTCCTTAATCAGCCGGGTAGTCATCTCCCAATCCACGTTGGCATCACGGTGCAAATTATCGGTCTTTAACACCTGCCGCACATCTACCCATTGATTAATAACGCCGGAGTGCTTAAGATAGGCGCTCACTATTAAAGTGGACAAAAGCTCGCCATAGGAGACGATCTGGTCGTACTCAAAATCATAATGCAACGAAGGGGGTTGCGTTACACGCTTTTCGAGATGAAGCTGACATTCAAAAAAGGCTTCAAGAAGCCCGGGCTTAACAATCCCAAACAGATCATCCACAATTTGATTATGAAATGCTTCAACGCGGTTTAGCTGAGATGTAGCTTCTGTAGAATGCCCCTGAAAATAATTCTGTACCAACCCTTCAAAGGCATTGGTCATTTTGCCCATAGCCGAAACCACTACCACCAGAGGGGTGTCAAGCGTCTTGACAATCTTTAATAAATTACGTACTCCATGGGCATCTTTAACCGATGCACCTCCAAATTTACATACCTGCATACACAATGTATCGAACAATTTTATTGGCCTGTCTGCTGTTTGGTTAACCGGTTAATAAGTTCAGCAGCCAGATGCGGAGCCGATTCACCGGTTCTGCGGTAGTTACTCAGGGCATACATCAGCTTTTTGTTCTCATGCCGCTCGGCTTTTGTAAGAACCTGAGCCAGTATGTGATGGGCCCCATCCCTGATGTCGGGATTGGCACTATGGTCAATCACCAGCTCGAGCAAAGGTACCAGGGCATCACGTCCAATTTCTATCAAACCCTCGGCGGCAATCCAACGAACATCATCGTCACCATCGGCCAACAGTCCCAAAAGCTCGGGTATTGCTTCAACCGAGGCCATAACCTTAAGCGTTTGAGCCGCCTCCCACCTGAGCTGGGGATGTGCCGAATCCAGCATCTTGTATATTTGAGGCAGTACGGCAGGACCCATAGCGGCCAATTTTTCACGTGACGCACGCCGTTGATGGGCGCCTTCGCTCATTAAACCCCGCATAATAACCTTTACCTCCTCCGAAAAATGAGAGGGATTAATATCTTCCGGTAAACCGTTTATAATTCTCATAGCTTTTTATTTTCCGATTAAAACTACAAAATGTATCCGATATAACCTTAATGTTAGAGATAAAAATTGAATCTGGATAGGTTATCGGAATTCAACAGGCAATACAGAGAGCATGGAGGAGCTGTCGTTATTGACAAAATATATACTGAACAATTGAGTTAGTCTAATAGTGAGTCTTACAGGGGAAAGGTCCACAGCTTCGACTAAAAAACTTACGATTAACAGAATTTCTGAGCTCTTTTGATTTGGTAAAACACCCCCCGGCTTTGCCGAACGGGCACAATTTTCCCATCGGCCTCAAGCACATCCAGGTATTTATTGATCTCATTAATATGCAATCCCAGGATATGTTGCATATCATCGGCCGTGCAAGGTCGGCGGGCAATGGTGCTCAAAATAGTGCTTTCCATATCTTTCCGGAAAGCAGGGCTCTTTTTTCTTTTTGCAGATGAAGCTATTATCTCAACACCGGGTACTTTTAATTGATTGGCAACCTGCTCCAGTAATTCGTAGGAGGCAGCCACTAAACCGGCCTCGGTTCCGGGGCGGTCGAGTGTATTCAATTGCACCGAGTCGGGCTTGATCCGACGAATGGCTTCGCCCAGTTTTTCCACTTCAGCTTTATCATGGTTAAAACCAGGCAAGATAAATACTTCCAGCCATATTTTACCCTTATATTCTTTTCTGAAATCAACCAACCCCCCAATATATTCATCCACCGAAAGGGAGGCCTCAGGCCTGTTAATCTTTTCGAAGGCGGTTTGAGAGGCTGCATCCAAAGAAGGCAGCACCACCTCGGCCCTCATCAGCTCTTCCCGTACCTGTGCGTCGTGCAACAAGGTGCCATTGGTAATCACAGCGACCGGCACCGACGGTTTTCGTTGTTTAATGTAGGCGATGACCTCTCCCATCCGGGAGTTGAGAGCCGGCTCGCCTGAGCCTGAAAGTGTAATATAATCCGGGTCGGGGTTATTATCGAAATATTGGTCAAGTTCACCCACAATTTTCTCATAGGGAATGTACTCCATTCTTTGAGAGGTGAGCTTTGTGGTTTTCCCTACCTCACAATAGACACAGTCGAGTGAACAAACTTTTTTAGGCACCAGGTCGACCCCCAGCGACATACCCAGGCGACGTGACGGCACCGGGCCAAACAAGTATTTATACATTTTAAGATTTTAATATTTCTATCGTCATCTGAAATTGCTTCGTGCGCCTTCGTGATTACCTTTGTGGTTCCTTCGTGGTTATTTTTTTACCAACAAGGCTCACGTCCGGTAGCTGCCGGACACAAAGGCGCTCAAAAACAATTGCAAAAAAAATGATTTTTCCCCATTAAAAATAAGGTAATAACTTCGAGTTTCGGGTCAAAGGTAAGGAATTGTGTTTTTAAAAAACCTGTTACTTTTGCAAAAAACAAATCGAGCGTGGAACTTAGTGCATTGATAGATCATTTTAAGCATCATCCGCAACTTCAAACCATAAGCCAATGGATAGATAATCCGGAAGGACATCTCACCATCACCGGCTTGTCGGGTTCGTCGGTGGCCATTGCCGGCGCCTCCTCACCCAAAGACCACAAGCATCTTTTCATACTCTACGATAAGGAGGAAGCCGCTTATCTTTACCACGACCTGGTGCAGCTTACCGGAGAGTCGCTGGTCTATTTTTTGCCTTCCACCTACCGGCGATCACCCGAATTTGGGCAACCCGACAGCAACCATATCCTTTTGAGAACCGAAGCTTTGGATCAGCTCAGGAAAAAGGAGAACCACTGCATGGTGGTTACCTATACCGAGGCACTGCTCGAAAAAGTACCCTCCCGAAGTAAGATTGACCAACAATCCATCGTTTTGAGTAAGCACGAAAAAGTGGACCCCGCATTTGTGGCCGACTTCTTAAATGAGCTCAAATTTCAAAGGGTGGATTTTGTGTATGAGCCCGGACAATATTCCATAAGAGGATCGATAATTGACATCTACTCCTTTTCCAATGAAGACCCCCTTCGCATCGACTTTTTTGGCGACGAGGTGGAGAGCATCCGAACCTTCGACATTGAAACCCAGTTGTCGAAATCACCTCTCGATACGGCTACCATACTCCCCGACCTGGCCAGCCGGCACTATGCCGACGCCAACGACATCCCCATGACAGGCTTTCTGGACGCTTCCACCCGGGTTTGGATCGATTCGCCCCGCCGCATCCTCGACAAAGCTGAGGTCATTTACCGTAAGGTGATTGAAAAAAACAAACAGGAAGATGAACTCAGGCAGGCACAACAACTGCCTGGAGCAGATAAGCTGGTCTCCCCCGAAGTGCTTAAAGCGCAATTCGCCAATCTGCCGCAAATAAGATGGGGAAGTACACCCGGGAATAAAAACAAAGCCAAAGAGGTGGTTTTTAACACTTCACCCCAGCCGGTATTTAAGAAAAACTTCGACCTGCTGGAGCAGGACATGGAAAACAAGCTGGGCGAAGGCTATCAAATATTGATCCTTTCGGACAATCCCCGCCAACTGGAACGATTGAAGCAAATATTTGCCGACCGCGACAAAACCATCCAATACCAGGAGATCAATCACTCCCTGCACGAAGGCTTCATCGACCACGACCTGAAGATATGTGTCTATACCGATCATCAGATATTTGACCGTTATCATAAATTTTCGCTGCGCACCGATAAGGCCAGGGCAGCACGGCAATCCCTTTCAATTAAAGAACTTACACGACTCAATCCCGGCGACTATGTGGTGCACATCGACCATGGCATTGGCCGCTTTGGCGGATTGATAACCACCGAAACCAACGGCCATAAACAGGAGGCTATTAAGCTTATTTACCGGGACAACGATGTGATTCTGGTGAATATCCACTCGCTTCACCGCATCAGCAAATTTAAGGGTAAGGACGGGGAGCCGCCTAAGATTAACAAGTTGGGAACTGCTGCATGGCAAAGAACCAAAGATAAAACCAAGAGAAAGGTAAAGGACATTGCCCGCGAACTGATTGCCCTTTACGCCGCCCGAAAATCGGAGCCCGGGTATGCCTTTTCGCCCGATTCGTTTCTTCAAAAAGAGCTGGAAGCCTCCTTTATCTATGAAGATACGCCCGACCAGTACAAATCGACCCAGGCCATTAAGTCCGACATGGAGGACAATACGCCCATGGACCGGCTGGTTTGCGGCGACGTGGGGTTTGGTAAAACCGAGCTGGCCGTGAGAGCCGCCTTTAAGGCTGTGGCCGACAACAAGCAGGTGGCCGTGCTGGTGCCTACCACCATCCTGGCGCTTCAACACTACCAAACATTCAGGGAACGTCTGGCCGATTTCCCCTGCCGGGTGGAGTATGTCAGCCGCTTGAGAAAAACTTCACAGATAAAAAGCATCTTAAAGGATCTGACAGCGGGCAAGGTTGACATCCTCATCGGCACCCATCGGCTGGTGGGTAAAGACGTGGTATTTAAAGACATGGGACTTCTCATTGTGGATGAAGAACAAAGATTCGGGGTGTCGGTAAAAGAGAAGTTAAAACGACTGAAGATAAACGTCGATACTCTTACGCTCACCGCCACCCCCATCCCGCGCACGCTTCAGTTTTCGCTGATGGGCGCCCGCGATCTTTCCATATTGAACACGGCCCCGCCCAACCGGCATCCCATCATTACCGAGTTACATGTTTTTAATCCGGACATCATCAAAGAAGCTATTCTTTACGAAGTACAACGCAACGGGCAGGTCTTCTTCATCCACAACCGGGTGCAGAACATCTACGAAATGGAGAAGTTGCTGAATGCACTTTTGCCCGGCATAAAAACGGTAGTGGCACACGGGCAGATGGAAGGCGCCAAACTTGAAAAGCTCATGCTCGATTTTATCGGCGGAGAGTACGATGTGCTGATATCCACCACCATCATCGAATCGGGCCTCGACATTGCCAATGCCAACACCATCATCATCAACAATGCCCATCAATTTGGCCTCAGCGACCTGCATCAACTGAGAGGCAGAGTAGGCCGATCCAATAAAAAGGCGTTTTGTTATTTGATAGCCCCTCCTTTCTCATCGCTCACCGAGGAAGCCCGCCGCAGGCTGCACATCATCGAAGAGTTTTCGGAGCTGGGCAGCGGCTTTAACATAGCCATGCAGGACCTCGACATTCGTGGAGCCGGTAATATGCTGGGTGCCGAGCAAAGCGGTTACATTGCCGACATAGGGTACGAAACTTATCAGCGCATCCTTCAGGAGGCCATGCTTGAGTTGCGGGAAGACGAATTCCCAGGTCTCTTTAAAGAGGCTCCCGTGGCCGACAAAGGCAGTAAAAACTATGTTACGGATGTGCACATAGAAACGGACGAGGATGTGCGTATCCCCACCGATTACATCAGCAATATAGCCGAAAGGATGGAGTTGTATCGCGAGCTGGACAACATAGACAGGGAAGAAGACCTCCTGAAGTTTGAAACCGGCCTCATCGACCGTTTCGGTGCCTTACCAGCCGCTACCAAATCGCTGCTCGACATCGTAAGGCTGCGCATGCTGGCCAAAACCATGGGTACAGAAAAACTGTTCCTGAAAAACAAAACGGCACACCTCTATTTTATAGAAAATGCCGAATCGCCTTTTTACCAATCGGAGCAATTTGGCAATGTGCTGCAATGGATTCAGCAAAACAGCCAGCGGGCACGCATGCAGCAACGTGGGCACAAGCTTATCCTTTCCTTGAAAAATGTACAAAATATTGTAGAGCTGAAAGATACGATGGAGGAGATGAGGGGAGAAGTAGACGGAAGCGCGAAGCGGGAAGCGGGAAGCGCGAAGACCGAAGACCGATTCCGATAGCTATCGGAACCGAAGCACGAAGACGGAAATAGCACCAGCGGTGCGACATTATGGTAGAAGAAGACGGAGGCGGGAAGTGCGAAGCGCGAAGCACGCAGAAGGAAGCACGAAGACAGAAGACCGATTCCGATAGCTATCGGAACAGAAGACGGAAGTAGGAAGCGGGAAGCTTAACCTCTACAACAATTCCACCACCTCTTCCAGCCTGTTGGCCCGCGATCCCTTCACGAGAACCAGGGCACCGGAGATGGTTTTACCGGCCAGTTCATCTTTTAAGGCAGAGGAAGTAGCAAACCAGTTAAACCGTTCATCGTCCGGAACAAACTCTTCAAATTCCTCACCTACCAGATAGCAGGCCTCAAAACGCATTCCGGTAAGAGACTCTATCAATACCTGATGCTCAAGGGGGCCAGATGCGCCCAGCTCTTTCATGCCCCCCAGTATTAACAGTTTATTGGGATGCTCCATGGCAGCAAAATTATCCAGGGCCACCTTCATACTGGAGGGATTGGCATTGTAGGCATCTACCAACACCTTATTGCGTGTGGTTTGTGTAAATTGAGAGCGATTATTGTCAGGCTCATAGGTCTCGAAGGCCTGCTTCACCAGCTCTTCGTCCACACCAAAATAGTGCCCTATGGAAGCAGCTGCCAAAAAATTTTCCAAATTGTAGAGACCTGTCATCCTGGTATCTACCTTTAAACTCTTTGTTCTTGAAGTAGTAAGCTCAAAGGAGAGCAACGGATGGGCTCCGGCACCTGAAGCACTCACTACACCCTCTTTACCCCGGCCGTAGCCAATGTATGGATAGTTCCCCAGCATTTCCAGGAGCACCTCATCACCGGTGTTGACAAAAATCTCGCCTCCGGTATCTTTTAAAAACCGGTAGAGCTCCCCCTTGGTTTTTTTTACACCCTCGAAAGAACCAAATCCCTCAATGTGTGCCCTGCCCACATTGGTGATCAACCCATGATTGGGGAGCGCAATCCGGCACAAGGCTCTGATTTCACCCGGATGATTGGCACCCATCTCAACCACAGCTATTTCGGTGCCGGGAGGTATAGAGAGCAGGGTTAAAGGCACCCCGATGTGGTTGTTTAAGTTGCCTTTGGTAGACCATACCTTGTACTTTTTTGACAAAACGGCCGTTATCAGCTCTTTGGTAGTCGTTTTGCCATTGGTGCCCGTTATTCCAATCACAGGTATCTGAAGCATTGAACGATGATGACGCGCCAACACCTGCAAAGCTTCCAGCGCATCGGGCACCCATATACATCCCTCCTCCCCTTTTAATGCCTCATCGTCCACCACGGCAAGGCGGCAACCCCGATCCAAGGCTTGACGGGCAAACCGGTTTCCATTAAAGCGCGGGCCTTTAAGGGCAAAAAAAAGGCTGCCGGCTTCAATGCTTCTGGTATCGGTAGTTACTTTACCGGAGCCTAAATAATTATCGTATAACAATTTCAGATAAGTGGGCATTCGCTTAAAAATAGAAAAGGCCGGAAATCCTCCGGCCTTTAAAATGTAACAATTTTATTTACAGCAATATTATTTGGATGCGGGCGATCCCACACGTGTCATGGCACAGCGGAAACCCAAATCATCGCGTGCTTCGCGCTCGTCCAGGAACCTGCGTGTGCCGGGACTCAGCCAATAGGCACGGTCTCTCCACGAGCCACCTTTATAAACACGGGTCCTGTCGGAGATGGTGCTGCTCAGGTTGCCGGGGCTGGCTGCATACATATCGCCGGTTGAAGCTTCAGTGGCCGACCAGTTTTGTGCCGCGGCAATATTCGAGGAGCCATCACCATCCTTAAAGTTGCGATTATCGGAAGTCCGATAATTACCGCGGTCCAATATGTCCTGATCTGTCTCGGGCCGGTACCTGATACGTCCTAAGCTGTCTTTATCCACAACAAACCCCTCCTCGTCCAGCACTTTGGTTTCAAAAACGTTGCCCCTGTATGGGCTGAACTCGTGTGCATCCTGAAACGAAAGGGGCCGGTAAACATCAGCCACCCATTCATTTACATTGCCTGCCATACAATACAAACCATAATCATTGGGATAATACGACTTGACAGGAACGGTTATATCGCCGCCATCGTTGAGGTTGCCTGCCATACCCATGTAGTCACCGTAGCCTCTTACAAAGTTGGCCATCATTTTTCCGCGCTCCTTCTTGGCGGGATTGCGCAGGGTATGTCCATCCCAGGGATAGATGCGTCTGCTGGTTAACCTTTCCTCATAAGAGTTGCCAATCAAACCGCTGGCGGCATACTCCCATTCGGCTTCGGTGGGTAGGCGGTAGCGGGGCAATAAAATGCCGTCGTCGTAACGCACATTGCGGGTGTCTTTATTGGGATCAAGGTCCTTCATCGGCTTTTTCCCGGCCACTCCTTCATATTGGCCCAAAAGATAGGCTTCGGTATCGAAGTTGTTTTCGCCCTGCTGATTCACATCCATTTCGAGGACACCCATGTCCACCAATACAATTTCGTTGACGCGATTGGTCCGCCAGGAGCAATAATCGTTGGCTTGCAACCAGTTAACACCAACCACGGGGTATTCGCTGTAGGCGGGATGACGCAGATAATTCTCCACCATAGGCTCATTGTAAGCCAAAGGGCGTCGCCAAACCAGCGTGTCGGGCAATGCTTTGCGATAAACTTCGGGGTAGTCGACGAACACCCTGCGTATCCAGTAGAGATACTCGCGGTAATCGACATTACGTACCTCTGTTTCATCCATGTAAAATGAAGGAACGGTTACCCTGCGGGGCATATTGTTCCATTCTCTCATTACATCTTCTTCCACGCGGCCCATTATAAACGTGCCGCCTTCAATAAAAACAAGTCCTGGTCCGGTACCCTGCTCATAGTCAGCATGATACTCAAAGCCACCGTTGTCCGGGTTATTGTAATCCCATCCGGTAGTTGATGAAGCGGTTTTACTGCCGCCACCGCAAGCTGCCAAAATAATCAACCCTAAACCGATGGCCGGGATAAAAAGTCTGGATTTTAATCTCATAACTGATTTACTTCTAATAATTCCTGTGCGATTTTTACGCAGCAAATATAAACATTAACGATTGTATAACGAATGCCATGCACGATTAATTGTTTTATACTGAAAAAATATAAAAAGGTTATACCCCGGAGGTGTTTCTTTGCAATAATTTTGCGATTTATAATGAAAACAAGAATTTTTCGTTATAAAAAGTCGCTAAACAGAACCATGATGCTACTTTTGTGTTTTCTTTAGAGCCATTGGTCCATTAAACTGCCTACATGAACGCCCGTGTAATAAAAAATTTATTGCTTTTCCTCGGATTAATAGTGGTCACCCAGGCCTATCCCCTGAAGAGGGATTCTCTCTTGTTCCATCATACACCGGTGTGGAACAACGAGCAGGCGGTTTACCCTGATTTGCCATTTAAAGGCCAGGGTTATTGGGAAGACTCCACCGGGGTATTGATCTACCGATTTTTGATTCCTCTGCCACCCCAATTTGCTGCCACAGGTTACAGCCTGAAAATAGATCAACAGAAATGGGCGCCCTATCACGGAAACCTGGCAAACACGCCACCCTCCGGCACCAAAAGAGCGCCTATGCACAGGGTTATTCATATAAAAAAGCAACCTTTTCTCGAAATAGAGTTAATCCCCTTTGCCCCCGGTGAAGAGAACGGACAATGGAAAAAATTAACCCGCATAAGTTTAATGATCAGCTATACCCCCCAACCGGGCGCAGAGGGGACATTAAAAAGCTTCTCGTTAAAATACGCTTCCTCCTCTCGCCTGTCGTCCGGCAAATGGATAAAAATTTCCACCACCGGGGCCGGCATCCACAAAATACCCTATTCAACGCTTTCGGGTTGGGGCTTTTCAAATCCGGAGCAGGTTCAGATTTATGGACATGGCGGCAGAATGGTGCCGCTGGCCAACAGCGAGGAACGACCCGACGACCTTCCGCAAATTGCCGTATGGCACCGGAGCAATGCGCTCTATTTTTATTCACCGGGCACGGTTCACTGGCAATGGAATGATGGCAAAAAAATATATGAACACCACCGTCATAAATACTCGCCGCGTGCTTTTTTCTTTTTATCCGAGGTCGCGGGAGAGCCGGCCCAGGTTATAACTACCGATGAACCCTCCGCCGGGAATACCCATCAAATAAGTACCTTTGACTTTTTGCACGTGCACGAACTGGAGCTGGAAAACATATTACAATCGGGCAGTCAATGGTTTGGCGAGAAATTCAATGTAACCACAGGCCTCCAAAAAACGTTTCGGGTAGAGTTTCCTCAACTCATCGCCGACAGCTCGGCCACGCTTACTTCAAGTGTTTTAGGCAGGTCGAATACAGCACATGGTTTTGAAGTATCTGTTAACGGCACATCACAAAACCAGAGTATCAACACCGTTACCTTGAGCAACTATACCGGCTATTACGCACATCCGGCCAGCATTACCATTCCATTTACGCCTCAAAGCAACGGTTTTGACGTTTCGTTTCGATACACCAATCCACAAACCACCTCCATAGGGTGGCTCGATTATTTTATCATACATGCCACAGGCAGCCTGACTCTGGAACAGGAGCAGCTTCTCTTTCGCAATCGTCACACAGCGGGACCGGGCCATGTAACGACCTTTACCATTCAATCCACCAGGAACAATCTTCAGCTTTGGGAAGTCACCAACCCGGATGAACCTGTTCGCCATACTCTCCAAAGGGATGGAAGCCGGGTGCACTTTAAAGATGCCACCGAAGAACTAAAAACTTACGTGGTGTTCGATGCCGATGGAAACTTGCCGGTACCTGAAATGGTGGCGGTGGTGAAAAACCAAAACCTACATGGTTCACCCGCTGCTGAAATGGTAATTGTAGCTCCCTCAGAATTTCTCTCCCAGGCCAACCGGCTCGCAGCCTTACATGCCACTCACAGCGGGCTTAAAACCATTGTGGCAGAGCGGGAAGCTCTCTACAACGAATTTTCGTGGGGCCATCCCGACCCCGGGGCCATCCGGGCTTTTATGAAAATGCTGTACGACCGTGCCGGCGATGACGCCGGTGCAGCCCCTCAATTGCTGTTGCTTTTTGGAGACGGCTCCTACGACAACCGCCACGTATTGGACCCGTTGCCCGCTCCCCTGCCCACTTTTCAATCCGAAAACTCCATCTATCAAACAGCCACTTATGTAACCGACGACTTTTTTGGATTTCTGGACGATGAAGAGGGTGACGACTTCACCACCGGACGCCTCGACATTGGCATAGGACGATTACCGGTTAACACCCCAAAACAAGCCACCGATGCAGTTAATAAAATCGAAACCTACCTCTATCATCAATCGGGTGGTAAATGGAAGACGCTCCTTACCTTTATTGGCGACGATGGCGACTCGAACATCCACATGCGCGATGCCGAAAGGCTAACCGAACAGATATACGACAGTCATCCGGTATTCGATTTTAATAAGATATATCTGGATGCCTTTAAAGCGGTTGCAGCCTCTACGGGAAAAGAATTTCCAGGTGCCCGCACCAAAATCGAACGAACTATGGCAGACGGCACGCTGCTGCTGAACTACACCGGCCACGGAAGTGAAAACGGGTTGGCCCACGAAGGCATCATTACCCGAAGTGACATCAATGCCTGGAGCAATCTTAGCAAGCTTCCGTTGTTTGTAACGGCCACCTGCGAGTTCAGCCGCTTCGACAATCACGGACTTACCTCGGCCGGTGAAGAGGTGTTTCTCAACACCAATGGGGGTGCCTTCGCCCTGCTTTCCACCACGCGCATTGTCTATTCAAGCTTAAATTACACCCTCAACAGAGCCTTTAGCAATCATGTTTTTGATACCGACAACCAGGGACGCCCTCTGCGGCTGGGTGAAATATTGAGACGCACAAAAATTGAATCCGGCTCCAGCATCAATAAACTGAGTTTTACCCTGCTGGGAGACCCGGCTCTGAGAATAAATTATCCGTTTAATAAGGTTTCAACCGAAGCAATCGTTGACAACAGGGGAGATAAGACCGACACCATAAAAGCACTTTCGGTGAACACCCTTAAAGGTCTCGTGCAAGACCCCGAAGGAAATACCATGGAAGATTTTAACGGGGAGGTGAATATTGTGGTTTACGACAAAGCTGTTGAGACTCAAACACTGGGTAACAATGGCGCAGAACCATTTATTTACAAAGAATACGCCAACATACTGTTCAAAGGCGTGGCCACTGTTTCCAACGGCAGATTCACCTCTGTTTTTTCAATTCCGCAGGACATACGCTTTAACTATGGACCCGGACGAATCAGTTACTACGCCACTACCAAAGAGGGCGTTGAGGCTGCCGGTGCATTCAGCGACATAATTATTGGCGGAATAGCCGATAACAGCAACACAGATAAAAAGGGGCCCGATTTGCATCTATATCTCAATCATTCTCAATTTAACGCGGGTGACCATACGGGCAACCGGCCCATGCTTTATGCAAAAGTTTTCGACGAATCGGGCATCAACACCTCCGGCATTGGCATTGGTCACAACATTACACTGGTAATAGATGGCAACACCCAAAACCCCCTTATTATTAACGATGCTTTTGCCTTTAACCCCAACAGCTATCAGGAGGGAACCATTGCCTATCACCTGCCCGAGCTTACCGATGGGCCGCACGAGGTAACACTCAAGGTGTGGGATATCCACAACAACTCATCAACCGCCCACTTATCTTTCACCGTTTCTACCGGAGGCAATTTGAAGATAAGAGATTTCAAGGTTTATCCGAATCCGGTACCTCACGACGGACAAATTTATGCCACTTTTAGTACCGATGCGCCCAACTCATCTTTCGACACAACCATTGATTTTATTGATATGATGGGGCGCGTGACCGGCAGCATAAAACGGGAGTTAATTGCCACAGGCAATTCGGTTGAGCATTTCAGTATCCCACTGGAAAATTCGGGATGGAACAGAAAAGGCATTTGTTTTGTGCGCCTCATCGTGACCGACAAAACCGGTAAAAAAGCCATTGTGGTCCAAAAAATGTTGCCCTCTCGATAATATTTTTGAACTTTGCCAGTTCTATGTCATAACCAACCGTATGATTTTACAATCTATTAATGCGCTTCACGATGCCCGGTTAAAGGGATTATGGTGTGTGCGAGGTTACAACAAATAATTCATCAATGAAACAGACAACCGCTCACCTTACATTTTTAGTGTTTTTATCGCTTCTGCTGTTCCCCTCCATTGCCCTGGGGCAGCAGTCCATCGAGCCGGGCGAGCTCACCGGCCGGGTGAATATTATCAGCACAGCTGTTCCGTTTTTAGACATTGCGCCCGATTCCCGGGCCGGTGCCATGGGCAATGCCGGGGTAGCCATCTCGCCCGATGTAAATTCGCAACACTGGAACCCGGCCAAATATGCCTTCATTGATAAAGAGACCGGCATATCCATGTCCTACACCCCCTGGCTGCGTAAACTGGTGAACGACATCAACCTCTATTATCTTACGGGGTTTAAGCGACTGGACGACATGCAAACCATCAGTGCATCGTTGCGCTACTTCACCATGGGTGACATCACTTTTAGAGATATGGCCGGGCAGGAGCAGTACACGGGTCGCCCCAACGAATTTGCCATCGACGCTGCCTATAGCCGCGTATTGTCCGATCACTTTTCAGGGGCAGTGGCCTTCCGTTACATTCGCTCCGACCTCACCTCCGGCTATTCGGAGGACAACAGTTATACTGCCGGAAGCTCTTTTGCTGCCGACCTGGCCTTCTATTACCAAAGCGAGCTGCAATTAGGCGGCCAGGACTCCAAGATAGCTGCCGGCATCAACATCTCCAACATCGGCAACAAAATATCATACGATGGTGGCAATATCGAACAGTTTATCCCCACTAATCTGAGACTGGGTGCCGCGTTTACTACCGAAATTGATGCCTATAATGAAATAACCTTCTCCATCGACCTCAATAAGCTGTTGGTTCCCACACCCGATACTTCCAAGGTTAATGAAGGATTGTTTCAAAGTGACAATGTGTCGGTGGTAAAGGGAATTTTTCAGTCGTTCAGTGATGCTCCGGGCGGTTTTAAAGAAGAGATGCAGGAGATCAACATCAGCGTAGGCGCTGAGTACTGGTACGATAAGCAATTTGCCGTGCGCGCCGGCTATTTTCATGAACCCCAAAATAAGGGTAACCGTAAATTTTTTACGGCAGGCGTGGGTCTTCGCTTCAACATGTTGAGTATCGACGCCTCCTACATCATACCGGTGGTTCAAAACAATCCGCTGGCCAACACGGTGCGATTCACCCTGGGCGTTGATCTGGACCAGGTGTTTTAGTAGAGACCTACAAATTGTGCGTCTGTACACGTTTCGGGGTTCAGCGTTTTGGGTTCAGCGTTTTGAGTTTCAGGTTTTGGAAAGGTGGATAAGAGGTTGAGGAGAAAAGGGTAGTAGACGGAAGCACGAAGTGGGAAGATTGAAGAAGACCGAAGACCGAAGATGAAAGAAGAAAATTGAGATTTTCACTTTTCACCTTTCACTTTTCACCTTTCGGCTTTCCTGCCGGCAGGCAGGGAGCTCTCTTAATCCTTAATCCCTTTTTATCCCGATAGCTATCGGGACTAATCCTTTCATCGTTCACTTTTCGCCTTTGAGCTTTCACCTTTGAGCTTTCAGCTCTCTTAATCCTTAATCCCTTTTAATCTTTAATCCCTTTACCGTTTACTGATACCCCGCTTATGTCGTTTAAAATAGGTTTTGGTTACGATGTACATCAACTGGCAACCGGCTGTTCTCTCTGGATAGGTGGCATTGAAGTGCCTTCTGAGAAAGGATCGGTGGGACACTCCGACGGCGATGTGCTTATACATGCCATTTGCGACGCACTGCTGGGTGCACTCAACCTCCGGGATATTGGATTTCACTTTCCCGATACCGACCCTTCGCTGAAAGGGGTTGACAGCAAGTTGTTGTTGGACAAAACCATGCAGATGATTCGCCAAAATGGTTACGATTTGGGCAACCTGGATTCCACCATTTGTCTGCAGACCCCTAAAATCAATCCGTTCATCGAAAGAATGAAGGAAACACTGTCGCGCGTCATGAAGGTAGATGTCTCCAGGATTTCCATTAAAGCCACCACCACCGAAAAGATGGGATTTGTAGGGGAGGGAAAAGGTGTTTCAGCTTACGCGGTGGTGCTGGTGACAAAACAAGAAGGCTCCCCCAACCCCTCCGAAGGAGGGGAGGGATAACCGGACATCCCCGAACGGACCTTTAGATACTGGCAGCACCAATTTTTTTTTGCGCCCAATATAAGGTCGTGTCAAGTATATTCTGTCGGATAGCTTTTGCATGTTAGGGAAGCTCTCCCCCTTGGGGAAGCCGCCTGCCTGCCGGCAAGGCAGGGAGGGGTGAGCGAGGGGAAGGACATTTTTTGCCTGACACGACAATAATGTCCAAATTGTTTCCTGCTTGGAATGGGATATTTTTAATCTGTAAATAAATGCAATCAATTACATCTACGGATCATTTTTCCCGTGAACTCAATGAACACACGGCGGTGCTCTTTTACTTTTCACACGAACAATGTTCGGTTTGCAAGGTGCTGAAACCAAAAATTGAAGAATTGCTGCGAGAAAGCTTTCCAAAAATGCTCATGTATTATTGCGATACGGTTGAACAACCCGAAGTAGCCGCCCAGAACCGGGTGTTCACGGTTCCCACCATTCTCATCTTCATTGAGGGGAAAGAGACCTTCCGGTTTAGCCGCCACATTGGATTAAGCGAGTTGGAGCAAGCCATTTACCGCCCCTACTCCATGCTATTTTAAAACAAGCATGGGGTCACATCACCCCAACTCGCGCCGCCTCCAGGGTAAACACGTACCCCAAAAGCCCATTAGAAAGCACATCTAAAGTGTCTGCAAAAAAACCTCACCAGCCATTATATCCTGTCGAAGAGCCTGACGTCAGTTCTCGGATAACTACCGGCCATTTTTACGGTTACTCTTCCCCGGGTAGGGTTGGGATAAACAGTAATTGTCTTCTCAAAATTATTTTCTAAAACACTTACCACGATTACCCCGTAACACGCTGAAACTTCGAGGCAACCCTCCTGCACAACTTCAACGGCATAATTTCCATCGCGCGTGAAAACAAAGGACGCATTGGTCTCACGGGGAATCGGAGCGTTGCCATTGTCACAATCCAGCCATTGATAGGTAGCATTGGTTGCCTGTGCGGTTAAACCAGATGATCTGTCGAATAATTGATAATAGGCGGCGATGAAATAATCTCCGTTTGAATTAACGACAATACGGGAACCTTTGTTAAAACATTCGCCATAATAAGCACGCCCACCCCAAATTGTACATTTTTGATCGAAGAGGGTATTTTGATCGTTTTAAAAACCGCAGTGCGAAATTTTCTGCCGACATCGGGACAGAAAAATCTACCGCGAATTTGAAAGTTACAACAAATGCTCTCCTTTTTATTTACTTTTTTTTACACATACTATTTTTTTACCATTCTGAATAAGGCTTTTCGATTATCTGATTGTAAACTCATCAGATACACGCCCGGACTACCATCTATATCTATTTTTAACCTATTGGCGTTTTTGAATAATCGTTGATGGATGAATCGTCCGTTCACGCCATAAATTGTTACGATAGTTTCCCGATATAGCTGACCCAATTCAACAACAACCTCTCCGTGTGTAGGATTGGGGAAAACAATAATTTGGTTTTCATAAGTGTTCTCCAAAAATCCCACAGTATTTGCCGATTTTGTTATGCTATCGGTTGAAACTACGCTCCAAATGCCCACCAAATCCTTAAACTGAAAATGTATGGCATGTTTCCCTTCCGGGATTTGGCTTAGATCCAAATTATCAACCAAGGTTAAAGTGGACACACCGGAGGCAAGTTCAACGGTTTTCGCTTGCTCAAAGTCGGCACCTAACCAATAGCGGTAAACTGAAATTTTGTTGTCGATGGCCTGCTTTTTAAATTTATAAAAAAGGGTGCTTAGGGTGGTACTGTAAACACCGTTTTCGTCTTTATAGCGTATATTCAGCACATTAATACCATCGGGTAAATTGGCAACTTCGAGATTTGTATTTATACCGTGCTGTGCAGCGGGCGTAAGGTTTTCTATATTTTTATTTCCATAGTCGTTGTTAAACCAATACTCGTAGCTTACTAATTTATTGTTGAGTGCAAGCTGCCCCGTGTTTTTATAAAATAGTTGACTTAGCGTACTGCCATACAATCCGTTTTCATCCCTGTATCGGATATTAAAAACATTCACACCATCGGACAGGCCCGAAGCATCAAAATTAGCACTTATACCGTGCTGTGCAGCGGGCGTAAGGTTTTCTATATTTTTATTACCATAGTCGTTGTTAAACCAATACTCGTAGCTTACTAATTTATTGTTGAGTGCAAGCTG
>JACDJC010001195.1_pt1 | contig 23886 bp, 17 predicted proteins | sample 7454191 | NCBI WGS metagenome assembly JACDJC01 (sample SAMN14253291, study PRJNA609438) | sludge metagenome | isolation source: sludge after 25d culture with pyrite and EDTA | collected 2018-12-20 | reverse complement strand
CCTGTTTTCCCCTTTAGGCGATCTGCAAACCTGCACCTGTGTCTGTCAAGCCGCTTTCAGCAACAAACCCAGTCAGCTTAATCACAGCCCAGTCGCCAGCAGCGCCGCCGCCATCAGAGGCAATAGCAACGTAGCTGTTAGTACCGTCGGTATAAACATACGTCGAACCTGCTGTCGCTGGAGTTCCTGCGACCAGGCTTGCCAAGAATGCATCGGCGTTACCCACACCAGCCGTAATCAAACCCTTCGCATTCACTGTCAGACCAGCTGCGATATCTGTTGCAGCTGCTGCACCGATGCTAGTGTTGACAATAGTCCCCCCTGCGACAGAAGCATCAGAGAAGTACAACTCGTCGATGCCGGCCTGGAATTCGGTGATAGACAACAGCGAGCCAGTCGTTGGAGCCGTAAAGCCTGCTGTTGCCACGGACTCAACAACTACCTTGTCGGTACCAGAATCAGCAACGAGTGAAATCACATCGTTCCTATCTGCCGCTGCATTGTTATCAACAAGAGCAACAATAACGTTGTCTGCTGAGCCAGCTTTAATGCTGCCACCAAGACCACTGTTTCCTTGAACAACAGTGTCACCTGCTGTAATAATACCGGGAGTAGCAACAGTAGCCAACTGGCCAACGACCAAATCACCGGAGAAACCAGTAGCGTCAATGATGCTACCCACGGCTGTTGCGCCCGTAAGCCCAATCTGCAAATCGTTCGAGCCAGTAATCGTGAATGTCGAGCTATCCGAGTTCACGATAGTACCGAGGGTATTCATTCCGGTACCGTTGCCGTTGGAGGAAATTGCCACACTGGTCAACCCAAGCAGCGTCGGACCGGCCAAGTTCAGGCCAGTCGAGGTAGCTGCACCGACATTAAGAGTCAAGCTGTTAACGCCAACATCACCTGTTACGGTAAGCGTAGCACCTCCCGTGCCCACATCGACGGTAGTGCCGGTCGCGATATTGTTGATGTTAATTGCAGCACCAGCATCAACGGAGAAATTCTTAGCAAAATCAGCAGTCAGCTTCGATGCGTCAACTGTTTGTCCTGCTCCAAGACCCAGCACCTCAAAGCCTTCAGTTTGATTGAGCTTTGTGTACTCTGCGTTAGTAAACCCAGATGTTTCTTCGATGCGCAAGGTATCCCTTCCTTCGCCACCTTTCAGTTGGGCACCTGAAGTCAGCGCTGCAAATTGACCATCTGCGACAACCAGTCGGTCATTACCGCTACCGCCGGTAAACTCGAACCCGGCTTTTGTCAGGGCAGCGGATACATCTACGCGTACACCACCAGTCGTTGCGCTAGCATCAATAGAAGTTACTTTGGCGCTGTCAGCAGCGGCAGTCGCGTAGGAAACCAGCTTGTCCCCAGTAATAACATGCTTAGTTACTGAGACCGGGCCAGTCAGCGTCGCGATTGCGTTAGCCGCACCAGTGGAGGAGATATTGAGCGTTTGGGCAGCGGCACCAGTGATGGTGACGTTGTTAGCCGCAACTCCCGTGCCGCCTTGAAAACCATTAAGGTTCAAGTTCAGGGCGGTATCGGTTGCTGCTGCGGCCCATGTCCAAGTATTGCCAGCTGCAACGTTCGCAGGACCCGTTGCAAGGCTCAAGTCCTGACCCGCATTAGTTGTGATTGTACGCCCGGCTGTAAGACCAGAAGCATTTTCCAGCACAACGGATTCAATGCCTGTAGTGGCTTTAGTCCACCCGGTCAGATTGATGTTCACGTCATTTGGCGAAGCAAACGCCAACGTTTCTACGTTTTGGATACTTACGGGCATATTTGCTGTTGCAAATGTGCCGTACATCTTCAACGTATCGCTTCCAGCTCCACCGTTGATTTGGTCACCAGCATTAAGGGTTGCTGTTGCTGTGAAATCACCCAATACGGTGTCATCGCCAGAGGTACCATTGACAACATCAATACCCGTAGTGAGCGTGAAAGTCTCGCCAGGATTCGTATCGGTGTCAAAAGGCGAGCCCGCGCGATCTTCTGCGTAGCCATACTGATAGAAGTGGCTGGTCAGCGCGTCTTTTTGCGCGTCGGTCAGATTGGCCGTGTCGGTGATGCCGAAGGCGGTGCGGAGGTCTTCATTGGCGTCAGCGTAGGCTTTCAGCTTGGCGTCCGTAACCGTCAGGCCGTTGGCAGGCGAACGCTGCTCGAACTGGCCGTAGGTGGTGAAGTGCCAGAAAGCGTTGTCAGCACCGATGCCGTTGGCCAGCAGGTCGGGATTGCTAGTCAGGTAGAACTGAATGTCGAACCAGGGTGCGGGTTTGCGAGCGGTGTTCGCGCCCGACAGCGCTTCGGCAGCGCCGTATTGCAGGTAGTGCTGTTCTGCGGTTTCCACTGTGTATCCAGCGGCCAGCACATCCAGGTTGGTTGCCAAGTAATAGGCAGCGTTGAAGTACGGATTAGCCATAATGATAGTCGTCCTATTTTGTTGCGGGTCACACCCATCGATGGATGTTAGCTGTCGTAGGCGAATCGACGCAACGTCGTAAAACCTAGCATCCAGTAACATCGGCGAAGTCTAAACAGAATGCCAACGGCTGTCAATCAAGGGTAACTGCAGTGCGGTCCAACGTATCACCACCCTTTTGGCGCCGAGGTTGAGCAAAGATTACCCCTAAAACCAGAGTTAAAGTAATTTCTCAACACAAATGTTGTGCATCTACAACAATACCGCTTGCCAAACCTTTGTATTGCACCATTAAACGTAACACACCGACAAACGGCTGATATATCGTAGTAGAGGCCGAATCCGTAGGCTTTTCACAACATTGAAAGTTGTAACGGGACTTATTTGCCGCCATCTGCGCTGCGAAATGGGCTCAGCGGGTCCCCTCTATAATAGAGGATCTTTTCCCGTGGTTGGCTCCCTCTGAATGGCAAATCCCCTGACGCAGTCATCCCTGCCCGTCGCCCTATGGCGCCACCGGCACCTGATCGCCACCATGACCTGGCGCGAAGTGCTTGGGCGCTACCGAGGGTCCGCCGGCGGCCTGGTGTGGTCGCTGCTGACTCCTATATTGATGCTGTCGGTCTATACCGCCGTGTTCAGCGGCATATTCCAGGCGCGCTGGTCGCAGGAGTCGTCCAGCCCGTTGGATTACGCCCTTCAGCTGTTCGTGGGGCTGATCATCCACGGGCTGGCGGCGGAATGCCTGAACCGGTCCCCTGGGCTGATGGTGGGCAACGTCAGCTATGTGAAGCGGGTGGTGTTTCCTCTGGAAACATTGCCGGTGGTGAACCTGCTGTCCGCGGTGTTCCATTTCCTGATCAGCCTGGCCGTGCTGCTGGTGTTCTATTTTGCGGTGCACCGCCACCTGCACGCGACCGCCTTCTGGCTGCCGGTGGTGGTGGCGCCCTATGTGGTCATGCTGGCGGGCGTGGGCTGGTTCCTGGCCGGGCTGGGGGTGTACCTGCGCGACATCGCCCAGTTGACCGGGCTGCTGACCATGATACTGATGTTCCTGTCGCCGGTGTTCTATCCGGCTTCCGCCCTGCCGGCGAAGTTCCAGACCATTTTCCAGCTCAATCCGCTGACCATCATCATCGAGCAGGGCCGGGCGGTGCTGCTGGACGGCAAGGCTCCCGATCTTTTATCGCTCTCTATATATATGGTGGCGGCGCTCGTCGTGGCTTTTTTCGGCTACCGTTCCTTCCAGGTCATGAAGAAGGGGTTCGCCGATGTCCTCTGAAATCGCTATCTCGGTCGAGCGGGTCGGCAAGACCTTCCGCCTGTACAAGCGGCCGCAGGACCGCCTGCTGCAGCGCTTCTTTCCGCGGCGCCAATACTTCCGGGAATTCCACGCGCTGTCCGACATCAGCTTCCACGTGAACCGCGGCGAGACGGTGGGCATCATCGGGCGCAATGGCTCGGGCAAGTCCACCCTGCTGCAGTTGATCTGCGGCACGCTGACCCCCACGCAGGGGCGGATCACGGTCCATGGCCGGGTGGCCGCCCTGCTGGAGCTGGGCGCGGGGTTCAACCCCGAGTTCACCGGCCGCGAAAACGTATACTTGAACGCGACGATACTGGGGCTGACCCGTAAGCAGATCGACGAGCGGCTGGACGATATCTTCGCTTTTGCGGAAATCGGCGATTTCGTGGACCAGCCGGTCAAGACCTATTCTTCGGGCATGTACGTGCGCCTGGCGTTCGCGGTGATCGCGCACGTGGACGCCGACATCCTGATCATCGACGAGGCCCTGGCGGTGGGCGACGCGCTGTTCACGCAGAAGTGCATGCGCTATTTGCGCAAGTTCCGCGAAACGGGAACCATACTGTTCGTCAGCCACGACAGCGCGGCGGTGACCAATCTTTGCCAGCGGGCCATCTGGCTGCGCGAAGGGCGGATCGTCGAACAGGGCGAGGCCAAGGGTGTGTGCGAGGCCTATCTGGCATCGCTTTTTGAAAGCAAGAACGGCAATGGCGCCGTGCGCAAGTCCGACGCCGTGCGCGCCAAGCCCGAGCAGTGGGTGGACCAGCGGCGCGACTTCATCAACGCCAGCCCTTTGCGCAACGACCTGGAAGTCTTCCGCTTCGACCCCGACAAGGCGGGCTTCGGGCAGGGCCGCGCCGCCATCACCGACGTGCACCTGGCGGACGCCGAGGGGAACCGCATGGCCTGGGTGGTGGGCGGGGAAGTCACCACGCTGACGGTCACGGTGCAGGCCGAGCAGCGGCTGGACCGCCCCATCATCGGCTTCTACGTGAAGGACCGCCTGGGGCAGACGCTGTTCGGCGACAATACTTATCTGACCTACTCGGACCAGCCCCAGCCCGTGGAAGCGGGCGGCGCGCTGACGGCGCGCTTCCGCTTTCCCATGCCCTTGCTGCCGGTGGGCGATTATTCGATCGCCGTGGCGGTTGCCGACGGCACGCAGGCGGACCACGTGCAGCACCATTGGATACACGACGCGGTGCTGTTCCGCTCGCACAGCAGCGCCGCCGCCACGGGGCTGGTGGGCATACCCATGCTCGACGTCCGGCTGGACGCATCGAGCCCCGAAGCAGCGTAACGCCCACAGGAGCCCCGGCATGAGCGAACCGGCGTCGCGCTACGACTATCAGTTCGACCCTTCCGGCGACAGCACGGCGGCCCGCGTATGCCGCCTGGTGGGCAGCGGCCATGCGGTGCTGGAACTGGGCTGCGCGGCCGGCGCCATGTCGGCGGTCATGAGCGGCCACTACGGCTGCCGCGTGACGGGCATCGAATTCGAAGGGCCCGCGGCGGAAAGCGCAAGGCGCTTCTGCGTGCGGGTGGAGCAAGCCGACCTGGACCAGCCCGGCTGGGCCGGCGGCTTCCAGCAAGGCGGCTTCGACCGCATCGTCGCGGCCGACGTGCTGGAGCACCTGCGCGACCCTCTGGGCTGCGCCAGGCAGCTGCGCGGCCTGCTAACGCCCGAAGGGCGGCTCATCGTCTCCGTGCCCAACATCGCGCATGGCGGCGTGCTGGCGGCCTTGCTGCTGGGGGACTTCACCTACCGCGAGACCGGCCTGCTGGACCGCACCCACATCCATTTCTTCACGGCATCCACCTTGTGCCGCCTGCTGGACGAGGCCGGCTTTGCGGTGGACCACCTGGAGACGGTGGACACGGGGCCCTGGCACCCTGAATTCAGCGCCTATTGGGACCAGCTTCCTCCCGAGGTGCGCGACGCCCTGGCGCAAAACCCCATGGGCCGCGCCTACCAGGTGATCGTGTGCGCGCGGGCGGCATCCGGCGCTGTGCCGGAAGATGCCGACCCGACGGCCGGCATGCGGGCCCGCCAGGCCGAATGGCTGGATGCCTGGGCGCAGGCATTGCGCGGCACGGCCGAATCGGCCGGCGCCGTGGAAGCCTTGCGGGCGGAGCTGGACGGCAGCCGCCAGGCGCTGGCGGCCATGCAGGCCTCGCAAAGCTGGAAACTGACCGCGCCCTTGCGCTATCTGGCCAGAAAACTAAAATCCCGCCCATGACGACAGCCCCTTCCAATGCGCCGCGCGTGAGCGTGGTCATCCCTTCCTACAACCACGAGCGCTATCTGGCCGAGACCATGGGCAGCGTGCTGGGCCAGCGCGGCGTGGACCTGGAGCTGGTCGTCGTCGACGACGGCTCGCGCGACGGGTCCTGGGCGCTGATCCAGGAGTTCGCGGAACGCGACGGCCGCCTGCGGCCCTTCCGCCAGGAGAACCAGGGCGCGCACGCCGCCATCAACGCCGGGCTGCGCGCCTGTCGCGGGGAATTCCTGGCCATCCTGAATTCCGACGACCGCTACCACCCGGACCGCCTGGCAACGCTGGTGGACCTGGCCGAGGCCGGCGCGGGGCTGGATTTCATCGCAACCGGCCTGCGGCTGATCGACGACGATTCGGAGCCCATCACCGAGAACGTGTGGCTGCAGGAATATCAGCGCATGCGGGCGGGCGCCCATGCGAACGGCCTGTGGGCGACCCTGCTGGAACGCAACTTCACGGTTTCCACGTCCAACTTCTTTTTCCGGCGCGAGCTGTTCCAGGCGCTGGGCCCCATCCGGCCCCTGCGCTACAACATGGACTGGGACTATGCCCTGCGCGCCTATCTGCGCGCCCCGGACCGGTTCGCATGGCGCGACGACCTGGAGCTCTGGGACTACCGCCTGCACGGCAGCAATACGATCACGGGCGGGCTGCCCGTGTCCGCCATCGAGGCCAACCACCTGCTCTATCGGGCGATCAAGCAGGGCTACCGGGTGCCGGGCACCGCGCTGGCCGGCCTGCGGCGTCATTACAAGCTGATCCGCCGCCAGCAGGTGGCGGCCGTGGCCTCGGCCCGCGACACGCACTGGGAAGCCGAACTGCACAAAGCCCATGAAGGCTGGGCGGCGACCCGCGACGCGCACGACAAGGCGCACGAAGACCTGGGCCGGACGCTGACGGAGCTGGGCCAGACCCGGGAGGAGCTGAGCCGGACGCGGGAAGCGCGCAACGCCCTGCAGCACGAGCTGGCGCTGGTGTATGCGTCGCGCAGCTACAAGCTGGGGCGGAAGCTGACGGCCCCCCTGCGCTGGCTGCGCGAACGCAGGCGGGGCGCGCCCGCGGTTCCGGTTGCGCCCGACATTCCGGCGGCGGCGTCCGCTGCGGCCCCCGACAGCGCCCCCGCCCCGGCGCCCGCCACAACCGGAACCGCGCGCCCGCCCTACCGGCGCGTGGCGCTGCCCGCGCCGCTGGAATCGGCGCCGCCGCGGGTGGCTGTGCACGTGCACAGCCCCTACACGGTACAGCTGGACGAGCTGCTGGACGCGGTCGCCGCGCTGCCGGGCGCGCCGGACGTGTTCGTGACGACCACCCAGCCCGCCGACACCATACAGGCGCGCGTGCGGGCGCGCATTCCGCAAGCCGTGGTCTGGCAAACGCCCAACCAGGGCAAGGACATCGGCCCCTTCATCGATGCGCTGAACCGGCACAGGCTGGACCAGTACGACCTGGTGCTGAAGCTGCACGGCAAGAAGAGCCGCAACCAGCCCAGCTACCTGGCGGCGGTCCGCGGCCTGTTCGGCGCCGACATCCGCGACGGCGACGACTGGCGGCGCCGGCTGATCCGGCCCATCGCGGGCAGCCGCGAACGGGTGCTGCGCATCTACCGGGCCTTCCACGACGACCCGGCGCTGACCATGGCGGGCGCGGCGCGCTTCATCTGCGAGGCGCCCGACGCCGATCCTGAAGGCTATCGCCGCCTGTGCGCGCGCCTGGGCGTAACGCACGGTATACGCTTCTTCGGCGGGACCATGTTCTGGATACGCGGCCGGGCGCTGGCGCCCTTGCTGGAGGCCGGCATGACGCAGGACGACTTCGACCCGGCGCGGGCCGGCGACGTGGAAAGCACGCTGGAACATGGCTGCGAACGCGTGTTCGGCGGCCTGGCGGCCAAGGACGGCGGCTATCTGGCCGGTTTGGACGACTTGGAGCCCTAAAGTACAATCCGGGCAGATCGCGGGCTGCGCCGCGCGCCCTTTCTTTATGAACTATTTCCATACACCCGTATTCCTGATCGCCTACAACCGGCTGGACGCCCTGCGCAAGCTGGTCGGCTGGCTGGAAGGCGCCGGCTACACCAACATCCACATCATCGACAACGCGTCGACCTATCCGCCGCTGCTGGCCTGGCTGGACGCCAGCCCGCACCACGTGCACCGCATGGACAAGAACTACGGCCACCTGGTGCTGTGGGAATCGGGCAAGTTCAAGGACGTGATCGACCACCGGAATTTCGTGCTGAGCGATTGCGACGTGCTGCCGGACGAGCAATGCCCCGACGACGTGGTGGCGCGCCTGGCGGCGGTGCTGGAGCGCTACCCGAACTTCACCAAGGCGGGGCTGTCGCTGCGCATAGACGACTTGCCGGACCACTATTCGCTGAAGGCCCAAGTGCTGGAATGGGAAGCGCCGTTCTGGGAACACGCGCTGGAAAACGGCGCCCTGTACGAAGCGGCGGTGGACACCACGTTTGCCTATTACCGCCCGGGCATCGGGCCCAAGGATCCGCGCTGGTGGCGCTCGCTGCGCACCGCGGCGCCTATGACGGCGCGGCACCTGCCGTGGTATGCGGACACCGGCAAGCCCACCGAGGAAGACATTTACTACCAGTCCCACCTGAAGGAAATGTCTTCGCAATGGAGCACGACCGACCCCGTGATCCTGAAAGAACAGAACATCAAGCTGCAGGCTGAGGTGCATGCCTTGCGCAAGGAACTCGCCTTGCTCAAGGAAGACCCCTGGGGCCATTGGCGCATGTCGGTGCGGCGCCGCATCGTGGCGGCCATAGACCGCGCCGGCCTTGGCCGCCTTGCCCGCAAGCTGCACCGGCGGCTGTTCCGATGACCCCCACTAAACGACGACCGACATGAAATACTTCTTTACCTCTATCAACAACGCCTATATTCCCAAAGCCATCACCCTGGCCGAGTCGCTGCGGCGCGTCTATGGTAAGGAAGCGCACGTCACCTGCATGCTGTCGGACGCCAAGCGCGACGATGTGGATTATTCCGCCTTCGACGACGTGCTGACCATAGACCAGCTCGGCCTGCCGGTGCCGTCGGTCGAGGCCTGGATCTTCAAGCACACGGTGGTGGAGCTGTGCACGGCCGTGAAGCCCTGGGCGTTCAAGAAGATATTCGAGCGCTACGGCGCCGAAAACGTGCTGTACATGGACCCCGACACGGTGGCCTACTCGCCTTTGGACGAGATCTACGACGCCCTGCCGCAGCACCCGGTCATTCTCACCCCGCACGTCAGCAACCCCGCCCAGGACGAGGACGATCTGCTGGACGGCGAAATGCTGGGCTGCCTGCGCCACGGGGTCTTCAACCTGGGGTTCCTGGCCCTGGCGAATCATGGCGAGGGCGTCAAGTTCCTGGACTGGTGGGCGGCGCGCTGCCTGGACTGGTGCTACGACGAATCGCCCAAGGGCCTGTTCACCGACCAGCGCTGGGTGGACCTGGCGCCCTGCTTCTTCCCGACCTTGCTGGTGCTGCGCCACCCAGGCTACAACATGGCGACCTGGAACCTCTATTACCGCAGCCTCAGCAAGGACGCCGACGGCAACATCATGGTGAACGGCAACCTGCCGCTGCGCTTCTTCCATTTCTCGGGCTTCGACATCGGCACCCACGAGCTGATGCTGCGCAAGCATGCGGCCGACGACGCGCTGCTGCATTCGATGAGCGACTGGTATGTGTCGGAGCAGCTGCGCCACGGGCAGGAGCGCCTGGGCCGGCGCCCCGGCGTGTACGATTTTTTTGCGGACGGGCAGAAGATCGAGCGGGAATGGCGCTTCACCTACCGGAACGAGGCCGATCTGCCCAAGCGCTTTCCCACGCCGTATTCCGATAACGCCTTCCAGCAATGGCTGCACCGCAACCAGGAGACGGTGGCGGCGCAACAGCCGGCCGCCGTCGAGCACCCGCCCACGGCCCTGGGCAAGATTGCGAACCGGGTCAAGCGCAACCCGCGGCTGATGCTCTGGCTGAACCGCAACCTGTCGCCGGAGCTGAAGGCCAAGATCAAGCGCTTGCTGTAGGGCTCAGGGGGTCGGGGCCCGCTGCTTCACGTACTTTACGCGGTATTCCAGGAACGGCGCTTCGATCAGGTAATAGGTGAGGCTGGCCAGGCCTATCGTCAGCGGCAGCGCGACCAGGGCGCCGGTCATGACGGTGTTGAAGACGTCATGGCCGGCCCGGAAAGGCACGGCGCCCACGTGCTTCAGCAGGAAGAAGATCACCAGGTTGTGCATGACGTACAAAGAAAAGCTGATCTGCCCCAGCCAGGCCAGCGCCTGGTCCATGATGCGCGGCACGCGGATGCGGCAATTCACGTAGGCGAGCACGATGCCGCCCCACAGCAGGCCCTCCAGCGTCGGCAGCACCACCCAGTACGCCGCCTGGCTGGGGTAGCTGACGCCGTAGAACCCGCCCACATTGTTGAACCACTGGACGCCGCCCAGCAGCAGGGCGATGAACGCAAGCAGGTACAGCGGGTGGGACAAGACGCCCGGCCGGGTGCGATAGGCCGCCCCCAGCATCATGCCGATCAGGAATTGGTCCAGGCGGCCGAATATGGTCCAGTAGGACAAGTCCTGGATGGTGCCGTACACGCCGTAGACCAGGGCGCGGCAGAGCACCAGCAAGCCCAGCAGCCCCAGCAGGTAGGACAGCCCGCGCCGCTGGTGGAACGCGCAGAGGAACGGAAAAATCAGGTAGAACTGGAATTCGACGGCAATGGTCCACAGCTGGTCGAAGCTGTTCACCGACGGCGGGTTGCGCAGGTTCAGGAAGGGCGCCAGGGCGCCCAGCACGTCCATGAACCCGTAGTTCTGCCGGCCGATGTATACCGACAGCAGCAGCGCAAACAGATACAAGGGGTAGATGCGTATGAAGCGGTTGCGCAGGAAGGCGCCGTAGTCGATATCCTTGCCGTAGGCGATGACCGCGAAAATGAAGCCGCTCATGACCATGAACAGGGCAACGCCGGTATGGCCTTCGTCGATCAGCGAAAGCAGCGGGTTGGCGGTGCCGATGGCGCCGACCTGGCGTATGCTGAAGTGATACACGATCACCAGCGCCGCCGCCACGAAGCGCAGATGATCCAGGCGCGACAAATACGAAGAGGCGTTGCTGCTTCTCATGCGTCATCCACTGCCGCTGCAGTCCGTTATTGAACGTTCATGGGCCCCCAGGGCCTGGGCCGAAGCGCTGACTATACGCGAAAATCAGCCGGCTGTGCTCAGGCTGCGCGCCGGGTCCGGCGCGGTGAAGAACACCTGGCTGACCGCATCGAACTCGCCGGCTTGAAGGTCGCCCACGGCGGCGGCCAGGCTCAGGCGCGCCAGAATGTATTCCAGCCGGGCGCGCGACAAATCGCTGAGCGCCTGGAATAGCTTGTCCTGCACTTTCAGCACGTCCACATTGCTGGCGACGCCGTATTCATAGCCTTTGCGGGCGGCTTCCAGGCTCAGGCGGCTGGATTCGGCCGCGGCTTCCAGCGCGCGGATGCGCTGTTCGCCCGACAGCACGGCCGAGTACTGGCGCGTGGTCTCGGCCTGGGCGCGCTCGGTGGCGGCGCGGAGTTCCTGTTCCAGGCGCGAGCGGTCGGCCCGCGCGCGGGCGGTGTTGGCGGTGTTGTAGCCGCCCGTGAAAATGGGAATATTGACGCTGATGCCGACCAGGAAGGTGTTGGTGCGCTGGCTGAGGGTGGACAGGTTTTCGCTTTCGGCCTTGCTCAGGCTGGCCACCAGGTCCATGCTGGGAAAATAGCGGCTGGCCGCGCGGCTGACTTCCGTGTCCGCCACCTTGACGGCTTCCCGGGCGGACTTCACCTCGGCGTTGTTCGCGCGGGCGCGCTCCAGCCAGACGCCCAGGTCGGCGGGCACCAGGGGCGGCAGGGGGAAATCGGGCTTGGCCGGCGCCAATTGCAGCGGGGCCGCGCCCAGCAAGGCCTGCAGTTCGCGGTTGGCGGTGCGCAGCTGGTCTTGCGCGGCGATCACGTCGGCCCGGGTGCGGGCCAGCCTGGCGCGGGTCTCCTGGGCGTCCGTGCGCGTGCCTTCGTTTTGCACGTACAAGGATTCCTGGGCGCGGGCCTGTTCGTCCAGGGATTTTTCCAGTTCGCGCTGCAAGGCCAGGCGGTCGCCGGCCAGCAGCACGTTCAGGTAGGCGGTGGCCAGGCGCAGGCCGGCTTCCTGCTGCTTGACGGCGAACGCCGCCAGCCCCTGGCCCGCGCGCGCCTGGCCGCGCTGGTAGTCCGCGTAGCGGCTGTAGTTCAGCAGCGGCTGCTGCAGCTGCACGTAGGCGCTGCTGGAATCGTAGCGCACGTCGGAACTGACACGCTGGCCCAGGAAGCCCGGCTGTTCTATGGTGCCCGAGATGCGGCTGCGGGAATAGCCCGCCTGCACCTGGGGCAGCAGCGCGGCCCGCCCCTGGGCGCGTTCGGTGTCGGCGGCGGCCTGTTCGCTGATCGCCGCCTGGTAGCTGGGGTCGTGCTCCAGCGCCAGGCGCCAGGCCCGGGCCAGGTCGACCACGCCTTCCAGGGCGGGGGCGCGGGCCGAGGGCGACATCAGCGCCAGACTCGCGCCGGCGGGCGCTGCGCCCTGGCCGCGCAGGGACTCCAGCGTTTCCAGGTTCCAGCCCAGCCGCGCCGGTTTTTCAGGCTGCTTGTCGCCTTGCGCCCAGGCCGCGTGCGCGCATGCGCCGCCCAGCAGCAAGGCGGCCGCCAGGCGCGGCAGGCGGTTCGAAGCGGGCGGGAAGCGGACCGGAAAAGACATGAATACCTTATGCGCCGCCTATGTACCCAGGGGCGCCGATTTGAAGACAAACGGGCATTTTACTCCGGCCCTTCCGGCCCCGGCGCGCGGGCGGCGGGGGCGTCCCAATATCGCCGGTGCATGCTGAATCGCCTGCGCCAGGCGAGCGGCAGCGCGGGGTAGCGCTGGCCGAGCGCATAGCCGGCCATCTTCAAGGCGTTGTGCAGGCAGGCGCGGGGTATCCACAGCGGGGCGTGGCGCGCCAGGTAGCGCAATTCCGACAGAATGTAGCGTTTGCCCTCGCCGCCCGCGCCGCCGAAGGCCTGCCGGATCCAGGCTTGGTCGCGCTGGAAAACGCCGATGTCGAAATAGCGCCGGAATTCCTCCAGCGGGCCGTAGTTGTGGGAATGGCGGACCGCCGCGTCGGCCACGTAGGCGATCTTGTGGCCGGCCAGGGCGGCCCGCGCCGCGAAGTACATGTCTTCGCTGACGATGCTTTTTTCCGGGAAGCCGCCCAGTTCGCGAAAGACGGCATGGCGATAGGCGGCGAAGGAATTGGACGCGAACACCGCCTTGATGCCCAAGGCGTCGCGGTCGGCGGCGCCCGCCACGTGGGAGCGCGCCGGGTAATTGAACGTGCGCGCATGGGCGGCCAGCGGGTTGGCGTCCCGGTGGGGCACGTTGCGGGCGTAGGCGACCGCCACGCCGTCGTCGTCGAAGGCCCGCAGCAGGCCGTCCAGGGCGTGCGGCGTGTCCAGCACGGCGTCCTGGGTCAGGAAGACCAGGATGTCGGGCTCGGGCCCGATGCGGGCCGCCAGGTTGCGCGTGCCGCCGTGGTCGAAGGCGGCGGGGTCGACGCCACGGACCTCGAACCCGTGCCGGGCCGCCACGCCGGCGGTGTCGTCCGCCGAGGCGGAGTCCATGACCAGGACGTCGACGCGGGCGCGTCCGGCGGCCACCGCGTCGGCGATGGCCCGGGCGCAGGATTTCCAGATTTCCCCGCCGTTGCGCGTGGGCACGATGAGCCTGACCCGCGCGGCGCGCGGCCCCTCGGCGACGTGTTCAGGGCTGGCCATTGATGAAGCCCTTGTAGATCGTCATGGCGATGATCTTCAGGTCCAGGCCCAGCGACCAGTTGTCTATGTACCAAAGGTCGTGCTCCACCCGCCGCACCATTTTTTCCAGCGTGTCGGTCTCGCCGCGATAGCCGTTGACCTGGGCCCAGCCCGTGATGCCGGGCTTGACCTTGTGGCGCTGCATGTAGGATTCGACCATGTCCTTGTAGTATTCGTTGTGGGCCAGGGCGTGCGGGCGCGGCCCCACGATGGACATGCGCCCCTGCAGCACGTTGAAGAACTGGGGCAGTTCGTCCAGGCTGGTGCGCCGCAGGAAGGCGCCCAGGCGGGTGATGCGCGGGTCGCCGTAGTGCGCCTGGGTGACCTGGCCGGTGGCTTCTTCGTGGACTTCCATGGAGCGGAATTTATACACCTTGAAGCGCCGGCCGTTGATGCCCATGCGGTATTGCTTGAAAATGACCGGCCCGCGCGAGGTCAGCTTGATGGCGATGGCGATGAACAGGCAGACCGGCAGCACGAAGACGGAAATGATGCTGCCCAGCACCAGGTCTTCCAGCCGCTTGACCAGGCGCGCCGGGCCTTCCATGGGGCTGCGGCTGATGTCCAGCGTATACAGGCCGGCGATGGTGCTGACGCGATGGTTCAGCAGCGGCAGGTCGCCCAGGTCGGGCAGGTAGCGGATGTCCACCGTCTGGTGGCGCAGGGCATGCACCACGTTCTTGATGGCCTCGCCTTCGTTCAGGGGCAGGCACAGCCACAACTCATGGGCGCCGCAGGAAGTCACTTCGGTGACCAGATGCCGTTCCCATTCCGTACCCCGGCCCAGGCGCAGGACCTTGACGACGTCGTAGCCCTGTTCGGGCAGCTCCGCCTCGCGCTCGCGCAGCATGATGGCCGCGTCCCCGGATTCGACGACGAGCACTTTCTTCAGGTTCTTGCCCCTGGCCCGCAGGCTGCGCAGCAGCACATAGACCGAGACCCGGAAGCTGGTGACCAGCGCCAGCGAAATGACCAGCGATGCGCCCAGCCATATGCGGGAATAGTCCTCGGCCACCTTGAGCAGGACGGCCAGGCTGGCGATGACGGCGAGCGCCAGCAGCCAGCCGGTGTACATGCGGTTGAGCTGCTGGATGAGATGGCGGCCGCGCCAGGACAGATAGGTGCCCAGCAGCAGCTGGCACATGACGACGGTGCCGGCAATGACCAGTGTGGCGGTCAGGTAGTGCTGGGACATGTACCAGAACCCGAAGCGCAGGTAATGCGCGGCGTAGCTGCCCAGCACGATCAGCAAAAAATCCATCACGCCGGCCAGGAACGCCACCGGGTAGCGCTCCGCGAGGGTCGGCACGTAATGTATTTGAGGCTTCATGCTGGAATTGTATCCTGCGCGGGTCAGGCGCCGTAGCCTCCCAGCCGTTTGCGCACGCCGTGCCACAGGCCCAGCAGCATCATTTTCAGGCCGGCCAGCTTGTGCCGGTCGATGAACACATTGCTGAGGAAACGCACCGGCAGGCCCGCCGCCAGGCGCTTGCGCCAGGCCGGCGACACATAGGGCTGGCGGATGAAGTAGATGGTGTTGCGGAAGTAGTAGTAGCGGCGCAGCGGCGGGTAGCACAGCAGGTTGACGCCGAACACCCGCACGGGGGGCGCGTCCGACATCGCGTGACCCATTTCCTGGTCCAGGCAGACGAACAGGCGGTAGCCGGCGGCGCGCGCGCGAAAGCACCAGTCGGTGTCGGTGTAGTCGACGAACAGGCCTTCGTCGTAGCGCAGGCCTTCCCGCCAGGCCCGCAGGTTCACCAGCATGCCCGAGGTGATCAGCACGTCGACCTCTTGCAGGCCGGCGGCGGAATCGGCGCCCGCGCCGTCGGCGGCAATGACCTTGATGGCCCCGTCCTGTTCGCGGTACATGGGGAATTTCTTGACGGTGCCTTCCCGCCTGTCGTAGAAGCGGGGCCCCACGGCCGCGCAGCGTACGCCCTGGCCCCGCAGCGACAGATGCGCCTGCAGCAGCCGCGGAATGAGCCCCGGCGGCAGTTCGCTGTCTTGATCGAAGGTGGCCACGTGCGTACAGCCCTGGCTGGCCGCGAATTCCATGCCGGCGTTCAGCGCCGCGCCCAGCCCCGCATTGCCGCCCATGGCTATGTAGTGGATGCGCGCGCGCTGATCGGGATCATGGCCGAGGATGCCTTCCGCGCCGCCGTTGTCGACGAAGACGACCGTATCCGCCTGGGCCGGCAGGCCGGCGAGCAAGGCGTCCAAAACCGGCATGTCGGGCATATACCCGACGACCAGCGCCGCGACGCGCGGCGTATCATGCGTCATAGAAGGCTCACAGAGACCAGATATGCCAATGTTACAATATTGGCCTTCCAATGCGGCGCAACAGACCACCACGATATGAAGATATTGTTATTCGGCAAGAACGGGCAACTGGGCTGGGAACTGCAGCGCAGCCTGGCGCCTTTGGGCGAACTGGTGGCGCTGTGCCGCCACAGCACGGAGTTCTGCGGCGACCTGCAGCGCCCCGACGCGCTGGCCGATACGGTCGAGCGCATCGCGCCCGACGTCATCGTCAATGCCGCCGCCTATACAGCCGTGGACCAGGCCGAGGCCGAACCCGAAATCGCCCGCGCCGTGAATGCGCGGGCACCCGCCCTGCTGGCCCGCCTGGCCAGTGAACGCAAGGCCTGGCTGGTGCACTATTCGACCGACTACGTCTTCAACGGCGGCGGCGACACGCCCTGGCGGGAAAGCTGCCCGACCGCGCCCATCAACGTCTACGGCCAGACCAAGCTGGAGGGCGAAGCCGCCATCCAGGACTCGGGCTGCCGGCACCTGATCTTTCGCACCAGCTGGGTGTACGCGGCCAGGGGCGGGAATTTCGCCAAGACCATGCTGCGCCTGGGCCAGGAGCGCGATACGCTGACCGTGATCGACGACCAGGTGGGCGCGCCCACCGGGGCCGACCTGCTGGCCGACGTTACCGCGCACGCGCTGCGCGCCGCCGTGCGGGAACCGGCGCTGGCCGGCCTGTACCACCTGGCGGCGGGCGGCGAAACCTCGTGGCATGGCTATGCCGCCTTCGTGCTGGAACAGGCCCGCGCCGCGGGCGTGGAGCTCAAGACCGCGCCCGGCGCCGTCTTGCCGGTGGACAGCAGCGGCTTCCCGACGGCGGCCCGGCGGCCATTGAACTCGCGGCTGGACACGCGCAAGCTGCAGGAAGCTTTCGGCCTGCACCTGCCCGACTGGCGGGTGGGCGTGACCCGCCTTTTAACCGAAATCCTGGACAAAACATGACACAACGCAAAGGCATTATCCTGGCCGGTGGATCCGGCACCAGGCTGCACCCGGCAACGCTGTCCATCAGCAAGCAGTTGCTGCCGGTGTACGACAAGCCCATGATCTACTACCCGCTGTCCACCCTGATGCTGGCCGGCATACGCGACGTCCTGATCATTTCCACCCCGCAGGACACGCCGCGCTTCCAGCAGCTGCTGGGCGACGGCAGCCAATGGGGGCTGAACCTGCAATACGCCGTGCAGGAAAGCCCGGACGGCCTGGCGCAGGCCTTCATCATTGGCGCGGACTTCGTCGGGAATGATTTGTCCGCCCTGGTGCTGGGGGACAATATCTATTATGGGCACGATTTCCACAAGCTGCTGGGCAGCGCCATGCAGCGCACGGAAGGCGCGTCGGTGTTCGCCTACCACGTGCATGACCCGGAGCGCTACGGCGTGGCCGAATTCGATGCCGAAGGCAAGGTCATCTCGCTGGAAGAAAAGCCGGCGCGGCCCAAGTCCAATTATGCCGTCACGGGGCTGTACTTCTATGACCAGCAGGTGGTCGACATGGCGCGCAGCCTGAAGCCCTCGCCGCGCGGGGAGCTGGAAATCACCGACCTGAACCGCCTGTACCTGCAGCAAGGGCAGCTGAACGTGGAGCTCATGGGCCGCGGCTACGCCTGGCTGGACACCGGCACGCACGAGTCCCTGCTGGAGGCCGGGCAGTTCATCGCCACCCTGGAAAACCGCCAGGGGCTGAAGGTGGCCTGTCCGGAGGAAATCGCCTTCCGCCGCAAATGGATAGACGCGGCGCAACTGGAACGGCTGGCCCAGCCGCTGACCAAGAACGGCTACGGCCAATACCTGCTGCGCATCTTGAACGAATACGTGCTATGAACGCCCAACGACTCGACATCCCCGACGTGATCCTGCTGGAGCCCAAGGTTTTCGGCGACGACCGCGGTTTCTTCTTTGAAAGCTTCAACCAGGCGCAGTTCGACGCGGCCGTGGGCCGCAAGGTGGGGTTCGTGCAGGACAACCATTCGCGCTCGCTGCGCAATGTGCTGCGCGGCCTGCATTACCAGATCCAGCAGCCGCAGGGCAAGCTGGTGCGCGTGGTGGCGGGCGAAGTCTTCGACGTGGCGGTGGACTTGCGCAAGAGTTCGCCCACCTTCGGCAAATGGGTGGGCGCGGTGCTGAGCGCGGAAAACAAGCGCCAGCTATGGGTGCCCGAAGGTTTCGGCCATGGCTTCGTAGTGCTCAGCGAGCACGCCGAATTCCTGTACAAGACCACCGACTACTACGCGCCCGCGCATGAGCGCTGCATCGCCTGGAACGACCCGGACCTGGCCATAGACTGGCCCATGCGCGGCGAGCCGATATTGTCCGCCAAGGACGCGCAAGGCCTGCCGTTGGCCAAGGCGGAGGTATTCGCCTGACAGGCCTTCATGGGGTGGCCGCCGCCACGGCGAACGCCCGGATCACGACAAAACGCTTCAAGTTACTGCAAGATAGTATCTAATTTCGTCAACTTGTACGATACTCCGGCTTGTCACAACTACTGAGTGACATAATTCCCTATACGGAGGCACTATGTTGACACGTTGCACATTGTTGTTCCCGTCGTTCTTCTCCTTTGTTGCCGTCCTGCTGTTCAGCGTCTTCTGCCAGCGGGCGCTGGCGGGCCAGCATACCGGCCCGCCACCAGGGCCGGAACCCGGCAACCCCTTGAACTGGATCACCGACGAGGCGCAATTGGGCTTACCCGATGCGCCTCTTGTCTTTTCGGGCGAGCCTTTGCGCGTCGGCGCAAGCTTCAGCACGGCGCGCCTCGTCGCCATAGACCGCGACGCCCACATCGAAGTGGCCGGCGGCGCCCGGCTGGAACTGGCCGGCACCGTGTCCAGCCTGGACGGCTCGGAAGGCCGGCTGGTGAAAACCGGCGCCGGCACGCTGGCGCTTTCCGCCGACAACAACTACCTGGGCCATACCCGGCTGATGGCCGGGCGGCTGCAGATACAGGGCCACAACGCGCTGGGCGGCGGGCTCTCGTCTTTGTGGATGCGCCCGGGCACCACGCTCAGCTATGCCGCCGGCACGGTGCTGAGCAAAAGCATACAGCTCGATCCCGGGCAAGCGCCGGACGACCCGGCTCCGCAGGCGGCGCTGCTGCATGTGCCGCAAGGGGTGGCGACCCAGGCCGGCGCCATCGTCGGCCCCCTGCCCCTGGTCAAGCAAGGGTCGGGCACCCTGGTGCTGGCGGGCTCCGCGCACGCGGCGGCGGGCCTGGACGTGGAGGCCGGCACGCTGCGCAACCTGATGATGATCAACGGCCCCGTCACCGTGCGCAGCGGCGCGCGCCTGGAAGGCGGCGGCTCCCTGGGCGCCACCACGGTGCAGGGCGGCGCCACCCTGGCTCCCGGCGCGCCGGCGGCATCGGGCCGCCCCGGTACGATCGGCACCCTGGCGGTGGCGGGCCGGCTGCACCTGCTGCCCGGCGCGGAACTGGCGGTCAAGGTCCTGCCCGACGGCGGCTCCGACCAGGTCATGGTGGTGGGCAAGGCCTTGCTGGACGGCCGGCTGTCGGCCCTGGCCGGTGAAGGCGACTGGCGGCCCAGCACCCGATATACCGTCGTGCATGCCCTGGGCGGCTTCGAGGGCACGCGTTTCGAGTCCGCCGGCAGCAATCTGGCCTTCCTGGACCCGGAGCTGAGCTATAGCGACGACGATACCCGCGCTTTCCTGACCCTGGTGCGCAACGACACCCGGCTGGACGAGGTGGGCGACACCGAAACCGAGGACGAAGTGGCGGTTGTGATCGACCCGGTGAAACCGGTGACGCCGGTGCGGCCGGTGGAGCCCTTGCCGCCGATCGAGCCGGTGGCGCCCGCGGCCCCGCCGGACGCGGCGGAGACGGATGTGGATATTCCTGTGGATGACCCTGTGGTCATCGTTGTGGACAGCGAGCCCGAGGCCATACTGCATGACGAAATCCTCGTCATGACCGCGCCCGAAGCGAAAACGGCCTTGCGCCAATTGTCCGGCAGTTGGCATGCGTCGCTGCGGTCCGGCATGCTGGAGGACAGCCGCCACATCCGCGAAGCGGCGCTGCGCCATCTGGGCCGGGGCGAGGGCCATTGGCTGCAAGGCTGGCATTCCAACGGATGGCGCGGCGCGGCACACGGCACGCCCGCCGACTGGCGCGACCTGCACGGGATGGCGCTGGGGTCGACGCGCAACCTGGCCGCCCACTGGCGGGCGACCGTCTTCCTGGGCGCCCAGCGCGGGGATTGGCGGCGCCATCCCGCCACGGCCCATGCGCGCATCGACGGCGTCCACGCCGGCATCGCCCTGCTGAAGGAACTGACGGTCACGGACCTTGCCGTGGGCGTGGCCAAGACCTGGAACCGCGTCCAGGCATCGCGGTCGGTGTCGGCGGGCGGCATGCATTATGCGCTGGCCGGCGTGGGCCACGGGTATACCTTGCAGGTTTTCACGGAACTGGCGGCGCCGCTGCGGCGGCTGGCGAAGCTGCACCGGCATCCGGCGCTGAAGGGACTGACCCCGTTCATACGCGCGGCCTGGGTGCGCGACAGCCTGCACGGCTACGACGAGCGCGGCGGCGCGGCCGCACTGACCATGCTGCGCGACCGGCGTTCCGTCGTGTTTACCACCCTGGGCGTGCAAGCCGACTATGCCTTGCAAGGCCCGAAGGGCGCAATGCGCCTGCAAGGCGAGCTGGCATGGCGCCACGCCGGCGGCGACACGCACGCGCGCTCGCAACAGTATTTCAGGGACGGCACCCGCAGGCGCGTGTTCGCCTCAGAAGGGCAGGCCATTGCGCGCCAGGCATGGTCGTTGAAGCTGGGCATGGAGGGCGATTTGGGGCGTGATCTGCGGCTGAGCGTCGGCTATGCCGGGCAGTACGCGCGGCGGCAGAAGGATCATGGGTTGCGGGTTGCGGTGGCGTGGGTGTTTTAAGGAAGGGGTTGGTGAAGAGGCTCTACGCGATTGTGGGTGCGGCCAGAGCCTGATTCCTCTTGCGGATTCTCCTGCTCTTCATACCGATGCGTTGCCTTTGCCAGGGAGAATAGATACAATTCCACAATTTAAGTAACAAAACGATCATTTATGTTGTTTGTAGCAACAATTGTTGCGCCCCAACTGCTTCATCCCATAACCATGCGGGTAGCGGGCGATAGGCATCATTAAATCGATCCGGTAGGATACAGAATCATGGCAACTCTGCCTGCATCCGTTCTTTTCAACCCGGTTTGGTATCTAAACCGGAACCCCGACGTAGCCACGGCGGTGCGCCTGGGGCACACTACCGCCGAACTGCATTTCGAACTTCATGGAAAAGCCGAAGGCCGCGCGCCTGGCCCGCTGTTCAATCCGCAAGAGTACCTGGCAAAAAACCCGGACGTAGCCGCCGCTGTCAAAGCGGGCGAGATCTCCGCCTTTGACCACTTCGTCCTGTATGGCGCGGCCGAGGGCCGTTCGCCATCGAGCATATTCGACATCAGCTTCTACCTGTCGCAAAACCCTGACGTGGCCGCCGCCGTGGCGGCGGGGTACATCTCCGCCATCCAGCATATTTTGCTGTACGGGTTGGCCGAAGGGCGGCAACTGCTGCCTTTCCTGAACCTTAAGGGCTACCTGGATGCAAACCCCGACGTCGCCGAAGCCGTCCGGAACGGCCAGACCGATCCGCTTACCCACCTGCTGCAATACGGCATCGCCGAAGGACGCCCGCTGAGCAACGGCGTGAGCCTGTCCCTGTTTGCCGCGGACCCCGCCTTCAACACGGCAATCAGCGAAGGCCGCTACGAAGATGCGGTGGCCATCGTCGGCAAGGTCGCGCCCTTCCTGCCGACCTTCACGCCGCCCACTGGTTGGGTGCCCGCCGCCAATACCCCGATCCCCATCGACTTCGTCCCGCCCAAAGGCGTCAAGCTGATCGTGCCGCCTTCGGTGACCGTGCCTCCGGATGTCGTTTTGCCCGATACCGTCGAGCATGAAACGCCCCCTGCACCCGGGCCCACGATCACGTTCACGGTGACCGAAAGCGGTTCTGCGCCAACTGTGGCAGTCGCCTTCGAGCATGCGAGCTCCACGATCAGTGTTGTGGAAGAAGGCGGCAAGCTCAAATTCACCAGCGGCTCGACTTCGATCAGCACCACCGCCGACGCAGCGGGTATCGGCATTATTCATGTGCCTGCTGGCACGACGATGTCCGGCGCGGTCGGTGTACTCGGTGGCAAAGCAATTTCCGGCGGCGGCAACTTGACGCTCGTCGGCCCGTCCACCGTGGCACAGGTCGCGGGTGTTGACTTCAGCGGTGTTGCAGGCGTGGTGATTTACAGCATCACTGACACCTGGGCCCATGTCCAACCTGAGCTGGACGACGATCTGATCACGGATGCTGCCGCCGTCAGCGTCACCGATGCTGTTACGCTGGATATCGCCGGCTTTAACAATCTGCCCCCCACTCTCACCTTCACCGGCGGCTACCGCATCAGCGACACCATCGACGCCGCTCATAATAAGAACTTCAGCGATGCCGTTTGGGCAGGCATCAAGGGTGTCACGCTGGCTGGCAGTGCCGGTGATCAAACCGTCACGGGTTCCGCGTTTGTCGACCAGATCGCCGGCGGTGATGGCGCCGACACGCTGTCTGGTGGCGATGGAAACGACACGCTGTCGGGTGGCGATGGAAACGACACGCTGTTTGGCGGTGCGGGCAACGACATCCTGATCGGCGGCAATGGGATTGATAAATTCCTCTTCATCGCAGGTGCTGACGCCACCGCTGCAGCCGTCGCGGCAGCCAACGGCGCCGACACCATCACCGACTTCAAGGCGAGCGATGGCGACATCCTGGATGTGGCTCAGTTGCTAACTGGAGTGAGAAACTTCATCAAAGGTGATTTTTCAACGCTCTCCGGAAGCATTGGCAATTACAACATGGCCGTCATCACGGATGCCCAGAACGTATCGGGTAATGCGCTTGCCGCAGCTGATGTGGACCATTTGGCATACTCGGTGAGTAATCACGCGGGTTCCGGCATCCTGGTGTTCAACAACAACGGCGCCGTCCAGATTTGGTACGACTCCGCGATGGGTGCGCACCGCGGGGGGAGCGACGTAGTCCTCATCGGCACGATCACGACAGCGAACGCCGCCGTCGACTTGGCGAACCTGACCGCCTTCAACTTCGGCTGATCCTTCCCCGGAGACGCCGCCTGCCAGCACTGCCGGGCGGCAAGTGCCTGAATCCGGCGCAACGCCGGATTCAGGCGTTTTTGGGCACGCAGACACCTCTAATACAAAAACCCGGCTGCGCTATGGAGCAAACACCTGCTCGATGGAATCGGCATCGATAAAGTTCAGAGACCAAACCTCCAGTTCGGAAGCGCTGCCTGTGTGGATGCGCTGAACCAGGGTGTCAGGCAAGGGGCCGAATTTGTGGATCAATTGACGCTCCAGCAGCGCTGCTTGGCCAGACAGCTCGCCTTGCCGCAACCCCTCCAGGATCCCCTCGCGCTTCCACTGCCGGGCCCACATGCCCGGCTTCTCACTGATCAACATGACAAGCTCCTGCAAACTCGTGACCTGGGGCACCGCCTCTTGCGGCTGGGCCAGCGTCAGCACCAGGAGCTGGATATAGGCGGCAAGGCTGCGGTTGAACTCCTCAAACCCCGACCCTTGCACCGCGTCCATCATAGTGTGCAGTATTTCCGGGTTTTGCTCATTGGCCGT
>JACDJC010001193.1_pt1 | contig 23913 bp, 25 predicted proteins | sample 7454191 | NCBI WGS metagenome assembly JACDJC01 (sample SAMN14253291, study PRJNA609438) | sludge metagenome | isolation source: sludge after 25d culture with pyrite and EDTA | collected 2018-12-20 | reverse complement strand
TCTTTTTCACCGAGGTACCCAATGAAAACCAGTTTCAGTGGTCTTGAAGTTTGGAAAGAAGCATTTGAATTCACGATCGATGTCTATAGAATCGCGGGAAAGTTCCCGAAAGAGGAAAAGTGCGCTTTGACAAGTCAACTGAAAAGAGCTGCTTCATCTGTAGCGGCAAACATAGCCGAGGGAAGAGGTAGAGGTGGGAACAAAGAGTTCTGTAGATTTCTGTACATTGCTCGTGGCTCACTGGAAGAAAGCAAGAGCCATCTATTGCTGGCAAAGGAACTTGATTACATAACTGAATCCGATATAATGAGTATAGAAGAGAAAGCAGAACGATTAGGAGCAATGCTCAACAACCTAATAGTACGATTACAGAAGTCTATTTAGCCTTTTATGCTATTACGCATTTATGCTTTTAAACTTTTATGCTGTTTCACTTTTACGCTCTTTGCACTTTTTACGCCATTACGCTTTTCAGCCATTATGCACTCAAATGGAGGTTCTTTTAGTGAACAAGACCAAACTCATGACCATAGTAGGCACCCGCCCGGAAATCATCCGCCTTTCAGCCACAATAAAGGCTTGTGATAAATACTTCGATCACATAGTTGTCCATACAGGCCAGAACTGGGATTATACATTGAACGAGATCTTCTTTCAGGAACTCGAGATAAGAAAGCCGGATTATTTTCTAAACGTTCCGGGAAAACATCTTGGCGAAACGATGGGTAATATAATCAGCGCTGCATATGAAGTTCTCCTGAAAGAGAAGCCAGAGGCACTTCTGATACTTGGAGACACCAACAGCGCTCTGAGTGCTATCCCTGCAAAGAGATTAAAGATCCCTATATTCCATATGGAAGCGGGAAACAGATGCTTCGATCAAAACGTACCCGAAGAGATAAATAGAAAGATAGTCGATCACATAAGCGATATAAACCTTCCATATACAGAGCACAGTAGAAGATATCTCCTTTCTGAAGGCTTCAGAAAGGAGCATATCTTCGTCACCGGCTCTCCCATGCCTGAAGTCCTATATCACTATATGGATAAGATAGACAATAGCGATGCTCTTGAAAGACTGAACCTTGAAGAGGGAAAGTATATCCTCGTCAGCGCCCATAGAGAAGAGAACCTGGACATAGAAAAGAACTTCAACGAAGTAGTGAACACTCTCAACACAGTAGCCGAAGAGTTCAAACTACCTGTGATCTACTCGACCCATCCAAGAAGCTGGAAGAAGATAGAAGAGAAGGGAGTCAAATTCAATCCACTCATAACCAACCTCAAGCCCTTCGGCTTCTTCGACTACAACAAGCTCCAGAAGAAAACCTATTGCGTTCTATCTGACAGTGGAACACTCAGTGAGGAATCATCTATTCTCGGTTTCCCAGCAGTTCTTTTCAGAACGAGTACCGAGAGACCTGAAGTGCTTGACAAAGGCTCGATAGTCATCGGCGGAATAAAGGCAAGAGGAGTAGTCAACGCGATAAGGATCGCAAGAGAAAGCTTCGACAACGAAGAAAGAGCTCCATTGTCACCAGACTATCTTGATAGGAATGTATCCTTGAAGGTTGTGAAGGTCATTGAGAGCTATGTGAAGATAATAAACAAGGTGACGTGGTTCAAAGACAATGCATAGTTTTTGAGGAACACAGTCTATAATATTACGATGTCGAAAGGAGTAAATAAAATGCAAGAGAAATTTCTTCAGATCATCAATGATATACGCAAGAAACGCGGCATGAAACCTATTGAAAGCCTAAATAGAGATCTTAACCTTCGAGATGATATTGGGTTTGATTCTTTTGATCTTGCAGAATTGACAGTAAGGATAGAAGACGAAACAGGTATAGATATTTTTGAGAATGGTATTATAAATACCGTTGGTGAAATCCTAGATGCATTGAAAGGATAATTTCATATGGAACATTTATTCTTTGTAGATCGAGAAAGAGGCATAAGGAAGACGTACGAGGATCTTCTATCTGAATTGAGTTTGAAACGTTCTATAGGGCATGTTATCAATTCGGATAAATCCTATGAAGTTTTTATCGATCTGGTATTAAGTCTTATTAACGGTGTTGAGGTTGAGCTAGTTGATAGTGATCTAAGTCACAATGAAATAGAGGCACTGGGCATTAAATCTATCGATCAGAGATACACTTTCGGTGATGCACATTGGACAGCGCAAAATAGCTTCGCAGATTTGCTGGATCTAATAGATATTGGAAAAAGCTCTTGGAGACTAACTCTCTATACATCTGGTACAACGGGAAGACCAAAGAAGGTTACGCATACATTTGACTCTCTGACAAGAAGTGTCAAGATCGGTGTGAACCACAAGGATGATATATGGGTTTTTGCATATAATCCAACTCACTTTGCCGGATTACAGGTCTTCTTTCAGGCTTTTCTAAATATGAATCCAATTGTGTTTGTTTTTGATACTCCACGCTCGAAAGTGTTCGACATAATGCAGGAAGAGAAGGTTACTCATATCTCAGCGACTCCAACATTTTACAGGAATACCTTGGTCACTTTTGAGAAACCGGTGAACACCATTAGAAGAGCAACTTCCGGTGGTGAAAAATTCGATCCTTACATAGAAACAATAATGAGAAAAGCATTTCCCAATGCCAGGCTGAATAATATATATGCTTCAACTGAGGCAGGTAGCTTATTCGCAGCTGAAGGAGATGTTTTCAAAATATCAGATAGAATAGCTGACAAGGTCAGAATCGGTGAAGATGGTGAGCTTCTTGTTCACAAAAGTTTGCTTGGTCAATCTGTTGATATCTTGCTAGATGAAGACTGGTATCATACGGGAGACATAGTTGAACTAACTGATCAAAAACAGTTTAGATTTGTCTCTAGAAAAAGCGAAATGATAAATGTCGGTGGGTACAAGGTAAATCCTTACGAAGTTGAAGAAGCTATCTTGAATATAGAAGGAATAGAAGACGCTATTGTAAGCTCCCGAACGAATAGGGTAACAGGTAGTATTCTAGTAGCAAGCGTTGTTAGGAATAGTGAAGCAGATCACATAGATGAGGAATTTGTGACCAAAGAACTCTCAAAGATCCTGCAGCAATGGAAAATTCCAAGATTGATCAAATTTGTCGATAAAATAGAACTAACCAGGACGGGAAAGAAGGCGAGAAATTGAGATATATAGTTTTGACAGGTGATTCCAGCGGGTTAGGGAAAGAACTAGCAGTAAGTCTGATAAGAATGGGATACGGCGTTATTGGAATCAGCCGCCATTTTAACGAGGAAGCTGAGAAGATCTCTTCAGAAGGAGAGTATATTCACATAGATTTCGACCTAAGCGAGACGCAAAGAATCAAGGAACTGTATCTACAGAGAATAAAAGAACGAGAACACATTGTGGGTCTAATAAACAACGCTGCCGTGGCATACGATGATATTATTACTAATGCAAATTATGACTCACTGGAATATATGTTCAGAATAAACGTTCTATCACCAATAATGCTAACAAAATACATTATCCGAGATATGCTTCTTAAGGGTACAAGCGGTTCACTGATCCATATTACATCTGTTTGCGCGCATACGGGATATAAAGGACTTTCAATGTATGCAGCTACTAAAGGAGCGCTCGAGGCTTTCTCGAAAGGAGCAGCAAGAGAGTGGGGCCGCAAGGATATTAGGTCAAATTGTATTGCGCCTGGTTTTATGGAAACAAGGATGAGTAGCTCTCTTACTAACGATCAAAAGGATAGAATTTACAACAGAACATGTCTTGGAAAAGCAACCGATCTATCCAGTGTAGTGAATACAGCGGTCTTCCTTCTTTCTGAAGAAGCCAGATCAATAACGGGTACAACTATACATATCGATAGTGGAACGATGTAGAGAGAAGGTACAGTTGTTGGATTCACAAGAACAGATTTCAGCTATCGTTTTGAGCGACAAGAAATAGGAAATAGTGATCCCTATGTATAACTCTCCAAGTATCAGAGAGGAGTATCTATTTCTTAGATGAGGTATAGGCATGGCTTTTAGAAATATCTATGATTCATTAAGCACTATGCATCCTTCAATTGAAGTTCTGACAAGAAGGCTTTATTGGAATAACGACTACTTAATCAAAAGATACAATGAAAAAAAGAATCGAATTAAGGAACCTTCGCTGAAGGTTGGTTTATCAACAATTGTGAGTGCAATATCATCGCTGGGAATTGAGGAAGGCAGTATTCTAATCGTTCACAGTAGTTATGAGAGTATTCAAAGAAATTGCGCAGATATAGTGAAGCCAAAAAAACTAATAGAAATGTTAGTGAGACTAATCGGAAATACTGGAACTCTGTCTTTTCCAACGCATCCTTCATATTCTCGCGAAAAAATTTCCAAACTTACTATCAGATCTAATGATGACATCAAAGAGGTATTGACCTACGATGTAAGAAAAACCCTTGCATGGACAGGTTTTTTGCCAAATGTGTTTTTGAGGATGCCAGGAGTTGTAAGAAGTAGACATCCCATAAACACTTTGGCAGCCTTGGGTCCTTTGGCAACGGAAATGATGCAGAAGAATATCGAAGGAGATTGTCCACTTCCATGTGGAACGAATTCTTCGTGGAAATTCTGTGCCGACAGAAGAGCGAAAATTCTTGGACTGGGGGTAGACTTAGTCCATTCTCTTACGATGATGCATGTTGCCGAAGATAGCAATCCCAATTGGCCAATAAAAGAGTGGTATCGAAAAAGAACTTTCAAGATAATCGATGGCATTGAAGAACAACTGCTGACGGTCAGCGAGAGAAAGCCTAAGTGGACGATTAATCTAGCAGAAAGATGCTTCAGAAAAGAGCTGAAAAAAGAAGGTATTTTAAAAATAGCTTCTATTGGTGAGCTTCAAATAGAGTATATTAATGATAGCAAAGAACTCATTGACTACTTGAATTCGAAGAACGCAAATGGGTATCCTTATTATTTTGGGAGAAAACTATCATGAAGATTGTCTATAAAAGAAATAGAAGTAAACCTTTATGCTTAAACGGTGATCGTTTGCTCTTCTATTCAAAAAATAAGTTCTTTATGATGGATATTCGCACTTTCGAGTATGATGAGGTAGGCAGAATTGACAGAGGATTTCTCAAGAACATACTGTCACGCTCAAGAATTATTGAAAGAACTCTTCGACTAGAACCAGGGTTTTCGATATTTGCTTCAGATAAAGAAATACTAATACCTATTAATGGTGTTCTCTATTCTTTGGAACTGGACTCAGGTTTACTAACAATACAACATAAGTTTAGACCGGAAATGAGAACTTATCTCTCGGCAATCAAAATTGAGAATTTCTATGGTTTTAGTGATGGCGTTTATTTTGGCGAGTATTTCAATAACCCTGATCGAAAAGAAGTTAGAGTCTGGAGAAGGAAGAAGTCTGATAACGGTAAATGGGAGGTCGCTTACACATTTGAGAAGGGAACTATAAATCACATACACACATTGGTGGCTGACAAATATAGAGACTGCGTTTGGATTTCAACAGGTGACTTTGATAACGCAGCTGGTTTTTGGATTGCAACTGACGATTTCCGAAGCGTCGAACCTGCTGTTATTGGAAAACAAGAATATAGGAGTTGTGCGGCGTTTGCTCTTCCTGAAGGTATTCTCTATGCTACAGATACTCAATTGGAAGCGAATTCAATCAGGTTTTTGCGAAAGGCTGGATCGATTTTCGAGAATGAGAGATTGTATGATCTTGAGGGTTCTTGTATATATTCTTGTTCTATAGGAGAAAGCTATTTCTTCTCTACAGCCGTTGAGCCGGCTTCTGAAGGAAAGAGTAAGCTCGATCTTATTTCATATAGAAGAGGAAAAGGAATAAAAAGCTGGAATAGCGAAATTGTTATGGGAAATCTAGAAGAAAGATTTAGAAGAATTGCCATCTTTCAAAAGGACATTCTTCCAATGGGATTATGTCAATTTGGTACAATAGTATTCCCATCGGTACAAAGCAACCCAAATGACTTAATCTACCAAGGTGTTGGGTTGAAGAAAATCGACGGAAAAATGATGATCATTGAATATGATAGAGATGAGCATTGAGTAAAAGAAAAGGCTCCGTGCAGAAAGAAAAAGACGTTTGCTGTATTTATGAGAGTTTATACTTAAGACCAAGCTCGTATGTTTTTTCACTTTGAGATGAGAGATTCTTAAGTAAAATTAGCAATTGAGATTTATGAAGTCAATCCTGTTTCAATCTGCCACAAAAGTATGGGACAACGCGAAAGCAAGAGAAGAAGTGGCTTTGGTAGGAGTGATAGAATGAAGATTATCATAATAGGGCCCTTTCCCCCACCAATTCATGGCCTTTCTTTGGCCAATCGAATGTTGGTTAATGGTCTAAGAAAAAGCCACATTGTTTGCGTCATAAACACACAAAGCAAAAGAGCACGTAATATTGGAAATCTATCAGAGCAAGGAAAGCTTTCTATTCTGAAAGCATTCGACTCTCTTTTTCGACTCCTTGTTGATTTCTGCAAAAGCCTCTTCATTTCAGAACTTGATTTAGTATACATGACTCCTGGTTCAAGTGTTGCAGGGTTTATTAGATACATTCCATTTATGTGGCTTGCTCGAATAAAGAAAGTTCCTTATTTCGTTCATATTCATGGAAGCTACTTTCGTGTCATGTACGATAGTTTGAGTGGTTGGAAGAAACTAATAAGTTATAGAAACTTGAAGGGATTGAGCGGAGCAATCGTTCTTGGTCCATCATTAAAATGTATTTTTGAAGGCCTTGTTCCTGATGAAAAGATCTTTGTTTGCGAGAACGGTGTTGAAGATGAGGTCTTTGCTACTGAGGAAGAAATAAGGCAGAAAATAGAGAGATACAATACCGATGATACAATCAGGATTGTTTATCTAAGTAACCTAATGGAATCAAAGGGAATACTGGATCTCTTTGAAGCAGTCAAAATGCTCCGAAATAGAGGAGAGAAGATACATCTTGATGTTGCAGGTGCCATTGAACCTGTCATAGAAGACAGAGTAGAAACCTATCTGAAAGAACTGGGGGATTCGGTAACTTATCACGGAGTAGTTGAAGGCATGAAGAAGAAAGAACTTCTTCTGAGCAATTATATCTTTTGCCTTCCGTCGAAACATCCTTATGGTGAAGGCCAGCCAATTTCCATACTTGAAGCAATGGCTAATGGGTGTGCTATAGTGACAACAGATCATGGAGGAATCAAGGATGTTGTAAGCGAAGACTTTGGAGTGTTTGTTGAAAAGCAGAATCCCGTATCGATTGCTAACAGTTTCGAAGAACTCGATTGTGAAACTAGAATGATCAATAGTTGGTTCGAGGCTTCTCAGAAATACAGACAAGACCAGTTTGTCAGTAGAATAGAAAGGGTGCTGTTGGAAAGAAGAAATGAAAGCTAGTTGGTTGAAGAATCAGGTAGCGCTTAAAGACATAATGATTCATGCTTCTTTTTCTACCGATGATGCAGCATTTGAGGGAGCAGGAGCGAATAAGTCTGTGGCAAGGCCTAATGCCAGACGGATACAAGAAGTGAGTCTTGTTGTCTGATCATATTCACTGGTTTTGCAGAAGGTCCTCTTAGCGTATATAGATAGTGCAGTTGGTGAGAGAGATCAGGAGTACACAGAGAATTGCAGGAAAAGGGCAATTGCGAACTTCGATTCGAATGACAGATTTCTCGAGTACATTGACCTCTACAGACAATTTCTCAATGATTGAAATAAGTGGAAGGAACTAGACCGCCCGCTGGTTCATGAAATCGTTGATATTGACTTACCGATAATAAATCAAGTGTTGATATCTTTACCGAGAACCACAGTTGTTTTAAACTGAGGGAACCTATGAAAATAGTTCACATTTGTCAATACTACAATGATGGATATGGTTATCAAGAAAATCTTTTGCCAAGGTATCAGGCGAAACTTGGTCATGATGTTGTTGTGATTACTTCTGATAGAAAATCATATTTTACTGGTGAGGGAAAGCCCAAAATAGTTGGAACAGGCGAGTTCAGTGACCAGGGTATTCGCATAGTGAGGCTTCCAATTTCAAGTGAGTTCAAGGGGCGGTACGTAAGATTTGAAAATCTTACTGGAATTCTCGGGAGTGAACGACCAGACTATATCTTCCACCACGGACTTACTTCACCTTCTCTAATAACCTCTGCACAATACAAGCTAAGAAACCCTTCTGTTTTCCTTGTTGCAGATAATCACGCAGATCTGAACATCAGTGCCAGAAATGTCTTATGGAGAATTACATATTACAGAGCCTATTGGACATCGATTTTGAAAAAATGGATCAAGTACGTAGACTTGGTATTCGGGGTAACACCTGCCAGGTGCTACTTTGCAGAGGAGGAACTTGGTGTTCCACATAGCAAGGTTAGACTGCTCCCCATTGGTGCCGATGAAGATGGGGCGAATGCTGTATTATCTCTTTTAAAAGCACAAGACAATGAAGTAAGAAATAAGAGTGATATTCTGGAAATTGCTACTGGTGGAAAGTGGTTTAAGGGAAAGGGCTTAGAAGAACTTGTACAGGCTGTTAGAGGCTTGAATGTGAGGCTGAAAATTTTTGGCAAGACGGACGATTCATTTACTAAAGAGTTTATTGACAAAGCTTCCGACAATGTGTCGTTTGTCGGCTGGCAAGACAGAAAGGGAACACTTCAGCTTCTCAGGAATGCCGACTTGGCTATCTGGCCAAGACAGCACACCACTTTGGTCGAAGATGCGGTAGCGACCAGAACTCCACTTATATTGAGATATCATGGAAGTACATCTCACTTCATAAGGGGCAACGGCGCATACTTATTTTCGGGGCAAAGTCATGAGATTCGTCAACTGCTTGATATGTTGTCAAAATCACGTGGCCTAGTTGAGTCTATGAAAAGCAATGCAGCCAAGATACTTGACCTCTTGTCATACAAAAGGGTTGCAGAAGAAAGCTTAGAATACTATGAGAATCAAGATCCAAAGACTACACACAGTGTTTTCATGAACGACCCGCTTTGTAATCCTAGAAACGAGGGGTTCTATCGGCTTAAGTGAAGGAGGACTTGAATTGTCAAAGAAGATTGCAGTAATTGGCACAGGTTACGTAGGTCTAGTAACAGGAACGGGCCTAGCAGACTTCGGAAACAAGGTTACTTGTGTTGACGTAGACAAGGCGAAGATAGATATGCTAAACAAAGGCCAGATTCCCATATATGAGCCCGGATTGAAAGAACTCGTAGACAAGAACTTCAGAGAAGGCAGGCTTACGTTCACGACAGATATTGATACAGCAATAAGAGAAAGCGAAGTCGTGTTCATAGGTGTTGGAACGCCCCCTAAGGTTAACGGAGAAGCCGACCTCTCTTTTGTAGAAGCAGTTGTCGAATCGATAGCTAACAATCTTGACGGATACAAAGTGATAGTTACGAAGAGCACAGTTCCTGTGGGAACAAACAGATGGATCAAGCAGCTGATAAGCGAGAGATCTGGAAAAGATACTTTTGATGTAGTTTCCAATCCTGAGTTCTTGAGGGAAGGAAGAGCAGTCCATGACGTATTTCATCCGGATAGGGTTGTTATAGGTTATGAATCAGAGAAAGCTAAATCGATAATTCAGGACATTTACAAAGCCCTATATCTGATAGAGACACCTTTCCTGTTCTGCAACCTAGAAACCGCTGAACTCATAAAATACGCCAGTAATGCGTTTCTTGCAACTAAAATCACTTTCATAAACCAGATAGCGAATCTCTGTGAAGCTGTCGGAGCAGATGTACACAAAGTAGCCAAAGGAATGGGAATGGACGGAAGAATAAGTCCAAAGTTTCTTCATCCGGGTCCTGGATATGGAGGGAGCTGTTTCCCCAAAGACACAAAGGCGCTTGTCGATATTGGAAACAAATACAATGTGGATATGTCACTAGTGAAAGAAGTAGTATCTTCGAATGAGAAACAGAAGAAAAGAATGGTAGAGAAACTGGAGAGACTTGTCGGCGGAGACCTTAGGGGAAAGAAGATAGGTATCCTGGGGCTTGCGTTCAAAGCAGAGACCGATGATATGAGAGAATCACCTTCTATTATAATTATTGAAGAGCTTTTAAATAGAGGAGCCAATATTGTGGGTCATGACCCGCAGGCGATGGAAAATGCGAAGACAATCTTTGGAGATAGCATAGAATATGCAGATAGCGAATACAAAGCAATCAATAACTGTGATGCAATAATGATACTAACAGAATGGAACCAGTATAGAGGGCTGGATCTGGAAGTGGTTAAGAAACTCATGAAAGGAAATATCATTCTAGATACAAGAAACCTTCTTGAACCTGAGAAAGCAAAAACACTCGGATTCATTACTGAGGGAGTTGGAAGATAGGACTGATGCATAGAAGAGATGTGATGAATCGTGGCTATTCCCACTGAATATACAATGACTCGGAAACCCTCAATGGCTAAACGGCAACGAAGATTGCGAGCACTCTTCGTTTTTGGAATCATGCTTACTGTAATTCAGCAGATGCCAGTGATAAGAGATGTTGCATACTCAGAGATTAGATTAGTTCTTTATGTGATTTTCGGCCTGATAACGCTGCTGTCACTTAGAAGGTCATTCTCAACTTCATTGCCAACACTTGTAAAGGTATTCTTGGGAACTGTCGTCGTCTTAACTGCCGAAATGTTGTTATTTCATCTTCTTCATTGGCGATCTACACTCTCAAGCATTACAGAACTTCTTATTCCATTTGGAATACTGATAGGTGCCTATAACTTGGCTTCGGATCGTCATTCCATTGAAACGGTATTGATGATATACTCAGCTTTGGCTGTGATAATGGGAGTATCTCTTGTCCTATACTATGGTGGGGGATTCATTTTAAGAGAACAGTACATTTCTGGAACATCTAAGAACCAAACAGGTCCTATTGTTGCCGTTGCAACGGTTATTCTATTTGATAAGCTGCTTCGTTTTAAAAGAAGTCAATATTTGGGAAGAATAAGACTAATAAGTATCATTGGCCTCCTGATGGGCGGTATTTCTACCCTGGTGATTTTAAGAAACAGAGCTGGTTTGCTCGGAGTTCTTATGGTTTTCACGCTGATAACCCTTACCAAGTTGAGAAAATCATTTACTATTTTAGTTCTAATTATGATGCTAATTATTTCACTTCTACTGCTTGTTCTATTTCTGGCAGGTTACCTAGATCCAATAGCAGGGATCGTCAATGATGCATTCACTATGAACTATGACATCACTGATCTGAATTCTCTAAGCGCAGGAAGAATAAGGACATATATTGAAGCTCTGAGGTTCGTTTCACTGTATCCATTTTTCGGGGAACTTAGTTCTGGTGAAACGTTCTTTGGTACCCCTCATAATTACGTTCTCAACAAGTGGGTCTCGTTCGGAATTGTTGGTTCTCTACCATTTATTGTCTTATATGGATATCTTATTGCATTGGCACTGCGAATGTTGTTTTACAAACAAAGAGATGCCTTTGAGAGCACAGCCCTATGGCTGTTAATGCTCGGATTGATAATAAGTATGTTCGAATACACATATCCGTATGGACCTGGAGTAAGCCAAATAATGGTGTGGTTTTGCCTAGGACTAATCCCATACTCTGAAAATCGAATCAAGAGGAGAGAAGACAGTGATAGGTAAAATTATTGGTTTTACGGTTAGCAAAGACGTTCCTGAGAAATTATACAATTATCAATTTATTAAGGATAACTACGAGTGCCTTTTGTTGCGGCAAGGAGGTTTTTACATATTTGTCTGGGGATTCGGAGTACTGTCTGACCATATATCTAGCGAAGGCTTCAATTTGGCTTTCCCTTCTTCAGATTCCCTATATGATAGAAATGTGTTGGTCAGATTTACTGGCACCTCAGTGACTATCGAAAACGATTGGCTGGGGTCGATTCCAGTATTCTATAATTCGTCGGACAGTATAGTATCAACTAATTCTTTGATGACCCTAGGAAAGCATTTCGAGATTTCTAATGAAGGTATCGTAGACTACTTCGATTTTGGGTTCAGTGTTTTAGAACAAACATTTGTAAGGAACGTAAAGTTCCTGAGATATTTCTCTCGAATAACTCTTGATAGTGAGGGAATATCTGTATCATACAAAGAAGATCCAGTAAGAGTTAGAATGTCAGAGCTGAACGTTGCCTCGGACGAAAAAGAGGTTCTTGAAAGCATACGGAAATATCTCCAAGTAGTTGTGTCAAGCAATAACCACACCATAATTGTTCCGACATCAGGTGGTTACGACTCAAGGTTGATCAACGCAATGATCGAACCTAAGGATAGAGTGAGAGCTTTCACATATGGACAGAGTAAGCCTCAATCAGACAGCTACGAGGTAACTAATGCAAAGCATGTATCTCGGGTACTGGGAATTAGCTGGGAACAAATTCACCTGGATCACTTCTATGATTATATGGAGGAGTGGTTTAGTATATTTGGCTTCTCAACTCATTTGCATGGAATGTACCATATTGAGTTCTATAGGAAAATTAGAGAAGAAGTGGGAGATAAATGTATGTTTCTAAGTGGCATAATTGGAGACGCTTGGGCAGGTAGAGTATCCATTCCTCAAATAAGAAACGCAGACGACCTACCGAAACTGGGTTATACACACGGTGCAGTGCTTCCAAAGAGAGTTCAGGCAGTGAAAAGCTCAATGCTTTCTCGAAAATCGTTTCTCAGTGAGAACGGAGACATTATTAAGGATAGCAAAGTTGCCGTAATTTTCGCAATGAGATTCAAGCTCATTCTCCTTTCCTATTTGACTGCGCTTCCCGAGTATTTCGGATGGCCAGTTGCAACACCTTTTTTAAACATGGACATTGTGTTCTCAATGCTAAGACTGCCTAGCAATAGGCGAAACAAAAGAGCATGGCAGAATGACTTCTTCAGCAAACTTGGAATAAGCGACGGAGATTTCTTAGAGAAGGGAGATAAAAGCAATTTGCTTGATCATGAAGCAATGAAGAACTGCATTTCTAGGAAATCCTTCAAGCCGATATCGGTCAACAGAATGGGGAATTATGTGAAGGGTAGTCACATTTCAGAAGTAAACAAGAAGATGTCAAAACTTCCAAGCAGATTGCAGGAATTCCGATCTATTCTTGCTGCGAAGCATAGGTATTTAAGGGGCGGTCTCAAACTCTTAAGGATACCGTATGATTCGCATCTGCGTTATAGAGTGTCATATTTGATAATGCGATCGGTGGAAAAGACTTTCGATATTGCGGGTGATCATGGTGGAAGTTGACATATCAGTAATAATCCCTGCTTTCAATGCGAAGAATACAATCGGGAAAACGCTCGAATGTGTCCTTAAGCAGGATTTTGAAAAGTCAAGGTTTGAAGTTGTAGTAGTAGACGATGGATCTATTGATGGTACTTCAGAACACGCGAAAGCGCTTCTATCAGATTCCGGGGTTCACCATAGGGTTGTAACTCAGAAGAACTCTGGTGTAAGCATGGCAAGAAATGTTGGGATGAACATTGCTTCGGGCAAATATATCTACTTTATTGATGCTGATGATCTGCTAAGACAAGATTGTTTTAGGAAGCTGTTTGAAAGAGCAGCTTCAACAGATTCGGATATAGTCTATTGTGGGTTTGACGAAATCAGCCCAAAAGGAAATGAGGTTGCATCATATGAGTCCAAGTATTCTTATCACACAGGTACGGTGAAGGGAGATAAGCTGCTTGAACGCATGTTTAAGTCTGAAATCTGGATATGGACAGGAAGCGGATTGTTCAAGCGTGATTTCTTAGTCCAAAATTCTTTGAAATATACAAGAGGGTGCTTATTTTGCGAAGATACCGAATTCAGAATGAAAGCGCTTTTTCTTGCGAGAAGAGTGTCTTGTGTACCTGAATCGCTAGTATATTATGTTCAGTATCCATCTTCGACCGTTCACTCTGTGAACCTGAATCGTTTCCACTGCATAGGCTCGATGAGAAGATTGAGGCTATTCCTTGAAAGGCAAGGAGTTAGTGAAGTGCTGTTTAAAGAGCTAATTGCTTTTCGATTGCCAGCTCAGTATGTTTCAGTCGCAGACTATCTTCTGATCAACAACTACTCTCAGGATATGATTCAGAAGTATTTAAACAGCCATGAATTCAGGAAGATTACAAATAGTGCAAAAATGGGATTCTCGAAGAAGAAACTTGTTTTAAAGATGAGAATAATTGGACTGTCCCATTTCAGACGACGATACTCTAAGTTCTTGAAGCGAAGAGCTATGAAGAGACAGAAGATGGAGTCATTTTAGCGTGGGCCGAAATTCAGTCTAAAGTGGCATGAATGGGCAGAGATAGCCTCTCCGCCCAAAATTTGGAATTACCTTACTAATGCCTTCATCGCCGTTTTCCACAGTCCCCTGTTCAGGAACATGACGACGAGGTCTATCAAGACATCCAGGATGAAGTCGAAGAATTCGGGATCGATCTTCCATTGTTCATCTGGAAGTGCGTCCTTTATCATCTGCTTAACTTTCTCTTTCTTCTCCGGTCCGTTGCCGGGGCTCTCAACGTAACTTGCGAAGATTGTGATTAGAGATATTAACTCTTTTATCCACGACATATTATCACTCCTTATTACGATCGTGGTAGGGGGTAAGGGGTTGCGGGTTGGTCAGATCTTATTTTGATTAGAAGACCCTGGTTGGCTGAACACAGGAAATCTGCTAGAATTTCTTCTGATCTTTTATTCAAGGAGGTATGAACTTGTTCGGCAGATTCAGAGAACTCGATTTGTGGAAGTGTTCTATGGAACTTGTAGTTGAAGTCTATACGCTGACTAGAAAGCTCCCAGAACACGAGAGATTCGGTCTTGTTTCACAGATGCAGAGGGCTGCTGTTTCGGTACCATCAAACATTGCAGAGGGATACGGCAGAGAACACACCAAAGAGTTGATCAAGTTTCTTTACGTTTCCCGCGGTTCCCTCATGGAACTTTCCACTCAGATGGAGATAAGCGTGAAACTTGGTTACCTGTCTGAAGGTGATCTCAAACAGTTCGAATCCCTGTCGAACAGAGTCCACAAGCTCTTGAATGGACTTATCTTCTCTTTGAAGAAGACCGTTAAGTAAACAGGACGGGGATTTCTCCCCGATCCTGTTCTTACCAACCTGCTACCTGCCATCCGCTACCACGGGTGTCAGATGAGGTTAAACAACTCGTTCTTCTGAGTGTCGATCACTGCTGCGTAGTCTACCGCATAGCTTGAAGGGATTACCTTCAGAGTTATGAGGTTTCCCATGACAGTCTCGACCTCAGCCTGAGTCAGAGTCTCCTTGGGCTCCTTTATGTAGAAGCCCTTGGACTTCTTCGCGGTTGAATCGTACCATCTAACGCTCAGGTTTCTCATTTGAGTTCCTCCTTTCAAATTGTGCGGGGCTGCGGGTTGGGGGTTGCGGGTAGGTAAACCATTTCAACCCGAACCTCACTCTTTAACCGCTACCCCGGACTATCTGCTCTTACGGACCTGCTACCTGCCATCCGCTACCGCGGATGTCAGTCAATCGGTCCGAGGGTCTTGGTTTCGATCAGTCTAATGTCGGCGATGATGTAATTTGTGAGGCCTGCGATGTTATAGGCTGCGTCATAAGCCTCCTGTGCAGTCATAGCCGAATCGACTTTGAGAGTCTGTCTCGAGAGGACAGGTTTGTCGTCCTCAATGACACCTGTATCCCAGGTGATCGAGAGTGACTTCTCAGTACCTACTACCATTACAGTTGTGCCAAGTCCCATGAAAATTCCTCCTTTTCTTGTGAACGTCCCCCGATGGCCGTCCTCCGAAAGAGCTACAAAGTGCAGTGGCATTGCATTCTTGATCTTAATCGGTAAACGGCTGACCTTTGTCGGCGAACGCTCCGTATTCTTCTTCGTGGCCACGTGAAATGAATATATACCACCGGGTCAAAAAACACCAAGCTCAGGTGAAAAACACCTGAGTTTGGCTCTGGAATAACGGCTATGTATAATCAAAATAGAGAAGCAAAGGCTCTCTTCTCGCGATTGAAAGCTATCGCATTCATGTGTGAGCATTATGAAAAAACGAAAGAAAAAAGGCGATTTGAAAAGATAGAAATTCAAACACATCGAATGAATGAAATAATTGGCATTAAACGGCAATAATCGCGAATAAATAACAGCATTTGAAAATATCGCTCCGGGTCTCTCAATGCCGTATAGCTCACGAACAGTTCTTGACAGCGTTTATGGGAATGATATAGAATATATACACCCTGTTTTGATTGACTAACGGAGCCGATGGAGGTTTTTCAAAATATGGAAGTTTTCGGAAAGACTGCTTATATCTTTTGTTCTCTTTGTTTAAGGGTTTCTTTCTTCAAGAACTCATCTTCAGGTCTGTCGCCTTAATAAAGGCATGATTATTTTTCACTGAACGGGAACAGTCTGCGCAAGTTTAGCTAAAGCTACACAGCGTTCAAACAACCCGGCTTTGTTCGCAAGAATATGAAGTGATGATTTGGAGTATATCCATGGCTTCAAAGCCGCTGCATTCAGAAAACTCGGTTCTGCATGAACTCAAAACATGGAGAGAGGAGGTGATTTATGGGCAACCTGCGCGATGAGAGAATCATGAGAGAACTTAGCCAGAGGGAGCTTGGAGAGGTGATAGGCAAGGACCAAAAGTATATCTCCGAGGTCGAGCTGGGAAGGATAATTCCCGGTTTCAGAAACGCCGATACCCTGGCCCGTTTTCTGGGCGTTCCGGTGGAGAGGATCTTCCCCTGCTTCACAAGGACTTCCAGATTTCCCGGCTACAAGGATCTCATGTATCTCTACAGTCTCGGATATGACATAGGAGTATATGAAGGCGCTATAAGAGAACTAACAACAAAGGAGGCGCAAAATGACGGATGAAAAAGGTCATCGGTCAACGGTCCACCGTCCTCCGAGAAGACCGGTTGCAAATTGCAAGATCCAAGCTGCAAGCGACTGCGTTCCCTTGCAACTAACAACTTGGAACTTGGAACTGGATTCAAGAAAGGAAGGTGATTCGCCATGAATCCGGCAGTAAAAAACGAGAACGGATCTCCTGCCAGAGACCCGCTCTCAAAAAAACAAAATAGAAACCAAATCAATGTTAGCATTTCTAGTCAGAAAGTGACTAATTCTGCCTACAGTTTTTGCAACAGTGATATTACTTCGTCAATTCCCGCAGAAGAAGTGAAGGGTTTTGGTTCTGAAGGTTCTCGGCCAACCTGCAACCCCGGACCTGCTACCACGGATTCAATTCTTCCATTGTCTTATTCAAGACTCAAGTCCTTCGTGGAATGTCCTCACAGGTTCTATCTAAGATATTTCGAGGGACTGCCCGAAGCTCAGGGAGAGGGTAGGAAACACAACGGCCTCATCCTGAGGGCGATGTTCAATTCCTATCTCGGTAATTCTCCTACTCCTCTCCTCTTTGGAGAGAGCCTTAAGAGGGATCTCGATCAGATAGAGTTCGGAGTTCAATTCCTTAAGAGCAAAGAGATTGTAGCTCTAAATATTCCCTTCGCCCTCGACAGATTCTCCAATCCAATTCCCTTCGACGAACCCGAAGTGGTTTTTAGGGGCGTGGCGCAGTGTCTTTACACTGCGCCGGGGTCGGAGGCAGGTGGTAGCGGGTTCGTAAGATCAAAATCCAGTTCAGACGAGAAATCTGAAGTTCGTGCCTCCGGTCTTGAGAGGGGAATTGAACTTCCCGAGCACCTAACTACCAGCTATGGTTCTTCATTGGATGAAAACGACGGGTTAGGTAGTTCTAGTCCTACCCCCTACCACGAACCCGCAACCCCGGCTCTTATTCTCTGCCACTTCAAGGCAGGATTCGGTGATCCCGACTGGGAGAGGCTGTTTCTTTACGCCTGGGCTCTCTCGAGACAGGGATACGAGATAGGAAGGATAGAATGGGTCTCTCTTTCTGCGGGAGCTTCGATTTCTAAAGAGGTGACAAAGGAAAATCTCGAAGAGGCCGGGATCAATCTCTACGCCTGGATAAGCCAGATCCTTCAGAGCGATTTTTCTCCCGAAGCGGGAGATCACTGCTCTTACTGCCTTTATCATTCCTTCTGTCCCTTAATGGAGAAGTTAGGAGAGGGTCTCATGATAACAGATAGTGATTCTCTAAAGAACACCCTTCAGAAGACAGTTGCCTTTCAGGAAGGGGCGAAGAAGATGAAGAAGCTCGCGGATGAATTCATAGACAGGGAAGGCATAGGAAAGGTAGAACTTCAGGGCTACGAGTACGCGAGCGACGAGGCTCCGACTCAGATAAGGCTTCTGGATAGAGAGGCAGCTCTGGATACTGTCGTAGGCCTTCCCGATCCATTCAAATTCATTACGTTCAGGAACCTCTCCGAACTGGTCGACTATCTTCCCGACGATGCATACGAGAAGAAAGAGAAGCTGAAACCGGTGAGGAGATTTAGAAAGGCTTAGGGCCCGAAGGGCCCGTTTAACGGTCTACCGTTGACCGTTCTCCGAGGTGGAAGGAGCAAGTGATTTTGAAAGTTTCCAGAGCATGCGGTTAATCCGTTCGGCACTCTCTTCGATAGTTTCAAGAGTCTCTTTGTCAATATAGCCGAATTCGAACGAGAGTTCAAGCTGGGAGACTGTTTCATTGAGAGAGCCTCGGGCCATGTAGAGGAAATGAATGAATTCCTTCCTGTACTGGCGACCGGCTCCCTCAGCAATATTGGACATTACGGAAACCGCTGCCCTGCGAAGCTGAGAAACCAATGTGTATTTCTCTTCCTCAGGAAAAGCTGAGGTAGCAGAGTAGATATCCTTTGCGAAATCCTTGCTCAGCTTCCAAACCTCGAGGTCTTTGAATCTAAAAGCCATCATCACACCTCCCGATGATGATGATAGCAAAAAGAAGGTTTACCGGCAAAACTTGGCCATTTGCTAAGAAGACGTGAAAGCAGCCGCTGTGAATGGATCTAGCTCTTCCGGAGAACGGCGAACGCTCAACGGACAACTATTTCAATGGAGGTTTTGTATGAATTACATAGAACTAATAAACAACTTCTGGATAGCAAATAAGATACACAAGTTCAACTCTCTCGAGACGTCTCTGTACTTCTTTATTCTCGACTACGCGAACAACGCGAGATGGCCCGAGAGCTTTGTCCTTCCGAACGGGATAGTTCAGAGCGTATATGGATGCACAAAGGGACAGCTCTCAAGAGCGAGAAGAAGACTGTGCAAGGCAGGACTCATATCCTATGAATCGGGCGACAGATTCAACCCAGGAAAATACAGGATTTTCGCGTTCCCGATGGATACCCGACACGTACCGGATGCGTCCCCGACGGAAACCCCGACGCGTGCCGAGGATCATATTCCTAAAGCCTCAGATGAAGAGGAAATGAATACTGTCGACGTAAGCACGGATGATCTCGGTGAGAGCCCCACGCGTCCCCGATGCGTTCCCGATACGTTCTCGACTGATCCCAATAATATAAACAAAACAAAACCAAAGAAAACAAAAGAAAAAAGTACACAATTACCTCACGGTAATTCGTCAGTGAGACTGACGGGAGAGAGTCCGATTTCCGGTGAATTGTCGACTTTTTCTGGTGTTGAAGAGGAATCAGAAGAAGAAATAGGTCAAGAAGAACAGACGACATTCTGTGCGAAAGATGAGTCGGATGATGAAAAGGGATTCGCCTCTTCTCTCGAAGTCCAAATTGAAGTCGATTCTTCTTCTTCCACTTCGGATGAATCTCCGCCGGATAGGAGATCGGCCGACTTCTGCGTACCTTACGAGAAGATCCGCCAGGCTTTCATCGATCTCTGTCCCTCCCTTCCTGCTCCGAAGGAATCGGCAAAATGGTCGGGTTCTAGAAAGAGAAACGTCCGCGCACGCTGGAAGGAGTATCCGTCGATAGAGTTCTGGGAAGATTACTTCAACAGGGTGGAGGAGTCTGAGTTCCTCTCGGGGAGAGTCACGAGATGGAGGGCAGACTTCGACTGGCTCATGAAGCCCTCAAATTTCGAGAAGGTCCTCGAGGGGAAGTACTCCAACAGGGGCGACAGGATGGCAGATGTCCTGAGGGACTTCGTGGGAGTTGGATTAGATGGACAGAAACACATTCGCTGAGGGACTGGCGGTGCTGATGATGGCCTTCCCCGGATTCACTCTCGACAGACCGGCGGCAGAGCTCTGGTACAAGATGCTCTCCGACATCTCCGATACGGCCTTCTCGGCAGCTGTACACAGACTGGTAATGACGACCCATAGAGCCCCGACGATTGCTGCGATAAGAAAGGCCGCTCTCGATGAGACAAAGAATTCGTTGAGCGCTGAAGACGCATGGCAGATAGTCATTGAGGACGTGCACAAATTCGGAATCTACAAAGAGCAATTCTACGACGATCCAAGGCTCGAAAACGCAAAAAGGACAATAGGATGGCAGGAGTTATGCGACATGACGGGTGAATCAAGAAGGGTAGTGAGGGCTCAGTTCATAAGGGCATATGAATCATACGATTTCAAGGAGGATGACAAGGCCCTTAACGGAAAGAAAGAGGAAGTGAACAAGGAGCTTCTCTCGAAACTCTTCGGTGGTGTCTTGCCTGGAGCTAAGAGCAGTTCAAGGAGCCGCTGAGAGCTGAAGATCCGCTGAACGTTGGAAGTACAAGAAAGAACCGCTCAACGCTGCGCGCTTTATGCTGAAAAGAGCTGCTGAAGGCTGAGAAGATCCGCTTATCGCTGAGCGCTGAGAAATGCTAAAACCCGCTGTGAAGAGCGAGAAGCAAAGAGATAGAAAACACTTCTCAGTCGGGTGAGACTTTGAGGCTAGCGATTAGGCGGTTGAGCATTCTGTGAAGTCTATCAGCTGTTTCGCGAAGTTTTTCATGAGTCTCTTGGTCTATGTAACCGAGCATCTTTGACAATTCGAGTTGTGTTATGACCTCCCTGAGGGAGCCTTTGGAGAGAAAGAGAAACTGGGCATATTCCTTTTTGTGTTGCCTTCCTGAACCTTCTGCGATATTTGAAGGAACGGATATTACGGCTCTCCTCAACTGAGAAGAAAGACCAAACTTTTCATAATCAGGGAATGAAGAGACAGTCTGATAGACATCATATGCGAAGGTCATGCTGAGTTTGTAAACGTCGAGTTTTTCGTACGAATAGGTCATAAGCTCGCCTCCAGGAATATGGTAGCACAGGCCAGTTAAGGAAAACGAACAGCATATTTTTGAATGTCTTTGTTCTGAGTCTTTGACATAATGCACATTATTTGTTCTCAGCGGTACCTTTCAAACAGCGGTAAACGAAAAGCGTTTTCTAGCAAGCGACTCTTCTAGCGATCAGCGGGTTTTCCGCTTTTAAGCGTACAACGGATCTTATGCTTGCAACTGATTTCAAAGGAGGAAAACATGGAAGAATTCGGAAGAAGATTGAAGGAAAGAATGATAGACAAGAATATGACTGAAGCCGAGCTGGCTCAGAAGGTCCAGCTCTGGTCTTCGATACTCACTTCGTACCTGAGGGGAGAAAGGTTCCCGGGATACTATACCCTGCTAAGGATAGCTGAGGCGTTGGACGTTTCAATAGATTTTCTTCTCGGTTTGAGGGACGAGCCCGAGCTCCATCCCGTTGTCGAGAAAGGCTCTTCCGCGAAAAAGAAGTCAAGAGAAGAAGACCTCATAAGGATCACAAACAAGTACATAGGACAGATGAAATTCAAAGAGGCTAGAGCCTTCTATTTGGAACTCATGAAAGGCGAAAAAAAGCTCTCGGGATATGCCTTGTATGACTCGGCAAGACTGACGGCCTTTTTCGGAGAAAGGGAAAAGGCATTGGAGATGCTGAAAAAATTCTGCGAGAAAAACCCGGATGAAACCTGCGGCTTTTGTTCCATGGCCGACATAGAGAGATCTATGGGAAGACTCCAAGAAGCCTCGGGAGATTACAAATGGGTTCTGAAAATTGACCCGAAGCACTTCTGGGCCACTCTCTGGTTGGGAGAGATGGCCTTCAACGAAGAAAAGCTCACCGAGGCATACTTCTGGTACGACAAACTCACTAGGGATCATCCTCTAGATCCGACTGGATACTTCCAGTTGAGCAAGGTCCTCTCAAAGATGGAGAGGCCTTCTGCAAGCAGGCAGAACTTCCTCGCGGGAGTTATGCTGAACTTCTCCATGGAGATCCCTAAAGTAGCCGACGTAACGACGAAGGTGATATATGACAACCTTGGAGATTCCTCTAAGACAGAGGATCTGATCGAAGCCGTCGAGTTAATACGAAAGAACGCCGACAGACTCGAAGCCGAAAGGAAGAATGGACACCACGAAGGAATCTCATTTGGAGAGATTCTCCATAGGCATAGAGAATCTCTCTCGTCTTCAAATAATCTGACGGATGAAGACTCATTAAATGATGAATTCGAAGAAGAGAGCACCGAGGCTCGGATCTGATCTAAGTGATATTCAAGACTAGAAAGAATAAGAGAGGTGAAAAACATGATGATGATTATGAGACTGAATGAAATAAGAAGGCACCAGTTTCTAGAAGAAACGGAAAAGGCGAAGGAGCTTTATCTCAAGACGATTACGGAAATAGGATTGAAAGAAGATCCAAACTGGGAACTCGAAGAAGAGCCGCTGGACGAGTTCAAGTATGAAAGCGAATACCTGGTGCTCGGCAGGATCGCTGAAGATTTCGGTGATCTCCATATAGCGAAAAGGCTCTTCGAGGAGTGCTACAGGAGATGGCCAGACGATATGAGAAGCGTGAAGGATCTCGCAAGAGTGTACAGGAAGCTGAACCTTCCGAACAAGAGCGAGATGATGTACAGGCTCGCTCTCTCATATGATAACGACGACCGCAACACTTTAAGGGAAATGAGCGAGCTCTACCTCGAACTGAACAGACCGCTTGACGCACTTGCATGGCTTCAGAGAGCGCTGCTTCTCGATCCTTTCGAGGCGGAGAATTACCTTCTCGTCGCCAAAGCGCTGAAGAAGATAGACAAGGTCGAAGAGAGCATTAAGATGTTTCGCGCTGCGGCCATTCTGGATGTCCGGCGCTATGAAGCGACCCTGAGAGGAAAGATAACAGAGGCTTACGCTGAAGAGATCGGAGATGCTGAGGAGCTGAACGATATCTACGAAGTGAATGAAGAAATCATGGAATGGACGAAGAAATCGATGAAGTATTTCCACAGCAGGAAAGGAGCTAAGGAACAGCAAAATGCCTGGAGATCGGGTGAATGATTAAGGGCTTTAGGGAAAGAAAACACGCTTTTCTAAGAAAAGCTGGATAGAGCAAAGATCCGTTTATCGCTGGGGGTGCGAGGCTGCAGGTTCGTATGATCTTGACCTACCCAAAAAGAGAGTTAACGGTTCACCGAGAGGGCATAAGAGCGGTTAGGCCATTGAATCTGACCTTTTCGGAGAACGGCGAACCGTTGACGGACAACTATTTCTAATGGAGGTGAATGAAATGTCAGAATACAGGTGGCCGATAGACAAACTGAACGATATTCTTCAACCTATGAGAGAAACGGACCTTATCGTAATAGGTTAGAGGCCCTCTCAAGGAAAGACTACGCTAATGCTGAACATGGCATATGAATTCACGAGAAAAGGAATGAGGACTGCCTATGCAAACGTAGACAGAAGCAGGGACAACCTAGAAGAAAGGCTTCTCCAAAGGCATCGTTATTCAGAGGATTTACTGAAGGACGGAGAAGACGAATATTTTGCAATGCGCTCCCGATACAGAGAGAAGTTAAGAAGCATACCCCTCTTCTTCTTAGACCTTAGAGAGTGGGGCGAGACTATTGACAAGGTCGCATATGCGATCGACGATCTGAAATGCTTTTTCAGATAC
>JACDJC010001192.1_pt1 | contig 23982 bp, 15 predicted proteins | sample 7454191 | NCBI WGS metagenome assembly JACDJC01 (sample SAMN14253291, study PRJNA609438) | sludge metagenome | isolation source: sludge after 25d culture with pyrite and EDTA | collected 2018-12-20 | reverse complement strand
CGGGCCATGCCGGCCGTGGGTTCATCCAGCAACAGCAAGTCGGGGTCGGGCGCCAGCAGGATGCCAAGCTCCAGCTTGCGCTTGCCGCCGTGAGGCAACAGGCGAGCAGGCATCGCGGCCTGGTCGCTCAGGCCGACCTGGGCCAGGATCGCCTGGGCCTGTTCTTCGTACCGGCGAAAGTGGCGGGAGTGTTGCCAGAACTTGTAGTTGTCGCCGCCAACGGCCTGAGCCGCCAGTCGCACGTTCTCCAGCACGCTCAGGTTGGGGAAAACATTGGTAATCTGGAACGAGCGGCCGATGCCGAGATGGACACGGCGATAGGCGGGCGTGTCGGTAATATCCCGACCCTTGTAGAACACCTTGCCGCCGGTGGGTCGAATATTGCCGCTCAGCAGGTTGAAGAAGGTCGTCTTTCCCGCGCCGTTTGGACCGATGATTGTGTGCAGCGTCTGGGACTTGACACTCATGCTAACGCCATCGACCGCTCTGAGGCCGCCAAAGACCCTCATCAGCTCCCGGGTTTCCAGAATAATCGCGTCATCCATGCACAGATCCTCGGTGAGTCACGGAATGAATCCCGCCGCAGTTACAAATTATTGCGGAGTACGGACGGGTCAACCAGCGCAAGTCACCCGCCGTTGTAGCGCGATTTGCCAAATCGCATTCCTAAATAATCAGTGCAATTGCAAAAAGAGGGAGACGAAACCGCCTCCCTCTTTATTACAACACGAAACAATCTAGTTGCAACGATCCGCGTACGGATCCACCAGAGCGCACGGCGGCGCGGTTTCCTCAGGCTGGAACTCCTGCACCAGTTCGACGAACCTGAACTCGGGATCATCCACGTTGGTCACGCGGACGAAGTAGAGATTCTGCAGGGCCACGTGATCCGACGGGCGGATGATGACCGTGCCCTTCGGGCCTTCGAAGCTGAAGTTGTCCTCATAGATAGCGCGGAGTACGTCGGCGCTGGCGTCGCCATTGCTGGCCTCCAGTCCCTCAACGGCCATGATGGCGGCCATCATGCCACCGGCGGCCCACAGGTCGGGTGGGGTACCGTACTCTTCCATGTGGCGCGTCACGAGCCAGTCGTTGATCTCGTTGTCGGGCAGCGTGTAGTGATAGACCTGAACGCCCACAACGCCGATGGCGTCGGCATAGCCGGCGGCCAGCGTCTGGTTATCGCCCACACCCGTGCCGACGACCATCTCATCGAAGACGCCGAGCTGGCTCATCTGCTGGAACATCGGGGCGAAGCCCGCACCGGCCCAGGTGACAATGAGCACGTCGGCCTCGGAATCGAGCAACTGGTTGATATAGGACGTGAAGTCGGTCGTCTCGATGGGCGCGTAGACCGTGCCGCAATTGCTGCCGTCATCGTTGACGAACTCGCCGCCGCCGCCGCTGACAACCGCGTAGAACGAGCAGGCCGAGCCGATGCCGAAAGCGTTGTCGGGCGCGATCTGGATGAAGGTATCGCCCATCTCCAGGAGGCCGCTACCCATGACCAAGGCGTCCTGATAGCTGGTGCGGCTGGTGCGGAATGTGTTGGGGCCGAAGTTCTCGGCGGTGATCTGCGGGGCCGCGGCCGGCTCGGCGATGAAAATGACGTTGTTCTCTTCAGCGACCGGGATAGTGGCCAGCGCCACGCTGGAGCTGATGTTGCCGATGAGGATGTCGGCACCCTCAGCCTCGATCAGCTCGCGGGCCTGCTGGACGCCGGTGTCGGGGTCGCTGCCGTTGTCCTTCTCGACGACGACAATCGGCCGCCCGGCAACTTCCATCGTGCCGTCGGTGGCATACTCAAGGCCCAGGTAGAAGCCCTGGGTCTGGCTGGGGCCATAGATGGCGAGTGCACCGGACTTGTCGGTCATGAGGCCGATGACAAGATCTTCACCGGCAAAGGGTTGCTCGGCCGTTTCTTCGGCCGGAGCCTCGGTGGCCGCTTCGGCCGGGGCTTCAGTCGGCTCCGGGGCCGGTTCTTCGGTCGGTTCGGGGGCCGGTTCCTCGGTCGGGGCAACTTCCTCGACGACGGCCTCAACCGTGGGGGCGACGGTTTCGGTCGTCGCGCCACCGCCACAGGCGCTCAGGGCAAGCGCCAGCACGGTCAGCAGGGACAAGAGCATCAAAACAGTTCGACGGTTTTTCATCTATTCTCCTCCAACATTTGTGAGACAGATCTTTCGACAGACGTAAACAGCGGGTGGCTGCATGATGGGTTATATCATTCGAAGGTTACAGCGGGGTTACAGGGGCAAGCGCCATAAAGAGAAGCAGGCAATTGGATGATTGTGGTCTATCCGCAGCGCATACGCAGGCGTGCCCCTACGCCAGGAACCGGACGACGGCCGCGTTGGCCGCGTCGGGCGTTTCGAAAGGGAAAAAGTGTCCGGCCCGGGGCAGGATTTCTATCCGCGCGGCCGGAATCCGGGCGGCCAACAGCGGCGCGTTGCCGGGCGGCACAACCTTGTCCTCCGCGCCGAAGAGGATGAGCGTTGGGGCGGTCACATCCTTAAGCCGGTGCTCGAAGGCGGCCGCCTCGGCGATGAGGCCCAGGCCAATCGCCAGTTGCGCCTGATAGCCGGCCGGGTCGATGGGGTGGGCGACGCGATAGTTGACCCATTGCTCGACGAATTCGGGGTTGGCCGCGACGAAGCCGGGGGCGCAACTGACGGCGATGCCCCGCCGCAGCCGCTCAATCGGGTCACCGGAGAGGTCGGTTAGCACGGCCATAGCCTCGGCCGAGATAGGCACATGGTGCGGCCCGCCGAAGTTGGTGGCTGAGAGGATGAGCTTGTCCACCCGGTCGGGGTAATCGAGCGCGAGGGCCTGGGCAACGAATCCGCCCATCGAGTGACCCATGACGTAGGCCTTGGGCAGGTCGAGCGCGTCGAGCAGGCCGGCGACGTCGGCGGCCAGCATCTGGGCGGTGTAGGGGCCGGCGGGCTTGTCGCTTTGGCCCACGCCGCGGTTGTCGATGCTGATCACCTGATAGTGTTCGGCCAGGCCGGGGATCATCCGGTGCCACATCCAGCCGTCATAGCCGAGGCCGGGGATGAGCACCAGCGGTTCGCCGCGGCCGTGGCATTCGTAATAGAGGTTGATTCCGTTGGGAAGCAGGGCGTGTGTCATGGGGGGTAGCTCCTTCTCTGAAAACAACACAGGGCACAGACCACGGACTACAGACAACAGGCTACGGGTCATGGTCGGACGGGCCGGCTGTCGTCTGTCGTCTATCCGTCAGCGGTCACTCACATACCGTTCCCGCAGCTCGGCCTTCATCACCTTGCCGTAGGGAGAATAGGGCAGCGCGTCGGCGAAGATGACTTGCTTGGGCACCTTATAGCGGGCCAGGCGGCCACGGCAGAAGGTGAGCAGCTCCTCGGCCGTGGTCGCGACTTCCGGCCGGGCCACAACAATCATCAGGCCCACCTCGCCCCATTTCTCGTCCGGCCGGCCGATGAGCGCCGCCTCGCGCACCGCCGGATGCTCCAGAAAGACCGTCTCCACCTCGGCCGCGTAGACATTCTCGCCGCCGCTGATGATCATATCCTTGTAGCGTCCGGCCATATAGTAGAAGCCGTCGGCGTCCTGGCGGGCCATGTCGCCGGTGTGGAACCAGCCGTCCCGTAGCGCCTGGGCCGTGGCTTCGGGGTTGCGCCAGTAGCCGGAGCAGATGTGAGGGCCGTGGATGATAAGCTCACCCGTCCGGCCGCGGGCCACGTCGCGGCCGTCTTCGTCCACGATGCGCATCCGGCTATGGAAGACCGGCTTGCCGACGGAACCTGTTTTAGCGACTGACTCCTCGTTGGTCATGGTGAAGCAGTTGACGCCGACCTCGGTCAGGCCGTAGCCCTGGCGCAGATAGCCGCCCTTGGCCGCGCGCCAGGCGTGGATGAGCGATAACGGGCAGGGCGCGCCGCCGCTGACGAAGTAGCGCACGTGGTTGAAATCGGCATCGGCGAACGACGGGCTGCTCATCCACATCTGAAACAGCGTCGGCACGCCCAGCACCACTGTGGCTCGCTCGCGCCGGATGAGGGCCAGCGACGCCTCGCTATCAAACGAACGGGCCAGCAGGATTTTGCCGCCGACGTAGAAGAGCGGCGTCAGGAAGATGAACAGCCCCCCGGCGTGGAACATGGGTGTCATCACCGGCGAAACGTCGTCGGCCGTCAGTTCCCAACTAATGACGGTGTTGATGCAGTTCCATAGCACTTGCCGATGGGAGATCATCGCCCCCTTCGGCCGGCCGGTGGTACCCGACGTGTAGAGGATGCAATAGATATCCTCGCCGGTCAGCGACGGCGGCTCCGGTTCCGTGGCAGGCGCGGCAGCCACGCACACCTCATAGGACAATGCCCCGCCGATGTCGGCCCCCTCGATGCGGACAACAACGGGGAAATCCACCTCGCGGCGCAACTCTTCAAGCAGGTCGACGTGTTCCGGGCCGCAGATGAGAACCTTCGGCGCGCAGTCGGCGACGATCCAGGCCAGTTCGTGGGCCGTCAGTCGCCAGTTGAGCGGGGCCAGAATCGCCCCGATCTTGCCCAGCCCGTAGAGCAGGTCAACGGTGTGGATGCTATTCTGGGCCAGGATAGAAACGCGGTCGCCTTTCTCCACCCCCAGACCGCGCAACCAGTTAGCCAACCGATTGGCGCGGTCATCAAGCTCCCGGTAGGTGTAGTCGACGCCGGTATGGACGTCTAGCAAGCCCACCCGGTCGGGGGTCAGTTCAGCCCGCACGCGCAGCAAATCGGCCGCGTGCTGCGGATAACGGCTCTCAAAGGTCATGCCCGCGCTCCCGGAAGGATCAGGTGCCGACGACGATGCCGCCGTCGACGCGCAGGACTTCGCCGGAGATGTAACTCGCTTCGTCGGAGGCAAGGAACAGGTAGGCGTTGGCGATGTCGCGCGGCTCGCCCAGGCGGCCGAGCGGCACACGGGCCTTCATGCCATCGAGGATGTTCTCGGGCATGGCGGTGATCATCTCCGTGGCCGTGAAGCCGGGGGCGACGGCGTTGACGCGGATGCCCGACCGGCCCAACTCCCGCGCCCAGACCTTGGTCATACCGATGACGGCCGACTTGGTGGCCACGTAGTTGGTCTGGCCGAAGTTGCCGTCGAGGCCGACGATTGACGAGGCATTGAGGATGACGCCGCTCTTTTGGCGGATCATGTACGGAGCGACGGCCTGCGTGCAGTTGAACACGCCCTTGAGGTTGACGGAGATGACGAGGTCGAAGTCGGCCTCGGACATCTGCTTCACCAGTATGCCGTCTTTCACCTTGACCAGCGTGCCGTCGCGCAGCACCCCGGCGTTGTTGACCAGCACGTCCACTCGGCCGTGCTGGTCGACAACGCCGTCGATGAACGCGCCCACGGCTGCCCGGTCGGCGACGTTGACCTTGAAAAACCCGGCCGCAGGGCCGAGAGCCTCGGCCGTCCGGCGACCCTGCTCCTCGTTCAGGTCGCAGATGACGACGACCGCGCCCTCCTCGGCGAAACGTTCGGCGGTGGCCTTGCCTATGCCCGCCGCGCCGCCGGTGACGATACAGATTTTATCTTTTAAGCGCATAGTGTCTCCTTATACGACGGACGACAGACGACGGCTCCGTGGTCTGTCGTCCGTGGTCTGTCATCAGCCTCCTAAAAACTCCACCAACGCCGCCATGAACGCCGCCGGCTGCTCCACGTGGGGGCTGTGGCCGGCGTCGCCGATGACTACCTCGCGGTACGCGCCGCCGTTGGCCTCATAGCGGCGCAGCACGGCCCGCGTCTGGGCGACCATCGGCTGCGGCGGGAAGACGTCGTCGCCCGGCCAGCCCGGAACCGCGCCCAGCTTGCCCAGCGTGCCGAAGTCGAACAGGGACATATCGCTCACAATCTGGTCGCTGTCCCCGCGAATCCAGAGGACGGGCGGCTTGTGGGGTATGTCGGCAATACCACTCAGGTTCAGGTATTTGGGGCTGGTGGCGTTGATGGGGCCGTGGACGCCCGGCGCGACGGTTGGCCAATTGGCTGACGGCGTCAGATCGCCGGGGTAGCGGTCGCCGCCCGTCTTTTCCGACAGCAGCGAACTGAGGAACGCTTCCTCGCGGGCGGCGCGGAAAGGCGGCTTGTAATAGAAGGCGTTGATGACGTTGCGCGGGCTGTTGGCGTCTTCGTCGGAACGGTCGTTGATCTGCATCCGGCGGACAAACTCAGGGTTGACGCTACCGCCACCCGACCCGGCGAAGTCGTCATAGCAGGGCGCGCCATCCTCACCCTTTGTGCCGCCGAAGCCGTAAGGGCTGACCGGATTGACGAGGGTGAGCGATTTCACCAGCGCGGGGTAGTCCAGCGCGAACTGGAGAATGGGCGCGGCCCCCAGCGACCAGCCAATCAGGTGGGCCGGGCGGTTGCCCAGCGCATCGGAGAGCGCCCGCAAATCCTCGGACCAGTCTTTCGCGCCGCGGGTGGCGTCGACCAACAGGTCCTCGGTATCGCCGTAGCCGCGCAGATCGGGGGCGATGGCGCGGTAGCGCGGCGACAGGGCCAGCATGCTTTCTTCCCAGAAGGTGGATGATGAGGCGTTGCCGTGGATGAAGACGACCGGCTCGCCGTCGTCGGGGCCACTGAACAACACGTGGGTATTAATGCGGGCAGTGGGAACCATCCGCGAGGTGATGCCGGGCAAAGTGGGAATGGATGACATAGGTTCTCCTTGTTTAATGACGAGTGACAAATGACGAGTGACGAATGATGAGCGCTTTTTTCATTCGTCACCTCGTCGGACGACAGGAGTCGTCATTCGCAATTCGTAATTGATCAATTCTCGTTTTAATATCTTGCCCGCCGACGAGATAGGCAATGCGTCCATGATTGCCACTGTCCTGGGCACCTTGTATTTTGCCAGACGATCGGCCATGAAGGCCAGTAATTCGGCCGTGGTCGCCGTCGCGCCGGGCTTCAGCACCACGCAGGCCTTGCCCGCCTCGCCCCATTTGGCGTCGGGCAGGCCGATGACGGCACACATCAGCACGTCGGGATGCTGATAGAGCACCCGCTCGATCTCCGCCGGATAGACATTCTCGCCGCCGCTAATGAACATGTCCTTCTTGCGATCGACGATGGTGAAGTAGCCCTCAGCATCGTAGCGGGCAATGTCGCCGGTGTGGAAGTAGCCGCGCTCGTCGACGGCTCCCGCGCTCGCCGCCGAGTCGCCGAAGTAGCCGGAGCAGTAGCTCGGCCCCTTCAGCACCAGTTCCCCCTCTTCATCCGGCCCCAGGAAACGATTGTCGTCGTCAACGACGCGGGCTTCAACGTAGAAGTTGGGGCGGCCGATACTGCCGGCTTTGCGGATGGCGTCCTCGGGGGCAAGGGCGAAGATACCCGGTCCGAACTCGGTCATGCCGAAGCCTTGCTTGAAGCGGATGCCCTTCTCGCGGGTGTATTGCTCTACCAGCGGCACGGGCAGCGGCGCGCCGCCGGACGTGCAGAAGCGCAACGACGACAGGTCGGCCGTGGGCCAGTTGGGAGCCTGGGCGATCATCTGGTACATGGTAGGCACGGCGGCGAAGATGGTGACCCGCTCGCGCTCGATCAGCTCCAGCGCCAGCCGCGGGTCGAATTGGCGCATCAGGACGGTCAGGCCACCGAAGATGATCTGCGGCAAGGTGTAGACGAACAGGCCGCCGGTGTGGAACATGGGGAAGACGTTGAGGTAGACGTCGTTGTGGGTCACGTCATGGATGACGGTGTTGAGCGTGTTCCAGGCGATCATCCGGTGGGATACCTGAGCCGCCTTGGGCAGCCCGGTTGTGCCGCCGGTGAAGATGAGGGCGGCGATGTCCTCGTCTTCCACGCCATCGGTTGTGACGGGCGCGGCGGACGCGGCTTGCAGCGCCGTCTCGAAATGGATGCCGGCGCCCGCGCCGTTCCCTTCCGTATGGAGATAGTGCTCAATTGCCCAGTCATGACCGCGCAGAAGGTCTTGCAGCGCGGCCACCTGGGGGCGCGCGTCGTCGGAGAAAACGAGCACCCGGGGCGTGGTGTGGGCCACGATGTCGGCCAGCTCTTGCGGGTGGAGCCGCCGGTTGAGCGCGGTGTGGACGGCTCCCAGCTTGCCGCAGGCGAAGAACAGGTCGAGATGCTCCACGCCGTCGTGAGCCAGGATCGCCACTCGATCGCCCTTGCCCACGCGGGCCTCGTCGCGCAGCCAGTTGGCCAGCCGGTTGGCGCGCTCGTTCATCTGCCGCCAGGTAAGCCGCCATTCGGGCGACTTGCCGGTATCGATGATGGCCAGGCGATCGGGTGAATAGAGGGCGCGGCGGGCCAGATAGTCGCCGATATACATGGTTGCTCCTCGATGTCAACAAAACCCGGCAGGTCTATCCATGAGTCCAGCGCCAGACGGATGCGGCCATGCTGATGCCGCCGCCGCTGGCGCAGAACAGGACGTTCTGGTCCGGCTTTGGCCCACGGCCGTTATTGATGGCATCGTCGAGGGCCATGATGACACAGGGCGAGCCGGTGTAGCCCCATTTATCCATCACCCAATGGGTCTTCGACAGCGGTTGGCCAATGAGTTCCATCATGGCCTCGATAGTGCGCAGGTTGAGCTGGGTGAACAGGAAGTGGTCGATGTCGTCCATGGTCAGCCCGGCCTTGTCGAGCGCGCCCTGCATCAGTTTGGGCCAATACTCGGTATTGAAGGTGCGCGGGAACTTCTTGACGAAGGCCACCCGGGGCGAGCCATAGGCGGCCACGTTCTCCGGCGTATCGGGTCGCGCCGCGCCGCCGCCGTAGATGCCCAGCGCGTCGTAGTACTCTCCTCGGGCCAGCAAATTGCCGGCCAGAAAGCCCGGCGCGTTGCCCGCGCCCAGCACGGCCGCGCCCGCGCCGTCGGCGAAGAGGTTAGCCGTCTTCTTGTCGGTCAGGTCGAGGAAACGGCTCATGCCGTAACCGCCGGCCACGAGAACGTAGTTCATCGTGTCGTCACCGGCGATATAGCGCGCGCCCTGGTCGAGGGCCGTCACCCAGCCGGCGCAAGCGCTGTTGACGTCGTAGGCCCCCGCGCGGGTCGCGCCCAGCTTGTGCTGGACGACGACCGACGTGGCCGGCGAAAGGTAGTCGGGCGTGTCGGTGGAGACGATGATTAGGTTCAGCTGCTCCGGGGTGATGCCGGCCTTGTTGAGCGCCTTACGAGCCGCCTCGACAATGAGGTCGGATGTGGTCTGCTCGGGCGACATCCAGCGGCGCTCGCGGATGCCGACGTTGGCCTCCAACCAATCGCCGGTCGGCTCGCCGAGGATGCGGTCGATCTCGGCGTTGGTGACGACGCGGTCGGGGACGTAGCTGCCGGTGGAGAGGATTTGGGCGATTCGGGACATGGAACTCCTGATAATGACAAATGAAGAATGCGATCTTTATTTCGTCGAACGACAGGAGTCGTTATTCGTCATTCGTCATTCGTAATTCGTCATTTGTCAGCCGCACGAAGCGGCGCATGAAGGCAACGGCTTCTTCCCAATGAAGAAAAGCGTGCTCCTCATTGGTCTGCACGTTGAGGATAGAGCCGCGCAAGGGGGCGTTGTCCGGCGAGCCGGAGTGGATGAATCGAACGACAAAGGATGTGATCGTAAGCGCGTTGTCTTCCATCAATTCATAGACCTCAGAGGTTTCTGCAGAATAGCAGAGAGGGGGTACAGGGGAGTTACAGGTAGAGCACCACCCGGAGTTGCGTTCTGCCGCGCGATAGACGGATTGCGCTACACAACCTACCGCGTCAACTGCTCGAACAAGGCCACTGTCTCCTCCGCCGGCGACACGTCCAGTTCCTCCCGCAGCGTCTGCACGCAGCGATGGTAGACCCGCGCGACCTGCCCGTGGTCGCCCAGGCCGTGACAGGCCAGCATCAGATAGCGATAGGCCCGCTCCCAACAATCATCAGCCGCCAACAGCCGATGCGCCACCTCCACCGCCCGGCCATACTGTCTCTCCTCCAGATAGAGCGCCGCCAGCCGGTCGGCGGCCGAGAGAAAAATCACCGCCAGCCGCTCCCGCTCGGCCGCCGCCCAGGTCTCATAGAGCGCCTCCGGCAGGTAGTCGCCCCGATAAAGATCAAGCGCTGCCTCCAGCAGCGGCACGGCCGACGCGGGTCGCCGGGCAAAAGCCGTGTTAGCCCGGCCCACCAGCGCGGTGAACTGCTCCGCGTCCAGCCACACATCCGCGCCGGGGCGAATGCCATAGGCGCTGCCGTCGCGGGAGATGATGGCCGATTCCGCGCCCGCCCCCCGCTCCGGCTCCAGCACGTGATAGAGCGAATTGAGCGTTACCTTGAAATTGCGTCCGGCCGCCACCGGGTCCATTCCCGGCCACAGATATTCGAGAATCTGGTCGCGGTCCAGCGACGCCTGGCGAAAGGTGAGCAACAACTGAAACAGCTGCCGCGCCTTGGCCCGTCGCCAGCTGTTGGGCGGGATGACCGTCTGGCCCCGAAAGGCGGCAAACTCGCCCAGTAACTGCACGCGCAACCGATAGCCGGGGTGCCGGGTGATGCGCCCCAGCCCCAGCGTCGCCAACAACCGCGCCGCGTATTCCCCGCGCCAGTTGCGGTCGCGGGCCAGCACGAGCAGCGGCGTCAGGATGCGCTCATCGGGCGGGCCGAGCAGCGTCGGCCGGGTCAGCAGGAAGTCGTAGCCGTTCTCCTCGGCCGCGGCCAGCGTGGCCGGCAGCCATTGGGAAAGCAAATCGACCTTCCCCTGCCGCCAATAGACGAAGCACAACCACAGCCGCGCCGCACACGCGCCGAACGTGTCGCTGCACTCCTGGAACCCCTGCAACGCGCGGCCGAGCCACGTCTGGGACTCCTCATAGCGCCCGGCTAGGCCCAATCCCGCGCCCAGCGCCACACGGGTCATCGACGCCACCCACTCGTCGCCCGCTGCCCGGGCGATTTCGATCCCCTCGGTCGCCGCCTGCAACGCCTGGGTCAGATCACCGCTATAGCCATGGACGCGGGCCAATCCCCAACCGGCCTCCACCGACAGGCGAGGCACGGCAATCTCCCGGCTGATGGCGTTGGCCCGCTCGTACTGCTCGCGGGCAAGCTCATAGCGATTGGGGTCATCCAGCAGGGCGACGGCGTGACCCAGCCGCAGATGGCCTACGGCGATCATGAACGGCGATTGCAGATCGACCCCCCGCCGCGCCCCGATTTGGGCGAACTCATATGCCTCGCGGCCCAGTCCAAGCAAGGCATAGACCAACGACAGCAGCAGATGCGTCTCGCGGTGGGCGCGTGGAGTCAACACCGGCTCCACGCGCTCCGCCTCGGCCCGCTCCTCCAGCTTGCGCCGCGCTTCATCCAGCCGCCCTGTGCGCAGCAACACGCGATAGAGCAGCTGGGAATCGGATGGGCCGGCGCTGCGCAATTCGTCGGCCTGCTTGCGCAACGCCTCGGCTTCGTCGATCTGGCCCGCGTTGAGCTTGTTCTCGGCCAGCAGCTCATACATGCGGGCACGCATCTCGGTGCTCTCCAGCCCCTCGCTCAGGCGAATCGATTGCTCCAGCAACGCTTCGGCCCGGCCGGGATCGACAGTGTCGAGATAGACACGCGCCTGGCCGCGCAGCGCCCGGCTGACGCCCTCAGTCCGACCCCGGTCGCGCCAGGCAGCCTCGGCCTGCTGATACCAGCCCAGCGCCTCCTGGAACCGGCTGCGCAAACGGGCCAGATCTCCCAGATAGAACAGGAGCGCCGGATGGCTCTGCAAAATCTCCGGCCCCAAAACCCCGGCCACGCCGGCCAGGTCGCCCACGCCGTCCAAATAGGCGGCCAATGTATCCAGCCGTCCGGCGCTCAGGAGTTGCGCGCCGTAGTCATCCAGCAGCGAGGCCGCTCCCTCCCGGTCGCCGGCTCGGAACAGGTGATAGACCGCCTCATCCAGATCGCCCCGCGTCCTGTAGTACTCGGCCGCCCGCGCGTGGCTCCTCAGGCGTCGGTCGAGGCCGGTGAGTTGTTCCAGGAAGTTGTGGAAGATGTGGTGATAGCGCAGGCTGCCATCGCCCAGATCGACGATGAACAGGTCGATGCGCCGCAGATAGGCCAACATAGCGGCGGCTCCGGGGCCGCCGGGGCCGCCGAGACCAATCTGCAGCGTATCGCAGGCCTCAGGCGTGATGACGCGCAAGACGGACGTAGCCCGCAGAAACTCCTGCACGTCGGCCGGCTGCCCTTCAAATATCTCCGTCGCCAACAGGTTGAACAGTGTATCCAGTGAGGCCGTCTGGTTGGAGAGCACATCCTCTACCGAACCATAAGCCCCGCCGCGCAAGCTCTGCCACACCAGTTGCAACGCGATGGCCCAGCCCTCGGTCGCCTCGTGGAGCAGCTCTGCCTCCTCGGACGTCAGGGCATAGCCATAGGCGTCGGCGAACAAGGTCATGATCTCGGCCGCGGTGAAGGCCAGGTCCTTCCGATCAATCTGCCTGACCATCCCCTGCGCCTTCCAGCGCGACAGGTTGGGCAGCGACAAGGGGCGGCGGCCGGTCAGGATGATATGCAAATCAGGCGGGGCCAAAGCCACCAGCCGATCGATGAGATGAGCGATCTCGGCCGCGCCGAGGACCAAATGGGCGTCGTCGAGCACCAGCAACGCCGGCCCGTCGAGATCGAGACTGAGGCTGTTGAGCAGTTCATCGAGCACGCGCGTCGACGCTGGGGGCCCGCCCGCGCCGTCCCACGACTCCAGCAGGGAAATGGCCGGCTCGCTGAGGCCGGGCACGGCCTGCCGCGCGGCGTAACACAGATGCAGCAGGAAGACCGGCGGATCGCGATCCTCTTCCATGAGCTGATACCACATGAGCGGCCGCCCCGGCCCGGCCGGCCCACCCAGCGCCGCCAGCGCCGTCGTCTTTCCGAACCCCGCTCCCGCCTGCACGAGTGTCAGGCGATAGTTCAGCGCATCGGCCAGGATGACGCCAACGCGCTCGCGCGTCAGCGTGCGCGAGCCGGTTCGCGGCGGGGTTATTCGGGTGCGAACGACGGTATCAATGCGGTGCATATTCAAATATAGATATTACGACTGTATGAAACTGCTTCTGCGAATGCCTCGATCCAGGTTGTTGCTTTCCATTTTCTCCCTGCAGGTCGAGGTTGAGCTGAAATATCGTCCGAACTGTTGTATCGCAATTCGGCGAATTGCGTTACAGAGGGGCGAGGCAGCGCAGCATCGACGTTGGTACCAATGATAAAGCGATTCGGCCGAGTTGTCCCCCTGTGACACATATGCCCCGCCATAAAAAAGAGACACCCATCAGGGTGCCCCGCTTCAGCGATGCCCGGTTGGAAAAATCCGAACCGAAATCGCTGATGAGTTCGGCGAGATGATTTACCCGGGCAACAAAGCTTTGGGTTACAGTGCCTAAAACATCCCCTACTGATTGGTATCGAGTGACTCCGCCAGGGCAACTATAATGCCGTCGGGGCCGCGCAGATAGCAGAGTCGGTATTTGTCCTCGTACTCCACCACTTCACCGATGAGCTTCGCCCCGCGTTTCTCGAGGCGAGCAACGACATCGTCGATATCCGTGACAGTGAACATGATACGACGGATGCCCAGCGCGTTCACCGGTGCATCCTCAGGCTCAGTTCTAACCGCCTTGGGTGTGTGAAACTTATCCAACTCAATCCGCCCGTAACCGTCCGGGGTTCGCATCATTACAATGTCGCTGCGGACGCCATCAAGCCCGACGATTCGGTCTACCAACTGTCCCCCAACCGTCGCCTCGCCTTCAATTTCCAGACCAAGTTCGGCAAAAAACGCGATCGCTGCTTCCAGATCGTCGACAACAAGGAGGATATTGTCCATTCGTGGCAATGCAGATTTTCCCAATTTGATCTCCGTCTATTAGGTGTTGATTCGGAAGGCTTACTCGTCTTTGCACAAAGCAGAGGCCTAAGAGGTGGGCGACAAAGCCAACTTGTCTAACGGGGGTGCCAATCGCCCAATTCCCTAGTGGGCGGTGCGTGGTCTATACCGGACTTTCACGCAAAACGGCCGGCTCGTTCGCGGTGCGAACGAGCAAAAGAGCACATTTCCTGATTGGCGGAGAGGGTGGGATTCGAACCCACGGTGACCTCACGGCCACAACGCTTTTCGAGAGCGCCCCGATCAACCGCTCCGGCACCTCTCCGAATCGATAAGCAGGACATAGTATACAATATTCGGTATCCGGTTGCCAGTGGATCGACGAGCAATCAGGTTTTTTCAACACTCTGCCCCGATGCTCTTCATTTCTAATTCCTGATTCCCCGAAAGAACGCTTGCAGCAATACCCCCGCCTCATCGGCGAGCACGCCCGAAATGACCTCGACCCGGTGATTGAACGCCGGTTGCCCCAGCACATCGACGATCGTCCCGTCGGCCCCAAAGCGCGTATCCTTCGCGCCATAGACCAGTCGCGAGAGTCGGCCCTGGATCATCGCCCCCGCGCACATCGGGCACGGCTCCAGCGTGCAATAGAGCGTCACGCCAATGAGCCGCCAGTTGTCCAGCCGCGCCGCCGCCTCGCGCAGGGCGATGATCTCGGCGTGGGCCGTGGGGTCCTGGTCGCTTTCCTTGCGGTTGAAGCCCGCGCCGATGACGCGGCCGTCGAACACCGCCACCGCCCCCACCGGCACCTCGCCCAGGCGCAGCGCCCGCTCCGCCTGCTCCAGCGCCAGGCGCATCCATTGCTCGTGTTGGTCCATGATTATCTCCCGCTGGGGGAGTAGTATAGCAGTGATTTTGACAGGAAGCGTGATTATGGAAGCAGCATTATTGTCACGGTCAAGGTTGATAGATACCCAGGTACATCACAGCCTTTAGATGCGTCAGCAGGCGCTGGAGGCCAGGATGGAATTGCCGGCCAAATTGGGACATCCGGTCCGCCGGGAAATTCTGGCGCGACCACTGGTTTCTCTTCCAGTAGCGATTGTCCAAATCCAGGCCCGGCACCAAACTGGGGTCCTACCGGAAATACTCCAGTGCCTGGGTCATATGGGAGCGGAGCTTCCGGAAATCCAGGTTCAGCTCAGATGTTTATGTCGGGGCCATAGCACATGATATGTATTTTGTTGAGATAAAGTGGGCATGCCTATGGCATGTCCCACCTTCATAGCGAACTGAGACACTACTTGGTACGGTTGGTGAACCTGTTGAAGCTCGCCTACAATCAACCATGAGCAACAATATACAGTTTTAACGTTTTACTTTCGCCCGTAGCCTTCCAATACCTTCCACGGCAGCAACGGTATCTCATCGAACCACACGCCTGTCGCATCGTGAAGCGCGGCGACGACGGCCGGGGCCAGCGGCATGAACGGCATTTCGGCCATGCCCCGTGCGCCCCATGGGCCGACCGGGTCGGGAATCTCCACCAGCACCGATTCAACCCGTTCAGGGATGTCGCGGATGCCGGGGATGAGATACTGGCTGAAGTAAGGGTTGACGACGCGGGCGTCGCGCACAACCAGGTTCTCCATCAGCGCGTAGCCGAAGGCCTGCACCACCGCGCCTTCGATCTGGCCTTCGACGTTGGTGCGGTTGATGACCTTGCCCACGTCGTCGGCGCAGATGACGCGCTCGACGTGGATGAAGCCGGTCTCGATGTCGACCGCCAGCTCGACTACCTCAGCCACGTAGCCGTAGCTAAAGTTGGGCATGGAGTAGCCGGTCTCCGGGTCATAGGGCTGTGTCGGCGGCGGCCGGTAGATGGCGTGAGCAATGGATGGGCGATCCTCGTCGGTCCATTTGGCCAACGCTTCCTCGGCCGCCTGGCGGATAGAGTTGCCGGCCATGAAGGTCATGCGCGAGGCCGAGACGGAGCCGGAGTCGCCGCTGGTGGCCGTGTCCGAGAGGTCCAGTTCGACCATCTCGACCGGCACACCGACGGCTGCGGCCGCCATCTGCTTGAAGGCGGTGTGCGCACCCTGGCCGACCTCGGCCCCCGCGTGACGCAAGACGACCCGCTCGATCGTCTTGCCGCCATGGAGTTCGATGATCGCCTCGCACTTCTCCGGCGCGCCGAAGGAGAAGCCGACGTTTTTGAAGGCACAGGCGAACCCCCGACCGCGACGGATGCTATCGACGCCGGCCGGCAGGCTCTGGAAAGAGGACGACGGACGACGGACGGCCGCCGACGGCGATTCGCCTGCTTTGTCGTCTGTGGTCTGTGGTCTGTTATCTGTCGTCCATTCCGCCGCCTCCGCCGCCGCCTCGATCACCTCGGCCATGCTTACGCCCTTTGGGATAGGCGTCTGCGTGGTCAACAGGCTGCCCTCGCGCAGAACGTTCTTCAAGCGCAATTCGATCGGGTCCATACCCAGTGCCTCGGCCAGCTTGTTCATCTGGCACTCGGCGGCGAAAGTGCCCTGGGGGCCGCCGAAGCCGCGGAATGCGCCGCCGGGAATGTTGTTGGTGGTCACGGCGTAGCTGTCCACGTGGGCGTGGGGAATCTCGTAGGGGCCGGTGACCATCAGATTGGCGTTGCCCAGCACTTTGGGGCTGGTGTAGGCGTAGGAACCGCTGTCGAGGATGAGTTCGGCCTCCACAGCCGTCAGTTTGCCGTCGCGGGTTGCGCCCCATCTCGTCTTCACCCACGCCTCGTGGCGTTTGTGATGGCCGATAATGCTCTCCTCGCGCGACCAGATGATGCGCACCGGTCGCCTGATGCCGCGCTCGTTCAGGCGCATGGCCGCCAGCCCGAGGACAATCTGCAACGACATGTCCTCGCGGCCGCCGAACGCCCCGCCGATGGCCGGGTAAATAACACGCACCTGATCGATCGGCAGCCCCAGCGCGTGGGCGATCTGCTGCTGGTCCTTGTGCGCCCATTGGCCGCCAATCTCCACCGTCACCCGGCCTTCCCGGTCGATGTAACCGATCCCGGCTTCGGGCTGGAGATAGGCATGCTCCTGATAGGGCAGGTGGTAGCTGCCTTCGACGATCACGTCGGCCGCGGCCCACCCGGCGACCATGTCCCCCTTGCGAATCTTGTAATGCTTCAGGATGTTGCTGCCGTGCCACGGATGAAGCACGATCTCGTCTTTCATCGCCTCGCGGACGTCGGTTACAAGCGGCATCTCCTCCCACTCGACGTGGATGAGAGCACAGGCGCGGGCGGCGATGGCCTCGCTCTCGGCGATGACCACGGCCACGTGATCGCCTTCCCAGAGGCTGATCTCGGCGTATGGCTTGTTGCTGCCCAGGCCGACGAGCACCGGCTGGTCGTTTACGCCGAGGCCGTACTCGTTGACCGGTACGTCCTTGGCCGTCAGGATGGCGATGACGCCGGGCAGGGCCTCGGCCGCGCCGGTGTCCATTGAAATCATGCGAGCGTGAGGTTGGCCGCTGAAGAGGACGCGACCAAAGAGCAGGTCGGGCGGGGTCAGGTCGCCGGAATAACGCGCGTCGCCCGTCACTTTCTCGCGGGCATCCACCCGCTCGGTCACGCGGGCGCGGAGAATCTGGTCTGTCATGGTGTGGTCCTTTCCTACATCCCTTCGGCCGCCACGTGGACGGCCTCGATGATCTTGTAATACCCTGTGCAGCGGCACAGGTTCCCGGCGAAGGCCTGCTCGATGTGGGCCTGATCGGGCGCGGGTTGTTCCTCCAGGAGCTTGGCCCCGGACATCAGGAAGCCGGGAATGCAATAACCGCACTGCACGGCTCCGGTTTGGATGAAGGCGCGCTGGATGGGGTGCAACTCGCCGTCGGCGGCCAACCCCTCGACGGTCACGATCTCCGCGCCGTGGGCGCGAGCTGCCGGGACGAGGCAGGCCATCACGGCCATGCCGTCGAGATAAACCGTGCACGCGCCGCATTCCCCTTCGGCGCAGCCTTCTTTCGTGCCCGTCAGCAGCCCTTCTTCGCGCAGCCAGCGCAGCAGCGTCTTCTCAATACCCGGCGCGCTGATTGACCGGCCGTTGACCGTACTCTCGATGGGCGTGTCGGGGCCGAAGCTCGCCGCATATTGTTCGCCGGTGGGGAAGATGCCGCCTGTGTCGCCCCAGAGCATCACCGGGTCGGCCGGCCAGCTCTCCCGCTCGCGGCCATCGCGCAGGGCAAGCAAGGCCCGGCGGGCCATGACTTCGATCATCTCGGCGCGGTAGGAAGCCGGGCCGCGCACGTCGTCGATAGGTCGGGCGGCCGAGGCCACCAGCCCGGCGGCCACGGTTATTGCGTCGTCGGTCAGATGTTTGCCTGCCAGATAGGACTCGGCCGCTTCGGCGTCGATGATGGTGGGCGCGACGGAGCCGAGGGCAAACCGGGCGCGGCTGACAGTCCGGTCGGCGGCAAAATCAAGCACGGCCGCCAGATGGACGACGGAGATGGCTTGCGCCCGCCGCAGGCCCAACTTGACGAAGATGCCGCGGGCCGTCAGGGCCATGGGCGGGATGACGACGTCTACTATCATTTCGTCGGGGGTCATCACCGTCCGGCGCACGCCGGTGTAGAAGTCTCTCAGGGCGACCATGCGCCAGCCACGGGTGGAAGCCAGGATAACCTGGGCATCAAGCGCGCGCAGGGCGGAGATGGTGTCGTTGGCAGGGCTGGCAGTCACCAGGTTGCCGGTCACGGTGCCGCGATTGCGCAGCTGGGGCGAGGCGACCTCGATGCAGGCCTGGGCCAGCGGGAAGGCGTGGTCGAGGATGAGCCGGGACCCGACGACCTGGTTATGAGTCACGAGTGCGCCGAGGTGGATGAGGCCATCGGCATCGCGACTGATCTCGTTCAGGCCGGGAATGCGGGTTATGTCGATAAGAACTTTCAGGTCTTTACGTTGGCCGCGCTCCATCTCCAGCAGCAGATCGCTGCCGCCGGCGATGAGACGGGCTGAGGCGCCGTATTTTGCCAGCAGATCCAGTGCCGTTTGCAGGTCGGCGGGTATTTCGTAGCGATCGATCTTGTGTGGTACCTGTGATGAAAACATACAACCTTCTTAGTAGTGAACAGTAGTTAGTGGTCGGTGGTCAGCCGTCGTTCGTCAGCGGTCGGCGGTCGGCCATCACAAGGCCGTCGCCGCCGCGCCGGAGCATAATGATCTGGGCCATGATGCTGACGGCGATCTCGTTGGGCGACTCGGCGTTGAGTTCCAGCCCTACGGGCGAGGCGACGCGGGCCAGCTTCTCCTGCGCGATGCCGTCGGCCAACAGCAGGCGCTTCGTCTCCTCCCATCGCCGGCGGCTGCCCATCACGCCGATGTAGGCTGCCGGGGAGTCGAGCAACAGGGGCAATAGCTGCCGGTCGAGGCCGACGTTGCGCGTGACCAGAGCCAGCCAGGTCCGGTCGTCGATGGGTTGGGCGGCGAGCAGATCGGCCGGCGGGCCGCTCCGAACGAGATCGGCGTCGGGCACGTTCTCCGGCGTAGCCAGTTCTGCCCGGTCATCCCAGGCGATGACGTGGAAGCCGAGCCATTTGCCGAGCGTGCTGAGGGCGCGGCCGACGTGACCACAGCCGAGAATGAACAATGTGTCGGGCGCGGGATGGGGTTCCACGTAGACCTCCACGCTGCCGCCGCACACGCCGGGGTCACCGCGTTGCGGGTCAACCAGGGAGTAGGGCACGACGCGCGGCTTGCCGTCGCGCAGCGCCTCATGGGCCGCGGCCACCACGCGCGATTCCATCTCACCGCCGCCGATGGAGCCGACCGTGCGGCCGTCGCCATAGATCAGCATCTTGGACCCGGCGTGCCGGGGCACGGAGCCTTGATCGCGTATAATAACGGCCAGCGCCACGGACTCGCGACGGGCTTGTGCGGCCATCAGGGTTTCAAGGACTTGACGATCTTCACCGTTCATGAGATCAGCAAGACCTGACAGGCTTCAAAAACCTGTAAGGTCGAATATTTCTAGGGTCGCGCCAGGCACCATTCCGACACCCAGGCTGTTTTGCCTTCGCCGCTGACACGGTAGAAAGTGTGGGGGAAGGGCGTGGCTTCGAGGGGGTCCAGCGGCGCGCCGTCGCGCATCGTGGTTAGTTGTCGCAGGTTGGATTCGACCACGGTTACGAGCGTCTCATCGAGAAAATAGCGGTTCTGGAGCGTGACGGCCGGGCCGCCCTCGTTGGCCAGCACTGCCCGCGGGCCTTCGGCCAGCGTGCCGCATTGCCCATGAACGATGCATTCGTCGGAGCAGGTAATCTGTACCTGTTCGTCCTTGACGAATGCGACGTTCTCATCTCCTCCGCGGCAGGCTGTCAGTAGCCAGACCGTGAGAAAGGCAAGGGAGGCAAGCAAAAAAACAGGGCGCGGTCGAATCATACCTGCACCCTAGTGTATCAGAACTTTGAAAATGGGTTCAATTGCAGAAGGAGATTTGGAGACTGGAGATTGTGCAATCTCCAAATCCCCAAATCTCCAAATGCCTTCTATTCGGTGATGGTGAAGATCGCCCCTTCCGAGCGGCCGAACACCTCCGGGAAGTAATCCTCGCGGGCCGTCGCCGGCATCACCTGATAGGCGCCGGGGATGTTGGCTTGCAGGAAGTAGGAGTACTGGTATGTCCCGGCCGGCAGGAACTGGCTCAGGAAGACCACCTTCTCGTCGCGGTACTGAATGTGGTCGAAATACCACCAGCCCCAGTAGCCGCGGCCGAACTCGCCCTCGGCGGGCACGATGCCGCCGCCCCGGCCCGATTCGCTTGTCAGCAGATTCGGGTCGATGGCGTCGGTGCCGGCCGGGATGGGATCCTCGACGAGGACGTAGACCCTGTCGTTGGGCACGACGACCGTCAGCTCGACACGCACGCGGCCGTTGGCCGGGATGCTATCGATCGGCTCGCAGGTCTCCGTCTCCGGATCACAGGCGGCGTCATAATAGCGACGCTCCACCGTGAAGCCGCGGCTGATCGGGTCGAGATGATCGACGGCGATGGCGCTGTTGAGACGCATCGTGTAGTAGAGGATGCCGTTGCCCTCGCCGCGCTGGAAGTCGAAGAAGTTGGTGTCCCCTTGCAGCAGTTCGCTGACGGGCACGGAGACCTCTTCCGACGCGGTCGCGTCGTCGGGCGTGAAGCTGCCCGACGCCCGCGAACCCAGGTTGACCAGCAGCTCCCAGGCGAAGTCAGGCTCCAGCTCACCGGATGCCACCATCCAGTCGCTGAGGGCCGATACGCTCCACGCCGTCGTGTGCAACGTCGACCAGGTCTCGGCCGTGCGGGCGACCATGAGCCAGCGCACCGCCGGCGGCAGCAGCGGGCTGTCCGGCTGCAACTGCGACAACGCCTGGATGACCATGGCCGTGCCGCGAATGTCGCTGCTGAGGTTCAGGAAGTCCTGCTCGGCGTCTTCCCAATGGGCGCCGGTGGCGCTCATGATGACCTCGTCGTTGAGGTCGGCCAGAAGCGATTCCTGATTCTCGCCCGATGCGCCGGCGTTCTCGTAGGCCATCGCCAGCAGCGCTTTGGCATACGGGTCCAGCAGGGCGCGATGCTCGCCCATCAGTTCGTCGGCATCCCTCGTAATGTCCGTCCCGGTTTCGGACAGGACGTAGAGGAAAAACGCCTGCCGGTTGGCTTCGCTGGCGTCGCCCAGTTGGTCGACGTCCTGCAATTGGTCTTGGAGATAGCTTGCGCCGTCGTTGAGGATCCCGGCGTCGACCTCGTAGCCGAGTTCGGCCGCACGCGTCAGGGCCAGTAGTGTCTGACCGCTGATCCACGGATCGCTGTCGGCGCTGAAGCACCAGCCCCAGCCGCCGTCACTCTTTTGCAGGGCAACCAGCTTGGGGACGTCGGCCGCGTTTTGGGCGGCCAGCGCCGTCGCCAGAGTGTCGTTATCCAACTCAAGCTCGCGGATGGCTGCCTCGACGGATGTATTGTGCAGCAGCCGGTCGGACAGCGACCCGGCGCATTCCAGGAACGGGTACATAGGGTCGTTGACGATGTCGAACGACTCGATGATGGCCGCGGCCAGCGACGGCTGAAGCCTGACCAGCGCCTCGCCGTGGCGAGTGTCCACGCCCTGCGGCAGGATGAGCGCCTCGACGCGCCGCCCCGCCTCGCCCAATTCACCGGCGGTGGCCACGAAGTCGCGACCATCGTAGCGATAGATGGGCAGGAGCGCGTCGTCGCCGACGCCCATGGTGGGCTTGCTGGCGTCGCTGTGGTCGCCGCCCGCGACGCGGAAGGTCAGGTCGGCGGCGGGCAGGTCCTCGACCGTGACCGGCCAGGTGACCAGCACGCGGCCGTCGGCCGGGACGGTGACGGTCTGCTCGACGTCGCCGTCGATGGCCACGCCCGTTCCTTCCAGGCTGACCGTCGCTTCGATGGCGGCATCGGTGTTGTTATTCACGTTCGCGCCCAGCGACAGCGTGTCGCCGACGGTGAAGAAGCGCGGCGTCACCGGACGGATGATGAGCGGCAGGCGGGCCAGGATATCGGCATCGCCCTGCCCGACCTCGGTCTCCGTTGTGGCCGCCTTGCTGTGCATGCGCCAGGTTGTGACATTATCGGGCAGCGGCACCTCGACCGAGACGCGGCCGTCGGCGTCGGTCATCACCTTGGCTTCCCAATAGGCGGTGTCCTTGAAGTCCTGGCGCACGTCGCCGTCTTCGCCTTCCAGACGCGCGGATTCCAGCGCTACATCGCCGCCGCCGCCGCCGCCGAGGCCGCCGTTGGGCAGCGGCTCCTCGACGGCCATGCCCTCACCGGTGATCAGCAAGCCGGAGCCGGTGTTGCTGCGCATTGGCTGGGGAGCGTAGAAGGCATCCAGGATGTGGGGGGCGTTGTCTTCCTTCAACATTAGCACGGCCAGATCGACCAGCGCCAGGGAGACCTCAGCTTCAACGGGCGCACCCGACTGATCGGTGACGACCACCTCGAAAGCGGCCGTGTCCCCGGGGGCATATTCCACGGCTCCGGGCGTCACCGTTACGTTCAGATCGAACTGATCCGGCGGGACGACCAGCTCGGTGAAGCCGAGACGGATGTCGGCGTAGGGGAAGTCGGGGTCGTCGTTGACCGGCTTCACGGCGGCGACGGTCACGTGGACGTTGGGCGCAAACTCGGCCGAGATGGGAATTCCCACGACCTCGCTGCCGTTGACCGTAATGACCCGCTGCTCAATGAGATTGCCGCGCTCGATGGCCAGCCAGGCGTTGACCGGCTGAGCGAAGGGGGACTGTACCAGGACGCGGGCCGTCTCGCCCGCCCTGTATTCGGTCTTGTCGGGTGTCAACTCGAGCGACCGCTTGTTGGGGTCGGTGCGCCAGCCGGAGTAGGCTTCGTCGACCGACCAAATGGAGAGGCTGCTCATCTGTTGGTGGCCGCCGCCATCGGTGATGGTGGCCACTGCCAGGAACGCACCGCCCGATTCGGGCGTGAACTCGACGGTAGCCTTGCCGGCGTCGTCGGTGGTCACGCTTTGGCGCTCGACCTCGGTATCGACCGGCGTCCAGCGGGTGGTGCGCATGCCGAACTCAATCGTGCGCTCGCTTTCCCAGTCGCGCCGGTAGAAGACGATCTCGACCGGCTGGTTGGGAACCGGCTCGCCGGCCCAATCGACGGTGACGACGTCGATACTTGCCGGGTCGCCACTGTTGACTACGGTGCTTGCGGCGCGCAGACCTGCATATAGCTCGGCGGCATGGAAGATCACTTCGGTTCGGCCGCTGACCGGGAACTCGCCCAGCCCGCCGACGGTGGCCTCGACGGTGACGGCCCGGCTGCCTTCCTCGACCTCGGCCAGCAGATCGGCCGGGAGCGGGATGGTGACGTTGCCGTCGACGTCGGTTGCGCCGCTGCCGTCGGTCACGAAATCGTCGTCGCCGCCGAAGAACAGTCCGGGATCGACGTAGTTGAAATCGCCCGCGTCGCCAAAGGCGTAGGCCGACCAGGCTTCGAAGGTTGGCAGGAACTCGGATTGACGGACGGTCCAATTGACCGGCAGCCCGGCGGCCGAGCCGCCGAACAGGTAGGTGGCGTTGACATTGACGTTGGTCGCCTGTCCACGCAGGAGTTCT
>JACDJC010001191.1_pt1 | contig 23982 bp, 10 predicted proteins | sample 7454191 | NCBI WGS metagenome assembly JACDJC01 (sample SAMN14253291, study PRJNA609438) | sludge metagenome | isolation source: sludge after 25d culture with pyrite and EDTA | collected 2018-12-20 | reverse complement strand
CTTTCCGTAGAACGACGACAATGCCGAATACATCATATACCAAACTTATAGAACGATACCTCGCAGGCAAGGCCAGCGAACAGGAAATTGCAAAGGTTGAACAGTTGTTCAGCCAGGGAATGTCTGATAAAGAGCTTTACAGCACCCTCCGTACCGACTGGGAAACTACTACCCCTGCCGGTCAGGAGTCGCTCGAACACCTGCTCGACAAGATCCACCACATCATCCGTCTGAAGGAAATCCAGAAACAACAATCGTTCAGGCAGAGGTTCATGACCATCTATTCAAGAGTGGCCGCCATTTTGCTGGTGCCGCTCCTGCTGGCCGGACTCTGGTATTTCACGCAACCCGAACCTGTGGTTGACATCCCAACTGAATTGCCTGTCGAGACCTCCATTTATGCCCCCATGGGATCGCGGGTGGCCTTTAACCTGCCCGATGGCACCCAGGGCTTTTTGAACAGTGGATCCACACTGACATATACAATACCTTTCGCAAGTAACAGAACAGTAAAAATTCAGGGAGAAGCGTGGTTTGATGTTGCCCGTGACGAACAACATCCGTTTGAAATTGGTGCCGGTGCCTCAGCGGTGAGGGTACTGGGCACCAGTTTCAACATCAGTGCCTACCCCAACGAGTCGTATGTCGAAGTCGTACTCGAAGAGGGAAGCGTTGAATTCCAGGCCATTGAAGCTACTCCCGCGGTCCAGCTGAAACCCTCCGAACGGTTGGTGTTCAATGGAGAAAAGATCAGTATTGAGGCGACCGAGACTGCCAAATACAAGGGCTGGACTGAAGGCAAGCTGATATTCAGGGGCGACAATATGGCCGAGGTAGCCCGACGGCTTGAGCGCTGGTACAATATCGAGGTGGAAGTGGCTGATCAGGAACTGGATGACTATGTATTCCGTGCCACGTTCGAGGACGATTCGCTCGAGGAGGTATTGAAACTGTTGAGCATGACCTCGCCCATCCGGTATCGCATCACACCCCGGCAGGCTCTGGAAGATGGAAGTTGGAAAAAGGAAAAAGTAAAACTTTATAAAAAGTAAATAACTAAAAAAACTGATCAAACATGAAAAACAGCACCGGACCACCTTAGTGAATGGAATAAAAAAGAAGGAATCCGCGCCAACGGCTTCCTTCAAAAATCCATAAGAATTTTATTAATAATCAATTCATTACAAATCTATGAAAAAAAGTGAAACCGTCAACGGGTGGTCCGACCATCCTTTGAAGAAAACCTTTCTGATTATGAGGATAATAGTTTTTCTTCTCCTGGCAACCATCTTTCAAACCTACGCAAACGATGCGTACTCGCAACGAACCAAGCTTTCCCTCAATTTCAACGACACCGAACTTGAATTGGTACTTGATGCCATCGAGAACCAGAGCGAGTTCTTCTTTCTATACAACGAGAAACTTGTCGATGTCCACCGCAAGGTAACGGTCAAGGCCAATGACCAAGTCATTAACGAGATTCTGAATGGTCTCTTTGAAGGGACTGATGTGGAGTATTCCATTGTCGATCGGAAAATTGTGCTGGCTCCCGAAAGTATCAATGAAGTGGTGCAGCAACAGAGAAGTGTTTCAGGAACAGTAACCGATAGGGCTGGTATGCCTTTACCAGGAGTAACTGTTGTCATCAAGGGAACAACACAAGGGACGATTACTGATTCTGATGGAAATTATTTAATGAATAATATTTCTGATAATTCCACATTGGTTTTCTCTTTTGTAGGAATGAGGACTCAAGAAGTCGTCGTAGGCAACCAGTCAACAATAAATCTGTCGATGCAAGAGGAGACTATTGGCATCGAAGAGGTCGTTACCGTTGGTTATGGTGTCCAAAAAAAGGAGACACTTTCTGGTTCTGTTGCCTCGATTTCTGCTGATGAGTTACTTTCAACGAAAAGTGAAAACTTGATCAGCAACATCCAGGGAAAGGTGCCGGGATTGTTGATCCGTCAGTTGACAGGTGAGCCTGGTAAATTCAACAACTACGTGAGTATCCGCGGATTCGGGGCACCTCTTGTGATCATAGACGGTATTGTTCGTGATGGAACAGCCGATATGGCGCAGTTAAACCCAAATGACATAGAGAGTATGTCAATTTTGAAAGATGCTGCCGCGGCGATATACGGTATGAATGCAGCCAATGGAGTAATCATCGTTACAACCAAAAAGGGGCTCGAGGGCCGTGCTAAATTCACCTATACCAACCTTTTGGGTATGAAAGGGGCAACAGGGATGGAATATACCGTGGATGCCTATACCTACAGGGTAATGAAGAATGAAATGGACCGGAACTCGCAGACTTCCGAGACCTACACTCCCGAGATTCTTGAAAAATACCGACTTGGCGTGGAAGGCTACCAGGATGTGAACTGGATTGACCTAACCCTGCATGACTGGGTTTTCCAACAAAACCACAATATGTCGATTCGCGGAGGCTCCAATTCGGTCAAATATTTTACCAGTTTCGGGTACAGTGAAGACAACGGATTGCTGAAAAGCGGCATACAGTATTACAAAAGGTTCAACATGCGGTCGACAACCACAGCCGACCTGACAAAGGACCTTAAACTGAATGTTTCGGTTTCGGGCCGTTTAGACCAGAGCCAAAGCCCCAGGGAAGATTTCCTGTGGACTTACAAGACGATTATGGTAAATGACCGTGGGATCAATTACCACACGCTTGCCAATGAAAATCATTTCTCAGTAATAAGTCCAGAGAACAAAAACGCCTGGGCACTTATGCATCCCGACATTGACGGATACAACAGGCAGAAGAACTCCCAGTTCCAGACAACTGTCGACCTGACACTGAATGTTCCCGGAGTGCCCGGTTTGTCAGTGATTGCCACCGGGGCTTTCGACCTGAACAACAGAAACGCCTCGTTCCTTCAGAAATCGTATAACTTGTATGATTATTATACCGACAACTTCTCACAGACCACCGGAACCGACCAGTATTCAAACACCATCACCCTGTTTCAAAGGGCTGTTGCCAGAGGGCAGGTCAACTACAACCGTAAAATGGAACAACATAATCTGAGCTTGACCGGAGTAATTGAATTTACCGGAACACGTACTGATTATCTGTCGGGCAGAAGGCTTTATTCAGATCTGTTCACCAACGACATCCTCAACCAGGGAACCTCCACCACGGCATCCAACGCTGGATACCGTGGATTTGGCAAGTATGCGGCTTATATCGGGCGTGCCAACTATGATTATGCAGGCAAATACCTTTTGGAAGCAGTTGCCCGATACGACGGGTCCTATCGCTATGCCAAGGCCAATCGTTGGGCTTTCTTCCCTTCTGCCAGTGTGGGATGGCGCATTTCTGAAGAGTCTTTCATGAAGGACAATATCAGTGCAATCAATAACCTGAAATTACGGTTCTCTTATGGTGAAAGCGGCACCGATACAGGGGATGCCTTTGCATACTATTCAGCTTATACCGCCTCTTCAAGTGCGGGATATGTTTTCAACAATGGTGAACTGACGGTTGGCATGGTGCCACCCGGTGTTGTGCACGACCGGTTATCCTGGGTAACCTCGAAAATCGTCAACCTGGGGATTGACCTCGGAGTGTGGGATAACAAACTGGGTGGTTCGTTCGAGCTTTTTGAACGCCGTCAGGAAGGATTGCTTGCTACCCTGATCCAGTCGGTCCCGAATACTTTTGGTGCCAGTTTCCCACAGGAAAACATTAATTCGCAGCTCAATCATGGTTTTGACGTATCGGTGTTTCACCGGAACAAGATTGGGAATGATTTCAGTTATAGCGTAAGCGCCAACTTTACTTTCAGCCGGACCAAGAGGTTGCACGTTGAATCGGCAGGATATTCCAGTTCATGGGACTACTGGAGAAACAGCAACGAGAACAGGTATACCGGACGGACAGGTATGTATGAATGGAGTGGGAGGTTCAACTCTATTGAAGAGTATGAAACGGCACCCCTTTATGGTGGTTCGGCAGGTAACTCGAAAATGTTGCCCGGTAGTTACAAGCTCATCGACATGAACGGGGACGGAATCATTAACAACAGTGACTACACTTATCAGCATTGGACATATGGAACAGTGAATCCCCCCATGCAGTATGGCCTGAACCTTGATGCCTCCTATAAAAGCTTCGATTTAACCCTGTTATTCCAGGGAGCTTCAGGTTACTCCATCAATTACCGGAACAACGATATATGGGGGTATGGCCGTTATCCCACCCTGCATGAGAAATTCCTCGACAGGTATCATACCATGACCCCGGGCGATGATCCCTACAATCCTTCAACACAATGGGTGGAAGGTTACTACCCGGCCCTGCGAAACTATAACTACAACAACACACAGGAGGCTGGAATTATTGATGTTTGGAGGCCGAATGCCACCTATCTGCGCCTGAAAAGCGTGGAACTGGGATACTCCCTTCCGATGAATTACCTCAAAAAAGTGGGCATGGACAGCGGAAGGGTATTCCTGAACGGATACAACCTGCTGACCTTCTGCAACAAGTTGCTGAAAGATGCTGACCCGGAACGCCAGGAGGCCGACTGGGATGCAAACCTGGCCTATCCTCTGATGAAGTCATTTAATATTGGTTGTACCCTGAATTTCTAAACTTTGACGATTATGAAACGAAAAATAGTATCCCTTTTATTTAGTTTGTACCTGATTCTCGGTACTGTGGGTTGCAGTGACATGCTTGAATTGCAGCCATTGGATAAAACATCGGCTGAAGATCTGCTGTCGAGTACCAAAGGTTTGAAAACACTGATGGCCACCCTCTATAATAGTTTACCCATGGAGGATTTCAGTTTTTATCCTGCCGATGGCGGCTTCAACCGTTATGGCTGGGGTGGCGGACTTCAAAGTACCTTCAGGTTGCCCATGTACACTGATGAAGCTACGGCAAGTGCCGGATCAGGCGTTGGCCCCATCACCATATCCTATTGGCCATACGCCGAAATCCGCCAGGCAAACTTGTTCTTTGAAAGTCTGGAAAAAGTAAAAAGCACGCTGAATGAGCAGACCTATAAACAACTGAAAAGCGAAGCCCATTTTGTACGCGGATATATCTATTACGGACTTGCCAAAAGGTATGGTGGTGTTCCGCTTATCGATAAGGTATTGGATGGTGAATATGTTGCAGGATCACCCAACGAAGGACTGTACATACCCCGGAGTACCGAAAAGGAAACCTGGAATTTCATTTTAAGTGAACTGGATCTGGCCATCGAAAACCTTCCAGAGGTTGCTAATGCTGCCGATGGAAAATACCGTGCGACCAAGTGGGCTGCTTTGGCCCTGAAGTCGAGGGTCGCCCTGCATGCTGCCTCCGTGGCGAAATACTGGAATAATGCCCCGCTGTCGGGAGAAGCGGTAACCCAAAATCTTGCCAAAATGGAGGCATCCGATGCCGCTGCATTTTATCAGGCTTGTATTCAGGCTTCTTCAGAATTGATCAATAATGGCGGATTTTCGCTGTACAAGCCGAATCCGGCCAATCCGGACGAAGCCTCAAAGAATTTTCAGAATTTGTTTCTGACTGAAAACGAGGAGATCATATTCGTGAAAGCATACCTCGATGGTACCAGTGTCGCAAACCAGGGACATAGCTGGGACATTTATTACAATCCTTCACAGACCAGCCCGGGATTCCACAAGTGGGGCCGGTTCAGTCCGACTCTGGATATTGCGGATATCTTTGAAGATTATTCCGACAACGGAACCGGAGCTAGTGCCATGATTGTAACACGTACTGATGGAAACGAGGATTATATTTATACAAATCCAAATAATATTGATCTGAACCTTCCATTCAAGCAATACAATGACCTGTACGAACCCTTTGCAGGCAAGGATGCCCGTTTCCTGGCCAGCGTAATCGTTCCGGGAGCGATATGGAAGAACACAAAGATCATAATCCAGGGCGGTATGGTAAAATCCAATGGGAACGTTGTTGCCTACGCTTCCGATTCAGAGACAAAAGGCGGTACAACATATTATACCTATGGAGCTGAAGGAAATGCCGAGTTTTCTGGTTTCTACAAAATGGGTAGTTCGGATGATGCCAACTTTTCATGCTCGGGATTTCTTGTGAAAAAATATCTACAGGAAGGTAAAACAGTTTTAGGTGTATCAAACTCTTCAACCACGCCTTTCATTGATTTCCGTCTTGCAGAGGTATATCTGAACTATGCAGAAGCTGTTGTCGAAAGCGGTTCGGGTGATGCCAATCTGGCGAAAAGTTATATTAATGCCCTTCGTAAACGGGCAGGCCACAAAGATGAGATACCGCTTACACTGGATAATGTACTGAAGGAACGCCGGGTTGAACTGGCATTCGAAGGATTCCGTTACTGGGACCTTATGCGGAGGCGTGAATTCCATTCCTTGTTCAACGGTTCCCGCAGAACAGCCCTTGTCCCGATGGTTGACCTGCGTGGAGATGCTCCGAAATATATTTTCGTTAGAGTCAACAATTATTACGACGAGTTTTCGAATGGCCGCACATTCCCTGCTGCAACCGGATATTATCAGTCTATTCCTGGTCGTAACACCAACAACCTGGTTGAGAATCCAGGGCATTAATTGAATCTTATGACCATTTAATAAAATAACTATTATACATATGAAAAATATACTGAAAATATTAGTACTCCCTTTAATCATCTCATTGTTGACATTTTCTTGTGAGATTGATAATTATGAAGGGCCAGATGCATCCATCTCCGGGAGATTCCTCGACAATGTCACCGGGGAGTTAGTCGGAACCGATATCACTAACGGTAACTCAATTGGCGCTTACGAGTTGGGGTGGGCATCAGAAGCCCGGCAGAATTGGGTAATTAAAAACTCGGGTGAATATACCAATAACCTTGTTTTTGCCGGCACTTACAGGCTTGAGCTTAACAACGGAAACTTTTACCCTTTTGTGGTAAATGATTTTGTAATTGAAAAGGGTTCAAATACACATGATTTTACTGTTACTCCATACATCCGGATAAAGAATCCGGAGATTAGGTATGATGCAGGCACCAAAATTGTCACTGCGACTTTCAATCTGGAAGCCGGCGGAACTGAGGTCAAACTAAACGAAATTAGGCTGTTCGCTTTTACTGACCATTGGGTAGGCAACTATGTAAAATTTGCCATTACTAGTGCCGATTGTTATAAGCGTGCTTCTAACAACCTGGTTAGTGCCACCATCAGTGGCGACAAGTATACCCTGACCATGAACGTGGCCGACAATGGTAGTTTGTTTAAATATACCCGGAATTACTATTTCAGGATCGGTGCACTTGCATCCGTTTCTGGAGTAGGAACCGTCAGACATAATTATTCACCGCTCACAGTTATAAATATCGAGAGATAAGGTAGCTTATAAGTTTCATTTAGCTTTATGGGGAAACAGGTATTGTTATGCAATAGATTGTATCTGATCCTGTTTCCCCTTTTTTAACTTTAAAACCTTGTGGTTATGATTATCAGAAAATCGGTCATAATGGGATTGTTATGCCTTGTCAGTTCATGTCTGTTGGCTATCCGCCCCGAGTCAGTGTATACCATGCGGCCCAATGATCCGGAAGCATTTTATTTCACTCCTGAGAATTACGGTTTAAGTGATGGAGCCGATGTGTCAAATATCCTGCAGCAGGCCATAAACCAGTTGAAGCGGGAGAAAAATTTTGGGATTCTCTTTATACCGGAGGGGAAGTACATTATAAGCAAGACTATCTATATCCCCAACGCCATCCGGTTGATTGGTTATGGGAAGAACCGTCCCGAGTTTGTACTTAGGGAGAATTCTCCAGGATTTCAAGCTGAGATTTCTGGCGATAAAGGAAAAGCAAGCTATATGTTTTGGTTTACTGGAGGAATTGTCCAGGATGGACAGCAACCCCGGGATGCTGGTGCAGGAACTTTTTACAGTGCGATGTCTAACATCAACCTTCGCATAGGAGATGGAAACCCACACGCTGTGGCGCTCAGGACACATTATGCACAACATAGTTTTATCAGTCATGCTACTATTTATGTCGGTAATGGAAAAGCCGGGATTTTTGATGTTGGAAATGAGATGGAAAATGTAGCCTTCTATGGAGGTGATTACGGCATTTATACCACTAAGGCTTCTCCCGGCTGGCCCGTGATGATGGTTGATGGGTATTTCGAAGGCCAGAGATTAGCAGCCTTGAGATGTCAGGAGTCTGGCCTGGCCTTTGTCAATCTGCAGGTAAAAAATGTACCCTCCGTTTTTATCATTGAACCGAATTACAGCGATCGTCTTTTTATTGAAAACAGCCGGTTTGAGAATATATCGGGGCCTGCATTCGTGATCAGCAATGAAAACAACAGCAACAACCAGATCACGCTCAGGAATGTAGTTTGTAATAACGTTCCATTGTTGGCAAGCTATTCGCGAAGCAACACCGAAACCAAGATTGCACATCTAAACTATCAGATAAAATCTTATGACAATGGTCTGCAGATGGAGGATATGTGTTCACCGGCGGTTTATAAAACAGTGATGGACATTGTTCCTTTACAAGGACTACCTACCCCTATTGACAGCGATTTGCCAGCACTTCCGGATATGGAAAATTGGGTGAATATCCGTGAACTTGGCGCAAAAGGGGATGATATAACAGACGACACAAAGGCCTTTCAGGACGCGATTGAAAAATATGACAACATATATGTACCCCAAGGGTGGTATTTGATTTCTAAAACCCTGAAAATGAAGCCAAATACCCGGCTGATAGGGTTGCATCCATTCGGGACGCAATTCAGACTGTCGGAGAGTACTCCGTCATTCAGCGGATTCGGTGGTCCCAGGGCGATGATTGAATCCTCCGAGGGGGGTGCAAATATTCTGAACGGTATCGGAATCAATACGGGTGCATATAATTACCGGGCGGTCGGCCTGAAGTGGATGGCCGGAGCTGATTCCTATGTGAATGACGTGAAATTTGTGGGAGGACACGGGGGCATGTCAAAACCAAATCCCAGTGACCAGAATCAGCAGCCCCGCAGTGGTCGTGGAGCCGGATCCTCAAGGATCAGCTCGCCTACAAACCCTGTTACCTCACAGGGCGTAGACTTGGCTTGGGACAACCAATACTGGAGTTTCTGGGTTACCAATAACGGAGGCGGGACCATCAAGGATGTATGGACTGCATCAACCTATGCCGCCAGCGGACTGTATGTTAGCAATACCAGTACTCCCGGCCGGATTTATGCCATGTCGCTGGAGCATCATGTCAGGAATGAAGCCACATTTAGAAATGTTGAGAACTGGAAGGCTTATGCTTTCCAACTGGAGGAAGAGAGTAGGGAAGGAACGGATTGCCAGCCGGTTGAGATGATCAACTGCAGGAATATCACCTTTGCCAACCTCTACATGTTCCGGGTTATCCGCATCAATGAACCCTATCATAATTCAGTGCGGCTATGGAACTGCGCGGACATCAATTTCCTGAACATGCACAATTATGCCCAAACAAAATATACCACCGATATTCCGGTGTATGACATCAACAGAGATATTGAAGTACGCCCCTGGGAACTGCAAAAGTTAACGGTGACCGGAAAAGAGCCACGGCAGATACCACTAGCCGACACACCGGGCACAATGAACCTGCTGGCATCGGGATTCGAATTCACTGAAGGGATAGCCCGCGACAGCAAGGGAAATATCTTTTTTTGCGAGAACCGGACCCGAAGGATCTATAAATGGAGCGTGGAGACCAACAGTTTATCGCTCATTGCTGACTTCCCTTGGAAGCCATCATCACTGGGTTTCGACTCAGATGACAACTTGCTTGTCCTTTTCAGGTATGATCCACAGCCTGGATTCTTGGTCAATGGTGAGCCTGAGCAGGCTTCAATGCTGCCCGATCGCAACGGAACCTCATTCAGTGGCTGGGGTAACTCCGGGTTTTCCATGCTGATATATTCCATGGTTCCCGATGATCCTGAAAATACGATTGAACTTTTGCCATTGGTGCCAATGGGAGGAGTGGAAAAAGTTCACAAAGCATTGTATCCTGCTAACCGCTGGCGCGATTTTCATGATTTCAATTCGGCAGTCGTATTTGCTCCAGAAATGTGTTTCATGGCTCCTGATAAAAAGACCATCATTCCGCAGCAATATGACCTGGCGAGGTGTTCTGCACTATTGGAGGCATTTCCAGGGAAGCCATTTTACGCTTCTGATGAATACGACCGAAGAATGGTTAAAATGGATGTTTCACCCAGCGGAATACTCTCTAATCTCCAGTATTTCACCGAGTGGGGCGAATTCGGTTCAGCGGTTGACGGTTCAGGAAATCTTTATGTGGCCGACGGCCATATAAGGATTTTTGACAGCAAAGGAAATGAATCCGGTTTGATTAAAGTGCCTGAGCGTCCTTCCACTTTACAGTTCGGGGGGAAAGATTTTAATACGCTTTTCATAACCGGACGATCAAAGCTGTTTTCCGTTAGAATTAAATAAATAATCCGGATGATGTGTCTTCGGGCATTTGTAAAATAATGCATAGTTAAAATATAAATTAACAGCAGACCAGCAGAATATACTAATTCTACCAACATGAAACAAATTATTAAGCTTGCCTTTATTTCGATTGCTCTCCTGATTTTTACAGGATGCGGCACCTCAACAGAAAAGACTGCAAAAGTAGTCTTCGATCCTTCCCATGAAGTATCGGGTAAGAAATTTGCCATTGAGGATATAACCCCTGGATTGCCTGAGAACTGGGACGAATTCAATTATGTGGTAATTGAATTCCGAATTACTACTGCACAGCGCTTCCACATTGGATTTACCACTGATTACGGGTACAATGAATTACGCGTGATGAGTTACGTGCCAAACGGATGGAACAAACTGGCCATTCCTCTGAGGTTTTACAAGGATCTTCCGGATGCCAACATTGATTTGGCTGCAACCTATAACCAACCAAGATATACGGGGTGGATCAACCTAGGGGGTAAAAGAGGCCCATTGCATGGGGTCGATTCCATTGGCGTCAGGATGCGCGCACCGATTGGAAATCCTGAAATTGAGATCCGCTCCATAGCTCTTGCGGTGGATGACCCGGGCGATGAATATCTGGAACTCACTCCGTCAGTAGATCAGTTCGGTCAATGGAACCTGGGCGACTATGAAGGCAAGATCTATTCTATGGAGCAATTGCAAAAAGAGTGGGAGGCTGAGGATAGTGAAGAGGTATCTACCGAATTGTTCAATTATTCCCGGTATGGCGGTTACCTGCAGAAGCAGGTGAAGGCAACCGGATTCTTCCGAACCGAAATGATCGATGGACGCTGGTGGTTTGTCGATCCGGACGGATACCTGTTTCTGTCGGTGGGTGTAGACTGTGTCGCACCTGGCAGGGGAGGTAATGCCAAGGATGTAGATAAACGAAGAAATATGTACGGCGATTTGCCTCCACAGGAGTTATTTGCAAACCAGCAGCCTCAGCGAAATGCAGGCAACAGACCCGGTCAACGGAATGACTACAACTTCGGGTACTGGAACCTGCACCGAAGATATGGAGACGGTTTTCTGGAAAAAGCAAACGAAATGATCATACGTAGAATGGATAAGTGGGGTATCAACACAATCGGCAACTGGTCGAGTGGAGATGTTATTTCCATGAATCGCAAAGCGTTTATGGTTTCAATGAGAACCGCCGGTGTGGAGCGTGGTTTGATGGGCTTGGCAGATGTATATGCACCTGAATTCAGAGAAAAACTCGATGAAGCCCTTGGGGCATCGGTTGCTCGGTACAAGGATAATCCATGGCTGATAGGCTACTTCGTGGGAAATGAACCTGCTTGGCTTGAACAGGAAGCACGGCTTTGTGATATTATTCTCAGTGGAGACGATAAGCCAATTAAGGCTGAGCTGTCGAAATTCCTTCAGAACGGAGATACACCTGAAAGGCGTAAGGAGTTCATTTACAAGACATTCAGGACGTTCTTGGCGGCCGTTAAGGAGACCCAGATGAAGCACGATCCGAACCATCTTAACCTGGGAATCAGGTTTGGTAATATCAGTAATATAGACGAAGAACTGCTTCAGATCTGCAAAGAATCATTTGATGTGCTTAGCTTTAATTGCTATGACCTTTATCCGAATTGGGCAATGATGGACCGGGCATTGAAGATTACCGGATTGCCCATGATAATAGGCGAATACCACTTCGGAACAGTCGACCGGGGTATGGCACAATCACTTTGGCAGGTCGATTCGCAGGAAGAACGCGGTGTCGCATACCGATATTACACCGAAAAGGGTTATGCCCACCCAGGACTAATTGGCACTGCCTATTTTCAATGGGGTGACCAGGATCTCACCGGTCGTCGGAATGATGGGGAAAATTACAATTGCGGCCTTGTGGATGTCACTGACAGGCCTTACCATTACCAGGTAAATGCAATGGTTGAAACTGCCAAACGTTTGTATGACGTTCATGCCGGAGCTGCAGAACCATATAGTACCCAACCGTTAAGGGCACGGGGGCATGGTCAGATTCCAGACCAATGGAATAAGTAAATCAGTAGACCAAATCTTTTAGAATCAATAAAACTTGGAACCAGGATAAAAAGTAAAAAATAATGAATAAACTCTTCTGTTACATAATCTGCCTGGCTCTTATGTCCGGTTGTTTTCAAAAACGTTCGGCTGATTCAGGACATAACTCATATTTATACAGTTATAAAGCTATGCCCATGGATACAGCCAATAGTCTCCAGTATAAATGGGATCAAAAGGAGATTCTCGGATCTCTTCAACTGGATGGAGCAGAATCACTTGATAGCTGGGAACTTTCGTACGGGAATCTCGAAAATGTGGGGAAGATCAGCCTAAGCAATGAAAAGGTATATGAGGGGAATTCCTCAATAAAATTTGTTTGCCCGACAAAGCAACCCATTGATCTGGGCCCGAATGGCAGATACTGGGGAAGGCAGAATCTGACCCGAAAATTTAACGGGGAGGATTTCTCGGAATACAACCGGATTTCGTTTCATGTTTATCCCGATTTCAAGGGTTTCAGGAAACTGTACCTGACCATAATCCTGCATAACGCGGACAATGTACCCGATAAATATGGCAAGGAAGGTTGGCATACGGTTATGCTGAGAAACAATGAGTGGAATAAAATGGTGATGGAGATCCCTCACCTGCCCCACGACCAGGTTACGGGTATTACTTTAAGCTACGGTCTTCAGGGAAATGAGCCCGATGCAACTGACACAATTGTCTATTATGTAGATAATCTGGTGGTTGAAAGAGTAAAAGCCGACTATTATGAGGGATGGGGAACCGATACGGAAATTTCTTTCTCTCATTCAGGCTATAACATCAGGGACAACAAAACTGCATTCACATCTCGTATAACTGGAGAAAAGTTTCAGATTGAGGATGTTGACAAGAACAGGATTGTACTTGACAAACCTGTCGTGATGGAGGAAGGAATGACAGGCAGCTTTGCGGTTTTCGATTTTTCTGAGATAAGAAGCCCTGGTAAATACCGGATTGTTTACGGGGATAGAACTTCATACCCATTCCCTGTGGAAGAGGATATTTGGTCGCCTATCATTGAAAAAATAACCAATCAGTTCTATCTCCAGCGCTGCGGGTTTGATCAGCCCGGAATTCACCTTAAGTGCCATACCGACTGGTACACAATTCACAATGGCGATACAATTATAATGGCCGGTGGCTGGCATGATGCTGGAGATCTGTCCCAGTCCTATTGGCAGACCTCCAGCGCAACAGCTGCATTTTTCAGGCTTGCGAGGCATTATGGTAAAAAAGATGAACGGCTCTCCAAGAGACTTATCGAGGAGGGACTATGGGGACTAGAATGGATCCACAGGAACAAGTTCGACGAATTGCAGGTTATCAGCTGGACAACGCACGACTGCTATACCGACGGAGTAATCGGGAATTTTGATGATAAACACATACAACCAGGCAACAGGGCCAGCACCAATGATAACTACCATGCCATAATTGCAAATGTGGAAGCTGCCCTTACTCTTGAAGGATCTGATCCCACGCTGGCGGAAATTTCAAGGAATTTTGCTGTGGAAACCTGGAACCTCCTAGCAGATGTCTCTCAACGTTGGAACACTGAGCGCTTATCGCTTGCCTTGCTTGCCGGAACAAAATTATATGAGCTTGTGAAAAGTGAAGAGATCAAAAGTCAAGTCATCGGTTTTGCCGATTCATTGCTCCAATATCAGCAGAAGGAACCAACGGAATGGGACATACCGATGCAAGGATTCTTTTATGCCAATAAGGGAACCGGACAGTTTTTCGGGTATAACCATAGTTGCGTTGCCGCATCTCCGATACTTGGCGTAGTGGAGCTGTGCAGGCTTTTCCCTGATCATGAAAAATACCAGGAGTGGATGAATTCAGTGAGGCTGCATGCCGAATACCTGAAGATGATCTCAGGTTATACCGCCCCCTATAACATGTTACCCGCCAACATTTATAAGCTGGGCGGAACTGAAGATGATGCACAGATTGTGCAGGGAGTCAGGCTCGACAGCCTGTATTACCTGAGAATGTTCCCAGTTTGGCATGCTTTCAGGGGAAACAGCTCCGTTATATTATCTCCGGCTACCGGATTGGCAGCTGCCGGGAAATTGCTGGGCGACCCTGAGATGATTCGCATCGCCCTTGCACAGGCAGAATGGATGCAGGGTAAGAACCCCTTCAGCCAAAGCCTGATGTATGGGGAAGGATACAATTTTTCCCCTCAGTATGCTGTGTTTACCGGTGATATAACAGGAGGTTACCCGGTGGGCATCCTTACCAGGGATGACCTGGATGTTCCATATTGGAAGGCAGCGGTGCTGCACAACTACAAGGAATTGTGGGGCCAACCCGCATTCCGTATGATGGAATTGCTGTATAACCTGTATAATTGACCATGAGTTCTTATTTTACAGGGAAATGACAATTGAATGATGGATCTGAATACGGCAGCGCCGGTTCTCCGGCAAAGTCCTGAAGATATATGTTACGATCGAAATATTAAGTTGAACAAAAATGAAGAGCAAAATGAAAATATCGGTTTTTGTATTCATTGCATGTGCATTGTTTGCGAACTATGGCTTTACGGCAATAGGGAAAGGGCCATCGAAAGTTGAGATCCGCTCAGTTGACGGAAAGTATAGCTTTTATGTGAACAACGAGAAGTTTGACCTGAAGGGAGCGGGCGGTGGCGGAAGCCTTGCCGAACTTCACAAAGCAGGGGGAAATTCTTTAAGGACCTGGAGTCCGGCAAATGGACAACAACTCCTGGATTCCGCTGCCAAATACAATATCATGGTAGCCATGGGAATTGGCATGGGACAGGAACTTCACGGTTTTAACTATAACGATACAGCCGCAGTGGGTGCACAGTATCGGAGAAATATCCGGTTGATCAAACAATTTAAGGGGCATCCAAACATCCTTTGCTGGGTAGTGGGGAATGAACTGAACCTGAGCCCGAACAGGAGGGTGCCTGTAAATCCGAAGGTGTATGACGCCGTAAAGGATATAGTGGATTACATCCACAGGGAAGATCCGAACCACCCTGTGACCACCACTTTTGCCGGAGTTTCACGCGACCATATCCGGGTAGCCCTGGAACGTTGTCCGGACCTTGACTTTATATCGGTGCAGGTTTATGGCGGACTATCCAGGATGGCTGACATGATAAAGGCTGCTGAAATTACCAAACCGTTTGCCATTACGGAATACGGTCCAATTGGCCATTGGGAAATGCCCCGGACGGAATGGGGAAGAGAGATAGAGGAGCCAAGTGCCGTTAAGGCTTCGGGGCTATACGATCGCATACAGAAGGGCATCGTTTCAGACCCAACCGGTTTGTGCCTGGGCGGTTACGCCTTTCTATGGGGACAAAAGCAGGAGCGTACACCCACCTGGTACGGAATCTTCCTGAAAACAGGGGAAGCCACTGCCGTAGTGGACGAACTCACCCGCTACTGGAGTGGCCTATATCCCGCTAACCGGGCTCCAAAGGTAGACTCGCTGAAACTTGAAGGGAAGAATGCCGTTGACAATATCTACATAAACCCGGGTTCAGCCTGCACAGCCAAAGTCTTTGCTTCTGATCCGGAAAATGATCTCCTAACCTATAAATGGGTGATCATGAAAGAGGTTGGCCAGCGAAGCGAGGGCGGAGCGAGGGAGATTGAGCCTGATGGAGTGTCTTTCACGGTCCTTTCTGATTCAAACGGTGTTCTTACGTTCAACGCCCCGTCGGAAGAAGGTGATTACCGGATATTCTCCTATGTGTATGATGGCAGTAACAAAGTCGGGACAGCCAACGTGCCTTTTTTTGTAAAATAAATCCACTTTGAAAATAGTCAACTACTAAAAATAAGATATATGAAGATTTATAAATTGTCACTTTTATTGATTTTGCTGGTTGTTGCAGGAATTGCCCTAGCACAGGACAGCGCCAGCCGCACAGAATCGGTTTACCAGCTTAAGCCTGACGATCCTGAGGCTTTTTTCTTTACGGCCGAGAATTATGCTGTTAAAGCCGATGGCAAGATGGATGTTTCAGACGCTCTTCAGGCCGCCATTAACCAAGTGAAAAGAGAACGGACTTTTGGTATCCTGTTTATCCCTGAAGGAAAGTACCGGATCAGTCGAACCATTTATATCCCCTCGGCTATCAGGCTGATAGGATATGGAAAGAGCCGCCCTGAGTTCATCTTGGGTAAAAATACACCTGGTTATCAATCAGAAGTTCCCGACGATAAAGGGAAGGCAAACTATATGTTTTGGTTTACGGGAAACATGGTCGGAGAAGGCGATGCTCCACGTGATGCAGGGGCAGGGACATTCTACAGCGCCATTTCCAACATTAATTTCACCATCGAAGACGGAAATCCCCATGCGGTCGCACTACGCACTCACTTTGCCCAGCATGGTTTTGTGAGTCATACGGTGATCAATATAGGCAAAGGCAAAGCCGGTATCTTTGATGTGGGCAACGAAATGGAGAATGTGAAATTCATCGGCGGGGATTACGGTATATATACCTATCGGACATCACCTGGCTGGCCTATGATGATGGTGGATACTTACTTTGAAAATCAGCGCAAGGCGGCCATCCTTACCTATGAGGCCGGATTGGCGATTGTGAACATGCATGTAAAGAATGTGCCTGTGGTAGTTGAAATGGGAGAGGACAAAGTTGACCGGTTGTTCATGGAAAATTGCCTCTTTGAGAATGTGCGGGAAAGTGCCGTAAAAGTTAGCATGGAGGGAAACACCTTTACCCAGGTGAATATGATGAACATTGATTGCAGTAATGTCCCGGTGCTGGTGACTTTTACACAAAGCGGCAGGAAGGTGCCGGGGGAAGGCAAAGCCTATAGGGTGAAGGACTTTACTTACGGCCTGGTGATGAAGGATCTCGTTGCGGATTCGGAGTTTGAGACTATCGCCGACATTGAAGCACTTACGGTAGTTCCTGCCAGGTTGACTACAGAAATTCCTGCTCTGCCCACAATGGATACCTGGGTCAATATCCGTGAGCTGGGCGCCAAAGGGGATGGGGAAACCGATGACACCCAAGTATTCCGCGATGCGGTTGCAAAACATAAGACTATTTATGTACCTCAAGGTTGGTACAGAATAACAGGCACGGTTAAAATGCTGCCTGGTACCCGAATAATCGGATTGCATCCGTTTGCCACCCAGCTAATCCTTGGGGAAAGCGAACCTGCCTTCAGCGGGTTTGGTCCTCCTGTGCCTATGGTGGAATCTTCGGAAGGGGGTGATGACATCTTTAATGGCATAGGATTGAGCACTGGCGGTTATAATTACCGCGCGGTGGGATGCAAATGGATGGCTGGCGAGAATTCGTTGTTCAATGATGTGAAATTTGTTGGTGGGCATGGAACAATGCGGAAGCCCACTCCTCCTGCCCAACGGGAGCAGGAAGCGCAGGCAAGGCAGTCTGGACAGGGAAGGCCTGCCGGGCCTGCCGCAGGCAGGGGACGAGCCATCAGCTCACCTACGTCACCGGTAGCCGTCCAGGGCCTCGATCTGGCCTGGGACAACCAGTATTGGAGCCTGTGGGTCACAAATAACGGTGGTGGATTCATCAAGGATATCTGGACCGCCAACACATATGCCTCGAGCGGCTTATATGTCAGCAACACATCAACTCCGGGGAAAATTTATGCTATGTCGCTTGAGCACCATGTACGAAACGAAGCGCGATTTGAAAACGTGAAGAACTGGAAAATGTATGCATTCCAATTCGAGGAAGAAGGCCGCGAAGGTAAGGAATGCCAAATGTTGGAGGTCTCCAACTGTAGCGACTTGTTATTTGCAAACATTTGGATGTACCGTGTGATTAGGGTGAATACCCCACAGCCAATCGGGGTCAGGCTTTGGAACAGCGAAAACATTCAATTCCGCAATATGCATAATTATACACAGGTTTTACAGGTGATTGAATTTGCAGTGTATGATATAAATAAGGAACTGCCAGTCTATCCGTGGGATTTCGCGCGGTTGACCGTAACCGGGAATGAACCTGGTAAGCTGAACACTCCGCTTCAACCAGGGAAAATGGAACGACTGGCAGGTGGATTCAATTTCACAACCGGCGCCACGAGCGACAGCAAGGGAAATGTATATTTTTGCGAAACCCGGCTTAAACGGATATATAAATGGTCAGCTGAAACCAATACGGTGAGTATGCTGGCTGATTATCCATATAAGCCGCTTACGCTAGCCACCGACACCAGAGACAACCTGCTGGTTGTATTCCGATATGATCCTCAGCCCGGACTGATGGTCAACGGTGTACAGGAGTCAGTTAAAGTTCTTCCGGATGATAATCCCATGTACAGTGGCTGGGGCAACGGTGGCTGGGCGGCTTTGGCTTATTCCGTCGATCCGGGGAACCCCGACGAAACAATCACTCTCCTGCCCAGGGTACCCAACAGCAAGATATCTAACGTTGCTCGTGCAATACATCCTTCCAGCCGCTGGAGATATGACTTTGACAATATTGTGGTAAATATGCCGGATTCGAGTTTTGTCGCACCAGACGGTGTCACCATCATCCCGGAGACCTACGATATTTATCGCTCAACAACATTGACTATGGCTGTTCCTGGCCAGAAACTGTTCGTTTCCGATGAAAACCTTAAAAGGACAGTGGAATTGAAAGTGGATAAAACAGGGAAGGCCTTTGATATGAAGGAGGTTCATCCCCGGGGAGAGTATACCTCAGTAGTCGATAAAGATGGAAATCTTTACCTGGCAGATGGCCAGATATTTATATTTGATCCCGATGGCAAGGAGGTTGGTAGGATCTCGATGGACGAGCGCCCAATTTCGATGACCATCGGCGGTAAGGACCACAATACGCTATTCGTCACAACCCGAACATCACTGTATGGTATGAAGATCAAATAGCCAGACAAAACCACTGTGCAAACCAGAAAAATTATCAAACCGGAAAGTTTATCCCTGAGAGTTGTTTCAATGACTGGAATGTGGGGAATTTTCTGGAAAACTTTACCAATAGAACTGATATGAAAAACAGAATCCTTCTGCTGATATGTCTTGGATTATTTCTGGGAATATCCTGTCAAAAATCAAGCGATAAGGGAACCTCCGGCCGGGTTACAGTTATGGAAGATTCGTTGCTCGTACCGACCTATGTTGTTAATCCGCCTAATCCCATGCCCCGCTTTTATGAAGGTCAGGCGCATCAGGGAGTACAGCGGAGATACTACCCGTATCCGATGAACGACAATCTTACCCGTGTTAAGGAAGACCGCAACTATCACATCATATATCTCGAGAATGAGTTTATCAAGATCGGAATCATTCCTGGGCTTGGAGGGCGCATTTTTGAAGCCATAGATAAAACCAACGGGTATAACTTTTTTTACCGACAGCATGTGATTAAGCCCTCCTTGATAGGGATGGTCGGTTACTGGATCTCGGGGGGAAATGCCTGGGGGTATCCCCATCACCATGGGCCGCATACAGTTGAGCCGATGGATTATTCGGTGGAAAATCACCCCGATGGAAGTGCTACAGTGTGGTTATCTTACACGGAACAAATGCATCGGTTGCGGATCATGCTGGGGTATAGCATTTTCCCGGGTTCATCTACGGTTGAAATGACTATCCGGCCGTATAATCCGACCCCTTATGTCCACTCTTTCCTTTTCTGGGCGAATCCGTCAGTTCATGTTGATTCCACCTATCAGGTAATATTTCCTCCATCAGTGGAGTTCGTAACGCAACACCATAAAAGCGAAATGACCACATGGCCCATAGCTGACAGGAGATATAACCGTTACGATTATACAGGAAAAGACATCAGTTTGTGGAAAAACACTGGTGTACCGTCATCTTTCTTCTCCTGGAATCCACAGGAGGACTTTTTTGGGGGTTATGACCACGGGAAGCAGGCAGGTACAGCGTGGATTGGGAATCACCATACCAGTCCAGGAATGAAATACTGGGCTGATGGAAATAATCCTGCTGGGCGGATGATCAATGACGGATTAACAGATAATGACGGACAATATATTGAGCTGATGGCGGGAGCTTATACTGATAACCAGCCTGATTACAGCTGGTTGCAGCCATACGAAAGCAAAGACGTTACCATGACATGGTATCCGATAAGGCTTTTGGCCGGGTTAAAAGAAGCCAACCTTAACGCTGCCCTGAATCTTGAAAAGGAAGCCAACGGCAACATTTCCATCATGCTTAATACCACACGGCTTTATGATAAGGCCAGGGTTGTCCTGCTGTACGAGGGAGTTGAGAAGTTAAGTGAAATAATCCGGATCAGTCCGGCACTGCCTTATACCAAAGAGCTGTCCATCCCGGGTCAGATTAATGAGAACAGGTTGAAACTGGTTCTTTATGATGGCTCGGGTGAAGAGATTATTGCCTATCAACCACAGCCGCCACCCGGAAATCCTATGCCGAAAGGACTGGGTTCTCCAGCAAAACCAGAAGATATTGCGACTGTTGAGGAGTTGTTCCTGACCGGATTGAGGTTGAACCAGTTTCACAATGCCTCTGTCGATCCGTATCCCTATTATTTTGAAGCGCTTAAACGAGACTCTGGAGATTACCGTGTGAATACTCAGTTGGGCATCCTATATATGAAGAGGAAAATGTTTGACGAGGCAGAAAAATACCTTCAGAGGGCAGTTAATCGAATTACAATGCGATATACGCGCCCGGCGAGCAGTGAAGGCCTCTATTACCTTGGGTTGGCGCAAAGACGTCTCGGCAAAAGGAAGGAGGCATACGATAACTTGTATGCCGCTACCTGGAATGCGGGATGGCATACCCAAAGTTACTACCAGCTGGCTGAAATGGATTGTGAGGATGGTGATTGCCTGACGGCGTTGGATCATGTGGACCGTGCGCTGAGCACCAATATGAATCATCTAAAAGCAATGGGATTGAAAGTTATCATTCTCAGGAAACTGGATCGGCTTGAAGATGCTGAATCGTTGGCACGTGAAATCCTGAAAAGGGATAATCTGGATTATTTGGCCAGGAATGAATTGTCTATGCTATTAAGGCAACAGAAAAAAAACAAAAAGGCTGACCTCGAACTTGCTTCCCTTAACAGGACCATGCAAGATAGAGTACAGTCATACCTTGAGTTTTCCACCATGTATGCAGGCTGCGGTTTTTATGCTGAGGCTGCTGAGATATTGGAAAGGATTGAAAATAAGGGAGAAAAGTACGCATTGTTGTATTACTACTTGGGATATTACCATTCAAAACTGAATGAACTTCAGAAGTCTTCGGATTACTATGACCTTGCGAGGACAATGCCGCACGACTATTGTTTCCCTTTCAGGGATGAATCAATTGATGTGCTAAATGACGCCCTGAAGTACAATCCTGCAGATGCAATGGCTTTGTATTATCTCGGTAACTTGTACTATGAACACCAACCCGCAAAGGCTGTTGCTCTCTGGGAAGAATCACGCAGGATTGACAACCGCTTTTATATTGTGCAGAGAAACCTGGCTCTTGCCGCGAAAGATCATGAACATGACATGCAGAAAGCGGAGGAGTTATATGAGGAAGCTTTTGCAAACAACCGTGAGGATGCCCGGCTTATGTACGAATACGACTTGGTTCTGGCTGGTTCAGGTGTGCAACCGGCTATAAGGTATGAAAAGATATTCGCCAACAACCGTCAGGTGTCGTCCCAGCACAGTAGTACTTTCCTCCGTGAAATTGAACTTCTCATTTTCCTCGGGAAGTATGATGAAGTTAATGAGATCATTTCAACAACTCAGTTTGTCGAATCCGAGGGTAGTCGCACATTCCGCGATGTATTTCATAATACATATGTGTTAAGGTCACTGCAGAATTTTAGCGTTGGGAATATAGATGCTGCCAAACAGGATATTAATGCTGCGCTTGATTTTCCGATCGGACGTTGGGGTAGTGAAAGGCGAGCACAGATGTTTTATCTGAAGGGTCTTTACGAAGAAAAACTGGGCAATGCAGAGGAAGCCCGACATGCATATGAGAAAGCCGTTAGTGAGCCGGTCGAAGGGTCCGAATACCTCTATGAAAAGGGCCTGGCATATGAGAAACTGGGTGACTTTGTGAAAGCTAAGGAGCAATTTGCCGCATTGGGTGCTCTTGCTGCAGGGCGCAGAGATGTAGATGCATTCAGATCATTCGAAGGGAATGCAGCCGGAGCCGCACAGCAGGCCCAGAACCTCTATCTCAAAGGTCTTGCCAGCCTTAGCATGAATCGCAAAAGCGAGGCTGACCGGTATTTTACTGAGGCTCTGCAGAAAAATCCCGCTCATCTATGGGCAAGTTACAGATTAACCCATTAAGAAGGTTCGAATAATATATACGTTTGGGTATTTTATTATACCTGTTTATGAGTTTAAAATTTTTCAAGATGGAATGAGAATTTTCATTGATTTTAACACTAATGGCTAAAAAATAAGAGGTAGGCTGTTTGATTTCTGAATCATGGGATGAATAGACTTTATAATTGTTCCCACTTTACAAAATGATTCGAAATGATTCAGCACTCGTCTTGGGTAATATTCGGCTTCTGTAGTCACTGTACTTAACAGAAGCCGAATTATTCTTAATAAATAGGGTTGTTATGAAAACGATAACCTTTAATGACAATTCTGTTCATCAAAGATTTTAAGAGAGTGTGAAATATAAACCTTATGTACCTAGCCTTATCCCAAACTTCAGACTTACCGTTCTGTCCAGATCAAAATCCAATCCCAGGGTATATTGTTGCCCTGGTGTAACACCCAATATCCCAACAGCAGGCACAATTGTTTGTTCTGAATGACTATACCTGAACCCGCCGGTCACAAAAAACAGTGGTTTACGAATGGTTTGGGTAGTTGAATTGGTGATGGTGATTGTATGGAAAACTTCGGGGATCTTGACATCGAAGGTGAGGTCGTGTTTCAGGATTTCGCCCAATACCAGCTCTTCCCGGTTGATGGTACCATAGGGGAGGGTTATGGTATCCCGATAAGTCCTGATTTTGGTTGTGGTGTCGATATACACCGGGACCGGCCGTTCAACGGTCACTTGCTGCGTTACTGTGTGGAAGATGGTGTCGACCTGTATCAGGGTGTCTGTTTCAAAGACGGTCTCGATAACAGGCTTACGAAGGGTATGCTGAAAGTAATTCCCCGCGAGGGAAATGATGAGCAGCAAGAGTGTCATCATTAAAAGAAAGCTTTGGAATTGGTTTTTCATGGGATGATGGTAAATTGGTCAGGGAGACAAACATCCATTGGGTAGAGAATTGTGGCTGCGTGATTCATCGCGCAGATTAGGGCAACCCAAGTTCAGGGCATGCCCTGACCCTACAATCCTTTTTCCAGATGATAGTTAAATCTCTGTGTAAT
>JACDJC010001190.1_pt1 | contig 24007 bp, 19 predicted proteins | sample 7454191 | NCBI WGS metagenome assembly JACDJC01 (sample SAMN14253291, study PRJNA609438) | sludge metagenome | isolation source: sludge after 25d culture with pyrite and EDTA | collected 2018-12-20 | reverse complement strand
GCACCGGGGTCCACATATAGTTAACAAACAGGTTCTGGTTTGTTTCTGTGGCGCCAGCAGCCCGGCCTTCATCATCAAGCGTGGTCATGCCGTATGCAACGTTAATGCTGCGGCCACTGCCGAGTTTGATCGAGGTGCCAAGGGTACCACCCATGCCCGAGGTGTTTTCCAGGCTTGTTCCTTGCAGGTAACCGTCGGTACCTCCAGACAGATAGAGATAGCTTGTCGCGCCGTCGACGTAGTTGATCGCGCCCTGGATACTGATCATATCTGACAGGTCAAAACTGGCTGCGCCGAATACGCCAAAGCCCAGGGTTGAATCGTCATTGGTGCCGTCGTCGTAAGAGTTTTGCTTAACAACTGCGCCCGCTGAGTAGCCAAAGCCACCTGCGCTGTCCTCAAGTCGCGCAGTGAACGCCGGAGTGCCGTCACGACCGGATGGAACACTAGATTTCGGATCTTCGATAGAGAACGACATCGCTCCTGTGGTGTAACGAAGCTGCGCGGTACGTGACTGGTACCCTGCGTTGCCGACTACACCGTTAAAATCCAGTGTCGGTGTGCTGCCAACAAAGCTATTGTAGTTAGACCAGGTCTGGCCGGCCAGAATGCCGTTGTAGGAACCGTATGCGTGACGCAGACGGAAGTTGCCGGGTGCAAAATCGCCTTCGACGTTGAAGGTAACACCGTTGGCATTAGTAGCTTTTACGCCGATCCGGCTCTGCGCGGCTGAGGCTCCAAAGTGCCCGTCAATGTCGCTACCGGTGATACTGTTAGGGTTACCGGCCTGAACGTTGTTAGCGATATTTTCGTCGATATCATAGCTCATGCTCAGCCGAGCGTAGCCATAGATGCTCGCGTCTACATCACCTGCGCTGAAGTTGAACGCTTGTGCCTGACCAGCTACACCCAACACAGCCACAGCCGCCGTCGCACGAATGGCCATTCTCAATTTGTTGCTTTGCATTGTTGTTGTCTCCACACATTAGACAATTATTTTTGTAGGACCCGCAGTCAAGATAGTTACCAATTCATGACAATTCAAATATTTTTGCATATAAATTAGACGAAGGTCTATGGAAGCTTTTCGTTTCCTTACAGGTATCTGCGCGCACCTTCCGGCATTAACATGAATTTATGACCTCCAAAAGTACCTGTATTATTGCACAAACCATATTAGATTTTCATGATATTGAGGCTGTCTGCGGCGGGCGAGCCGGATGTGCTAAAGCCCTGAGTGGCGTATCATAATGGCTGGTCCGAACACTTACGTACTTGCCCGCGCGGGCAACTCTACTACTTTTATAGACTTAACTGCTTTCCTGAGAGAGATCCATGAACAAAGAACCTGTCAGCCGCGAACTGTTTGATGAAGTCATGGTGCCCAACTACGCCCCCGGTTCGATCATACCGGTGCGAGGCGAGGGCTCCCGGATATGGGATCAGGATGGCCGCGAGTTTATTGATCTTCAGGGTGGTATTGCGGTGAGTTGTCTCGGGCATACCCACCCGGGGCTGGTTGGCGCCCTGAAGGAACAGGCGGAGAAAATCTGGCACCTCTCCAACGTGATGACTAATGAGCCAGCCCTGCGGCTGGCGAAAACCCTGTGCAATCTCACCTTCGCCGAGCGGGTGTTTTTTGCCAACTCCGGTGGTGAAGCCAACGAAGCAGCGTTCAAGCTGGCGCGCCGTTACAGCTGGGAGCATTCCGGGCCGGAAAAGCACGAGATTATCTCTTTCAAAAATGCTTTCCACGGCCGCACCCTGTTCACCGTGAGTGTGGGTGGCCAGGCGAAATACCTGGAGGGCTTTGAACCGGCGCCGGGGGGCATTCACCATGCGGATTTCAACGATCTGGAATCGGTAAAAAAGCTGATATCCAAAGAGAAGACCTGTGCTGTGGTGGTTGAGCCAATTCAGGGCGAGAGTGGCGTAGTGCCGGCCGACAAGGATTTCCTGAAGGGGCTGCGCCAGCTTTGCGATGATAACGATGCGTTGCTGATATTTGATGAGGTGCAGTCTGGCGTGGGCCGCACCGGCTATCTTTATGCCTATGAAATGTACGATGTGGTGCCGGATATTCTCACCAGTGCCAAGGGCCTGGGTGGTGGTTTCCCGATTTCCGCCATGTTGACCACTGCAAAGATTGCAGCCAGTCTTGGCGTTGGTACCCATGGCAGCACCTACGGTGGTAACGCTTTGGCCTGTGCCGTTGCCCAGAAGGTGGTCGATACCATAAGCCAGCCGGATATTCTCAAGGGGGTTAAAGCCCGCTCCGACCATTTGCGCAAAGGTATGATGGACATTGGAGAGCGCTATGGCATTTTCAGCGAGGTTCGGGGTGCCGGGCTATTATTGGGCTGTGTGCTGACCGAAAAGTGGCAGGGTAAGGCCAGGGATTTCCTGAATGCAGGGCTGGACGATGGGGTGATGGTGCTGATTGCAGGGGCCAACGTGATTCGCCTTGCGCCCTCGCTGATTATCCCCGAGACCGATCTTGATGAGGCGCTTGCGCGTTTTGAAGCGGCGGTAAAGAAACTGACTGCCTAGGAGCTTTTATGTGGCTGGTACGCCCGGCAATACCGGATGACGTGCACCAGATACTTGAGATAGCGGGCACAGCCGGGTCCGAGGCCGCCCGCCTGTCATCCACGCTGCCCAGGCAGCGTGATGCTCTTGCGGAAAGAATTGCATACGCACAGGCGTCTCTGGCAGTCAAAGCCGGCGCCGCTGACCGGCCACAGCGGTTTCTGTTCGTGCTGGAAAATACCGCCACGGGCAAGATTCATGGCACCGCGGGTATTGATGCCCGCGCAGGTAACGGCCAGCCCTTTTACAACTATCGCCGCGATGCATTGATTCACGCCTCCCATGAGCTTGGTATCTCCAGCCGTGTTGAGGTTCTCTACCCCAGCCACGGGCTGACCGATCGCACCTTGCTGTGTTCCTTCTCCATAACACCCGAATTGAGAAATACCGAAGCCTTTGAGCTTCTTTCCCGAGCCCGGATTCTGTTCATTGCCAGCCACCGGCACTGGTTTACCAAGCAGATTGTGGTGGAAATTCAGGGTGTTCAGCTGGCGGATGGCAGCGTGCCTTTCTGGGACAGCCTGGGGCGTCATTTTTTCAATATGGATTTTGATACGGCAGACCAGTACTCGGGCCTGCTCAGCAAAACCTTTATTGCGGAACTCATGCCGCCAAACCCTGTGTATGTCACCTTGCTGTCCGAAGCTGCGCAGGCAGCACTGGGCCAGCCCCATGAACTGACCGTGCCGAACCTTGAGTTGCTGCAGCGTGAAGGGTTTCAGGCGGGCTGCTATCTGGATATCTTCGACGGCGGTCCAGTGCTTGAGGCACGCACGGATGCCCTGCATACACTGGTAACCAGCCAGGCCAAAGCCCTTCACGGCGCCACTGAAGAAGGTGGTGATGATTACCTGATTGCAGCGGGGGAGGGTGCGGGGTTCCGGTGTGCCCTGACGCAGGCTACCGGCACACTCAAGGGTACACTCAAGGTGCCGGTGAAGACCTGGGATCTGCTCGGAAAAACAGCGGGTGATGAAGTGAGGGTGGCGCCATGCTAGTTATCCGCCCGCTCCAGGAGACTGATCTTGAAGATCTCTATGCCATGGCACAGAAGGCCGGCAAGGGATTGACCACGCTGCCGGCCGACCGGGACCTGTTGCGGCACAAAATCAGCCTGGCCAGGGATACCTTCAGCCAGAAATGTGCGCCGGAGGCAGGCCTGTACCTGTTTGCCCTGGAAGATACAAAAAACGGAAAGGCCGTGGGTATCAGCGGCATCCAGGCGCGCGTGGGCCTGGACGAGGTATTCTACAATTACCGGCTCAGCATTGCGGTAAATGCCTCCAAAGAGCTGGGCGTTCATGTGCGAACGCCAACGCTGCACCTGTCCAACGACATGACAGACACCAGCGAGATCTGCTCCCTGTTGCTGGCTGATGAATACCACGGCGGCGGTAACGGGCTGCTTCTGTCCCGCTGCCGTTTCCTGTATCTCGATGAATTCCGTAAGCATTTCTCTGAAAAGGTCTTTGCAGAAATGCGGGGGGTATCGGATGAGCAGGGCCGCAGCCCGCTTTGGGATGCCCTGGGCAGCAAGTTTTTTGACATGGAATTCTCGGAGGCAGACCGGCTTTCAGGGCTCGGCAATAAAGCCTTTATTGCCGAGCTGATGCCGAAATATCCCATTTACCTGCCGATGCTGCCGGATTCAGCGCGTGCTGTTATCGGTCGGGTTCACAGCAATACCGCACCGGCCCTGAGAATGCTGCAGGCGGAAGGGTTTAACTTCAACGGGCTGGTGGATATTTTTGACGGTGGCCCGGTGGTCGAGGCATTCGTTCATACCATTCGTACCGTTCGCGACAGTATTAACCGCTATGCAAAAGTGACCGGCAAAAACGTTAACCTCGACGTGCCGGCTTCGGAGCGGGTGATGGTCTCCAACCGGTCGTTCCGGGATTTCCGGGTGGCCACGGTGCCGGCCACGTGCGTGGGTGTCGATACAGTGAGCCTGCCGCCAGAGGTGGCGGAAGCCCTGCATGTTGAGCCCGGCGATTCGGTGCGGTTGGCGCCTCTGAAAGACAGGGCGAAGACGACAACGGCGGCAGGATAAATTCCCCACAGTTCCAGTAACCGGAGGTGCAGTAATATGGCAGGCCTGACAGGCGAATTGTTTATCGGTGGGCTTTGGCTGCAGGGCCATGGCGCGGAGTTCGAATCGGTTCAGCCTGTTACCGGCGATACCGTCTGGGAAGGCACTGGCGCCAGCCTGGCGGATGTGGATGCGGCGGAGCGTGAAGCCCGGGAAGCCTTCCGGAAATGGCGACGCAAGAGCTTTGCCGAGCGCCATGCGGTAATTGAGGCGTTTGGCGAACTGCTGGAAAGTAACAAGGAAGAACTTGCGTATCAGATTGGCCTGGAAACCGGTAAACCTCTGTGGGAGTCGCGAACAGAAGTGGCCGCCATGATCGGCAAGATCGGGATTTCCGTGCAAGCCTACAAAGACCGCACCGGGTACTCTGAATCCGAAGTGGCTGGCGGCCATGCAGTGCTCCGGCACCGCCCCCATGGTGTGGTTGCAGTATTTGGCCCGTACAATTTCCCCGGCCACCTCCCGAATGGTCATATCGTGCCAGCTCTGCTGGCGGGCAATGCGGTTGTCTTCAAGCCCAGTGAGTTAACGCCCGGTGTGGCAGAGATGACGGTCAGGCTGTGGGAGAAAGCGGGTCTTCCGGATGGCGTGATCAATCTGGTGCAGGGTGCATCTGATACCGGTAAATCCCTTGCCAGCCACCCGATGATTGATGGCCTGTTCTTTACCGGCAGCTCGACGGTTGGCCATGTGTTGCATCAGCAGTTTGGTGGTCAGCCGGAGAAAATTCTAGCGCTGGAAATGGGCGGCAACAACCCGCTGATTGTTCAGGATGTGTCGGATATTGACGGCGCGGTGCATCATGCACTGCAATCGGCGTTTCTGTCGGCAGGTCAACGTTGCACCTGCGCCCGCCGGCTGCTGGTTCCCAAAGGCAAAAAGGGTGATGAGTTTCTGGATCGCCTGGTGTCTGTGTCGTCTCGCATCCAGGTGGGGGCGTTTGATGCCAGCCCGCAGCCTTTCATGGGCTCGGTAATTTCGGGGCAAGCGGCAGATAAACTTCTGGCAGCTCAGGCGGATATGCTGGCGCAGGGTGGAAAAAGCCTGCTGGAAATGCAGCAGCTTGAACTCGGCACCGGCCTGCTTTCGCCGGGCATTGTGGACGTTACCGGGCTGGAATTGGCCGATGAGGAATTTTTCGGGCCACTGTTAAAGGTATATCGCTACAAGAGCTTTGATGATGCTCTGGAACTGGCCAATAATACCCGCTTCGGGCTCTCGGCCGGCCTTCTTTCCGACGACCGCAAGCTGTATGAGCGTTTGCTGGAAGAGGCCCGGGCCGGCATAGTTAACTGGAACCGCCCGCTGACCGGAGCCAGTAGTGCCGCGCCTTTTGGTGGCATAGGCGCCAGCGGCAACCACCGTGCCAGTGCCTATTATGCGGCGGATTACTGCGCCTGGCCCATGGCGTCTCTTGAAGCAGCTAAAAGCGAGTTGCCGGAAAGCCTGGCACCTGGCCTCAGTTTTGATTCATGAATGGCGGTTACTGAGGCTTGTTTCCTGAAACCGGATGGAATTCCCAGTCATGGCAAAGCACGCGGTAGAAGCAAATTTTGATGGCCTGGTTGGCCCGACTCACAATTACGCAGGCCTGTCCTGGGGTAATGTGGCCTCCAAATCCAATGTGAATGCGGTGTCCAATCCCCGGGAAGCGGCACTTCAGGGGCTGGCCAAAATGAAGCGCCTGGCGGACCGCGGTTATGTTCAGGGCATTCTGCCGCCCCATGAGCGCCCCCACATTCCATCGCTGCGGGCGCTGGGGTTCAGCGGTACAGACCCACAGGTTCTGGAGCAGGTTGCCAAATCCAACCCGTCCATTCTGGCTGCAGTCTCCTCCGCTTCTGCAATGTGGACGGCCAATGCGGCAACCGTTTCACCCAGCGCCGATACCTCTGACCACCGGGTGCATTTCACGCCGGCCAATCTGAGCGCCAAGTTCCACCGCTCCATAGAACATACCGTGACCGGTCGTTCCCTGAAATCCATCTTTGCAGACGCAGGTTACTTTGCGCACCATCCTGCATTGCCGTCGGTCAGCCATTTTGGCGATGAGGGTGCAGCCAATCACACACGGTTCTGTGGCCAGTACGGTGAGCCGGGGGTGGAGCTGTTTGTGTATGGTCAGGCTGCGTTCAATGATCAGGCGCCTGGGCCACAAACATTCCCGGCCAGGCAAACCCTGGAAGCCTCCCAGGCCATTGCCCGCCTGCACGGCCTGAAAGACCGCAACCGGGTGTTCGCCCAGCAGAATCCGGCGGCCATTGACGCCGGCGTCTTCCATAACGATGTCATTGCCGTGGGCAATGGCAACACGCTGTTCTATCACGAGATGGCGTTTCTGAACGAGGAGCAGGTGCTTGCAGATATCCGGGCACGTCTTACCGGCGCTGAACTGGAGGCTGTCCGGGTAAGCAGTGCCGAAGTGCCCATCGGGGATGCCGTCGCCTCGTACCTGTTCAACAGCCAGTTACTGAACACCCCCGATGGAATGTTGCTGGCGGTTCCCGGTGAGTGCCGGGAGGTTTCATCCGTCAGTCAGTATCTGGATAAACTGCTGGACACTGGCGGGCCCATTACGGCGGTGGAGGTGTTTGACGTGAAGCAGTCCATGCGCAATGGTGGCGGCCCGGCCTGCCTGCGTTTGCGGGTGGTGCTGAATGACGATGAACTGCAGGCCATGCACCGGGGCGTGATTCTGACCGATGCGCTTTATGAACGCCTGACTATGTGGGTTGAAGCCCATTACCGTGACCAGCTTGCCGGGGAAGACCTGGCCGACCCCATGTTGCTGGAGGAAGTGCGCAAGGCCCTGGATGAGCTGACCGGCATTCTGGGGTTGGGCTCCATCTACGATTTCCAGCTTTAAACCTGTTCCGCCCGCTTTTCAGGAAGCTGCGATGGATGAGGTCAGCATGTCCATGGTGTGGCGGATAAGCTTCCCGGCGGGAAAATGGCCGCCACTCTCACTATTGCTCTCACCGGCTCTCTCGCTGGTTTCCGACTGGCACAACAGAATGGTGCCGTGCAGGGCTCCGCGCAGGTAAAGGGCGGTCTGCTCCGGGTCGCGAATACGCTCGCGGCTCATGGTTCCGTCTTCAAGCCCCAGTTCAATGGCTTCGGTCATCAGCCCCATCAGTTCCGATTTCGAGCACAGCATTGCCATGGCCTGGGCTTCATCAGCCTCCGCCATGGCGGTCGATGCCTTGGTCAGTGCCGAGAAATAGTCCGGTTCCTCCACATAGAAGCGGTAATAGGATTCTCCCATGGCCCGTATCTGCGCCAATCCGGTGCTGGCTGTTTGCCGGGCTCGCCGGAAGCGTTCCAGCAGGCTGTGCCCGGCCCGTAGCATGATCCCCCGCTGAATTGCGGCTTTGTCCTTGAAGTACACATACAGCAGTGCTCTGCTGAGGCTGGCTGTGCGGGCAATGTCATCCATGGATGTGCGCTCGTAGCCCTTTTCCGCGAATACCTGCTCTGCCGCATCCAGAATGGCATCGTAGCGGGCCTGTTTTTCCCGTTCGCGGCGTGTTTTCAAAGGTTCAGTCATTCCGGCTCTCTCGTCAGATACATCAGGCCCATCAGGATCGCTTGCAGGGCTGTCTGAAGGACATTGGCATTTGGTGGATGAAAGCTGATTATTGACATTATGTCAAAGAATGACATTATGTCGCAATCAACCATCAGGATGTCCGCAGGATGCGGTATCAATACCAACTCGAGCAAGGACGAAAGGATACCTTATGACATCATTGCGCCTCCCTGTTGCCCTTGTATTTTCTGCTGCTTCCCTGTTTGGTCTGGCGGGTTGCAAAGCCAATGATGCGCCGGAGGCATCTGGTGGGCAGGGGGTGTCTGTGCGTGTTTCCGAGGTTACCGGAGGCGCGGCCCAGGAAATTACCCTGCGCTTTTCCGGTATTGTGCGTTCGACCCAGAGGGCCACACTGACCTTTCAGGTCAGCGGAACGCTCAAAGAGCGGGCTGTTGAACTGGGCCAGACCGTTGCTGCGGGTGATGTGCTTGCCCGTGTTTACAATCCGGCGCTGGAACCGGCTCGGGATTCTGCCAAAGCCAAGCTGGATGAGCTGAATACCGGTTACGATCAGGCCCGGCGGGAATGGGAGCGTTCAAGCCGGTTGCATGAACGTGGGGTAGTGTCCGAGCAGAGCCTTGAGCAGCTTGCGGCCCGGCGGGATTCTCTCAAAGCCAGCGTAGCAACGGCAGAGGCCGCACTGGCTGAAGCGACGCAACTGCTGCAGGAAAGCACATTGCGGGCACCGTTTGCCGGGCGGGTGGAGGCGTTGCTGGTAGAAAATGATGAGTTTGTGGCAGCGGGTCAGCCGGTGATGCGTTTGTCGTCACCCGAGGGCAAGGAAGTGGAGGTGCGTGTTCCGGCGTATTTGCTGGCTCATGTGTCGGTGGACCAGCAGCTGCCGGTATGGTCCGTGCAACATCGAAACGAGGCACCGGTAACCGGGTCAGTGGTTGAAATTGCCCAGGCCGGCGCCATCCGTGGCGAGCTTCACCCGGTTCTGGTCAGCCTTCCGGTTAATACGCTTGATACCGGCGAACCGGTTGAAGTGGGCATTACGCCGGTAAGGGAATCGGCAATCACCGTGCCGTTGCTGTCGGTGATCCGCGGCGCCGGGGGCATGACGGTATTCCGGGTACGCGACGGTATTGCGCGGCGGGTGCCGATAGAGGTCGAGCGTGTGGTTGGCGAACGTGTGGTGGTGCGCACGGGTGAGCTGCAACCGGGTGACAAGGTGGTTTACGCTGGTACAACCCGCCTGGTAGACGGTGATGCCGTGGAGGTGCGCCAGTGACGCGCCGGCTGCTCAATTATCAACGATTGCTGGGCATGGTGGTTACCATGCTGTGTCTGTTGGGCATTGCGGCATACAGCACCATGCCGCGCCAGGAAGATCCCTCCTTTCCTTACCGGGCCGGCCTGGTTAGCGTGAGCTACCCCGGGGCAAGTGCCGACGCCGTAGAGCGGCTGGTTCTCAGGCCCCTGACCGATGAGCTTCGCCAGGTGGAAGAAGTCGATGTTTCCCAGGGCACTGCCCGCACCGGTGTCGCGCTGGTTCGATTGCGCCTCAACGATGACATCTACGATACAGATCCCGCCTGGGACCGTGTGCGCCAGGCCATGGAGCGTGCAAAACAGGATTTTCCCGACGACGTTGGCCAGATGGAACTGGACGACCGGCTGATTGATAACCCGGCGATAGTGCTGGCAATTGGCGGCGCGCCTTCGGTGAGCGAACTGACGTATGTGGCGGAGCGACTGAAACAGAACCTCTCCGACCTGACCGGTGTTTCCCGTATTGAACTGGAGGGGGATACCGATGAGCAGATTACCCTGGCTCTGGATGACGCAGCGCTTTACCGCATGGGTATCGCACCGGCCCGGATTCTGCAAACCCTGGCCCAGCGCAACCAGACCACACCCGGCGGTTTCGTGGTAGTGGATGGCCGCCGGCTCTCCGTGCTTCCAAATACCGAGTTTGCAGATATTGATGCTATTCGCGCCACCCCCATTGAGCTTCCCGATGGGTCTCAGGTTCCGCTGGCGGCGGCTGCAGATGTATGGCGAGGCCCCGCCGAACCCCGCCAGCCGGAAACCTGGTTTGATGGCGAACGGGTTGTGCTGTTGTCGCTGATTATGGAAGAGGGTACCACCGACGCGATTCGCTTCGGTGAGCGTGTGCGGGAGCGTATTGATCAGATACGCCCGGACTTTGAGCCCTACGAAATCCGCGAAATGTTCTTCCAGCCGGACAAGGTCTCGGAGCGTCTCGATAATCTGGCCTGGAGCCTGGTTCTCTCTGTTCTGATCATCGTAGCGGTGGTGTTCACCGGTATGGGTATCCGGATGGGCCTGCTGGTGGCTTCCATTCTGCCCATGGTTGCGTTGATCAGTATCGGTTTGTATGACCTTGGGGGTGGTGTGCTGCACCAGATCGCGGTGATCGGTATGGTGATCTCTCTGGGCATTCTGATCGACAACGCCATCGTGATCGTTGAAAACATCCAGGGGCATCTGGATAACGGTATGCGCCGCCTGGATGCCCTGCGCAGGGCCGTCAGTGAACTTGCGGGGCCATTGGGAGCCTCCACCGGCACCACACTCGCAGCCTTTGCGCCGCTCCTGCTTGCCAAAGGCGGTGCGGCAGATTTTACCCGCGGCGTTCCGGTGATGATCATGCTCACACTGTCTGTGAGTTACCTGCTGGCCATTTCGGTGGTGCCCCTGCTGGCCGCGCGCTTCCTAAAACCCCGGCGCAATGCCGAGGCCGACAGGCTGATCGGGCTGGCGCGGTTTCTTGGTGGGTTAGTGTATCGCCACCCGCGCCGCCTGATTGCCACCGGTGCCCTGTTGGTTGCGGTCAGTGTGGCAACGACCGGGTTCATGGCCCAGCAGTTCTTTCCCAAGGCAGACCGGCCCAAGGTGATTGTTGAACTGTTCATGCCCGAGGGCACAGACCAGTCGCGCACCGCCGAAGCGGCTGCCAACCTGGAACAGGCAATACGCAGCCGGCCCAATGCAGTCAGTATTCACAGATTTGTCGGTTTTACCGGCCCGGCCTTCTACTACAATCTCCAGCGCGCACCACAAGCCCCCAATCGGGGCCGGCTAGTGGTGAGTACGCCAACACTGGGAGATACCACCGACATGATCCAGTGGATTCGCACCCATGTGAATGAACAAATGCCCGAGCTGGATGTAAGCGTGGGGGTGCTCGGGCAGGGGCCACCAAGCATCGCGCCTGTGGAGGTGCGGGTTTACCATGCCGATGACCAAACCCGCACCAGCGCGGTAGAGCAGGTGTTCAGTGCGCTGCGCCAGGTGGAAGGTACAGTGGATGTGCGGCACGATCTGGACATTGGTGTGCCCAGCATTGCGATCAATGTAGACGACGCCACTGCTGCCAGGTACGGGCTGACCCGAGCTGATGTGGCCCAGAGCCTGTACGGGCAGAGTTTTGGTGTTGTGGCCGAGCGCTATCGCCAGGAAAAAGACCCGATCCCACTGGTGCTCAGGTCGCAGGAAGGCACGTCATTGCCGCTGGCGCGCCTGCTTTCAGTGAACATATACAACGCCCGGGGCGAAGCGGTTCCGCTTTCCGCTGTTGCTAGTGTTGAAACCAGCTGGGAGCCAGCTGCGAGGTATTTGCGTAACGGTACGCGCCTTAATACAGTTACCGCCAACCTGCTGACAGGTTATAGCTTCAGCCAGGCCCTGGACGGCCTTGAGCGTTCCCTGGAGGCCAGGCCGCTGCCTGAAGGCACACGCCTGGAAATGGGTGGTGATGCAGAAGGTTCTGGCGACGCCAACGGCGCCCTGCTGACCGCCGCGCCAATCGGGGTGTTGTTGCTGCTGTTTTTCCTGTTGCTGCAGTTCAACTCCTTCCGGCGCGTGGGGATCATCCTGCTGACAGTGCCACTGGCAACGGTCGGCATATTCCCGGGGCTGGTGCTTTCCGGCTCATCCTTCGGGTTCCAGTCGCTGCTCGGGGTGATTGCCCTGGTGGGCATAGTGGTGAACAACGCCATAGTATTGCTCGACGTGATGGATAGAGAACTGGAGAATGGCGAGAACATTCACGAAGCCATGCGCAAAGCCGTCATTCAACGAACCCGGCCCATCCTGCTGACCACCGCAACCACCGTGGCCGGCCTGCTGCCACTGGCATTTTCCAGCTCTACACTCTGGCCGCCCATGGCCTGGGCGATTATCTCCGGGTTGCTGGCGTCAACCGTACTGACCCTGCTGGTCATCCCGGCGGTGTGCACACAGCTGATCAGGGTGAAAGTCGCCGAGCCGGAAAACGCTCCGGCGTAATACCTGAAGAGTGCTTCGCGCTCTGCAGTTCACCTGGGCCTGATCAACAGGCCCACGCGCTGACCAACGGGCACATCCGGGTTCGGAAATACAATCGCCTGGGGAGAGAGCTCAACCCGGTAGCAGGTATCATCATCCTCCCAGATGACGGTACCCGGCGGGTACTCGGTAAAATTGGCCACATCGTCCGGCACGTGAAACCGGAAGTTCTTCCCGGTATTCAGAATCTCGTAAACCACCTCAAACACCGTGAGATGGTCAAAAGGTGGCTGCTTTGACGGGCGGGGTTCACCACAAAAACGCCGCCGCAGGGCCTTTTTGATGCCTTCAAATCGCGCCAGGTCATTCATGCCAAAAGGTTTTACCTTGCCCAGCTCCACGGTAAAGCTTTCAGCTCCCAGCAAGGACGAGGAAAACGACGAAAACGTCGTGCCTTCCCTGTGCTGCAGCAACAGGGTTTCCACCTCGGCTTCCAGCAGAAAATCACACTGCTCCTCCGGCACCTGCCGGCCTTCTACAAACGGGTAAAGTGCAAACTTCTCCCGCCGTGATGGCCTGATGGCTGTATGTAAATCATAGTGGGAAAGGGCTTGTGGGTGCGCCATGGCAAACTGGCGGCAGGCTTCCTCAAGAAACTGCGCCCGCGCCGCTTCTGGCAGCCCATCATACTCAGACTTGCCATGGGCACCGTTAAACAACCGGTTGAGATTTACCTCCATAAACCGGTCCCCGGCCACCATGGCCGGCGGGTTGCCCAGAATCAGCAGCAACGGACAAGCCAACTGCCACTCCCCGTTCAGCAACTCACTGAGCAGGGCGTTCAGAACTTCAATGGGCGCGGTTTCGTTGCCGTGCATGCCTGCGGAGATAATCAAGGCTTCCTGATTGGGGTTTTTGCGGTTGGACGGTGGTGTGATATGCAGAACACCAACGGCTTTGCGACTTATGCGAGTGCCATCGGGAAGCGTGGTTTTGACTTCCGGAAGGTCTGTTGTGGCGTTGGCGAGAGTGTGTGCTAGCCAGTCAGAACTGTATTTGAAAAGATCCTGATACGCAGCCATAGAATCCCCGAAACAAGTCTGGGGTCTGGCAGGGCATTGCCTCCCGGGAGTGTCTGAAGCCATGGATGGCTTCAGTCAAGCGCACATGGGTGAGGCAAGCGTTTATGAAGCGTAGCTTCATGCGCCGCCGAACGACAGCAATCTATGATTGCTGGCCGGACCCCGCAGGGGTGCTCGTAGCGTCTCCCGGGAGGCAATGCCCTGCCAGACCTTGCACAGAGTGGAGTTTTGATGGTCGATGAAAACTCAGGAACCCGCAGGCCGCTGATGCCGCAACAAACGATTTTCAATCTTACGGAACACAAATACCAAGATGAAGGTCAGTGCCATGTAGCACAGCGCCACAAAAATAAACGCTTCAAACGGTGCATAAAACCGCGAATAAATATTCCTCGCTGCCCCGGTAAGATCCACGATGGTTACCACGCTCGCAATCGCACTCGAATGCAGCATGAAAATAACCTCGTTGGAGTAGGCCTGAACTGCCCGCCGTGCGGCACTGGGCAGCACAATCCGCCGCATCCGCATAAACCAGTTCATGCCGTAAGCCTTCGCTGCTTCAATCTCACCGTGTGGCGTTGAAACAATCGCACCACGAATAATCTCCGTGGTGTAGGCGCAGGTATTCAGAGAGAAAGCCAGCAGCGCAGGGTAGAACGGCTCGCGGAAAATTTCCCACCAGAAGGTTTGCTGAATCCCGGGAATCTGCGCAATACCGTAGTAGATAATATAAAGCTGAATCAGCAGCGGCGTGCCACGGAAAAGATAGGTGTAAAGCCATACCGGGCCAGACACAAACGGATTTTTAACCGTGCGCAGAATGGCAAGCGGAACCGCAAAGGCAAGTCCTATAACCAGGCAAAGGAATACCAGTTGAACGGTCGTAACCATCCCGTCCCAGTATTCCATGATGGTCATGGCGGTAAATATTTCGTTTTTGTTAAGCCAGGCGGCAATAAAGTCGGGTGGCATTATCAGGTCTCCTGAATCACGCCGGCGTTAGCCCGTTTATCGAGCCACTTGATGAACAACTCTGAGCCTGCCGTGAGAACCAGATACACAAACGCCACCGGAATAAAAAAGTGGAACGGCATGCGCTCCGCCTTGGCCGCTTCTTCTGCCACACGCACCATATCCGTGAGGCCAATAATGGAAACCAGCGCTGTGGTTTTGAGCAGTACCTGCCAGTTGTTACCAATACCGGGCAGGGCATGGCGCAACATCTGCGGGATCATTACCCGGCGGAAAGTGTGCCATTTGCTGAATCCGTAAGCCCGGGCCGCTTCAATCTGGCCGGTTTCAACGGCGAGAAAGGCCCCCCGGAAAGTTTCCGTCATGTAGGCGCCAAAAATCAGACCAATCGTAATGACCCCGGAAATGAACGGGTTAAACTGGAAGAAAAAATCGACTTCGTAAGTCTCCCAGATATAGTCCGAGAGCATGTTCACCCCCACCTGGCCACCATAATAGAACAACAGCATCATCACCAGGTCGGGAACACCGCGAATCAGGGTGGTGTAGATGGTGGCAACGCCAACAGCTACACGGCTGTTTGACAGCTTTGCAGCCGCACCGATCAGCCCGAGAACCAGTGCCAGGGCAAGCGACAGGAAGGCAAGTTCTATGGTGACAACTGCTCCGCTCAGCAGTTCCGGGCCATAGCCTTTCAGATCAAACATGGGAGTGTCCGGTAGTCAGGGGCAGCCGAAAGGCTACCCCCTGAGGCTGGTATTATCAGACCTTTACGTCGTAAGCGAAGTATTTTTTCATGATGGCGTCGTAGGTGCCATCTTCCTTGAGCTTGCGCAGGGCAGCGTTCACCTCTTCGGCAATGTCCTTGTCACGCTTGCGCATGGCAACACCTACGCCTTCGCCCAGCTTAACGGGCTCGCCGACTTCCTTGAAGCCGTCCTTGGTCAGAACGGTCTGCTCGCCGACCGGGTAATCGACAAACACCACATCCAGACGCTGGCCTTCCAGATCCAGAACCATGTCATCTGCGGTGGTGTAACGCTTGATGGTTACTACACCGCTCATCTCCTCGGTCACATAGGTATCCATGGTAGTGCCGCGCTGAACACCTACGGTTTTACCTTTCATGGAATCCATGTCGGTCACGTCGGCATTGAAACTTTCGGGGCCAAACCATCCGCCGGGTGTGTTGTAGTAGGGTTCAGAGAACAGCACCCGCTCCGCCCGCTCCGGGGTGATCGACATGGAAGACATGATCAGATCGAACTTGCGTGCCAGCAGGCCAGGAATCATACCGTCCCATGCCTGGATCACAAACTCGCAGTCTGCCTTCATTTCTTCACACATGGCAGCGGCCAGATCCACTTCAAAACCGGTCAGCTCACCATTTTCATCTTTGTATTCAAACGGCTCATAAGGTACGTCGAACGCAATGCGCAGGTCACGACCTTCTGCCTGGACGCCACCGGCAAACATGGCCAGGGCGCAACTTGCTGCAATCATCAGTTTTTTCATGTGTCACTTCTCCAGTGGATTGCCTTTAGGCTTTATTTTTTTGTGGAAATTTTCCATCCAACAATGGTTACGATAGCACTGCATATCAAAACTTGGGAGCCAGGAACTGTCTCATGCGTTCCGAGTCCGGGTGGTTAAACACTTTCTCGGGTGTTCCCTGTTCCTCGATAACACCCTGGTGCAAAAACAGCACCTGGGTCGACACATCCCTGGCAAACGCCATTTCGTGAGTCACTACGATCATGGTGCGGCCTTCCTCGGCCAGGCTTTGCATAACCCTCAGCACTTCTCCCACCAGTTCCGGATCCAGCGCCGAGGTTGGCTCATCAAACAGCATGACTTCCGGTTCCATGGCCAGCGCCCGGGCTATGGCCGCACGCTGTTGCTGGCCGCCGGACATCTGCGCCGGATAATAATCCTTGCGCTCATAAATCCCGACTTTATTCAGGTAGGCTTCGGCGCGTTCAATCGCTTCTTTTTTGGGAACCTTGAGAACGTTGATGGGCGCTTCGGTAATGTTCTCCAGCACCGTCATGTGTGACCAGAGATTAAAGCTCTGGAAGACCATGGACAACTTGGCGCGAATCAGCTCTACCTGTTTGTTGTCAGCGGGAATCCGTTCGCCCTTGCGGTTGTGGGTAAACCGTATCGGATCGCCGTGCACAATAATGTCACCGGAGGTAGGAGTTTCCAGCAGATTGATGCAGCGCAGGAAGGTGCTTTTGCCGGAGCCGGAACTGCCGATCAGGGAAACCACGTCCCCTTTGCGGGTCTCCAGTGAAATGCCTTTGAGCACTTCAAGCTCGGCAAAGGTTTTGTGTATATCCCTGCAGATCAAAGGTGCTTGGTCCGCCATGGGGGGCTCCTGCGGCTGTTAATCAAAGGCGCTTGTTTTACGGACTGTGGAGGTGGAAATCAATACCTTTTACACACAGTTTTCCGGCTTTTCAGCGACTTATTGTGGCGTAATGAGTGTTCAATGCAAGCATTTTGCAGCTTTCAGCCCTGGTTGCCAGGGTGGCTGTCTGATGTGTCCCGTTCTACCGGAATACGGATCAGCGTACCGCCCTGGTTTTCCATGTCGCGCATGGTCCTGCTGACAAAGCGCACATGGGCGGTGGCAACCTTCTGGGCCGTGGCTGGTTTGCCGGCAAGAATAGCGTCATAGAGCTGGCGATGCTGCTGGACAATCTTTTTCCGCATCTCGGCCCGTGGGTTAAGGTTGGCAACCGATGCCTGAACGGTCATCAGCATCATGTTTTTAAGGCTGTTGAGAACGTGAACCAGAATAGGATTGTGCGACGCCTCCACAATGGCTTGATGAAAGCCGTGATCCGGCCGGGCGTTGCTCAGTGGGTCTGTTGCTTCCAGTGCGCGGAAGGCTTTGGTTATTCTGTGGAGGTCTGCGCCGGTTGCTCGCTGGGCTGCCAGGAATGCAGCCTGTCCTTCCAGTTGCTCACGAACTTCCAGCAGATCGTACAGCGTTCTGGAGTGGCCTTCGAACAGGTGCATCAGCGGGCCCTGTTCGCTCAGATCGCCGGACCCGGGCACCATGGAGGAAACAAACGAGCCCTTGCCATGGCGGGTTTCAATAACGCCACGCCCCTGTAATTCGTGAAGCGCTTCCCGGATAACCGAGCGCGACACCCGCAGGCGTTCAGCAAGCTGTCGCTCCGAGGGTATTTTTTGTTCCGGCGCCAGCCCTCCGTCGAGAATCAGTCGCTCCAGCCGATAGGAAATTTCCTGTGCAATAGCCATCAGGTTGCCCGTATGCCAACTGGTCAGACCAGTGGACCCTGTCATTGTTGTTATGTGTTCTTGGCTTCAAATACCGTGCAAGCCCTATGAATATGGCTGATTCGGCGGCATTCGTCCATTTTCCCGAATTCAAAAACTGGTCTGACCAGTGCCCTCACTGCTGGACTAAACACGGGCCGCCTACGAATATTCCCCTGATACCGGGCATTATGCCGGTGTTGCTTTGACCACTATAAAAACAAGTTCAACGGAGAAGCTTCAATGAAACCCAGCAAGACCACCCCAGATCATTGCGAAGCCGGCGTAAGCTTGCTGCGCAGACGCTTTCTCAAAACCGCCGCTCTTGGTGCAGCCTTTACGGGCGCGCTGCTGATGGGTTCAGGCCAGGCTTATGCTGCAACCACCTGGAAGATCCAGTCGGTTTGGGATGCCGGTACCGTAGGGTATGACCTGTTTGAAGAATGGTGCGAGAGCATCGAGGAAAAAAGCGGCGGTGAACTCATTTTCAAGCCGTTCCCCGCCAAAGCTGTGGCAGCCGACAACAACGCATTGTTTGAAGCCGTGCGCAACGGTGTGTTGCAGGGCATGAATCCGTTCACGCTTTACTGGTCGGGCAAGATCCCGGCTTCGGTATTCCTGTCTTCTTACCCCGCGGGCCCGGATCAACCACACCAGTGGGATACCATGTTCTATTCCCTGGGAATGCTTGAGAAAACCCGGGAGATCTATAAAAAATACGGCCTGTTTTATGTGGGCCCCATCCAGCATGACTCCAACATTATCCACTCCAAAAAGCCGGTTAACAGCCTGAATGACCTGAAAGGCATGAAGATCCGGGTTCCGGGTGGAATGGTTGCGGAAGTGTTCCAGCAGTTTGGTGTGTCGACTGTAAGCTTGCCGGGCTCCGATATTTTCCCGGCTCTGGAAAAAGGCACCATTGATGCGGCTGACTATGTTGGCCCTGCGGTGAACTATGAACTGGGTTTCTCGCAGGTTACCGACTACATCATGTTCGGGCCTCCCGGCGTCATGTCCATCTATCAGCCGGTGGACCTGATGGATCTGACCGTCAACCTGAGGAACTGGAACAACCTGGATCCGAAACTGCAGAAGCTGGTGGAAGATGAAGTCCGTAATTACTCCCAGATTCACTATCTCACCATTCAGAAGCGCAACATTGAAGCCATGAAGAAGTTCAGGGCCGACGGAGATACCGTGACCCGGCTTAGCCAGGCTGACCTTGCAGAATTCCGCCGTGCAGCGATTCCCATCTGGTACAAATGGGCCAACAAGGACGAGGATGCACGCGCAATTTTCGACATGCAGCTTGAGTACATGATGAACGACACCGTTGGTTATGTGAGCGAGTCTGATCTGGAAGGCGTCGAGGGCAAGTAGGCCTGCGTTATCTGAAAACAATAAAAACATAGTGGGGGAGGGCAGGGCAGCTCCGGAAAAGAGGAGTTCCTCCTTCCCCGTTTTTTGGCTGAGGTAGTAACAACATGTCTGATCTGGAAGGCTTCGGATTTGTAATGCCGCACTGGTTGTACTGGGGCTGGCTGGCGGTGATGCCGCTGATCATGATGGCTTGGCACAGGTGGTCCCGCGCCCGGGGCGGCGAGCCCGCTGACCCTGGCATGACGCCGGGTGAACTGCAGGCAGAAGAAGACGATCCTTTGATTTACCTGAGTTTCGAAGGCAACTGGTTCACCCGCCTGATTGACTGGACCAGCGAGAAGTCCGGTGAATTTGTGGCCTTCTGGACCGTCAATGCGGTGGTTTTCTATTTTTTCGAAGTAATCATGCGTTACCTGTTCAACCAGCCGACTGTGTGGGTGCATGAGGCCAGTTTCCTGCTGCTGGGAATGCAATACCTGCTGGCGGGTGCGTTTGCAATGCTGCATGGTGCCCACGTGCGCGTGGATGTGGTTTATAACCTGCTGCCGGTGCGTGGCCGGATCGGCATGGATATTTTCACCTCGATGTTTTTCTTCGTGTTTGCGCTGGTGCTGATGGTCACGTCCTGGACCTTTTTCGAGAACTCCTACGCCATGAATGAAACCACCGTTGAGACCTGGGGCATCCAGTACTGGCCGGTTAAAGGCATGATGATGCTCGGTTCTACGCTGCTGCTGCTTGCAGGCATCTCCAAGTTCATCAAGGACATTGTTCTGTTTGTCCGTCTCGGCCAGGAGCGTGTTGCATGACTACCAGCACAACGACTGCTTCAGGCCCGAGCCTGTCGGGCAAGCTCGGCACCTGGCTGATGATACTGGCCACCGTAGGGTTCGCTTTTATCATCTGTGTCGAGATGATCAATATCCTGTTCTACGATCCGTTCAGCGATGAGAAATTCCTGTTCAAATTCGCCGGCAGCCTTGCCAGTGTTGAAATTGGCCCGCTGACGTACCTGATGTTTGGCTCGCTTTTTGTGGCTCTGATGATGGGATTACCGCTGGCCTTCGTAACCGGGGGGCTCGGGGTACTGTTCGTTTATCTGGTGGGCGATTCAATGATGTTGAACATCGTGCCCAGCCGGATATTCCCGATGATGACCAACTCCGATCTGGCGGCGATTCCCCTGTTCATTTTCATGGCGTCCATGCTGGAGCGTGCCGGGCTGATCGAGGAAATGTTCAGTGTGGTCTACAAATGGATGGGTGGGCTTAGCGGCGGCCTGGCGACCGCAACCATACTGGCCTCCACACTTCTGGCGGCCATGGTCGGGGTTATCGGCGCCGCGGTGGTAACCATGGGCATTATTGCGCTTCCGGCAATGTTAAAGCGGGGTTACGACCATAAAATCGCTATTGGCTCCATTATGGCGGGTGGCACACTGGGCATTCTGATTCCGCCCTCTATCCTGGCCATTCTGTATGCAGTGGTGGCACAGCAGTCGGTGGGAGAGCTTTATCTGGGCTCGGTCATTCCGGGGCTGATGCTCTCCGGCATGTATATCGCCTATGTTCTGATTCGTAGCTGGCTGAACCCGAGTCTCGGGCCTCCCGTTCCGGTTGAAGAGCGCATTTCCCTGCGGGAAAAACTGCTCTTGCTCCGTGGCCTTATTGCGCCCCTGATTCTTGTGGCCCTGGTTCTCGGCCTGCTGTTCGGCGGCATAGCAACACCGGTTGAAGCCGCGGGTATCGGTTCGTTTGGTGCCATTGTAGTCGCCATGATGCACGGTAAATTCAACATAAGTGGTCTGCGTGAAGCCTCAATAACCACGGCCAAAGCTTCTGCCATGGTGTTGTGGATCATGTTTGGCGCCTCGGTGTTTGTCGGATTCTATATTCTTCAGGGTGGCCAGCAGTTTGTAACGGACTCCATTCTCAGCACAGGCATGTCCTCTTACGGCATCCTGTTTCTGTTGATGGGGCTGCTGATCGTGCTGGGCATGTTCCTGGACTGGGTTGGTATCCTTCTTCTTGCGGTTCCAATCTTTATTCCGATCGTGAAGGCCCTGACGTTTGAGGGGCTGTTCGGCTTGCCATCGGTAGAGGGGGATGATGTAGTGCTCTGGTTCGGAGTGCTGTACCTGGTCAACATGCAGATGTCTTTTCTCAGCCCACCCTTCGGTTATGCACTGTTTTACATACGCGGCGTGTGCCCGCCGGAAATATCCATGGGCACTATTTTCAAGTCTTCCCTGGTGTTCCTCGCCATTCAGGCCCTTGGTCTGATGGTATGCATCGCTATTCCGGGTGTTGTGACATGGCTGCCAGGGCTGGTTTACGGCTGATTCTGTGGAGGTGAGTAATATGTTAACGATTAACAGGCTGGACCTGTCCGAGGCTCGACTGCTGATTGCCGGCGCGGCTGAAAAGGCCAGGGAAATCGGCGTACCCATGTGCATTGCCATTGTGGACGAATCCGGCAACCTGATTGCATTCGAGCGCATGGACGGAGGCAAGACCAGCAGTGTTACGATTGCCCAGGACAAAGCCTTCACAGCCGCCGCGGCCAAAAAAGCCACTCACGAATACAATGCGGTAAACGTGCCGGGCAGCCTGGCGTTTGGTATTCATACCGAAGTGGGCGGGCGGATAAGTTCGGTTGGCGGTGGTTTGCCGGTAATAGTCGATGGTGAGGTAGTAGGCGGCATCGGGCTGAGTTCCGGCACGCCACAACAGGATATGGATTGTGCTCAGGCGGGGATCGACTACTTCGAAACCCGGCGTGGTTGAGACGCACAGGTTGAGGGAGACCTTATGACAGCCAAACCGAAAATCAGCAAAGTAGATCTGGCTGAACAGCTGCGGGCATTTGTTGATGCGGATTTCGTTATCACCGATGACGAAACCATGAAGCCCTACGAATGCGACGGCATGTCCATGTATTGTGAAATGCCCTTGCTGGTGGTGCTGCCGGAAACCGTAACGCAGGTGCAGCGCATCATGCGTATCTGCCATGAACATGGCGTACCGGTGGTTGCCAGAGGGGCAGGCACCGGCCTGAGCGCCGGGGCCATGCCGAATAAAGAAGGCGTGGTGCTCTCGCTGGCCAAGTTCAACCGTATCCTGAACATCGACCCGCTGGCGCGAACCGCCAGCCTGCAACCCGGCGTTCGCAACCTCGCGATCAGCGAAGAGGCTGCGCAGTACGGCCTCTACTACGGGCCGGACCCCTCCTCACAAATTGCCTGTACCATTGGCGGTAACGTGGCGGAAAATTCCGGCGGTGTACACTGCCTGAAGTATGGCCTTACCGTGCATAACATTCTCAAAGTGGAAATGGTCACCGCAGAGGGTGATGTGGTGACCGTAGGCAGCGATGGCCTGGACAGCTGCGGCATGGACCTGCTTGCCCTGATGACTGGCTCTGAAGGCCTGCTGGGCATCGTTACCGAAGTGAAGGTAAAACTACTGCCGAAACCGGAAGTGGCGCAGGTGGTGATGGCGGGTTTCGATAGCGTACAGAAAGCCGGTGATGCTGTGGGCGGGATTATCTCTCACGGTATCATCCCGGGCGGGCTGGAAATGATGGATGGCCACGCCATTGTTGCCGCCGACGACTTTGCCGGTGCCGGTTATCCCCGCGAGGCAAAAGCACTCTTGCTGTGCGAAGTGGACGGTACTGAAGAAGAAGTGCACGAGCACATCGCAGAAGCCGAGGATGTATTCCGCAAACTGGGGGCCACCTCCGTTCGCACCTCACAAAGCGAAGAGGAAAGGGCGCTGCTCTGGCTGGGCCGGAAATCGGCATTCCCGGCTGTTGGCCGCATTTCTCCGGATTATTACTGCATGGATGGCACCATTCCCCGCCGCCACATTGCGCAGGTGCTTACAGAGATGGAGACAATGTCTGAGGCGTTCGGTTTGCGCGTGGCCAACGTGTTCCATGCAGGCGATGGTAATTTGCACCCCCTGATTCTTTTCGATGCCAACGTACCGGGTGAATTCGAGCGCACCGAAGCCTTTGGCGCCAGCATATTGAAACTGTGTGTGGAAGTTGGCGGCTGTATCACCGGCGAGCATGGTGTGGGTGTGGAAAAGATCCGCCAGATGGCTATTCAGTTCAACGACCAGGAGCTTGAGCAGTTTCACGCGGTGAAGGCCGCTTTTGACCCCACGGGCATTCTTAACCCGGGTAAGGGCGTACCTGCACTGAAATTCTGCCAGGAATACCGCTCCCTTGAGTACAAACAACACAAGCATGAACCAGCGGAAGCCGCCCATGGCTGATATCTCCCAGCAACTGCAGGAGCAAGTGCTCCAGGCCCGCGCAAGCGGGGAAAAACTCAACATCGTCGGTGGTGGCACCAAGGCCTTCATAGGCCGGGAGCCAGCGCCTGGCGCCGGTACTCTGAACACAAGCGGGCACACCGGAATCGTAGACTATCACCCGGTGGAACTGGTGATGACGGTGCGTGCAGGGACACCTCTGAGCGATATTGAAGCCGCGCTCGCAGAAGAGGGCCAGGCACTGCACTTTGAACCCCCGCACTTTGGCCCCGGCTCCACCATAGGCGGAACACTGGCCTGCAACCTCTCCGGCCCCGCAAGACCCTGGGCTGGTTCAATGCGGGATCAGGTGCTGGGCATACGCCTGCTCAATGGCAAAGGCGAACACCTGCGCTTTGGCGGCGAAGTCATGAAAAACGTCGCCGGCTACGATGTGTCCCGGTTGCAAGCGGGCGCCCTTGGCACCCTCGGCGCCATCACTGAAATCAGCCTG
>JACDJC010001189.1_pt1 | contig 24012 bp, 13 predicted proteins | sample 7454191 | NCBI WGS metagenome assembly JACDJC01 (sample SAMN14253291, study PRJNA609438) | sludge metagenome | isolation source: sludge after 25d culture with pyrite and EDTA | collected 2018-12-20 | reverse complement strand
CGCGTAATAGGTTAAACTGCCATCTGTTGTCACACTCGCCGTCGTTACTATATTGCCACCGCCGCCCGAGGCATCCCGAATCGTGATGCTCGCCAACGCGCCTTCACTAACCGTGATCACACCTGTCGCGTCACTGAATGCTCCAAACGTTGCCTCGATCGTTCCCGATCTGGGCGCGAGGGTCGGACTAAAGGTGAAACTCGTCCCCGTGCCACCCGCTGCTTCCAGGCTGCCTGTGGTCGTCCAGTCCGCCAGCTGATCCGCTATATAATTGCCGTCGGCGTCATAGCCCGCAGCGTAATAGGTCAGACTGCCGTCTGTCGTCACGCCCGCCGTCGTCACTATATTGCCACCGCCACCGGAAGCGTCACGTATCGTGATGCTCGCCAATGCGCCGGCAACAACTTCAACATCCGTATTGCCTGCGGCAGCTTCAGTTGACGTTTTTGTTACAGAGGCATCCTTTACGGCATTGTATGTACTCACAAACGTATTCGCCGTACTGGTTCCTGAAGGGAGTGTCTGCATAAAAGTGATCTTGAGTGAATCGACTATATCAAAGTCGGAAGTCTGAACCACAATGGAATCATTAGCATACTGCCATGTAGCGTACCCCGGATTCACGGGTTTATCTGCCGAATTCTGAATAAAGGCATCATAGGTATTAATTTTAACACCGGTAACCGTCGGAGAAGAACCCGGCGCAAATGGGTTATCTACGGCGATTCTGTCAAGCTTTCCCAAACCGGTGATTCCTAAAGGATCGATATTAGAGATAATGTAGTTAAATGTTTGCAGTTTGCTTGCCTGAGCTGATTTAGGTAGAATTTCCGCATCTGCCCCGTCTGTAATTTCATTATGCAAGAGAATCGCGTCAAAATTTGCCACGGAACTGGCGGTATCAAAACTGTATTCCAGACCGGTCGCGTTATCCGCCTTAATGCCTATAGTGGCAGACTGACCACCGCCCCAGGGAGCATCTAATGTTTTATATTGAAATTTAATAATATCACTATGTTCAAATAAGATAACTTCAAAACCAATTGGATTTGGTGAAGAAATATACCATTCCACAACAAATTTACGATTTGGTTTGCTCCCTACTGTTTTATAAAAAATACCGTTAGTTGCATTATTACTGGATAGGTCATCCCAATATACCGCAATTGAAGAATCCGGTCCCGCTCCACCGGGAATTGTTGTATTCGTTGGAAATGAGTTTCCGGAAGGATCAATAAAACTGATCCAGCCGTTTGGGGAGATATAAGCGGTTCTCATCACCTCACCGTAGAAATAAAAGTCAAAATCCGCGGGCAGGGAAGCAGCCACCGGGGCCTCATCATTAAAAGTCCCGCTAAACGCGGCGGTTCCATCCTGAATGTCAATCCATTCGTATGTTATGGATGGAGACGAGACCGTTCTGGAATTAGTCCACATATAACCGGAACCATTAATTCCACCCTGATCGGCATACAGAGAATTAAACAATGAGCTTATAATTAATAGAGTAAAGCCAACTCGTTTAAACATAGTAGCTTTCCTGTCTAATTGTTATTTTCCGGGAAATTAGGGAAGGTAACTGAAGTCATTATTTCATCGGCAGGGACAAAACTTTCTCCCTGCTTTGCCATTTTCTTTACAGTAACCTGCCGGGATCCGTTCTGGATTTTTTTTACATTCAAAAGACATTTGATATTCATACGGTCACCTGGTTTAATCAATCCATCCTTAAAATGCAGCCGGAGACCATCTGAGCCAATTTGCCATGTTACTACTGTATCACTTTCCGGGGTAACCGCGGAATTTTGCAACCATAAAGTCTTTTCATTAAGTTGAACAGATGAGGGAACCGCTGTAATCCACTGAGGAAATTCAAACAAAACAGCGCTCTCGATTTGCTGAGTCAGGTCAAGATCAATCAATAAATCCCATTCACTCGAAATTTCAGAATGTTTGGAAAGTTGCAGATTAAGATTATCTGGATTTTGTGCGAAGAGCGCGACTGATGAAAAAAACACGCACAAAAGTATCAATTTTAGCCTATCCATATAAATACTCCTTTATATGGGCAATTGTACACGGTGCTGTCTGTTAACTTGTTTTAAAGAGAGGATACACCATGGATATTTTATACTCGTACATTTTTTATTAAAGATTATATTTATTTTTTGTACAAAATTTAGAATAATATGACCTTTCCCCGAACAGTTGTTGGTGATTAATCGCACATTCCGTTAAATACAAAAATATCAAACCATTTTAATGATATCTTTGCATTTCCTTATTATTTTCAAGCTCATTGAAGAAAAGTTTAATAATTTCGGGATCGTACTGTTTATTTGCATTAAACTGCAAATACTCGCGCGCGGTCTGATCGGGCAGGGCTTTTCTGTGCGGCCGGTCGGATGTCATCGCATCATACGTATTGCAAACAGCCAATATTCTCGCTCCGGCTGATAGATCGTTCTCCCCGATTCGATGAGGAAATCCGTGACCGTTATAAAACTCATGATGATGTAAAGCGAGGTCAACAACCGTTTCATTGAATCCGGCCGAGTTTAGAATGGCGGCTCCCTTTAGGGTATGTTCAAGAATTTTCTTCTTAATCGCGTTTTCATCCTCCGTGAATATCTGATCGTTCAGCAAATATTCATCCCGTACCGCAATCTTTCCAACATCATGCAACAGGGTACCATAGGTCATTTCTTTGACCTGTTCACTATTCATTCCTAATTTTCGCGAAAGTATGTTCACATAATTTGCTGTTCTTATCACATGTCCGCGGGCAAAAACGTATTTCGACTCCAGGGCTCTGAGCATGGATCTTATGGTTTTAGCATAAAATTCCTGAAAGTCCTCTGATATTTGTGATTGCTCCATTAAAAAAGCTGCCTGATTCGAAATTATAGAAACAAGATTTATATCTTCCTTGGTAAATCCTGCTCCTGAAAGTTTATTACCGACAATCAACAGCCCAACCAGCCTTTTCTTGATTATTAGAGGACAGATGAGATCATCGCTGAATAAATTCAAAAACCGAATCTCATCATCATAAAGCCCTTCACGCGGAATCTGTTTAATCAACATCGGTTCGCGTGTCGAATCCAGCAGCTTGATAAAGTTACTATCGAGATATATTCTCAAGCCCGTGTATTCTACGCTTCTCAATCCTTTTTCCGCTATAATTTTATAAAAATTATGTTCTTTTTTCTCTTTGGTAAGAACCGCGGCATGCTCACTGCCAATCTGACCTATGATAGTCAGCAGAAAAGATTTTAACGCTTTTCGGAAATCTGATCCGAAGGTGTATTGTCCGCTTAATGTTACGATATTTTTTATCTCAATATCTTTTTTCCTGACATCCTTACTAAGATTTTCCATCCTCTGCCGGGCTAAAAGATGCTCACGCTGCAAAATGTTACATTTATTCTGAAAATAGAGCTTTTGTTCTTCCAGTTTTTCCTGCTGATTTTGCAGAGAAGCCACCGTCTCGACCATTGTATATGATGCGAAATAAATCAATCCATTCAGCAAAAGAAGTGATAAATAAGTTTCTAAAGGATTTATAAACAGGCCCAGCAAAGTGAAAACAAGAGTTGAAACAGTAAGAGCAAGAAGAAGATATAAGGCAAAAAACTGATTTTCCTTCCTCGGTAAGAGGAAAACAGATGTAATAATCAAAAGGGCAGGAAGTACATAAAAAAATCCCTGCAGATAGTTAACCGGATAGACAAATCCAAACAAGATTGCACCATCAATAATGCCCAGCCAATATGCGGTTCTCTGATGAAATTCCTTACCATAAAATACTACACCCCAAAAAACAAGGGAGGCCAGCGAAAGCAGGACGGCAATGAGCATCAGCCTGTGGGACGCCTGATCCAGCGTATTGATGCTCTTTATCCAGATGACTGCGATTAACGCAAGAAATAAAAATTTTGAGAAAAAGTACAATCTGGACTGACTTGATTTGCTTAATTGATAAAATGGTATCATAATTTTATTTTAGGATCGCCCTTAAAAGTATCAAAAATTCTTTTCCGTCATTTTCAACCAGTTTTTTATTTTTTAAAGCCTTGTCAAAAGTCGGATTTATCTCCAGGGACCGGTCAAACTCAGTCAACGCCTGCAGAAACAAATTGCGGCATTGTATCAAATGCACGATTCCAAGATTATTCCAAAGATCCGCATAGTCAGAATTATCATCAATTGCTCTGTATAGTTTGTTTTCGAATTTTTTTATAATATCGTTATTTAGTCCTTTCCCGCCGTACATGAATTTGAGGTAAAAATCGATTCCGATCAGACTCAGTATCTCATTCGGGAATACTCTGTTGCGATTTGTGCTAAGAAAATTGATCACCTGATCGATTTCCTTGCTACTCAGCATTTTTTGAATCTTGGGCATCATTTGCTTAAACTGTTCATTTCCATTGGATTCAATTTTTTTGAGCTGTTGCTGAGACCTTTCATATCTTATTGACGGGGGTGGGAGCAGATCATCTTTTTTATCATATAAAATACTGTCCAGATAAAGAATGGCCAGATTATAATGAGCTTCCAGATAGTTGGGATTGATACGCAGGGCTTCCTGAAAATAACCAAGAGCTTTATAATGCTGCTTTTCATTAAGATATACAAGACCGAGGTTATGATATATATCCGCGTACGGAGGGCCAAGTTCGAGGGCTTTATTCAGAATTTGAATGGCTTTTGCATTTTTGCCGAGTTTAATGTAGGCAAGGCCAAGATTATTTAACGCGTCAACCGATTTCTGATCGATTGAAATCCCAAGTTCAAACTGTTCGATGGCATCCTGAACCAGATTATTTCGCAAAAACATCAAACCCATTTTCACATTCGAAGGGGCGTGACGTAATTTTTTCACCTTTTCAGCGATCATGAACATTAATTCAATTTCGTGCAATGTATCACGGTGAAGCGCCTCCACCATGGTTTTAACACGTTCTTCGAGAGAGTGTTCATCCCCATATTTTCGCCGTTCGAATTCCACTTCATGTGTTGTAATCAGCCTTCCGGCTTCAAATACTTCACATTGAACTACACCTTTAGCGCTTCTGCTGGCGGTCTGAACATGAAATTTTCTTCCGGTTACATTTACATTGTCGTTAAATCCAATATCCGACATCGGTAATCCCCCAGAGTGAAAATCAAAAAGAGCGGTTCTTCTTCAGGTTATTTTTAATATGAATATTACTCAATTCAAGCTATTATTTGCAATAAATAAATATTATCAAACAATATTATAACATCAATTTCCCGGATTGTAAAGGGTAAAACAATTTCGCCCGGAATTTTTTGAACGGTATAGCGCCTGATCCGACTTATACACAAGATCTTCGAAGTCAGCCGCATCATCAGGAAATGAAGCAGCGCCGAGACTGACTGTGAATTGTCCGCCTGGTTGGATGTTCTCTTTAAAAAACACCGTTTTTTCCACTTTTTGCCTTATTCTTTCCCCAAGAATTTTGATCACATTTTTATCAATTCCGGGCAGAATTATACTAAATTCTTCGCCGCCATACCGATTAACAACATCTTCTTCGCGGACCGAATTTTTCAACACCCAACTCAGTGTCCTCAATGCCTCATCTCCAGCCTGATGTCCGAGTGTGTCGTTATAATTTTTAAAATGATCGATATCCAGCATAATCAATGAAACTGAACCGTTATTTCTGCGGGCACGATTAATCTCTTCTTTTAAGCGTTCTTCAAAATATCGATAATTATGTAAATTTGTCATGGCATCAGTCAACGATAAGTTTTTGACTTCTTCATAAGTTTGGGCATTTCCCACAGAAATCGAAATGATATTCACAAGAATGTTGAACATTTCCAGGTCTGTTGGCTCAAATTCTTTCCCGTGAAGCTTTGCTCCACAACCTATGAGTCCTCTTACACGTTGAGAATAGATAATCGGCGCGATGATCTTTATTTGATTTTTGTCAAGAAATTGGGCGAATTTTGTTGACAGATCCATATCCTCTATTTTATCGACAAAAACCGGCTTTTGTTCTTGTAAAAAATGTTTTATTAAAGGATAATCAATATCTATGGATAAGCCCTCAAATTCATTGTTACTGATTCCCTTGCTGAAAGGACGGGAGTAATTTCTGTGGACGGGATCATAAAGGAGCGCAAATGACTTTTGACAGGTTATCTGTCCCACTATGATCAGCAATGCTGAGTTAATCAATTGCTTAAGATTTAAAATAGGATAGAGTTCATTGCTGATTTCCAAAATATTGTGAATTTCAAAAGCTCGTTTTTTGAGAGCTTTATCCGTGCGATCCAGCTCTGATTCTGTTAAAATTAATCTTTTCTCTACATCCGTTATCTTTATTTGAAGGGAATTTACAGTTTCTATAAGTTCAGATTTTTCTTTGAGCGCAAGAACAAGTGATTTAATAAAATCCAGTGATCCATAACTTTTTTTTGCGTGTTCTCCGCTCAATACCAGGTAATCATAATTATCAAACAATTGAAATATCAATCCGGTTTTAAAATCTGATTTAATTCCGTTAGAATGCAGCTTCTGAATTAACGGGTGCAGTGAATCAAGAATAACATAAGGGTGCTGATCGGAAAGCTTCATTAAATGATCTGTTACATTTAGCTCTACCTTTTTCGAACAGGCAACATAATGCCATTGATCAGCATCTGATCTCGAATGATAAAGAATATGGCGCGGCCATTTCTCGGATTTAACCAGGTGGGTGAGTGTCTCTACAAATTTGTCATGAAATTCAGCGCCGGGCAAGGGGAGTTTTGTATCAGCGAGTAATCTCCGGCATTCCCCAAAAATATCCATTTCCATCCATGGATGGAAATTCTTATGCCGATTGAAGATATTTAAAAAAAATTCTTTCATGCGCGCTTTTGGAGAGTTGATCTGTAATTGGAATGTGATACACTTTAGCTCAAATTTAATCAATTCATTTAGAAATATAAAATTTATTTTTAGTATTAATCAGACAGCTCTCCAGGCTCGTCGCTGTCATCGGCAGATTTGAGTAACAATTTTCGCATGGTCTTCACGTCCACCCCGAGAACACGCGCCGCGCGGGTCATATTATTTCCGGACTTTTCATAAACATGTTTCGCGTATTGAGATTTTATTTCATCGAGAGGCTTTAGCTCAAGAGCCGCCTTAACGAGCTTTACTTCCGGTGATGAAACAAGGAAGTCCGGCAGATGTGAAATTGTCAGTTTTTCCGGATGATAACACATACTTGATTCAACAACATTTTGTAATTCACGTATATTTCCATACCACTCGTATTGATTTAACAACTGATGCACGCCTTCATCTATCTCCGGGAAAGCAAGATCATTTGCAGTTACGTATTTTTCCACCAGATAATCAAAAAGAATCCGAATATCTTCTTTCCTCTCCCTAAGCGCGGGCACATGTATTTCAAAAGTATTCAGACGGTAATACAGATCTTCCCGGAATTTTTTCACCTGAACAGCTCTGAACAGGTCTTTATTCGTCGCGGCAATAATTCTGGCATTCATTTTTACGGGTTGAATTCCCCCTACAGGATAAAATGACTTCTCATCCAGAACTTTCAATAGCTTGGCCTGCAGATGAAGCGGGATTTCGCCAATTTCATCAAGACAAATGGTACCTCCTCCTGCTGCCTGAAATTTTCCGATTTTGTTCGTCGCCGCGCCCGTGAAGGCACCGGCTTCGTAACCGAATAATTCTGTTTCAAGCAGGTTTTCAGGAATTGCGGCGCAATTAATATGCATAAACGGAAGGTTTTTTCGTCTGGATTCCTGATGAATATATCTTGCCAGCTCCGTCTTCCCGCTTCCGGTTTCACCTGTGAGCAATAAATGCATATCCGAATTTTTCACCACATCCAGCTGTTGAAGTATCCTTTTGATCGCCGGACTGTCACCGATATATTTGTATTTCCTGGCACTGTTGCCGTTTTCTCTTACGAGAATTTCCTGTTCATTAAAGTATTTTACCAGAATACCAATGTGGTACAGCACATCATCACTGTAATCCATTACAAAAATTCTGTGAAATGAGATTTTATTAACCAGTTGAGCGGTTTTTAGGGCGGTGATTCCAATTACAAATGCTTCCGGGAGATTTAATCTGATTCTCTGAAGGATATCCACTATCGCGGATATCCTCAGTGAATCAAGATCCAGTATAACGATTTTAAATATATATTTTTCAATTGAAGTAATTAACTGGTCCAGAGATTTAGCTTTTTCGAAGACGATATGATTATCGATCTGGCTAACTATCTTAGCTTCTCTTTCGGAGTTAGGTTCATACAGCAACAGATCTTTCATCAATATATTCTGCCATTTTTTTCATAATACAATTTATCAGGAACCTGGCCGTATTTCGATAGGAATTTCATTCCGGAGAGCCTGTAGCCAAATCCCATATTCATTATCTCTTTTATAATTTAATGCCATCATCTGAATTTTTTGCCAGTCATTCTCCATAGTCAGGCTTCTTTTTTCCTGTCTATTCTCCAATTTCACGATATGGTAACCGAACTCTGTTTTAAATGGTTGACTGATTTCGCCAATTTTAAGATGTTCTATTTGATTTCTAAACTCAGGTACAACCAACTTACTGACTTCAAAGATACCAAGGTGACCACGGTCTTTTTTAACATTCTCATCGTCAGAGTACTGCAGGGCTAGTTCACCAAAATCCTCCCCTTCCATCGCGCGCTGTCTTATTTCGGCTAATTCCGTTTTAGTTCTCTCGTCATCATTACTATTTGGCACTACCCGGATCAGAATATGACGGGTACGGACTTTTTCACCTCTCCGTTCGATCATTTGGATGATATGAAAACCGAACTGAGTCTGCACAATCTCGGAAATGTCCCCATCATTAAGCGCGAATGCGGCCGCTTCAAATTCTTTTACAAAATCGCCACGGCCGATCATACCTAAGTCCCCACCACGTTTAGCGGATGCGGGATCTTCGGAATATTTTGCGGCCAATTTTGAAAAATCGGCTCCATCCCGAACCTGCTTATATATTTCGCTGATCCTTTTATAAGCAGACTCACGCGCGTCTGCAGAAGCCTTTACCAACATCAGAAGGTGACTTATATCTACCGTTTCATCCAGTACCGGCAAACTATCAGAGTACAGTTTATAGAATTCTTCCACTTCGCGTCTGGATACCTTTATATCAGCGAATTTTCTCCGGCGAACTTCTTCAACCAGCATCTGATCCTTGATGACTCTGCGGGTGTCTTTTTTGATTTTTTTCATCGGACTGCCAAAAACCTGTTCCAGTTTTTCCTCCGATCCGACCTGTTCGAGCATATACCGAATTCTGTTCTCTACCTGCTGATCCAGAACGTCATCTTCAACAGTAATTGTATCTTCATCAGCTTTAACAATGAGAATTTGTTGATCAATGAGTGAAGAAAGGGTCTCCTTCCTCAGCTTTTCCAACAATTCAGGCTGTTTCTGAACATCAATGCGATTTTGAATGATATAATTCTGCACATATTGTTCAATTTCTGAACGCAGAATAATTTCCTTGCCTACTACAGCAGCGACGCCTTCAACCAACTGCTGGCTGCGCAATGGAATAATCATTAAAAGTACAGAAAAAACTGAGAATATGATTTTATTTTTCATTTACGATAACCTTTTCTATTGTATTTTGCTCAGATATGTCTGAACCTGAAAATTTTCTTTTAGTTCCTTTTTGAGTCTTTCGAGCTCTTCGCCCCTTCTCTCCTTTTTGATACGCATCATAATTTCATTCTTTACTAATTCAAGATCTATCGTGCTTCCTTTTTTTTGAAAATCAACCAGTTGAAAAAAATGATACCCCTGATCAGTTCGGATGGGATTTGAGATCGCGCCGGTACGCATTCGGGAGATCACTTTTACAAACTCATCCGGCAAATCAGAAACCGGAACGTATCCTAAATCACCATTCGGCCGCTCACTGGTAGATTTTTCATCAAAATAATATTTTTTAATCAAACTCATCAAATTAGAGGATTCCCCGATCTCCTTAAAAATCGCATTATCCTTCTGTTCCAGAAGTAAATGTATCAGGTGGACTTCGTCTTCTTTCCTTACAAGCTCTTTAGAGTGATCGCGGTAGTAGTCATCCATCTCTTTTTGTGAGATTTTATAATTCTTATTCAGCCTCTGGTCCAGATAGCGTTGCACAAGCAAGGCTTTCATATACTGATCAATCATGTATTTTTCAGCGGATGTGTAAGCCACACCCTCTTTTACGGCAGTTTGATAAAAAATTTCATTCTCCACCCATTGGGTGATCAGATTTTTCTGCAAAGCAAGCGCCATTTTATCATCCAATCCCTCCGGCACGCTGTATTGAAGCTGTTCCTTCAACAGGAACTGATCATTTACCTGCGCAACCAAATCTTCAGGAATGTCTGTATTTTGCTCGCAGCCGACAGATCCAATAATCAGAACAGCAAGCATAAATCCAATCGAGCGGATCCTGATTTTGGAAGAAACATTCGTAAGCATCATATTTTTTCCAGTAAATCTTGATTAATTTTAACGGAATATTTTTCTTTTAATTCATTTTCCCACTGGTTTCTCCGCTCTCTGATCTTCAGACCGCGGACTTTTGATGTGGCTAACTGTTTTGCTGACTCAAAACTTCTGATTGTTTCTGGATTTAATTTCCCCGTCTTTACTACAATCCAGCCGCTTCTGAACTGAATCGGGTCAGATACTTTATTCGGTCCAAGCTGAAATGCGGTTTCCGATACATTTTCTCTTGAATGAATGGTTCGGAAGCCTATATACCCTTTCTTTTTCTTCATTCCTTTATCTTCGGAATATGTTTCAACCAATTTTTCAAAATTCTGTCCGCTTTTTGCCAGTTTAGATACCTTTTTAGCTTTTGCTTTATCTTTGAGATATATTTCCCAGATTTCGATCTCTTCAGGTAGAATGAATTCCTTCTTATTTTCTTCATAATATTTTAACAAATCCGCATCTTCAATGATTACCTTATCCATGACTTGTTTTTTTTCTATGGCAGTAAGCATTGGCTGTTCCAGCATTTGATTCAGTATTCTGACTACATCAGGATCTTTATTTACACCAATGTCGATGGCATCAGCAAGCAACATTTTTCGTATAGCGTAATTCTCTGTCACTCCTCGCAAACCCTCCACGCTCATCAGAGTACTTTTCATCCTCATAATCGTACTACTGTATGCCTGAAACAAGTCGTTCAAGGTCAATGTTTTTCCTGACCATTCTGCCAGTACCATAGTTTTTTCCTGATCGGTATAATCCTCGATCTTCAATCTCCCGCTTTTACCGCTTTCCTTGATGTATGAATTCACTAAGGTCTCAATATTTCCATCAGCTATTCTGAATGAAGTTTTTTTCTTTACGGCTGCAATGTGGGCATCCCACATAATCCTGGCCGTATCTTTATAGGCCTGGAAAAATAATTTTTTGAGATTTTCTTTTTCTCTATCATATTGCGCAAACTTGAAAGCATTATTTGGCTTTTTATCATCAAGCTTAATAATATGGTAACCAAACATCGTGAGAACAGGATCAGATATCTCGCCAACGTTTAATTTATATGCAGCTTTCTCAAACCCCGGAACCATTTTCCCGGGTGTTAATAAACCAAGACTACCTTTATTTTTTCTTACCGTCCGGTCATCTGAATATTTTTGGGCCAACTCTGCAAAATCTTCACCCGCCCTCGCTTTTTCAACTATTTCTTTGGACAATGCGATCGCTTCGTCCATTGTTCTCGTCGCCGGGCTCCTTGGTATTCCCTTGTAACTGATCAGAATGTGGCTAACCGTGATTCGGTCTTTTTGTAAATCAAAGGAGGCACGAAGCTCCTTTTCTGTTACAAGTTTATCGACGACAATTTTTTCAAAATATTTTTTGGCATATAAATTTTCTTTGTGACTTTCAAAATTTGTAATTATTGATGCATCTTTATCCAATTTTAAATCATATGCTTCTGTAAGCTTATATTTTTGCATCAGCATCTGATCAAGGATTTTCATTTTTTCTTCTTTTGGAACATCTATATAGGATTCTTTTTCCGGAAATTTCCGTTTCAGTTGCTCCTCAAATTCCACTTTACTTATTTCGTATTTGCCAACTTTCGCGACCGTATCATCCGATAAGCTGCAACTGGCTGCTAATAAAGCGAATATTCCCACCATCACTATGCTCATTAATTTTTTCAACATGAAATCCTCCTGTTACCATATACTAAAAATCTGTAATTTACCTATTTTATATGATTTCCTGCAATATTTTTTTGGCCAACATGAACTGTTCATCGCGATCCGTGCTTTTTAAGTTCAATTCAACGCCAAGATCTTTCTGGTTTAGGAACCGGACCCCGGCTATGGTCTGGTTCATCAAATCGGGAATAACGCGCTTATAGAAATCATCATCATCCTGGGCTTCTTCAGAAAAGAATATTTTTAGATTGTTTTTAGAAATGATTACCCTCTTCGCGTAAATTTGACCGGTAAGCACCTTTATTTCAATTGCCGATAAAAAATGCCCGACTTCCGCGGGGAAAACTCCGAAACGGTCACGAAGTTCATCTTTCAGCTTTTCAATTTGTTCTACTGATGTAAAGTTCACCAGACGGTGGTAAATGGATATCCGCTCTAATTCATTTGGAATGTAGTCAGCGGGAATCAGCAAATCAAAATCCACATCAATTTTGGGATCCGTGTTTTTTTTGTGGTTTCCAGCCAATTTTTCGGCCTGATCATCTCCGTTTAAACCTTTTTTAAGATCATTTACCGCTTCATCCAGGATTTTACAGTATAAATCAAAGCCGACTGTCTGAACAAAACCGCTTTGCTGCTTGCCGAGGAGATTTCCCGCTCCCCGAATCTCCAAATCTCGTAATGCCACCTTGTACCCTGATCCCAAATCCGTGAAATCCTGAATCGTACGAAGCCTCTTTCTGGCGAGTTCAGTCAGCTTATCCATTGGCGGTACTACCAGATAGGCATAAGCCTGCTGATCAGAACGCCCTACACGACCTCTTAGCTGATACAGCTGCGCTAAACCGAATTTATCCGCCCTGTTGATAATAATTGTATTCACATTCGGGATATCCAGACCGTTTTCAATGATCATCGAAGCGATAAGTATGTCAAATTTCTGATGCATAAAATCAAACATGACTTTTTCAAGACGCTTTTCCGGCAGCTGTCCATGCCCGATTTCAATACTGGCCTGCGGTACGATTTGAGCCAGCATATTTTTAACCGCTTCGATGGTTTCAACTCGATTATGAACAAAATAAATTTGCCCGCCTCTGGAAATCTCGCGTGATATAATATGGTAGAGCTTATCATCATCCCATGGAATTATTTCCGTATGAACCGGCATCCGGTTTCTGGGGGGGGTTTCAATATTTGAAAAATCACGCGCCCCCATTAATGCCATGTGAAGCGTTCTTGGAATCGGTGTCGCGGTCATGGAAAGCACATCAACCGCCAGACGGTATTTTTTCAAAATTTCTTTATGACGGACACCAAACCTTTGCTCCTCGTCGATGACCAGAAGCCCTAAATCTTTAAATTTAATATCGGCTGAGAGCAGTCTGTGTGTTCCGATCACGATATCTATTTTTCCCGCTGTCAGCTCTTCAAGTATTGATTTTTGCTCCTTTGCTGATTTGAACCTGCTCAACATTTCGACTTTTACCGGAAATTCGGCAATCCGTTCCCTAAATGTCTCATAATGCTGAAACGCGAGTATGGTTGTCGGTACAAGAATCGCGACCTGTTTTCCCGCCATCACCGCTTTAAACGCGGCGCGCAAAGCGACTTCCGTCTTGCCAAATCCAACGTCACCGCATAGCAGACGATCCATGGGCTGATTATTTTCCATATCAGACTTTACTTCTTCTATCGCTTTGAGCTGATCTTCTGTTTCTTCAAATTTAAACGACGCTTCCAGCTCTTTTTGCCAGTGATTATCGGATATGAATGAGAATCCCGGCTGCGCTTTTCTGCCGGCATAGATCTGTATCAGTTCGGCGGCCACTTTTTTAAGTGATTCTTTTGTTTTCTTCTTTGTACGTTCCCATTCACCAGAACCCAGCTTTGTTAATTTTGGGATACCGCTTTCTTCTGAACTAAATTTCTGGACACGGTTAAGCCGGTCTACCGTCACAAACAGATAATCATCTTCCAGATAACCGATCTTTATACATTCTTTCCTGACATGGCCAAATTCCAAAGTGCTCATACCAAGGTACTTTCCGATCCCATAATCAATATGCACCACATAATCATATAGATTCAGGCTGGTAAGCTGCCGCAGGTAAGCTCCGCTTTTAAAACGCCTGTATGTTTTTCTGCGCTTAAATCTTTGGAAAATTTCATGATCTGTCAAAATCTCCGTGTTTAAATCAGGAATACTGAATCCGTTATGCAGTGTTCCGACATCTAATTTCCCGTTAAACGCGATATGTTCATCTTCGAGAATTTCTGAAAGACGATCAGACTGGTCCTGATTGGCAGACTGAATATAGATCAGGCTATTATGATCATTGCCCGATCTCTTTTTGAGATATTCAAGAAATAATTTGATACTTCCATTAAAATCCTGGTGAGCGCGGGTCTTAAAATCAAGATCTACGGTGTCATTTGTTTTTATCAGATCGGTTTCGATCATTTGAGATTTGTTCAACAGCGCTTTGAGTTTGTCAGGCGAGAAAAAAAGAGTGTCAGGATCTTCCTCATCAATCCCGGCAAGTGTGTTTTTATCATATTCTATCCGGGCCCGCTCAAAATAATCCTGCACCGAAGCGGTCAATCGCTGACTGTCTTCGCAAAAAAGAAGCGCGGAATCCGGAATGATGTCGCTCAAAAATGCAGTGTGATTGCCTTCAAGCATATTCGGCAGGATCGTTATATCCGTCAGAGTTTCCGTTGAACGTTGTGTGATAGCATCAAACCGGCGGATGGACTCGATCTCCTGACCGAACAATTCAATACGGACCGGCTCATCACAATTCCAGGCGAACAAATCAATAATACCGCCCCTGACACTAAAATCACCAACCTGCTCCACGAGGTCTTCTCTTTTAAAACCGATTTTTTGCAATTTGATAAGAAAAGAATCAAATTCCAGTGTATTCCCCGTTTTTAAATAAAGCTGATTATCTAAAAACATCTCCGGGAGCGGAAATTTTTCGATGATACCTTCGATTGTCGCCACCGCGATCCAATGATCATGCTCGATGAACTTCTGCATTGATTCCATGCGCATACTGACAAGACTCGGATTCGGCTCCTGATGATCATAAGGTTCGAAACCTATGGCCGGTAAAAATGCGACACGCTCACGCCCCAGCAAAAGTTCCACATCATCACGCATACGCTCTGCAGAGTCAAGATCACCCGCGATATACAGCAGCGGCTTTTCGAGTTTTTCAAAGATATAGCCGGCGATAAACGCGCGAAACGAGCCGGCCACTCCATCCAGATGGATCTTTTTCCCTGTAGCCAGAAGATCATTTATATTTTGAAATGCGGGATGTGTGTAGATTTTATTTTTCAGTTGTTTCATCTTGGTCTTATAGATTCAATGCTGTCCTGGAATATGATCTAAACTATCATTAAATTGAATTTATACTCATCTGTCCGACCGTAGTTCCCGGTCGTTTCATGAATAAACCAGCGATATTAAGAATCATTTTCTGTTTTTTCAGCACCCGTGTCTTTACTGTTTTTTAATGCGTTCAGTTCATCCTGATAGCGGCCCGATGGATATGCAAGCGTCAACTGTTCATAATATTTTTCAAATACATCCCGCCTGCCGAGATGATAAAAAGAGGCCGCCGTTAAAAATCCGATTGTCTCTTTGTCAAAGAAATTATTATCCTGCTCTATAATCGCTTCACATAAATTGATGGTTTTAAGGTAGTCCTGACGCCCAAAGGTGATAAAAGCCAACCCGAACATGGCGGATGCTTTTCTCGCGTCATTTTCCGCGTTGGTAAGTAACTTTTCAAATATTTCCCTGCTCTCATCCGGTTTATTTTGGTAATATAAAACAAATCCCTGGAAAAACAGGGTGGAAAGCCAGTATTCTTTCTGATCCGCGAAAAAATAAGCTTCCACTTCATCAAAAAGGGCTAAAGCCTCTTTGTATGCCTGATTTGTAAAGTATAATTTGGCAAGCTCATATACCGCAAAACGCTGTTTTTCCGACTCACGGTCTATCAATAATGATTTTTCGAGATATTTTATCGCGTCCCGGGTATGATTGAGCATGTTATGGGAATAACCAAGTATCCGGTAAATATCCTCTCTGGACTGGTATTCCGGATCGTATGCAATTACGTTTTCTCCGGCCTCAATCGCGCGCTCGTATGATTTCATTCTGTAAAATGTCCAGCTCAGTTCAGCCCAGATGACAGCCCTTTCAATATCAGACTCTGACTGGTTCAAAGCCGAGAGGTACAACTTTGATGCTTCTGATAGATCCTCGGATTCATACTTGAGCCTCGCCTGTTCGATTATATCTTTTGTTTCCGCCATTTCCTATCCGTTTATTATGAATACTATTCTTATTTAAGTAGCCGTCTATAATAGGACTTGATCGTCCAAATGGCAAGAAGGAATTCCGATTTTTTAGCCGGAATTGGATTTTTAGATCTGTAAAAAAGAAAACGCGGCGAGAATTTAATCCGCCGCGCCTGAATATTTTTGCTTACCATTATTTAAAGGCAAGATCCAACAGCTCATCAACCTCTTTAACAAAATGAAAACTCATATTCTGTATATTCTTTTTTGGAATTTCTTCCAGATCTTTTTTATTCTTTTCTGGCAAAATTACCGTATTAATGCCCGCTCTCTTTGCCGCTATTACTTTCTCCCTGATTCCGCCTACCGGAAGCACCAGCCCGCGAAGCGTTATCTCACCGGTCATGGCAAGATTATCCTTCAACTGACGATTGGCATAAAGCGAATACAGCGCTGAAAAAATAGTGATGCCCGCGCTTGGCCCGTCTTTTGGAATCGCGCCTGCCGGGACATGGATATGTGTATCATATTTTTCGTAAAAATCTTCATCGATATTAAATTTCTTCGCGTTCGAACGTAAATAACTCAAGGCGGCCGAAGCTGATTCCTTCATTACTTCACCAAGCTTTCCGGTTAGGGACAATCCTCCCTTTCCTTTCATTTGTGTGGCTTCAATGAAAAGAATATCACCGCCCACAGGCGTCCAGGCCAGGCCGGTTGCCACACCGGGACGTGAAACGCGTTCCGAAACATCGGAATAGTATCTTTCCGGACCCAGATATTTACTCACAGTACTAGCAGTGATGCGTTTATTCGCCGTCCTTTTTTCAACGATCTCCTTGGCGACTCCCCGCATTACCGATGCGATTTCACGCTCTAGATTACGGACACCGGCTTCACGCGTATATTTACTCGTTATTGCCTGCACCGCGTTTCTGGTGAAGGATACCTGCTCATTCGTCAATCCATGATTTTCAAGCTGTTTTGGAACAAGATACCTTTCAGCGATATGTAATTTTTCTTCTTCAATGTATCCGTTTAGTTCAATTATTTCCATCCGGTCTCTCAATGCGGGAGGAATTGGATCAATGACATTGGCTGTGGCAATAAACATGACCTTTGAGAGATCAAACGGCACTTCCAGATAATGGTCAGAGAAAGAAAAGTTTTGTTCCGGATCCAAAACTTCCAGCAACGCCGACGAAGGGTCGCCCCGGAAATCCATTCCCAGTTTATCTATTTCATCCAGCATGATCAATGGATTGTTTGAGCCGACTTTTTTTATTTCCTGAACAATCCTTCCCGGAAGCGCTCCTACATAAGTACGTCTGTGACCGCGAATTTCCGCTTCATCCCTGACACCACCCAGGGACATTCTTGAGAATTTACGGTTTAAAGCCCTGGCAATTGAACGCCCCAAACTTGTCTTGCCGACACCCGGAGGTCCCACAAAACAGAGTATCGGGCCCTTCATATTGGTTTTTAGCTGCCGGACCGCGAGATACTCCAGGATACGTTTTTTAACTTTTTCCAGACCGAAATGATCTTCATTCAGTATTTCTTCAGCCTTTTTTATATCCAGCCTGTCGCGGGTGCTCTTGCTCCAGGGCATTTCCATCAGCCAGTCAAGATATGTTCTTGCCACCGTATATTCGCTTGCCATGGGTGACATCCGGGCGAGCCGGTTTAATTCTTTTTCAGCTACCTCTTTTACTTCAGCGGGCATTTTTAGATTTTGCAACCGTTCACGCAGATCTTCTATATCGGTGCTTTCATCTTCAAATTCACCGAGCTCTTTTTTAATCGCCTTTAGCTGCTCACGAAGGTAGTACTGACGCTGGGTCCTGTTTAACTCACCCTGGACCTCGTTCTGAATTTTAGAACCGAGCTCAAGCACCTGAAGCTCTTTGTTCAGAAGATAGTTAACCTTGGTCAGACGTTCTTTTAAATTCAGCTGCTCCAGAACCTGCTGTTTTTCCGCCACCGTAAAATTTATCTGAGAAGTTATCACATCGGCAAGTTTTGACGGATCTTCCGTGTTCAGAACCATCACACGGTGTTCAGTCGTCAGATAGGGTGTATGATCAACTATTTGCTGAAACACATTTTTTAAATTATTTGCCAGAGCGTCAACTTCGACAGAACTTTCCGTCTCATCATCTTCACGAACCACTTCGCCTTCAAAATAGGGATCAGATTGTTTAAACTCGGTAAGTTTAATCCGATACATACCCTGAACGATTAACTGCTCGCTCCCGTCAGGCATCTTGAATTTTTTTAAAATCATCGCGGCGGTGCCCCAATGAAAAAGATCTTCAAATCCCGGTTCTTCTATACGGCCGTCACGCTGGGCTACAAGTCCGATAACTTTTGTACCTTCATCCAATCCCTTCAGCAGATTGAGAGATTTTTCGCGTCCAACCGCCAGCGGGATCACCTGATGAGGAAAAACCACCGTATTACGCAGAGGCATAATCGGCATTCGTTCCGGCACCACAGATTTATTCTCAGCACTCACTATTTAATCTCCTCATTTATAATTTTTTAGCTCATGCTTTTACCGCAAATTCTTTGCCAAAAATATATTATGGCCTCAACATATTGTTATTTAATAATTTATGAATTTATTCAAATAAAGCGCCAAAAACACCAATCTGCCCATTTGACAGAAAATTTACCGTTTTCTGACAATAACGGTTCTAATTTGTCAGCATAAATCTATAATTTATTTAAAATTGTCTTTTATAAGATAGTATGATCACATCGTTTTTATTCGGTGGCGGTTATATTAATCCATGACAGATCGTCAGAAATTCGGACAACAAATCCTTATTGCTTTTAAGATTCCGCAAAATGATGTCATCACGTTAAGATAAAATATTTGTTTGATAAACTAACATAAATTCACAATATAAATCAATGATTTTACTTTTTTTATCTGATCACTTTTAACCCATTTTAATAATTATTTGCACTTACTAAGTGGATTTACTAATTTTTACGCCATTAAATACGTAACTCTATTTAGAGTGTAGTCTATGGATGAATTTGGAAAGGTCAGGCATGACTAATAAGTTTAATCTCCCGGAATCTCTAAAATCGCTGGAAACGCTTGCGTATAATTTATGGTTCAGCTGGAACCCGGAGGCCCGTGATTTGTTTAAAGAAATCGACCTTGATTTGTGGAGATCGGTAGATCGTAATCCGGTAGCATTTCTTGCGAAAGCCTCACTGGAAAAACTGGAAGCATTCAGCAATGATCAAAATTTTGTAAACGGGTTGAATCATGTTTTTAATCGATTCAATACATATATGGAAAGAAAAGACACCCGTTTTATCAATAATTATCCAAATCTGAAAGATCAGCTTATCGCCTATTTTTCAGCAGAATACGGCGTCCATGAATCTCTGCCCAATTATGCCGGCGGTCTGGGAATTCTCGCCGGAGATCATTGCAAAGCCGCAAGCAACCTGGGACTTCCTTTTGTAGCCGTCGGGCTCATGTACAAACACGCATATTTTACACAGCTTATCGACGAAAATGGTAAGCAGCAGGAAGTGTATCATGAGATAAATCCCGAACTTCTTCCGGTTTCACTTGTGCGCGGCGAAGACGGGAATCCGCTGATTGTCAGTGTACCACTGCTGGATCGTGAAATTTACCTGAAAATCTGGGAAGCAAAGGTCGGCCGAAATTCTCTTTACCTGTTAGACACCACCGTCGGGATGAACTCCGATGAAGATAAGGATATCATACATTCATTATATGGCGGAACCCGTGATACGCGTATAAAACAGGAAATTATTTTAGGTATCGGCGGGCTGCGCGCCTTACGAAAAATGGGACTGAATCCAACCGTCTTTCATATGAATGAGGGACACTCCGCGTTTTTGGGTCTCGGGCGTCTGTACGAATTGATGAATGAGGGAATGGATTTTAAACCGGCTCTTGAGTTTGTACGCGGAACGACGCTGTTTACAACTCATACGCCAATTCCGGCGGGTAATGAAGCTTTTGAAATGGATATGATGAAACGGTACTTTAAAAATTTCTGGCCGGCGCTTGAAATGTCCGATGACTATTTCTTTGATCTTGGAAGACATCTTAATGAACATCAGCATGAGCAATTTTCCCTGACGGTTCTTGCCCTGAATTTATCATCCATGGCTAACGGCGTCAGCAAGCTTCACAGTGAAGTTTCCAGAGAAATGTGGCAAAAGGTTTATCCCGGAATACCCGTTCCGGAAGTCCCTATCGGTTATGTCACAAACGGTATCCATACAGAATCATGGCTTAACCGTGAAATGATCCGGTTGTTTGATGAATATATGAGCGCAGACTGGAGAGATCATATCCATGAAGAATCATATTGGGACCGGATTTTTGATATTCCGGATGAAATTTTCTGGAAGACCATGTTAAAAATGAAGTCCACGATGACCGAACATCTTAAAAGGCTATATCAGGAACAGCTAACTCGTCTCGGTGGAACAGATCATAATTTCCCGTCAACGGAGGAAGTTCTTAATGATGATATTCTGACCATCGGATTCGCGAGACGGTTCGCGCCCTACAAACGGGCAACCCTTATGTTCCAGGATCTTGAAAGATTGAAAAAGATTGTCAATGATCAGGATCGTCCTGTACAGATTTTGTTCTCCGGTAAAGCCCATCCTCAGAATGACGCCGGGAAAGATCTGATTAAAGTGATAAATGATTATGCCAGGCAGGAAGGCTTCAGAGGAAAAATCGTTTTTATTGAAGGATATAATATTAATATTTCAAGGTCTCTGATATCCGGGGTCGATGTTTGGCTCAATACACCCCGCAGGCCCTTGGAGGCAAGCGGAACCAGCGGCCAAAAAGTTCCGATCAACGGCGGGATAAATTTCTCGGTTCTGGACGGATGGTGGCCTGAAGGTTTCAATGGTAAAAACGGATGGAGCATTGGCAGGGAAGCATCTTTCACGGATCACGCGCAGCAGGATCTGGATGACGTACTGTCATTCTATGACACACTCGAAAACCAGATTATTCCGCTTTACTATGATAGGGATAAAAACGGTATTCCGGTGGCATGGATACAGATGGCCAAGGAATCACTAAGGTCCACTCTTAGCAAATTCAGCACACACACCATGGTATGGAACTATCTAAAGAAATTTTACGCGCCCGCGATGAAGCGTTCAATTATGTACACCGAAAATGATTTCGCCTCCTTGTTCCGGTTTACCCGTTGGAACAACCGGTTAAAAAGATACTGGAAAGAAATTGATATCCGTCTGAATAATGGCAGCGCCATCGAAGACCGGCGGGTTTTCAGCGCGGATGAAACCAGGGAAATCAGCGCCAGGGTCAATTTAAGCGGCCTGAAAGCTCATGAATTAAGGGTCGAATTGATTCTCGCGAGACAGGATGCCATTTCTCCATATCAGGATATGGTAATTCACCCAATGGGACTGATCGGGAAACTTGAAGATTCAACCTATGAATATCGCGCGAGAGTCACGGCGAAAAAGGACGGGTCATACCGTTTTAACTGCCGTGTCATTCCGGAACATCAGGATCTGTTCCACCCGCACGAAACACGGCTGATTAAATGGCTGGATTAAACATTTTCTGAATATAAAAAAAGTCGGGTGAGAATTTGCCCGGCTTTTCTGTTTAATTCGCCATTACTTCGCCAGAAGCATCTTTTTAATAAATCTTTTTTCACCGGATATAAGCTCATAGATATAAATTCCGCTGGCCACCTTTGCTCCGGTGATGGAATAGATAACAAGTTTCTGCTACAAAAGGAGCTTATTATTACATCTCATTAATTCTTAATCAGTAACCTTTTTGATATATGCTTCGCCTTCAATTCTTCCCATTCATCAGGCGTTATCTTTTTCCTTTCATTGAGACGATATTCCATAGATGGTATGACAGAATATTGCGCGTTTTTATTGATATATTTGACCATATATCTGCTGTCATCTTCACTTGTTAACCAGATATAGACATCCTTAGGACTGCGAAACAACTTCTTAAAAAAACTTACCTGTGGAAGAACATTAAATTTATAACATAACACTTTACTACCCGGTGCAGCTACTTCTTCTTTGCCCTCATATCTGATATCAAAATCCACGTTATAACTGCCGTTAAGGCTATTTACAGTAATCTTTTCTTTTTCAAACGGATAAAAACGCAAGGCAAACCATAGAGGCATCAAATCTGTGTATTGGTAAAAATAGGTTGGAACACTTTTAAATTTCTTTGTACTATTAAAATCCGAAAATCCATTTTTTGTTCTCCCAATTGTTTTGCTCTCTAATATTTTGTTTTGATAATCAATACTTAAATATCTTGCGCCTAAATATCCTATCTGTATGTCATTTTTATCTCCTGCATACTCATAATCCTCCTTCTCAAGCATCATATAGTTCCAATTCATAATATATTTATAAACGTCAGGTAACTCCAGTGTATCCTCCAGAGAAACAGACATAACTTCTATATCAGTCAACGTTTTTATATAAAGATATTTTTTAGCGCTTAGATTAAAATTTTCTTTATTCTTAGAGTATTCATAAACATACAATGTGCCTGCATCAATTCTGTTTTTATCGAATTTTTCAAATGGAATTGCTTGCGCGAATAATCCGCTTATTGAACATAAAGCTGTAACGCATAATATAACTAACCTTTTCATTCTTTAGTCTCCCCTGTATATTTGGTCATTTAAAATGATAGAGATTACTAAACGGTGAAATGATTCCCGGGCTGGAGTGGTCGGAGACGAATGACTTAATTTGTGGTTCGGAATCTATATTCTCCCGGACAAGTATAGTTTTTTGCTTCAACCCATTTAAAAACGTTTTTAAATTTCAAAAATATTTAAGATTAATGATTAACTATTCATATTGCGCGCTAATCTCTGATGCTTAGCGGCCGTTGATCCATGTACCTTAATTTTCTGAAGTTATAGCATAATTTTTCAATTTATCTGAAAGCACTAATAGATATTCTTTTCAAAAATGTTTGAGGAGCTTATACGTATTGAAGATACGACATGCATTTGTCCATTGTAAATAAAAAAGAAATTTTTGCCATTCCCTGAATAAATCCCGAACAAACATCATCCTTTTCCAATGACCGTTATGATTTTTTGGCGACCCGTTTAATTATGTTTTTCATCATCTCTTTCAGTATTTTATACCGGGAATCTATGAAGAAATTAATTCTGTTTTTGAGCGATTTACGGTAAAACTCGTTTCAAATCCGCCAGGACCTGTTCCCGGTCGGTAGAAATCATTCCTGATACGGTAGAACGATCATAATATTGGATTGATCAATAGCGCGGGGAATGGATATTTATGGTCTGTTTGTGATATCCAGCGTTTTCTTCTGAATAGAATTATTACCTTTATTTCAGGAAAATCATTTTTCGGATCTGTATGAAGT
>JACDJC010001187.1_pt1 | contig 24051 bp, 24 predicted proteins | sample 7454191 | NCBI WGS metagenome assembly JACDJC01 (sample SAMN14253291, study PRJNA609438) | sludge metagenome | isolation source: sludge after 25d culture with pyrite and EDTA | collected 2018-12-20 | reverse complement strand
GTGTCCTGGGTGGTCCACAACGGCATCTGGTCGGTGCTGGTCGCCAGCGGCGTGTTCGCCGTCCCGTTCCTGGCGATCGTCATCCAGGAATGGTTGAAGGCCCGCGCGGAAGGCGCGGATGAAGGCAACAAGGGCGTGCTGTCCTCGGCTCGCATCGAGAACCGCGTTTTCGTCGCCATCGTGGTGATCATGTTCGCGGGCATCCCCTTCATCGACGTCGATTTCAACACCATCCGCTACGATCAGTCGCGCTCGACGCAATGCCAGGTAAGCGTACCCGAGCCGACCGATACCGGCTGGTCGCAATCGTTCAGCACGATCAACAACCAGTCGGCCAAGGTGCCGGTGTGGTGGTTCGCCATGCACGCGATCTCGCGCGCGATCACCGGCGCCTCGGTCGCGGCCATTCCCTGCGGCACCGACCTGCGGCAGATCCGCATGGACATCGACGCAACCCGCATCGACGACCCGGTGCTGGCCCAGGAGGTCAGCGACTTCACCCGCGACTGCTACGGCCCCGCCCGCGCCAAGCTGTTCATGACCCGGCCCAGCCTCAGCGAGGAGCAGATGCACGACGTCACCTGGATCGGCTCCAGCTACTTCGTCGGCACCGCCGGCTTCTACGACAGCTACCGCTCCAGGGCACCGCGCGATGCCTGGCCGTTCGACGCCACGCGCGACGCCGGTCTGGCCCAGGTGCCCGGCGGGGGCGGCTACCCGACCTGCCGGCAGTGGTGGTCCGACGGCGGCCACGGCCTGCGGGCACGACTGCTGGCCCAGGTCGATCCCAGCCTGCTGACGCGACTGGCCGGCTGGGCGGGCTTCCTGAGCCAGGCCGAGGTCAACGACTCGGTGATCCGCGCCGTCGCCAGCCCTCGCCAGCAGAAGCTTAACCGGGGGGCGGTCTACACGGACTACGGTGGCCAGATCGACATGACGCTGCCCAACATCGTCACCCGCGCCGCCAGCGACGTGGGGCTGACCGTCGGATCACTGGGCTATTTCCCGGCGATGGACGTGGTGCGGCAGGCGCTGCCGATGGTGCTATCCCTGCTCAAGATGGCGCTGGTCATCTGCATCCCGCTGGTGCTGCTGATCGGCACCTACGACCTCAAGACCGTGGTCACGGTGAGCGTGGTGCAGTTCGCGCTGTTCTTCACCGACTTCTGGTTTCAGCTCGCCCGCTGGATCGACTCGACGATCCTCGATGCGCTCTACGGCTGGGGGTGGGGCTGGAACCGGCCGCACACGAACTTCGATCCGCTGGTAGGCCTCAACAACACCTTCGGAGACATGCTGCTGAACTTCGTGATGGCGACTATGTTCCTGGTGCTCCCGGCATTCTGGATCGGAGCATTGACTTGGGCAGGGATTCGGGCCGGAACTGTCGCAAACGCGTTCTCGGCAGGCACCAAAGACGCGGGCAACGCAGGCGGCAAGGGGCCAGGCGTCATGTCGAGGAAGCTGAAATGACTCAGCGATGAACGGCTTCAATCGTCTTCGCTGTACATCTCGTGAGAGGTGTCGTTGTAGAGGTTTGGATCGTAGCCAGGCGTTTGACGTAGTTCATCCAGACTCGCAGGAAATTGCAGATCGAAATCGTCGTCGCCCTCCGGCGTCTGCTCCGCCATCCTAGCAGCCAAAACGACGGCGACCAGCAACAGCGCCGCCCAGACCGCGACGTACAGCAACACTCCGAGAATCGATAGCTTGATCACCCAGATCAACACCCTTGCACCGCCCGCCGGCAGTCCCTGCGCCATCAGCCACCGATGTGTCCGACGCTCCGCGCGCGGGCAACCGCCCCATACACCGCACAGCCAGCGGCCGAGTCGCGCTGCGGTGGTCATGCGTGCGGTGTGCTTCATGGTTGGCTACCTCATGGTCGTTCCACGGTCGTTGGGCAAGGTGATGCCGGTTTCCTTCATGCCCGCCGCGCCGCGAATGCTTCGGCGGTCATGATCAAGCCGGGAAAGTCCTCCCGCATGGCGAGAATGTCCGCATCCCCCGTGATCAACGCATCCGCCTTGCCGACATGCGCGAGCACCAGGAACACCTGGTCCTTGTCGTCGCGGCAGACCGGCAGGTCTGGCCATGGCGCCGGCAGTTCCACCACATCGGCGTAGGGCAGAAAGTCCGCCAGCAACTCCTGCTGTTCCAAGTTCGACAGCTTGAACTTGGGATAGGCCAGGACGCGCAGGAGTTCACTGACCGTCTCCCGGCAGACCAGCGGCTGCAACTGCTGGTGCTGCCAGGCTTGCCGCATCCAGGCCGGGCGTCCGGCACTGAAGACCAGCGCCGACAGCACGATGTTGGTGTCGAGGACGACCCTGCGCATCAGCGCCGTGCCCAGGCCACGGCATCCTCGACGTCCTGCTCGGTGATCCCGAGTTGCTCCAGCTTCTCGCGCACGGCCTGGGCCTTCTGGACCCGCACCGGCGTCAGGATGATCCGGCCGCCCTCGACGGTCACGTCGAAGTACTCCGCCGCATCCACGCCGGACACGGCCGCCTTGGGCAGCGTGATCTGGTTTTTCGAAGTGAGCTTGGCAAGCATGGGAGGTTTCCGCAAGTTTCAAGGAAATCTTACTTCCTTACTTCATTCCCGACAAGCATGCCTTCGGGCGCAGGGGTTTCAGGGCCTGCCGCGCTTTCAGCGCCGGTTGAAACGGCCTGATCCGGTGAAAACACAGCGCCTGTTCCGATCCCCGATCCTGGAGCGCATGGGCTCCGCATTGATTGCGGCATACGAAGCCGACTGCCCCTATACCAAAGGGCTTGTCGAAGGCCAAAGGGCTGGGGAAGGAGCAAGGTAATGGCCTCAAGGGGAAAGGCCCTACCCGAAAAGGCCAAAAGGCTCCTCCGGCCAGCCCATCACCAGGATGTCGCCATGCTTTCGCTGTTCCAGCGCAAACGGGTGCCGCTGGCCAACACCGCCGCGCCACCTCCTGTCGAACCCGCCAAAGAGCTGACGCCACCGCAGTCGGCCGCAGCGCTGCTGGCGGAGCCGCGCCGGCAGCGGCTGCTGGAACACATCTGGCAGCGCACCTCGCTGTCGCGTCGGCAGTTCCGCTCGCTGTACCTGGCGCCGCTGGAGCGCTACGCCGAGTTGGTCCAGCAGTTCCCGGCCTCGGAGGCGCATCACCATGCCTGGCCGGGCGGCATGCTGGACCACGGTCTGGAGATCGTGGCCTACGCGCTCAAACTGAGGCAGTCCCACTTGCTCCCGGCCGGCGCCTCGCCCGAGGCCCAGGCCGCGCAAGCCGAGGCCTGGACCGCCGGTACCGCCTACGCCGCACTGCTGCACGACATTGGCAAGATCGCGGTCGACCTGCACGTCGAGCAGGCCGATGGCCTGGTCTGGCACCCCTGGCACGGGCCGCTGCGGCAGCCGTACCGCTTTCGTTACCGGACGGATCGCGATTACCGGCTGCATGGCGCCGCCACGGGACTGCTCTACACCCGTGTGCTCGATGCCGGTATCCTCGACTGGCTGAGCGACTACCAAGACCTGTGGTCGGCGCTGCTGTACGTCCTGGCGGGCCAGTACGAGCATGCCGGCACGCTGGGCGAACTGGTCGTCAAGGCCGACCAGGCATCGGTGGCCCTGGCGCTCGGCGGTGATCCGGCCAGGGCCATGGCGGCGCCGAAGCATGCGCTGCAGCGCAAGCTGCTGGATGGCTTGCGCTACCTGCTGCGCGAGGAGTTCAAGCTGAACCAGCCCGGCGGCCCGTCGGATGGATGGCTGACCCACGACGCACTCTGGCTCGTCAGCAAGACGGTCAGCGACAAGTTGCGCGCGCACCTCCTGTCCCAGGGCATCGGGGGCATTCCGTCAAACAACACCGCTGTCTTCACTGTGCTCCAGGACCATGGCATCGTGCAGCCCGCCCCGGATGGGAAGGCGATCTGGCGGGCGACCGTCACGAGCGGCACCGGCTGGTCGCACAGCTTTACCTTCCTGCGCCTGTCGCCGGCCTTGATCTGGGAGTCGGGCGAGCGTCCCGCACCGTTCGCCGGCACGGTCACGACGGAAGAGCCCCTCCCTGGCGATGAGGCAGCGCCGGCCTCCGCCGGCATCCCGGCCACCTCACCGCCCCCTCGGGTGGCGGATTCCCCGGCGGGGATCGCGGACCCGATCTCCGATCTGCTGTCGATGCTCGATGCGTCCGACGCAGCCACCGCCGGTGCATCGTCCGCCGGCGCGGAACCGCCGTCGCTATCCACCACAGCAACTGCGTCTTTGCCCCATTTGACGCCAACCAGTCCTGCCACCATGCCGGATCCCGCGAAGGCCATGCCGTCCGGGGAAGACTTCATCGCCTGGCTCAAGCAAGGCATCGAGTCGCGCAAGCTCATCATCAACGACGCGAAGGCACTGGTGCATACCGTCGATGGCACGGCGTACCTGGTCAGCCCCGGCGTCTTCCAGCGCTACGTGCAGGAACATCCGGAGATCCAGGTGCTGGCCCGGCAGGACAATCTGCACGACTGGCAGTGGGTACAGAAGCGCTTCGAGAAGCTGGGGCTGCACCGCAAACAGGGCAGCGGCCTGAACATCTGGACCTGCGAGGTCACCGGGCCGCGCAAGTCGCGGCGATTGCACGGCTATCTGTTGGCGGAGCCTTCGGCATTGTTCGCGGAAGTCCCCCCGGACAACCCCTACCTATCCCTGGCGCACGGCTAGGAGCCTCCTCGCTACACACGGACAGCGCACCAGCCGACCCTATGTCTTGCATCTTCGATACCCCTTCATGCTCGATGGGCGACCCAACCCTTGAAGGTGAACGCGCAATAGAAAAGGTCGATGTCCGTGAATCCAGCCTCGCGGAGCAGATCGACATCCTGCGCGGGCGAAAGCACGGGCAGCCGTTCCTTGATCGCCGCGATGCTGCCTTTGGCCTGGCGCACAGGCACGCCGGAAGCAGCCGCAAACGCCGCATTGCGCGAGAGCCATCTGTCCCGGACGGGATCTTCGCTGGGATAACTGTGATGCGCGACGACAAGGGGCGCACCTGGTTTGAGTCGCTGGCGCATTTCCTGCAATGTCCTCAGGCGCTCGGCTGGCGGCAGGAAATGCAGTGTCAGCAGACAGGTCGCGCCATCGAACGGCCCCTTGGGGGCGGCGTCGATATAGCCTTCGTGCAAGTGCACATGAGACGCCACCGGGCCCAGGATCGTGCGGGCGAGTTCGAGCATCTCTGCGGAGGGATCGACGCCGTCGAACTGCCAGCCGGGCTGCATCTCGGCGAAGGCCTTCAGTTCCAGTCCGCCGCCGGCGCCGAGCACCAGAATGCGCGCGTCCGAAGGCGCGCATTCGGCCAGTAGCACGCACGCCATCCGGTGCAGGTCGCGAAGGCCCGGTACGATCCTTGCGGTTCTCTCCGCATAGCCCGATACAGCCATCGGGTCGGAGAACGATGTCATCCAGCGCTGCCTTCCGCTTGCACGGTCAAGATGTTCTCGGGCCAAAGCAGTGAACGGTGAATGTGGAATCCAGTCATGGCACCGTTGCCTACGGCAAGCGATACGGAATGAGGAAACCGTGCTACGTCGCCGCAGGCAAATACGCCTGGCACTGAGGTCTTGCTTTCGGCATCCGTGCGGATCTGGATGCCCATGGGCGATTCTTCCAGCGCACAGCCGATTGTCTCGGCCAAAGGGTTGGAGGGAGAGGTTCGCGTTGCAACAAAAAGGCCCGCAAAGCTCAGTCGCCTTCCATCCACCATTGTCACGTCAGCATGCCCCTCGATTTTGTCGATGCGCGCCTCTTCGATGACCACGCCTCGGCGTTTCAAAGTGGTCCTGATTTCCTCATTGAGTTCCAATGCACCGTTGACGAGCAAAGTGACATCCCCCCAATCCGTCAGCATCTCAGCCTGATGGATGGACATCGGACTGGCACCGACGATGCCGATTCGGCCTTGTCCAAGTTCATAGCCATGGCAGTACGGGCAGTGAAAAACCGTCTTCCCCCAGCGTTGCGCGAGCCCGTCAACCTCTGGAAGCTGGTCAGCCACCCCCGTAGCCAACAGAATGCGTCGCCCCAGTTGCGACTGACCATCAGCCGTCGTGACGGTGAATTCATCCGCCTGCCCGGTGATGGTTTCCACCCGACCTTCAAGCCAGGTCAGCGTTGGATAGGCCTCAAGCTGGCGGCGTGCGTTTGCGGCGATTTCATCGGGTGGCACACCGTCCTGACCGAGAAATCCGTGTGAATGGCCGGCGAAGCGATTGCGCCGCTGACCCGCATCGATCACCAGTACAGATCTGCGTGCGCGGACCAGTTGCAAGGCCGCGGCCATGCCCGAATAGCTTCCGCCGACAACGATCACGTCGTGCTTCATGATTAGTTCCTTGAGTGTCGTAAAGCCGCATGCCGGTGAGCGAAGTCAATGGCCAGATCGGCAAGGGTGATTTCCGAGAACCGCTTGAGCAGCAGCGCCTCGGCTTCGGTGAACGTACCTTCGAGTGCGGCATTGACCGTCTGCTCGACCAGGCACTCCGGTGTCTCGTTGCGGTTGCCGATGGCAAACATCGCCGGCTCGCCCAAGGCTTCGTGCAACTGACGCAGGGTGACGCCGCCAAGGTCGGCGCGGATACGCCATCCTCCTGAGTGGCCTCGATCGGAGGTGACGATCCCCGCTTGCCGCAGGTATCCCATCGTGCGTCGAACGACGACCGGGTTGGTTCCCAGGCACTGCGCCAGGGCTTCTGACGTAACGGGTCCGTCCTGCTCGGCCATGTGCAGCAACGCATGCAGGACAGACGACAGGCGACTGTCTCTTTTCATGGAACAAATGATGTTACGAAATAGGCCGCATGTCAATGCGAGGTGGCAATGACACCTGACAAATCACAGCCTTGAACCTTCAAAAAGGTTGTTGGCGCCTCACCGCCATGACGGCATGGCTAATCGGTGGTGTCCTGTTCCCCGGACAATTGCGCCTCGGTCGCGGCCATCAGTGCCGCGGCCGAGCAACCCAGCCCCTTCGCGATCCGCAGGATCAACACCAGCGTGGGCATGTGCTCGCCGCGCTCGATCTTGCCCATGTGCGACCGGGCAATGCCCGCCTGTTCCGCAAGCACCTCCTGGGCAAGCCCCTGCGCGGTCCGTGCCTCGCGCACGGCAACGCCGAAAGCGCGCGCTGGCTCGCTTTCATAGGTTCTTGTCCCTGCGGGTCTCCCGCGTTGCACCGATCGCTTCTGCATCAACAGAAGCGTCACGCGCAAAGCGAATCTAAACCACGTTAAACTTATCTCATTGACTGATCGCGCCCGGTTTTTCCCAGTGTCGGCGTTGTGCAGGTGACACGATGATCGCTCCCGATCCCTTGAACATTGCCCTGTCGGACTGCCTGGCCTATCCCCGGTTGTCGGTGCCGATGGCGGAACATCGTCGGCGCCATCCGGACCACCCCATTCGCCTTCATGAAGAACGCCTGGAGGTTCTGCATCGAGGAGTGCTCGCGGGGGCTTTCGAAGCGGGCCTCTGCCAATCGCCCACAACCCCTGAAGGCATCGATGCCCGCCCCGTCTGGCGCGATGCGCTGGCCCTGGCCGTGTCGGCCCATCACCCCTTGCTGGCCTTCTCGTCAGTGTCCCTGGAGCAGGCGGCCGACTACCCTTGGATCGCCCTGGATGGCCGCGACTGTGTCGGCTACTGCGAGCAGATCGACTCATTGCTGACGGCGGCCGGCGTCGCCCCCTCGGCCGTCACGACGGCCACATCGTTCGGGTTGATGATGACCTTGGTGGCCGCCGGCTACGGCGTCTGCCTCGCACCCGTCGCCGGCATCGAGGGCCATCGTTCCCTTGGCGTTTTCCAGCGTCCGTTGCAAGAGGGAGCGCTGACGCTCACCACGTACTTCCTGAGCCGTCGAAATACGGACAGCACCCGCCTGGAGCCGTTCTTCCAAGCGCTCCAGGCAAGCGCCTGACCGAACTTCGACGCGACCCTGGCTTCATCAGACTCCAGGCGTCGCTTCGGCAGCATCGGCAGCGACGGCTTCGCGCACCAGCCGCTGCACGCTTTGCCGGACCTGCTCAGGGAACTCGGCCGTCACGACTGGCTCGCTCGCCTGCATGCACTGTGTGGCCACCAACCGCGCGGCAAGGTGCAGGTTCGTTGGATTGACGGCTTCGATGGCCGGCCGTGTCCCGAGAGCCTCGTACGAGCGCAGAAGAGCGTGGTAGATGTCCCAGGTGTCGATACCCCGTGGCAGTTGCTTCAGGACGGACTGGACCAGCCTGCGCTTGAGCGGATCGAGTTGCCAGTCCGGCACCCGCTGCCCGCGATGCCCCATGTGGATCGACAGCAGGTTGCCGGCCTGGATCTCGTAGGTGATCCAGCGGCGCGACTTGCCCGCGAGTTTGGCGTAGTCCGCCACCGAGAGGTTGTGTGGCGCCTCGAAGGTCTCCAGCACCTGCAGGCGTTCGCGCTGCGCCTCCGACAGGCGCGGCCGCGCGTACTCGGGCATGCGCACGGCCGACAGCCGCTGCACCGATGCCGGCGCTTCAAGTTGGTCGGGCGTTGGTGCGGTCACGATCAGTTGCGGCGCAGTGAGGTCGACCACCGGGGGCTGCACGGCCGCCTGGCCGGCGATGGTCGGCAGGCCCTGGAGCGTGATGGTCAGATGCCGGCTGGCAACCTCGACCTGGTTCTGCTCGAACAGGTCCAGGCGATCAGCCCAGTCCTGCATCATGACGCGGCGTTGCTCGACGTATTCGGCATGGTTGTAGGTCGCGCTGATCCTGTCTGGATCGGCATGGGAGAGTTGGGCGTCCACCCACTTCTTCGGGTAGCCGAGTTCGTTCAGCGCCGTCGAGATCGTTGCCCGAATGCCATGCCCCGTGAGCTGGTCCTCGTAGCCCATGCGCTTGAGCGCGGCGTTGAGCGTGTTCTCGCTAATCGGGTTCTTCAGGCACCAGTCGCCGGGGATGAGATAAACCTGGGCCGGCTTGAAGTTGTCGAGCAGGTGGCGAACGATCTCCTGCGCCTGCACCGACAGTGGCACGATGTAGGGTGGGATGTCGATCAGGCGCTTGCGCTTCTTCCTGGTGAGCAGCTTGCGCTGCTTGAGCCTGGCCACGGGGATGATCCACAGGCCCCGGTCGAGATCGAACTGATCGGGCGTGGCGAAGCGCAACTCGCCAGTGCGCACACCGGTGAGCATCAGCAACCGCAAGCCCAATTGCGTGTTCAGGCGACCGCGGTACTTGCGCAGCGTCTGCAGCATGACTGGCAGCTCGTGCATGCGCAGGAACGGGTTGTGTTCGACCGGTGGCAAGGGCAGCGCGACCACTTCCAGGTCCCTGGACGGGTTCTCGCCCATGTTGGGAATTGCCACCGTGGCGTAGGTGAACAACTGGGTGAACCAGGTCCGCAGCTTCTCGGCCACCGACAGCGAACCGCGCTTTTCCACCTTGCCGATGATGTCCAGCAGGTGCGCGCGGGTGATCTCGTAGATGGTCAGGTGCCGCAGCGAGGGGAACACGTCTTTCTTGAAGACGCGCCCGATCTGTTCAAGGCTGGTCTGCCGTCCTTCCTCCAGCGAGAGCCGGCGATGGGCCAGCCATTGCTCGTAGACGGCCATGAAGGTGTGCTCGCCGGCCAGGACGATCGCGTGCCGCCTGCGCTTGCGTTCGCTGTGCGGATTGACGCCCTTGGCGAGCAGCGAGCGGGCTTCATCGCGAAGCGCACGGGCGTCCTTCAGCGAGAGCGCTGGATACGTGCCGAAGGACATGCGGTCGCGCTTGCCGCCCCACGAGAAGCGGAAGTGCCACGCCTTTGCACCGGTGGCTGAAACAAAGAGGGAAAGGCCGTCTGTGTCGGCCAGGGTGTACGGTTTGCCGGTCGCCTTGGCCTGGCGAACCGTGAGGTCCGAAAGCATGATCCCAACTCCTTGAAAGCGAGTTGAGTGCCATGTTTCCCATCGGGCCCCGGCTCCCCCAGCAACAATGCGGAACTGGGAAGCTCCGCATTGCGATGTACCACCTAATGTACCGGTTTTGACCGGCTGTCAGTGGATTTCGCTGGACGTCACTGGATCGAAGATTCTTAAAAAATCGAATCGTGACAATGACTTGCAACACGCCATGGACATCCTTGGAACACCATGGAAAGTTGAAGTGGAGCGGGTGAAGGGAATCGAACCCTCGTCTTAAGCTTGGGAAGCTTCTGCTCTACCATTGAGCTACACCCGCATGCGACGAGGCGAGCGCCTCGTCAAAGGGTTTGCATTATAACGCCGACCGCGGCTTCGTGCGCAAGACCACGCATTCGTATGCCGAATTCATGAAATAAACTCCGGCAATCACTACAATCCAGCCTATGAATACAAGCACCGAAACTCCCGAATCGAAATTCGGCCACATACGCAGCTTCGTGCATCGGCGCTCGCACATTACGCCGGGGCAGAAGACCGCGCTGGACCGCCTGATGCCGCAATGGGCCATTCCCTATCGCCCCGCCGTCCTGGACTTGGACAAGGCTTTCGGGCGCAATGCGCCCACCATCCTGGAAATCGGGTTCGGCATGGGCGAAACCACGCAGAAAATCGCTGAAGCCCGTCCCGACGACAACTTCCTTGGCGTGGAGGTCTTCAACGCCGGCGTCGGGGCGCTGCTCAAGCGCATCGATGAATCCGGCGTCCGCAACATACGCATCATCCAGCACGATGCGGTGGAAGTCGCGCGCGACATGATCGCCCCCGATACGCTGGCGGGCGTGCACATCTACTTCCCGGATCCCTGGCCCAAGAAGCGCCACCACAAGCGCCGCCTGATCCAGCCCCCGTTCATTGCGCTGCTGGCCAGCCGCATCCGCCCGGGCGGCTACATCCACTGCGCGACCGACTGGGAAAACTACGCCGAGCAGATGCTGGCGGTGCTCGGCGGCGAACCCCTGCTTGAAAACACCTGCGGCGGCTATGCACCCCGTCCGGACTTCCGCCCACAGACCAAGTTCGAGACCCGCGGCCTGCGGCTCGGCCATGGCGTGTGGGACCTGATTTTCAAGCGCAAGTAGGCGGGCCGCCGCCGGCCGGTTTCATCGTCACCCTGAAGGGAAGCTTCTCTCGTGTACCCGGAAATACAGCCCTATGCCCACGGCTTCCTGAATACGGAAGACGGTCACAGCATTTACTGGGAGTTGTGCGGCAACCCCCGGGGCAAGCCAGCGATCTTCCTGCATGGCGGGCCCGGCAGCGGCTGTTCGCCGGTGCATCGGCGGCTGTTCAATCCGCAGCGCTACAAGGTCTTGCTGTTCGACCAGCGCGGCTGCGGGCGGTCGGCGCCGCATGCCTGCCTGGACAACAACACCACCTGGCATCTGACGGCCGACATGGAACGCCTGCGCAGCGAAATCCTCGCGGCCGAACGCATGCTGGTTTTCGGCGGATCATGGGGTTCGACGCTGGCGCTGGCCTATGCGCAGCAGCATCCGGAGCGCGTGAGCGAACTGGTGTTGCGCGGGGTCTTCACCGTCCGGCGGCAGGAGCTACAATGGTTTTATCAGGAAGGGGCGTCCTGGCTGTTCCCCGACCACTGGCAGAGTTTCCTGGCGCCCATTCCCCCCGCCGAGCGGCATGACCTGATCACCGCCTACCACAAGCGGCTCACGGGCGCCGACCGGCGTAGCCAGATGGAAGCCGCGCACGCCTGGACGCAATGGGAAAGCAACACCATCACCCTGCTGCCCAACCTCATGCACCAGCAGGCCTACGCCGCCGACGAAGCCGCCCTGGCCTTCGCCCGCATCGAAAGCCATTATTTCGCGAACCAGGGTTTTCTGGAAGAAGGCCAGTTGCTAAGAGACGCGCAGCGCTTGCGGGACATCCCGGGCGTCATCGTCCAGGGCCGCTACGATGCCTGCACGCCGGCCAGGACGGCGTGGGAATTGCACCAGGCATGGCCGCAGGCGGAGTTCCACTTGGTGGAAGACGCTGGCCATGCGTTCGACGAGCCCGGCATCTTGCCGCGCCTGATCGCCGCGACCGATAAACTCAGCCAACAATTTTGATAGCCAACAACCTTGATCACGCAGGATTCCAGACCATGAACGTCACCCTCAATGGCAAACCATTGCAGCTTGACCAGATCGACACCATCGCGGGTCTCGTGCGGCACCTGGGCTACCAGGACAAGCGCATCGCGGTAGAGCGCAACGGCGACATCGTCCCCAAGAGCCAGCATGCCTCCACCCCCATCGCCGACAACGACGAAATCGAGATCGTGGTGGCGGTGGGCGGGGGCTGACGGCGGGCGGGAATAACGCGGCGCGAGCGCCGCGCACCGAATGCGTCAGCGGCGGCCGAAGCCCGGGAAGCCGCCCTTGCCCATGCCCTTGAGCCCACCCATGGCGCGCATCATCTTGGCCATGCCACCCTTCTTCATCTGCTTCATCATGCCCTGCATCTGATCGAACTGGGACAGCAGGCGGTTGACCTCTTGCACCGGCACGCCGGCGCCCGCCGCGATGCGGCGCTTGCGCGACGCCTTCAGGAGCTCGGGCTTGGCGCGCTCGGCCGGCGTCATGGAATTGAGTATGCCTTCGCTGCGGCGCAGCTGTTTCTCGGCCTGGCCGCCTTGCAGCTGGCCGGCCGCCTGCGCAAACTGCGCGGGCAGCTTTTCCAGCAACGAGCCCATGTCGCCCATTTTCTTGACCTGCATGAGCTGCTCGCGGAAATCGTTCAGGTCGAAGCGATCGCCCGATTTGATCTTGGCCGCCAGCTTTTCGGCCTCGGCCACGTCGATGTTGCGCTGCGCCTGCTCGACCAGCGACACGATGTCGCCCATGCCCAGCACGCGCTGCGCCATGCGTTCAGGGTGGAAGGGCTCGAGCCCGTCGAGCTTTTCCGACAGGCCCACGAACTTGAGCGGCTTGCCGGTGACATGGCGCACCGACAGCGCGGCGCCCCCGCGCGCATCGCCGTCCAGCTTGGTCAGCACCACCCCGGTCAGCGGCAAGGCGTCTGCGAAGGCGCGCGCCACGTTGACGGCGTCCTGGCCCTGCATGGCGTCGACCACGAACAGGGTTTCGATGGGCTTGAGAAGATCATGCAGGGCGCGGATCTCGCGCATCATGGCTTCGTCTATGCCCAGCCGGCCCGCCGTATCGACGATGAGGACGTCGTAGTGATGGCGCCTGGCGTGGTCCAGCGCAGCCTGCGCGATGTGCTCGGGCTTCTGCGTGGCGTCGGAAGGCAGGAAATCCACCTTGACCTGGGCGGCCACCGTCTTCAATTGCTCGATGGCGGCGGGGCGGTAGACGTCGGCGCTGACCACCAGCACCTTCTTCTTGCCGGTCTTGCGGCCATTGTGGGTGTGATTGCCTTCGGCCAGCCACTTGGCCAGCTTGCCGGTGGTGGTGGTCTTGCCCGCCCCTTGCAGGCCCGCCATCAGGATCACGGCGGGCGGCTGCGTGGCAAGGGAAAGCTCGCTGGCGGCTTCGCCCAGGTCGCCGCCCATGAGGGCGGTGAGTTCTTTGTGCACGATGCCGACCAGCGCCTGGCCGGGGTTCAGGCTGCCGACCACGTCCTGGCCGAGGGCGCGCTCCTTCACCCGCGCGACGAAATCGCGCACCACGGGCAGCGCCACGTCGGCCTCGAGCAAGGCCATGCGGACCTCGCGCAACATGTCTTGCGTATTGGCTTCGGTGAGCCGCGCCTCGCCGCGCATGGTCTTGACGACGCGCGAAAGCCGTTGGGTCAGATTGTCGAGCATAACAATGGTTTCGCTTAAACTTGCTAAATGATCTGTCGGTATCCGGACTAAAATAGTCCGACAACCAAAACGTTAAGGGACTATGTCTTCAGGCATTGTATTTCACTTGCTGGCCGCCGCGGCATACGCCATTTTGGCCGGTTCGCTATGGAAGCCATTGTGGTCGAACCACGCCGGCAAGGAAGGCGGAGTATCGGCCGGAAAAGTCCGGCGCGTCTGCCTGGCGGGCGCCATCGCCCTGCACGGCGCGGGCCTCGCGCAAACGATATTGCCGGGCAGCCATGGCATATACCTGGGCTGGGCGCTGGCCCTGTCCGCCGCCATCTGGCTGGGCATGGTCGTGTTCTGGCTGGAAAGCTTCGCCATGCGCATCGATGGCCTGCTGCTCATCCTGCTGCCGGCGTCCGCGGTGGCGACGCTGGTGGCGGGCCTGTTTCCCGGCGGGCACCTGATCGCCCAGGCCGGCGAATGGCTGCGCCTGCACCTGCTCATCGCCCTCACCGCCTACGGCCTGATCACCGTGGCGGCGCTGCAGGCCGTGCTCATGGCGGCCCTCGACCGCCAGTTGCACCGGCCGGTGGAATCCGCGGCCACACGCAGCATCATGGGGCGCGCCCTGGACTCCATGCCGCCGCTCCTGGTGCAGGAAGTCCTGCTGTTCAGGCTGATCTGGTTCGGCTTCGCCATTCTGACGCTCACCGTCATCACCGGCGCCATCGTGTCCATACGCCTGACCACCAACCTGGTGCCCATGGACCACAAAACCATATTCACGCTGCTGTCCTGGTTCACCTTCGGCGGCCTGCTGGTGGGCCGCTATACGCGCGGCTGGCGCGGGCGCATCGCCTTGCGCTGGACCCTGGTCGGCTTCGCCTTCATATTGCTGTCGTACAGCGGCAGCCGTTTCGTCATCGACGTGATACTGCACCGGGGCTGAAGTGGGAAAAATATTATTCTGGATCATACTCATTCTCGCCGCCTTGATGGCCGCCCGCGTGCTGGCCCGCCACAATGAAAGAAGCCGCCTGAACGAAAACGCCCCTGACGCACCCCGGCCCGGCGCCAAGCCGGAATCCATGGTCCGCTGCGAACATTGCGGCATACACCTGCCGCGGTCCGAGGCCGTGCTGATCGACGGCCACACCTGGTGCAGCCAGGAACACGCCCGCCTTGGGCCCGCCAACGTCAAAAGGCCCTACTAGGCCATGCTGAGCACACTGCAGCTGGACCGCCACGGCTGGCTGCGGCCGTCCGCCGGCGTCGCCCTGGCGCCCTCGCCCAATCATGACGAGCGCCCGCCCGGCCAGGATGCCACCCTGCTGGTCATGCACAACATCAGCCTGCCGCCCGGCCGGTTCGGCGGCACGGAGGTCATCGATCTTTTCCTGAACCGGCTGGACTACGACTCGCATCCCTGGCTGCCGCGGCTGCGCGGGCTGCGGGTGTCGGCCCACTTCCTTGTGCGCCGGGACGGCCGGATCGTGCAGTTCGTCGCCACCGGCCTGCGCGCCTGGCATGCCGGCGTGTCGTCCTTCCAGGGCCGCGAACGCTGCAATGACTTTTCGATCGGCATAGAAATGGAAGGCACCGACACCCTGCCCTACACCCATGAACAATACGGTGCCGCAAGGCGGCTGACGGCCGCGTTACGCGCCCGGCATCCATTGAACGCCGTGCGCGGCCACGAACACATCGCCCCCGGCCGCAAAACCGACCCCGGCCCGGCCTTCGACTGGGCCCGCTATGGCCGGGAAGGCGGCTGGCTGCGCAGGCAGCTTCCACCGACTCCATGAGATTCACACGCCAGGCATTCCGGAAAGCGATCGAGCACCATGCTTATTTATCGCTTTTTAGAAACTAGCAGCCTTCATAGAATTAGCGGCACACCATTCAAACCAAGGACGGATACAACCCCATGTCGACCACACAGAACGAATTGAGCGAACTCATCGCAGCCTATGCGAGCTCGTCCACGGCCATCATCAGCGACAACCTGGCGCGCGAGCCGGGCGCCGTCGGCATACGCCCCTTCCACCACTGCACCGGCGCCGTGGCCGGGCGCGCGCTGACCGTGCGCACCCGTGCCGGCGACAACGCCACCGTGCACAAGGCGCTGGACCTGATCCAGCCGGGCGACTTCATCATCGTGGACGGCGGCGGCGACCTGAGCCGCGCCGTGATCGGCGAGATCATGGCCGCCATCGCCAAGTCGCGCGGCGCCGTGGGCTTCGTCATCGACGGCGCCATCCGCGACGTGGACGTCATTGCGGCAAATACTTTCCCCGTCTTCGCCAAGGCGGCCATCCACCGCGGCCCCTACAAGAACGGCCCCGGTGAAATCAATGTGCCGGTATCCGTGGGCGGCATGATCGTCAACCCCGGCGACATCGTCGTGGGCGACGGCGACGGCATCGTCGCCTTCCCCGTGGAAGGTGCCAAAGAATTGCTGGTAGCCGTCCGCGCCCAGGAAAAGAAGGAAGCCGACATGCTGGCGGCCATCGCGAACGGCACATACACCAACGCCTACGCGAAATAAGCCGAGGCTTCCCCGGAATCGGACCCGATAGGGCCCGATTCCTTGCCTTCTAGCCAAGCAGCAGCTTGTTCATGCGCTTCACGAAAGCGGCCGGGTCGGCCAGGCCGCCGCCTTCCGCCAGCATGGCCTGATCCAGCAGCACCTGGGCCCATTCACCGAAGGTGTCGTCCGACGCGGCCTGCACCTTGGCGATCAGCCCGTGCTCCGGGTTGATCTCGAGTATGGGCTTGACTTCGGGCGCGGCCTGGCCGGCGGCCTGCAGCATGCGCAAGAGATGCGGGCTGAGCTCGTGCTCGTCCACCACCACGCAAGCGGGGGAATCCACCAGGCGGCCGGTGACGCGGACATCCTTCACCTTGCCCTCCAGCGCCGTCTTCAGGCGCTCGACCAGCGGCTTGAAGGTTTCGGCGACTTCGGCCTGGTGCTTCTTTTCTTCCTCGTCCGCCAGCGCGTCGAGGTCCAGCCCGCCCTTGGCGATGGAAGCCAGGGGCTTGCCTTCGAACTCGCGCAGATATGACAGCATCCATTCGTCCACGCGGTCGGAGAGCAGCAAAACTTCCAGACCCTTCTTGCGGAAGATTTCCAGGTGCGGGCTGTTGCTGGCGGCGGCGTAGGTTTCAGCGCTGACGTAGTAGATCTTGTCCTGGCCTTCTTTCATGCGCGACACATAGTCGGCCAGCGATACGGTCTGGGCGGAGGTATCGCCATGCGTGGAGGCAAAGCGCAACAGCTTGGCGATGCGCTCGCGGTTGGACGGGTCCTCGCCCGTGCCTTCCTTCAGCACTTGGCCGAACTGTTCCCAGAAGGCCGCATAGTCCTCGGGCTTGTTCTCCGCCAGGTCTTCGAGCATGGACAGCACGCGCTTGGCGGAGCCCTCGCGGATCACGCGCACATCGCGGCTTTCCTGGAGGATCTCGCGCGATACGTTGAGCGGCAGGTCGGCCGAATCGATCACGCCCCGCACGAAGCGCAGGTAGGCCGGCAGCAGCTGTTCGGCGTCGTCCATGATGAAGACGCGCTTGACGTACAGCTTCACGCCGCGCCGGCCCTCGCGGTCCCAGAGATCCAGCGGCGCGCGCTTGGGGATGTACAGCAGCTGCGTGTATTCGCTGCGGCCCTCGACCCGGTTGTGCGTCCAGGCGAGCGGGTCGTCGAAATCATGCGCCACGTGCTTGTAGAATTCCCGGTATTGCTCGTCGGTGATGTCCGACTTGGCCCGTGTCCACAAGGCGCTCGCCTGGTTGATGGTCTCCCATTCGCTTTTCTTGGCCAGCTCCGATTTTTCATTGTCCCACTCTTCCTTGAGCATCTGGATGGGCAGGGAAATATGATCGGAGTAGCGGCGCAGCACTTCGCGCAGCTTCCAGCCGCTTGCGAATTCTTCTTCGTCGTCGCGCAGGTATAGCGTGATCGCCGTGCCGCGGTCCGCCTTTTCCACCGGGGTGACCGAGAACTCGCCCTGGCCATCGGATTCCCACATGACCGCTTCGGTTTCGGGCGCGCCGGCGCGGCGGCTCAGCACCGAAACCTTCTTCGCCACGATGAAAGAAGAATAAAAACCCACGCCGAACTGGCCGATCAGTTGGGCGTCTTTCTGCTTGTCGCCCGTAAGTTGGGAAAAGAATTCCTTGGTGCCCGAACGCGCGATCGTGCCCAGGTTCGCCACCGCCTCGTCGCGCGTCATGCCGATGCCGTTGTCGGACACGGTAATGGTCTTCTTGTCGGCGTCGTACTCGACCCGTATGCGCAATTCGCCGTCACCTTCGTACAGGTCGGGGCTGTCGATGGCTTCGAACCGAAGCTTGTCGCAGGCGTCCGATGCGTTCGAGACCAGTTCGCGCAGGAAGATCTCTTTGTTGCTGTACAGCGAATGGATCATCAAATGAAGCAATTGCTTCACTTCCGCCTGAAAGCCCAGAGTTTCCGACTGTGGAGGTGTTTCTGTTTGAGTCATTGTCGCAACCTGATGAAGAAAAAGTTCAGACAAGACGGCCGCTCGTCGCGCGCGCCGCCCGTTTCCACAAGGGAGTTTCCCGACAATGGGGGCGGGGCGCCTTGTTTTCAAGGGGAAGCGCGCTAATATATATACATACCGTTACAACAAATCAGAAAGAGAACGTGTACGGTTTACGCTACGACTGACAGTACATGAGAATAAGTCCGTCTTTGTTCACTGGTTATATCGCCCGTAGCAAGGAGCTCCATCATGCAGGCGCATACGCTTTTCAACATCCTGAAAATAGTGAGCCGTGTGGTTCTGGTACTGATGGTCGTTGCCATCGGGTACGCCTGTACCATCGGTGTCGCGTACTGGTCCGGCATTGGCGTCTGACCGCGGAGAGCACGATGAATAAACGTCAAACACGCATATTCGCCATTGCATCGACCGCCATCGCATCGCTGATCTTCCTGGTGCTCACCGTAGACAGCCACAGGCAGTTCCCCACCCTGACCAACGCCGACAAGATCACGGACGCCGTCGTACGCGGCCAGAACGTCTGGCACCGCAACAACTGCATCAACTGCCACACCATCCTGGGCGAAGGCGCCTACTATGCGCCCGACCTCACCAAGATCACCCAGCACCGCGGCGCGCCCTACCTGACCGCCTTCCTGAAGAACCCCTCGCAGTTCTACGACGAACAGACCCACCGGCGGCTCATGCCCAACCAGAATCTGAGCGACCAGGAAATCGAAGACCTGATCGCCTTCATGGACTGGGTCAGCAAGGTGGACAACCAGGGCTGGCCGCCCCGGCCCATACTGGTCACCGGCAGCTCCATACCCGGTACGGACTTGAGCCTGGCGCAGCAGCGCGCCGGCGGCGATACCGCCACCGGGCAGCCTCCGGCCGCGCGCCCCGTCACCACCGCCAACGACCCCATCGCCTTGGGCGAAGCCCTGTTCCGGTCCGCCGTGCCCACCTGTGCGGCCTGCCACTCCACGGCGCCCGGGGTGAATCTGGCCGGGCCGACCCTGGCCAACATCGCCTCCAACGCGGAAAAAACCCTGGCGTCGCCCGACTACAAAGGCAAGGCGAAAACGGTCGAAGAGTTCATACGCGAATCCATCATGGAACCCAGCGCCTACCTGCACCCGGGGCCCATGTATTCCGCCAACGGGGTCTCCTTCATGCCCACCACTTACGGCAAGGACCTGACACCGGAACAGATCGATCAACTGGTTGCGTACCTGGCCTCCTTCAAATAAACGAAGGCCACACACCAGCACCGCCTCACGCAAAACAGGAGTCGCCATGCGTTACCGTTCTCAATCCGTCGCATACTGGTATTTCGCGCTAGCACTGATCCTCTTTGGGCTGCAACTCGTTTTCGGGCTGCTGTCGGCCGCCAAGTACCTGGGGCCCGACCCGCTGCTCAACATCATGCCGTTCGACGTCACCAAGACCATACACACCAACCTGCTGATCGTATGGGTGCTGACGGGCTTCATGGGCGCCACGTACTGGATCATCGCCGACGAGTCCCGTTCCGAACTGCACAGCGTCAAGCTCGCCTACATACAGCTCATACTGTGGGCCATCATGGGCGTCAGCGCCATCATCGGCTATTTCTTCCGCTACGGCACGGGCAACAAGCTGCTGGAACAGCCCCTGCCCCACAAGCTGGTCATCGTCGTGTGCATGCTGATCTTCCTGTACAACATCGGCATGACCATCAAGAAATCCGGGCGCTTCACCACCACCGAAGGCGTGCTGCTGCTGGGCCTGGGCAGCTCCGCCGTGCTCTACCTGCCCGCCCTGCTGCACTACGAGAACTACATCGTCTCCATCTACTACCGCTGGTGGACCATACACCTGTGGGTCGAAGGCGTATGGGAAATGATCCAGGGCTCCTTCCTGGCCTACCTGCTCATCCGCCTGTCGGGCGCCGACCGCGAAGTGCTGGAAAAATGGCTGTACGTCATCGTCGGGCTGGTCTTCATCGCCGGCATATTGGGCACCGCCCACCACTACTACTGGGTCGGCGTGCCTTCGTACTGGCTGCCGCTGGGCGGATTCTTCAGCGCCCTGGAACCCGTCGCCCTGGTCGGCATGGCCATGTATGCCTACTTCGCCATCCGGCGCACCGGCGTCCGCCACCCTAATGGGCTGGCCCTGCACTGGACCATAGGCAGCGCCGTGTTCACCTTGTTCGGCGCCGGCCTGCTGGGCCTGGCGCACACCTTCCCCGACATCAACAAATGGACGCACGGCACTCTGATCACCGCCATGCATGGGCACGCCGCGTTCTACGGCGCCTACGCCATGATCGTCATGGCCGTCATCAGCTACGCCCAGCCCAGCCTCACCGTGGGCCGCAGCGACCAGGGCTCGCCCGTCGGCTACTGGGCCTTCTGGCTGCAGATCGCCGGCATGTTCGGCATGACGCTGTCCTTCGCCACCGCGGGCATCGGCCAGGTCTACCTGGAACGGGTGCTGGGCATAGGCTACCTGGACGTACAGCTGAAAATACAGGTGCATTTCCTGATGCTGGTCGCCACGGCTTCGCTCTTCGCCGTCGGTGTCGGCCTGTTCATCTATGACTTCTTCCGCCATGCGCCGCGCCTGGAACCCATAGAAGAAGTAGAGACGCCCGCGCACCACCACCCGCAGAGCGGCCTGGCCAGTGGCAGAAGCGCCTGACATGGCGGAGCAGTCCAACGCCGTGGCCCGGCTGGACAGGCGGGGCGACCACCACCAAGCCCCGCCCTACTACCTGCCCGCGGCCGACGAAGTGGCGCTGTTCGAACAGTGCCACCACAACAAGCTGGCGGTCATGCTCAAAGGGCCCACCGGCTGCGGCAAGACCCGCTTCGTGGAACACATGGCCTGGCGGCTCCGGCGCCCGCTGATCACCATTTCCTGCCACGACGACCTGAGCGCCAGCGACCTCATCGGCCGCTTCCTGATCCGGCACGACGGCACGGTATGGCAGGACGGCCCGCTGACTACCGCCGTGCGCAGCGGCGCCATCTGCTACCTGGACGAAGTGGTCGAAGCCCGCCAGGACACCATCGTCGTCCTGCACCCCCTTACCGACTACCGCCGCCAGCTGCCCATAGACAAGACCGGCGAAATCATCGACGCCGCGCCCGGGTTCCAGCTGGTCGTATCCTACAACCCCGGCTATCAGCGCATGCTGAAAGACCTGAAGCCCAGCACCCGGCAACGCTTCGTTGCGCTGGACTTCGACTTCCCGCCCCCGGACCGCGAAGCGCAGATCGTCGCCCAGGAAAGCGGGGTGCCCGACACCACCGCCTGGGCGCTCGTCGAGCTTGCGCACAAGCTGCGCGCCCTGCGGGACCGCGGCCTCGCCGAAGCGCCCAGCACCCGCCTGCTGGTCGCGACCGCCCACCTGGCCGCCCGCGGCATCCCCGTCAAACGCGCCTGCCAGGTCGCGCTGGTCTCGCCCTTGTCGGACGACGCGTCGCTGCTGGCCGCCATGAACGACCTGGTCGAACTGACCTTTCCCTGACGCAAGGCGGCGGCATGGCGGAAGCGGAAGACGTCATCACCGATGCGGCCCGGCACGCCACCATCTACGCCCGCGACCTGTGGCAGCGCCACCGCGGCAAAGCCGCCGGCCCCCAGGCCCCCACCCTGGCCGACCTGGCCCACCGCCTGGACCTGCTGATCGCCGCCGTCTTCGGCAAACACTACCCGCTCAGAACCGCCCAGCCCCCCGCCATTCCCAGCCTGCTGCTCAAGATCTTCCGGCGCCAGGACGTCACCCCCTCGCGCGAGGCGCTGCCCGCCACCGACGGCATTTCCATCTGGCTGCCGGCGGACCCGCAAACCACCGATCACGGCATCGCCGCCGACCGCTACCGCTGCCAGGCCCTGCGGCAAGCCATGCGCGCCGAACGCGGCAGCCCGGCGCTGGCCGCCCATGATCCCGACCCGCGCGTGCGCGCCCTGTACCTGATCCTGGAAGCCCAGGCCTGCGACCAGGAACTGGCGCGCATCCTGCCCGGCATGGCGGCATCGCTGAACGAGCTGAGGCGCCGCGCCCTGCGCGCCCGCCCCGACCCGCGCCACCACCCCGCGGCCTGCCGCCAGCTGGAACAATGGCTGCAGCGCACATTGGCCGTGCCGGTGCATAGCGCGGCGAACGCCGCCCCCGCCCAAGGCCTGCCCACCTGCTCCAACCCCAAAGAAGCGCTCGACCTGGCCCGGCAGCTGGTCGCAGAATGGAGCGACGGCCAAGCCGACAAACCGCCCCATACCCACGCGCTGGTCAAGGACTGGTGGACCGGCGAACTGATCGACCATGAGGCAACGGCGCCCGCAGCCCCCGGCGGGCCGGCCGGCCACGAGCAGGACGAAAACCAGGACAGACGCCCCCGCAGCGCGCGCATGCTCCGCCGCCCCAAGCAGCGCCAGGCCAAGGAAGACGAAGACGACGACAAGCCCGGCGTATGGATGGTGCAGACCAACGCCCCGCTGGAACAAGCGGAAGACCCCATGGGCATGCAACGCCCCGCCGACCGCGACGAACAAACTCCCGCCGACGAATTCGCCGACGCGCTCTCGGAACTGCCCGAAGCAAGGCTGGTCGCCACCCCGGGCAAACCCAAAGAAGTGCTGATCTCGGACGACCCGCCCGACCAGCGCGCCAAACAGCCGCCGGCCAAAACCCCGGCCTTGCGGCAATTGCTGACCTACCCCGAATGGGACTACCGCCTGAACGGCTACCGGCACCCCGGCGCCCTGGTGCACCTGCTGACGGCCGAACCCGGCCCACAGGCCTGGATAGACACCACACTGGCCGGCTACCGCAGCATGCTGGACACCATACGCAAACGCTTCGAGATCCTGCGCGCCGAACGCCGATGGCTGCGCCGCCAGTTCGACGGCGACGACATAGACCTGGACGCCTGCACGGACGCCGCCGCCGAAGCCCGCGCCGGCCTGCCCATGCCCCAGGCCCTGTACCGCCGCCAAAGCCCACAGACCCGCGACATGGCCATCACCCTGCTCGTCGACATCAGCGGATCCACCGATTCATGGCTCGCCACCAACAAGCGCATCATCGACGTCGAACGCGAAGCCCTGCTGCTGGTCGCCATCGCCCTGGAAAGCATGGGCGAACCCTACAGCATCCTGGCCTTCTCCGGCCCAGGCGCCCCCAACGTCAGCATCTACCCCATCAAATCCTTCACCGAAGCCTACGACAACGACATCGCCCGCCGCATCGCCGGCCTGGAGCCGCAATACTACACCCGCGCCGGCGGCGCCCTGCGCCACGCCACCGCCGAACTCATGAAACAGCAAGTCCAGCACCGCCTGCTGCTGTTGCTGTCGGACGGCAAGCCCAACGACGAAGACCACTACGAGGGCCGATACGGGGTCGAAGACATGCGCAGCGCGGTACATGAAGCGAAGGCGCAAGGAATATTTCCCTTCTGCCTGACGATAGACAGACAGGCGGCGGCGTACCTGCCGAGGGTTTTTGGGGAAAGGCAATACGCCCTGCTGAGCCGGCCGGAGGCCTTGCCGGTGGTGCTGCTGGACTGGATGAAAAGGCTGGTGTCGCGGTAGGGCGGCTTGAGGGTGATTGCTGGCGGAGGCAATGCAAAATTTCGGGAGTCTGCGTATAATTACGCCTTCCTGCCACGCCCCGGGTTCTTCGGGGCGACTACTTGCAATGCCCGGGTGGTGAAATTGGTAGACGCAGGGGACTCAAAAATAGGTACTTCTACCTATTTGCACTATGAGTTCAATGCTCACCAAGCCGCATGGGATAAGGGTTTGCAGGGATTTGTAGCTTCTTTGCGAAAACATTGATT
>JACDJC010001182.1_pt1 | contig 24072 bp, 19 predicted proteins | sample 7454191 | NCBI WGS metagenome assembly JACDJC01 (sample SAMN14253291, study PRJNA609438) | sludge metagenome | isolation source: sludge after 25d culture with pyrite and EDTA | collected 2018-12-20 | reverse complement strand
GTGGCACACGTCCGGCATGCGGGCGACCGGCAGCAACACCGTGCGGATCGAGGCCGCGTTCGTGCCCGAGCGGTTCAGCCTCGACGCCCGTGAGCTCCTCCTGACCGCGGACGGAGTCGACGGCGACGGCATGGCTCGACACCCCGTGCCCTCGGTGCTCGCGCTCGTCGCCTCGGCACCGGCGCTCGGCGCGGCCGAGGCGGCAGTCGACCTCTACCGCACACGCCTCCAGGAGCGCGTGCTCGCCTACTCGCTCGGGGACAAGGCCAGCGAGCAGCCAACCGCGCAGGCCCGACTGGCGACGGCGATCAGCGATCTCCGGTCCGCCCGACTCCGATGGGATGCCGCACTGACCGAGTTGGCAGCCGCGTGCGCCGCGGACGGACCGGGCGCGGATGAGGACCTTCGGGTCTCGTGCCGGCTCACCGCCGCGGCCACGGTGCGGGCAAGCCGTCACGTGATCTCGACCGTGGCGGAGGGTGCCGGGGCGAGCGTCTACATGAGCACGGCGCCGCTGCAACGCCTGCAGCGCGATGTCGAGGTGTTGAAGGGCCACGTCATCTTCGATTGGGACCGAACCGCCGAGCTCGCCGGTCGCCACGCGCTGGGCTTCGCGCTCCGCCCGACCGACATGGTCTGACGATCAAGGATGGTGTGACGATCAGGGAGAAAGGGCGTCCAGGAAGGCGTCGAACGGATCGGCGTCGAGCGGCCACGGCGGCGTGAGGCGAGCGACGCCCACCGACACGAACAGCTGCGCCCGGACGCGTGCTCCCTGGTCGTCGCAGCCCATGTCGCGAAACGCCCGCTCCACGAACCGGAGGAGCACGGCGTCGGCCTCGCGGACTGCCTCGGCGGCGACGTCGTGGTCCGCAGCCCAGTCGCGCATCGCCGCATCGAGCGATCCTCGATGCGCCCGCATCGCCAGGTCGTACAGCAGACGGAGGCGGCGCCGGGGGTCGTCGTCGTCGATCGAATCGAGCAGCGAGTGGGGCTGCTCGGTCCCGTAGAAGCGAGCGAGCGCGTCGAGGTAGCCGGCCATGTTCGGGAACGAGTGGTAGAAGCTGCCCGTCGTCAGGCCGAGCTCGGCGGTGAGACCGGAGAGCTTGACCTCACCGATGCCCCCTCGACGGAGCAGCTCCTGGCCGGCGACGAGCCACTGGTCCCGCGACGGCGTCGAGCTCATGACCGAAGCATGCCCCGTGCGATCCGCCGTGCGACAGACTTCGCGGATGGATCGACCAGAGGACGTGCTCGAGCGGACCGTCGACGGTGGCGACGGCCTCCAGCTCGCAGTGTTCGAACGCAACGTCGGCGCGGCGCAGACGGTTCTGCTCGTCCACGGCTACCCCGACGACCACCACGTGTGGGACCGGGTCGCCGACCTGCTCGCAGATCGCCACCACGTGGTCACCTACGACGTGAGGGGTGCCGGTGCATCCGGCGTGCCCGCTGATGTCGACGGCTACCGACTCGACCTGCTCGCACAGGACATGGAGTCGGTCCTGGACGCGACGGTTCCGGCGCTCGACGGCCGGCCCCGGCAGGTGCATCTGGTCGGACACGACTGGGGGTCGATCCAGGGCTGGCAGTTCGTGTGCGACGACCGGTTCGTCGACGACGACGGCGCGAGCCGGTTCGCGTCGTACACGTCGATCTCCGGTCCGCACCTCGACGCCGTCGGAGCGCTGCTCCGCCGGCGGGGGCCGGCGCCGGTCTCGCTGACCACGATCGCCTACCAGGCCGCGAAGTCCTGGTACGTCGCGGCGTTCCAGCTGCCGCTCCTGGCACCCGCGTTCTGGCGCGCCGGCGTGTCGCGTCGGATGTGGGCACTCGTGCTCGAGCGCAACGAGGGCGTCCCCTCCGAGCGACTCCCCGACGACGAGGCCCTCACCCGCACCCAGGCCAACGGTGCCAACGGCGTGAACCTCTACCGGGCGAACGTGGGGTCCGCGCTCGTCGGACCCAGGCCGGTCCACACGAACGTGCCGGTGCAGGTCATCGTGCCGACGGCCGACCGCTACGTCACGCCGGTCCTGGCGACATCCACCGCGTTCCTCGGCGACGACGTCTCCTTCGTGCCCGTCGCTGGCGGTCACTGGCTCCCCCTCATCGACCCGGACCTGGTCGCCACGCTCGTGACCGCCCACGCGGTCGGTCACGGTGGATGAGAACCTGACCGACCGTTCGCGGATCCGGGGATCCTGGACCGGCGGCGCAGCAACCAAGAACACTGTTGTTCGCAGATGGTACGGTCACCCGGCATGAGCAATCGACCGATGGTGCCGAACGACGCGTTGCGAGGCCGCAAGATCCTCGTCACCGGTGCGGCGAGGGGGATCGGGTCAGCCCTCGCCCGACGGCTGCACGAGCGGGGCGCCCGTGTGGCGCTCGCCGGCCTCGAACCGGACCAGTTGGAAGCCACCGCGTCGGAGCTGGACGCGCCGTGGTGGTACTGCGACGTGTCCGACAGGTCCCTGGTGGACGACGTCGTCGACGACGCGGCGCGGGCCCTCGGCGGGCTCGACGTCGTGGTCGCCAACGCGGGTGTCGCAGCGCAGATGCCGATCGTCGACGGAGACCCCGCGATCCTCGAGCGGACCATCGCCGTCAACGTGCTCGGCACCTACTACACGCTCCGCGCCGCAGGCCCCCACATCGCACATCCCGGCGGCTATGCCGTCGCGGTGTCGTCCCTCGCGGCGGCCGTGCACGTGCCGCTGATGGGCGCCTACAGCGCGTCCAAGGCCGCCGTCGAAGCGCTCGGCAACACGCTCCGACAGGAGCTGCGACCGTCCGGTGCCCGCCTCGGCGTGGCCTACTTCGCCGAGCTCGACACCGAGATGACCCGCCGGGGCTTCGACACCCGCGCCGCCAACGCCTTCCTCGGCGGACGGAGCCTGACGAAGGTCACGCCCCTCGACGTCGGGATCGATGCCCTCGAGCGCGGCATCGCCCGTCGCTCCCGGACGATCTGCGCGCCCTGGTACGTCGGGCCGATCCTGCCGGTGCGCCGCATCGCCCAGACCGCCTTCGAGGTCGCCACGCAACGGCGGCTCGCTCCGGTGCTCGACATCGCCCGCACCGAGCAGGCGGAGCTCACGACGCGCCAGCCGGAGTCCCGGTGAGCACGCCCACGGGCAGCGTCGCGAGCGCCGGCCGCGCACGCATCGCTCCCGGCGACCGTCGCCAGGTCGGCCGGACCAACGACGCCATCGCCCGACTGCTGGGCCGAGCGTCGAACACGGCACCGCCGCACCTCTTCCTGACGCTGGGACGGCATCGACGCCTGTTCCGCGGCTGGCTGTGCTTCGCCGGGATGCTGATGCCCGGAGGTCGGCTCCCCCGCCGGGAGACAGAGATCGTCATCCTCCGGGTCGCGCATCGACGAAGCTGCACCTACGAGCTCGAGCACCACCGCCGTCTGGGGGCCCGAGCAGGCTTGGACGCCCCCGCGATCGAGTCGCTCGCCGATGCCGACGCGGCACAGCACGTGCGCTGGTCCGACCGGGAGGCGGCGCTGATCGAGGCCACCGACCAGCTGCTCGACGCCCGCGACGTCGACGACACCGCCTGGAGCGTGCTCGGCCGGCATCTCGACGAGCGCTCGCTCATCGAGCTCGTCCTCCTCGTCGGGCACTACGACATGCTCGCCACGACGATCTCGACGTTGCGGATCCAGCCCGACGCCCCACGCCGTGGGTGAACCCCGACGGCTCCCGCGCGGTCGCCACGACCTGTCCCGGGAGCAGGTCGAGCAGGACCAGCGCCGCCGGATCCTCGTGGGGTTCGCCGAGGCCATGGCGACCGACGGCTACGCGCGCACGCCGGTCGCGGCGGTGCTGCGCCACGCCGGCGTCTCCCGCGAGACCTACTACCGCCTGTTCGCCGACAAGGCCGACGGCTTCCTCGCCGCGCTTGACCTGGTGAGCGAGGTGCTGATCGCTGAGCTCGCCGACTCGGTCGACGAACCGGGCTCACCGATCGAGCAGGCGATCAGCGGCCTGCACCGATACCTGGCTCTGATGGCGGAGCACAGGGCGGAGGCCAGGTTGTTCCTCGTCGAGACCTTCGCCGCCGGGCCGGTGGCGATCGAGCGGCGGGCGCAGGTCCAGCGACGCATCGCAGAGGAGCTGGCCCGCGTGCTGGGCTCCAGCTCCGACGACGGACGCCGGAGCTGCGAGATCATCGTCGCAGCCGTCGGCGCGCTCATCGTCGGTCCGGTCGTCGCGGATGACCCCGGCGCCATCCTGGCGCTCGAGCCGACGATCTCCTCCGAGCTCCGGCGGTTCCACGCTGCCGGCCTGTTCGACTGATCGTTCCCCGCCGGGCGTCGACTGGCCCGACACCCGAGCCGGGGATCGGCGAGGTCCGGGTCCGCCTGCGCTGATCGGGAGTCAACCCGCGAGAGGCCGAGTCACCTGCTGCCGGCCCGTCAGCGTCGCGCCGGGTTCGTCGATGCCACCTGCCCGCTGCGAACCCACGCGGCGAAGGACTCGATGCCGTCGACGACCGCTTCGAAGCGGATGGAGGAGAACAGGTCGAACCCGTGCTGGCCGCCCGGCAGCTCCGCGTAGGCGGCGATCCCCGCCGGCTGACGGCGAAGGTGCTCGACGAGGCGGCGGGCTCCGTCGGCTGCGACGTAGGTGTCGTTGCGGCCGTGGACCACGAGGAACGGCGGGACAGGTCCGTGGTGGCTCATCGGCGAGGTCGGCGAGTCGTCCCGGCCGTCGAGTCCGCCGTAGTACCCGCCGAGGCAGACGCCCGCCACGATCGACGTGTCGACCTCCTCGAAACCAGGCTGCAACGCCGGTTCGTTCGCGGTGAAGGCGGCCATCGCCGTCAGATGCGCGCCAGCGGAGCTACCGGCCAGGACGACGACGTTTGGATCGATCCCGTGGGCGGCGCCGTCGGATCGGGCCCATGCGAGGAGCCGCTTCACGTCGACCAGGTGGGTCGGGTAGCCGGCGGCGGGCGTCGGGGACAGGTGGTAGTTGGCGCTGACGCACGTCCACCCATGCTTCGCCAGGCGGAACAGCAGCGCTCGGGACTCCCGGCTCTTGCGGCCCCAGCGGAACCGACCGCCATGCAGGTGGATCAGCGTCGGGGCACCGTCGGGAAGGGATCGGTGCCGGTAGACGTCGAGGAGCTGCTCATCGCCACGGTCGCCGTACGCGACGTTCGCGGTCCGCCGCACCGAGAGCGGTCGGATCGGAATCGGCACCAGCAGGATCCGCACCCACCGTCGCAGGACCGACTCCGCGGGTCGATCGCCCAGCGCCACGGCGTCCCGCCATCCGTGGCCGATGACCTCGTCGAGGGCGGCAGCCATGACGCGTCTGGTCCGCAGCGCCCGAACCACCACGACTGCCAGCGCGGCGATCACCACGATCGTGAGGGCCAACGTGATCCAGTCACGGTCGGTTCGGCCCCCGTCGAGCACCGACACGATGCTCGGCGCCACCACGACGAGGAGGAACACGAACGGCAGCTCGTTGGGGAAGTTGCTGACGATCCAGCTCAGCCTCGCCAGCAGCCGTGGTCGCCGGAACGGCACCACCGCCACCACTGCGCAGAGCGTCACGACCAGAGCGCCGACGGGGATCACGTCCATGGCACGCCCCTACCCGGGCGCGATCGAACCGATCCCAGGGGACCGCCACGCGGCCCGTTCGGGAGTTGCGCCGAACGGCGAGGTGGCTCGGACTCAGCGCGGCTCGAGGACGACCTCGTGTCGGTGCCGATCTCTGCGGTGGTCGTGGGCGCGCCTCCACTGCCCGAACGAGTGCTACGAATGACGATCACACCAACGCGAAACCCGGAGGACGAGATGAGCGAGTGGGGCCCGCTGGCGGCGCTGATCGGCGAGTGGGAGGGCACGGGCGGTCTCGACTCCGCCTACTCGCACTCCCGGGGCGAGGTGCTCTCGACGCCGTACCGCGAGAAGGTCGAGATGAAGCCGTTCGGTCCCGTCGACAACGGCTCCCAGGCGCTGTACGGCCTCGACTACCACTCGGCGATGTGGCGTGACGACGAGGACATCCCGTTCCACACCGAAGTCGGCTACTGGCTGTACGACGGCGCCACCGGCGAAGTGGTGCGCGGGTTCGTCGTCCCTCGTGGGATCACCGTGCTGGCCGGTGGCACCACCACGGCGGACGCCCGGTCCTTCACGATGAGCGCGTCACAGGGTCACCGCAACTATGCGATCGGCGAGAACACCTATCTCACGGCCAACGCCAGCACCACGGCCTACGAGGTGACGATCACCCTGAACGACGACGACACGTGGAGCTACGCCGAGTTGACCACGCTCGAGATGAAGGAGTTCGCCGACCCCTTCCCGCACACCGACTCCAACACCTTGCACCGCATCAAGTAGGACGAGTCGTCGGGGTGGTACCGGCAGGGCCTGGTTCGTCGTGGAAGTCGCTCGTAGGTTGAGCTGCCGAAGGAGTCGCCACCCATGACCGAAGTCCCCACCATCGAGCTCAACAACGGCGTCGAGATGCCCACCATCGGCTTCGGCGTCTTCCAGACCCCACCGGACGAGACCGCAGTCGCTGTCGAGTCGGCGTTGCGCATCGGCTACCGCCACATCGACACCGCCGCGGCCTACTTGAACGAGCGAGGCGTCGGCGATGCCATCGTTCGAGCCGGCATCGACCGTGACGACGTGTTCGTCGAGACCAAGGTGTGGATCACCGACTACGGCTACGACGAGACGCTCCATGCGTTCGACAAGAGCGCCGGCAAGCTCGGCGTCGAGCGCATCGACCTGCTGATCCTGCACCAAGCCCTGCCCGGCGAGTTCGATCGCACCCTCGGCGCGTACCGTGCCCTGGAAACGCTGCTCACCGACGGCAAGGTTCGTGCCATCGGAGTGAGCAACTTCATGGTCGAGCACCTCGACCGGTTGATCTCCGAGACCTCGGTCGTGCCTGCTGTCAACCAGATCGAGGTGCACCCGTACTTCCAACAACCCGCCGTCCAAGCCGCCGACGCCGGCCACGGCATCCTCACCCAGGCGTGGTCCCCGATCGGAGGGATCACCTTCTACCGCGACGGCAACAGCTCGAGCACCCTCGAGAACCCGACCATCGCCGGCATCGCGTCGACGCACGGGAAGTCACCTGCCCAGGTGATGCTGCGCTGGCACGTCCAGCAGGGTCGCTCGGCGATCCCGAAGTCGACCAACCCGTCACGGATCGCCGAGAACTTCGACGTGTTCGACTTCGAGCTCGGCCACGATGAGCTCGCGGCGATCGACGCTCTCGACACAGGCCACCGGGGCGGCCCTGAACCCGAGGTGATCACCCTCGAGACCTTCGGAATGGCGATCCCCGAAGCGTGAGCTGCGGGGACGCCCATCGCTCCGCCGACCTGCAAGGGGTCCGGATCAGTCCAGGTCGAGGCGTTCGGCGACCCAGCGTCGGGCGATGACGCCTTGGGCGGCCTGGAACCCGCGCAGCGTCGGCAGCCCGGGAGGAGCCGGGAGCAGCGACATCCGGGTGAAGTAGCCGGCAAGCGACACGACGAACGCGTCGACGGCTTCGGGGTCGGCCTTGCGTCCGAGGGACGTCGAGTCGAAGACGTCGCCCGGAGGCGGACCGCCGTCGAGGTGCAGCGCGGGCAGCAGGGTTGCCAGGTCCACCCACGGAGCACCGAACGAAGCGCCTGGCCAGTCGACGAGGATGTCTCGGTCCGAAGCGAGGAGCAGGTTGTCGGTCCGCACGTCGACGTGAGCGAGGTGGGACCCCACGCTCGCCTCGGCCGCGTGGCGGTCCACCTCGGCGAGGCGCTCGGCGTGTCGGCGGCTCCACTCGTCGAGCCCGGCCGGCGCGTCACCGGCGAGGAGGCACCAGTGGTCGAACAAGTCGGGATGGGTCGCTGCGAGGGGTTCGACGCCGCCGATCTCGATGCCGTCGGTGAGGTCCGCCATCTCGTGGAGCAGCCCGAGCACCCGGTCGAGGTCGTCGGGATCGGACGGGGCCGGGTGGCGGCCGTCGACCCACTCGACGGCGAGCGCGACCCAATCGCCGTCGTCGACCACGCCGCGCAGCGACGGCGACGGGACGAACGACGGCAAGCCGGCGAGCACGTGGCCTTCTCGGCGGTGCATCGCCGGCGAGTGGGGGTTCAACGACGTGCCCGCGGCCTTGATGAACACGGTGTCGCCGTCGGACAAGGTCGCCCGCACCGCCGGACCCGGGGAGAAGCCCCCGGCGAGCGGTTCGGTCAGGGTCACTTCAGCGCCGAGCAGGTCGTCGAGCGCGTCGCGGATCGTCGGGGGCACGTCGTCCCAGCTGCTGCGCACCCCGTGGCGGCCCATGTGGCCAGTGCAGCATCTGAACTGCCACGGAAGCGACCGATTTGGTGTCGCATCCGCTCACGCTCCCCGAACTCGCCGACCAGATCCGACAGCACCTCGACCGCATCGCCGACTGATGCACAGCCGGAACGTCGAAGGCCAAGAGGTGCTGCGCGTCGTTCAGGATTCGCACACGCTCAGGATGCGATCACCTTCCTCGAGTATCTCCGCCTCGTCGGCACCACCCGCGAACAGCGCGAGCACGTCGGCAACCCGCACGCGCGTTCCCCGAACGACGGGGCGACCGCGCGCGACCTCCGGGTCGATCGTGATCTGTCCGGACTCGCCAACGGAACCGACCTGGACGACATCGCCCCGCAGATTGCTGCGCTCGCGTCCGACCGCAGCCTGTTCCCCGGCGACGTGCTCATCGACCTCGCCGCCGACATCATCGAGGCATCGGGAGCAACCTCAGATCCCCTGCAATTGCAGGGGATCTCCACTACTCGATGCGCAGGCCCGAGATGGCACGGGAGATCACCAGCTGCTGGATCTGCTCGGTGCCCTCGAAGATGTCGAAGATCTTGGCATCACGGTGCCAGCGCTCGACGGGGTACTCGCGGACGTAGCCGTAGCCGCCCAGGATCTGGATGGCCCGCTCGGTGACCCACACAGCGGTGCGGCCGGCCATCAGCTTGGACATCGAGCCCTCGGCGTTCTTGTAGCCGCCGCCGTTGCGCGACAGCCACGCGGCGCGCCACGTCATGAGCCGTGCCGCGTCGACCTGGGTGGCCATGTCGGACAGCATGAACGCGATCGCCTGGTTCATGATGATCGGCTTGCCGAACGCGTGGCGCTCCTGTGCGTACTGAAGGGCGTACTCGTAGGCGGCCCGGGCGACGCCGATCGCCTGCGCGGCGACCGCGGGGCGGGTGGCCTCGAAGGTGGCCATCGCCGGCTGCTTGCCCGAGCGGACCTGCGGGTTCTTCTGCGCCTCACGGGCCCGGGCGAGCTTCTCGTCGAGCTTGTCCTTGCCGCCCAGCAAGCACGAACCCGGCACCCGCACGTCCTCGAGGACGACCTCGGAGGTGTGCGAAGCACGGATGCCGTGCTTCTTGTACTTCTGGCCCATGGACAGACCCGGCGTGTTCGGCGGGACGATGAAGCTCGCCTGCCCCCGACCCTTGAGCTCGGGATCGACGGCCGCCACCACCACGTGGACGTCCGCGATGCCGCCGTTGGTGATCCACGCCTTGGTGCCGTTCAGCACCCACTCGTCCTTGGCTTCGTCGTAGACGGCCCGAGTGCGCAACGACGAGACGTCGGAGCCGGCGTCGGGCTCGGACACGCAGAACGCCCCGAGCTGCACCTTCTCCGGCGTGCCGTAGCACTGCGGGATCCACTCGAGCGCCTGCTCGGGCGTGCCGTTGCCGGCGATGCCCGCCGCGGCCAGACCCGAACCCATGATGGCGAGGCCGATGCCGGCGTCACCCCAGAACAGCTCTTCGACCGCGAGCGGCATCGTCAAGCCGGTCTCATCGCCCATCATCGCCTGTGCCATGAAGTCGATGCTGTAGAGCCCGATCTTGGCGGCCTCCTCGACGATGGGCCAGGGGAACTCCTCACGCTCGTCCCACTCCTCGGCCGCCGGGCGGATGACGCCCTCGGCGAAGTCGTGGATCCACTTCTGGATCTGCAGCTGATCCTCGTTCAGCTCGAGGGAGAAGTTGCCGCTCATGGGTGTGGTCCCCTTGGTTCGATGGGTGCTCGGGACGCGCCGCCGGTTCGGCGACGGGTTACCAGTCGGTAGGTTACCGACGGGTAACCGCCGGTGCCACCCCTCGTCCGCTCGTGCGCCGGCGTCGAGTCGACTTCGGCTGACGGAGTGGTCACGATCTGACCACTCCGTCCGCCGAAGCGAGATCAGGAACGTCAGGCCACCTCAGGCCCGACGCACCTGGGTGCCCGCGGCGGTGTCCTCGACCACCCAGCCGAGTGCCACCAGCTCGTCGCGCAGCGCGTCAGCGGTCGCCCAGTCGCGTTCGGCACGAGCACGATCGCGGGCCCGGGCGAGCGCGGCGACCTCGTCGGGCACGATGTCGCCCGACGGGTCCCTCAGCTCCAGGCCGACGGCTCCCAGCACATCGAACACCGCGGCCACCAGCGGAGCGACACCCACCTCGTCACCCGCGTCCAGCATCGAGTTGACGCGAGTGACCAGACCGAACACCTGCGCAAGCGCCTGCGGCGTACCGAGGTCATCGTCCATGGCCGCGCTGAACGCTGCCAGCACGTCGGCGTCGGGCTCGGCGTCGGGCACGTCCACCACCCGCCTGGCCAGAGCGTCGAGCCGGGACAGAGCAGCTTCGGCCTCGGTCACCGTCGCGGTGGTGACCTCGACCGGGGAGCGGTAGTGCGACTGCAGGACGAGCAGCCGGTACGCCCTCGGGTCGTGCTCCTCGATGAGGTCGAGCAGGTTCGTGAAGTTGCCGAGCGACTTCGACATCTTCTCGCCGCCGACCTCGACGAAGCCGTTGTGCACCCACCGTCGAGCGAACTCCCGGCCCGTCGCCACCGCCTGGGCCCGCTCGTTCTCGTGGTGCGGAAACGCCAGGTCCAGGCCGCCGCCGTGGATGTCGAAGTCCTCGCCGAGCAGATCCAGGCTCATCACCACGCACTCCGTGTGCCAGCCAGGGCGGCCGTCACCCCACGGCGCCGGCCAGCTCGGCTCGCCCGGCTTGGCGAACTTCCAGAGCACGAAGTCCGCCGGACTGCGCTTCTGCGACTCCCCCACGATCGATCGCTCGCCGCCGCCTGCGACCATGTCGTCGAGCGACTGGTGTGCCAGCAGGCCGTAGCCGTCGACGTCGGACACCGACAGGTACACGCCGTCGGAGGTCACGTAGGCCTTGCCCTGGTCCTCGAGGTCGGCGACGAAGGCGATCATCTCGGTCACGTACTCGGTGGCGTGCGGCGTGTGGTCGGGGCGCTTGACCCCGATCGCGTCCATCGCTGTCCACCAGACCGCCTCGTACTCCTCGGCGATCTCCTGCCACGGGCGGTCCTCACGCAGCGCCCGCTCGATGATCTTGTCGTCGATGTCGGTGATGTTCGACACGTACACCACGTCGTTTCCGCACCACTCCAGATACCGTCGAAGCACGTCGAAGACCAGGGAGAACCGTCCGTGACCCAGGTGGGGCGGCCCGTAGACGGTGGGGCCACACACGTACATCGACACGTTCCCGGTCTCCCGGGGACGGAGGGGGAGGACCTCCCCTGCGGCGGTGTCGTGCAAGCCGATCATGACGATCCACCCTACCGGTGGCCCCTCGTGGCTCTGGCGGTCGGTGGGCCGCCGACCGCACTCGCTGCGCTGTCCGCGCTCATCGGCGCCGACTTGGCGATCGTCGTCGCGGCGGTGGTCCTGGGCGCCGTGGCGGCCACGTCGCTCACGGTCCGCGCGGTGCTGCGACCGATGACCGCCGAGGTGGTCGACGCCCGCATCGCCCAGCAGGACGCCGAGGCAGCAGGCGCGGCACTGCGACGTGCCGTCGCCGTGCGCGACCGCTTCGATGTGGCCGCCGCCGCCGAGGCCACCGACGCCGGCGTGCTGCGACTGCTCGTCCAGACGGCTGCGGAGCTGGTGCCGGAACACGAGGTCGCGCTGCTCCTGTCGCTCCCCGACGAGGCCCGCGTCGCGTGGTCGGTGCGCACGGTCGGCGCGGACCTGGTGCCCGCCGAAGCGATCGCCGGCCGGCCAGGGTGCGTGGCGCTGGCATCGCGCCGGCCGACTTCGGTCGACTCGGTCCACGAGCTCGGTGCCTGCGAGCACCTCCGGCGGTCCGCATCCGACGACGCCCTCGACGCGTTCGACCTGGCCGCCTCGTGCATCCCCCTCGACCTCGGCGACCGCACCCTGGGGGTGCTGTGCGTGACCGGGGCGGCGGGCGAAGGCCTGGATGCGGACAGGATCGCGCTCATCGAGCACCTGTGCGCCACCACCGGACGGCGACTCGGCTCGCTGCGACGCCGTCGCGGACCGTCGACGCCCGGACCCGTCGACCCGGTGACGGGTCTGCCCACCGGACCCGCGTTGCGCAGCCGGACGGCCGAGCTGGTGCGCTCCCACATCGGGCACTGCGTCGCGGTGCTGCGCATCGACGGCGCCCAGGCCTACCGCGACGCCCACGGCCACTCGGGATGGGACGACGCCATGCGCCTCGTCGCCGACACGACGAGCGCCACGCTTCGACCCGACGACGTCGTGTGCCGGATCGACGACGAGCGGCTCGCCGCGGTCCTCGCGAACTGCAGCACCGTGCAGGCATCGGCCGCGCTGGAACGCGTCCGGGAGTCGACCGTGCTGGCGCTCACCGTTGCCGGCGTCGCCCACTTCACCTGCTCGGTCGGGCTCGTCGACGGCGCACGCGGCACCTCGGTCGACGACACGCTGCGACTCGCGGATGCAGCCGGTCAGACCGCTCTGCTCCAGGGTGGCAACCGCGTCGTCGTCGCCGACCCGTCGACCACCTGAGCGGCCCACATCCCGGGCCCGGTCGTCCGGACGAGCCGGTTCTCGGGTCGGAATCCGGGCGAATCGGCCACCCTTCTGACCCGAGATGCCCGGATCGGAGCGGTATCGCCGGAGCGGCACCGCCAGCGACAACGGCCGACGGCGTTCAGCCCAGCAGGTCGACCGGCTCGCGACCGTCGACGATGCGCTGCACCCGGTCGAGGGCTCCGAGCGCGACCTCGGGCTGGGGCAGCACCCAGAACCGGCCGGTGTGGAGCGCGTCGAGGACGGCATCGGCCACCGTCTCCGGCGGCGCGCCGTCGTCGACGCCGTGGCGCACCGCGTCGGCGATCTGGCGAGCCACCGGTGACAACGTCTCGTCGGCCACACCCGCCGCGGCGAGCGAGTTGCCGGTGATCGGCGTGGCGATGTTGGCGGGGCACACGACCGACGCCCGTACACCGGGCGCGGCACGGGCCAGCTCGTGGCGGACCGACTCCATCAGTCCGACGACCGCGTGCTTGGTGCTCACGTAGGGCGCCAGGCCCGGGGTCGCCACGAGCCCTGCGCCCGACGCCACAGAGATGACGTGACCGACACCACGACGGGTCATCGCTCCCAGCGCGGCGCGCACCCCGTGGACGACACCCCAGTAGTTGACCCTCACCTGGAGCTCCCAGAGCTCGATTGGGATCTCCCAGCTCAGCCCCGGCAGCACGACTCCCGCGTTCTGCACCGACACGGTCAACCCGCCGAGGTCCTCCGCCGCGGTCACCAGCGCGGCGTGGTGCGATGGATCGCCGACGTCGCCGACGGCGGTGATCACGGTCGACTCCACCGGCAGCGCGTCAGCCGCGGCGTTCAGGAGCGAGCGGCTGCGATCGGCGAGCACGAGCGACATGCCCGCATGGGCGAGCGATCGAGCCACCGCAGCACCGATCCCTCCACCGGCGCCGGTGACGATCGCGACACCGCCGGCGAGGCTGGACGACCTCGGCGCGTCGGTCGAGATGGACGAATCGGTCGGCACGGGGCACTCCTGTCGACGCGGCAGGCCACGTCGGCCCGTCGTCGGACGTCGCAGCCGGCCGGACCACGATCGCCTTCGGACCGTAGTGCGCGCGGCCGGTACGGTGGGCCGACGTATGTCAGGCACCCCCACGTCGAGCGTTCCCACGCCCGAAGCAGGCCCAACAACAGCCACGACCACGGACAGCGGTCCAGCGGGCCGCGCCCGCGCCGCTGCGCCCAAGCCGGAGCGGGCCGTGCCCGACAAGCCGACCCTCGAGGGGTTGGAGGCGAAGTGGGCCGAGAGCTGGGAGGCGAACGACACCTACTCGTTCGACCGCACCGCCACCCGCGACGACGTCTTCTCCGTCGACACGCCGCCGCCGACGGTGTCGGGCTCGCTGCACGTCGGCCACGTCTTCAGCTACACCCACACCGACGTCGTCGCCCGCTTCCACCGCATGCGCGGCAAGGCCGTCTTCTACCCGATGGGCTGGGACGACAACGGACTGCCCACCGAGCGGCGCGTCGAGAACTACTACGGCGTCCTCTGCGATCCGTCGGTCCCGCCCGGCATGCCCGCGTTGGCCGACCAGCCGCCGACCAAGCGCCAGGACTTCACCCGGGTCAGCAGGCCCGACTTCATCGAGCTGTGCGAGCGACTGCTCGTCGTCGACGAAGCGGCGTTCGAAGCGCTGTTCCGCACGCTCGGTCTGTCCGTCGACTGGTCCTACAGCTACGCCACGATCGACGAGGCCAGCCGGCGGACATCGCAGCGGGCGTTCCTGGCCGACCTCGCCCGCGGCGACGCCTACTCCCAGGAGGCGCCGTCGCTCTGGGACGTCACCTACCAGACGGCGGTCGCCCAGGCAGAGCTGGAGGACCGCGAGCGACCCGGCGCCTACCACCAGCTCCGGTTCCCGCTGAGCGACGGCACGGACGGCGTCGTCATCGACACCACCCGTCCGGAGCTGGTCATCAGCTGCGTCGCGCTGGTGGCGCACCCCGACGACGAACGGTTCCAGCCGCTGTTCGGCCGGACCGTCACCACGCCCGGCTTCGGGGTGGAGGTGCCGATCCTGGCCCACCCGTTGGCCGAGCCCGACAAGGGCACCGGCGTCGCCATGATCTGCACCTTCGGCGACCTCACCGACGTCATCTGGTGGCGGGAGCTCGACCTTCCGACCCGCGCTGTCATCGGACGAGACGGCCGGTTCCAGGCCGACGCTCCCGAGTGGCTCGGCTCCGAGCAGGCCCGGGAGCGCTACGGCCGCATCGCACGCAAGGCCGCCGGCGGCGCCCGCGAGCAGATGGTGCAGATGCTCACCGAGACCGGCGAGCTGATCGGCGACATCCGTCCCATCACCCACCCGGTGAAGTTCTACGAGCGCGGCGACAAGCCCCTCGAGATCGTCACGAGCCGCCAGTGGTACATCCGCAACGGCGGTCGATCAGCGGCCCGGCGAGACGAGCTGATCGCGAGGGGTGGCGAGCTGAACTGGGTGCCCGAGTACATGCGGCACCGCTTCGACAACTGGGTCGGCGGTCTGGCCGGCGACTGGCTGGTGTCGCGTCAGCGGTTCTTCGGCGTGCCGTTCCCGCTCTGGTACCGCCTCGACGACGAAGGCACCCCGGATCACGACCACCCGATCACCGCGGACGTCTCCTCGCTGCCCGTCGACCCGCTGGCCGAGCCGGCTCCGGGCTTCACCGAGGACCAGCGCGGCGTGCCCGGCGGCTTCATCGGCGACCCCGACATCCTGGACACGTGGGCCACGTCCTCGCTCACCCCGCAGATCGGATGTCGCTGGGCCGACGACCCGGACCTGTTCGCCCGCACGTTCCCCATGGATCTGCGCCCGCAGGGCCACGACATCATCCGGACGTGGCTGTTCTCCACGCTGTTGCGCTCGGACCTGGAGTTCGACTCGTTGCCGTGGCGCAACACGGCGCTGTCGGGCTGGATCCTGGACCCGGATCGCAAGAAGATGTCCAAGTCCAAGGGCAACGTGGTCACGCCGCTCGGACTGCTCGAGCAGTACGGAGCCGACGGCGTCCGCTACTGGGCGGCGTCGGCCCGACCAGGCACCGACACCGCGTTCGACGAAGGGCAGATGAAGGTCGGTCGACGGCTGGCCATCAAGGTGCTGAACGCGTCGCGGTTCGCGCTGGGATTCGGTCAGGTGGAGGCCGGCACGGCCGTGACCGAACCCCTCGACCGGGCCATGCTGGCCGAGCTCGCCGAGCTCGTCGACGAGACCACGACCGCGCTGGAGTCGTTCGACTACGCCCGAGCGCTCGAACGGACCGAGTCGTTCTTCTGGCGCTTCTGCGACGACTACCTGGAGCTCGTCAAGGGCAGGGCGTATGGCGAGGCGAACACGCCCGTGTCGCCGGGCACCGCGTCGGGCCGAGCCGCGCTGACCCACGCCCTGTCGACGCTGCACCGACTGCTCGCACCGGTGCTCGTCTACACGTGCGAAGAAGCGTGGTCGTGGTGGATGGACGGCTCGGTCCACACCACGGAGTGGCCCACCGCCGGTCCGCTCCGGACCGTCGCCGCCGACGGCGTCCCCGCCGCTCTCGCTGCGGCCGCGACGGTCCTGTCGGAGCTCCGGGGCGCGAAGTCTGCCGCCAAGGTCTCGATGCGCACGCCGATCGACCGCGCTGTCGTCACCGACACCGCCGAGCGGATCGATCTGCTGCGGACCGTGGCGACCGACGTCGCCGAGGCCGGCAAGGTGCTCGACCTGCAGCTCGTCGTCGGCGACGCCTTCACCGTCGAGGTCACCTTGACCGAGCCTGACGCCGCCACCTGACCCCTGTTCTGTTCGGCGTTTCACAAGGTTTTCGTTGTGAAACGCCGAACAGAACAAGGATGTCGTGGTCAACGGACGTGGTGGTGGTGCTCCACGCGGCCCTGCTTCAGGTCGACCATCCGCACGAGCACGTTGTAGAAGTGCGCCGGATCCGAGACGTCGGTCATCGCCCGGAACGCCGAGCGCTCGCTGGCCGACTCGATCGAGATCGTCGCCGTGCCCACGAGCCACTGCAGGAACGACTCGGTTCGACTGACGTCGGTGATCTTGCCCCACGGGATGAACTCCATCCGCCGGTGCAGGACCCCGGTGATGCGCAGCACGCGAAGGTCGGTGATCACGTAGCGGGTGAATCGCTTCCGGGTCCAGTCGAACAGCAGGTAGGCGCCGAGAGCGAGGACCGCCAGGACACCGAGGCCGATCGAAGCGTCGGACCCGATCGTGGCGAGCACCACGAACGCGGTCATGGCGAGCAGGATCCACACCGTCTGATCGACCACCCAGGACTTGAACGACCGGGACGCGTCGAGCTTCACGACTTCGTCTCTCAGCAGGTAGTCCTCGACGATCGCGTCGGGGTTCCACCGCCGAGGTCCCGGCCCCGCCACGGTCAGGAGTTCCCGAAGCTGCCCAGGAACTCGGCGATCTTCGCGAGCACCTCCTGGAGGAATCCCCCGACGTTGCCCAACACGTGGGTGACGTCGGCTGCGGCCGTGGCCGGGCTGCGCCAGATCGCGAGCACCAGGAAGCCGACGGCCAGCACCGCCAGCGGTTGTGCTGCCTTCTTCATGAGCTCCTCCCGAGCAGGTCCACACGGTCTTCGCTCATCGGTCGATGAGCGAAGTCGACGAGTCGACCCTTCCCGCGCGAGTGCGGGCGGAGCTCCATCCACCGACGAACCTAGCGATCGCAGCCAGCCGGCTGGTGGATGACCGGCAAGTTGCGTTACCCGGGCGGCGGGTCGCCGCCCGGGTCACCGCTGCCGAGCGTGGGGGGAACGCCAGTCGGTCCGCCCGCGGGAGCAGACCCGGAGTACGGGGCGGCGAGCGGCACCCCGGCGGCCTCGAACGCTCGCAGCACCCGAAGGCGGAACTCCCGCTCCACGGGGAACTGCTCCCCTGGCGACGTGTCCGCGAGCACCCGGAGCGTGACGCCGAGCGGGTCGATGCGCTGGACGCCGAGCACGTTCGGCTCCGAGGTCACCACCTCGGACCAGTCAGGGTCCGAGCGCAGCTCGGCTCCCACGTCCCGGAGGATCGCCCGAGCCGTCTCGAGATCGGCATCGGAGGCGACCACGACGTCGACGACGGCCCTTGACCAGCTCTGGCTCTTGTTGCCGACGCGGGGGATCTCGCCGTTGGCGACGTGCCACACCGTGCCGTTGATGTCACGAAGGCGCGTCGAGCGCAGGGTGACGCGCTCCACCGTGCCGACCGACGGCGGTCCAGCATCGATGACGTCACCGACTCCGTAGCGGTCCTCGGCCAGGATGAACCACCCGGCGAGCACGTCGCGCACCAGGTTCTGGGCCCCGAACCCGAGCGCCACCCCGACGACGCCCGCCGAGGCGAGGATGGCCGCCAGGCTCACGCCGAGCACCGCCAGGATCCACGCGGCGGCGCCGATCGTGACCACGGCGGTGGCGATCGACCGGGCGATCGTGGACATCGTGGCCGCCCGGGCGACGCTGCGACCGTCGACCTGGCTGGTCTTCAGCCCTTCGGGCATGTAGCCGCCCAGGCGATCCGCGTTCGCCGCCATGCGACGCCCGGTTCGCTCGATCATCGAGCGGAGCAACCGGTTGCACAGGTAGGCCACGACCACGATCGCGAGGATCTGCAGCGGCTTCTCCGAGAGCCAGCCGAGCACCCGCGACACCGTCTCGTTGTGCGTGGCGTTCCACACCGGTTCGCACGCCCAGCCGGTGTCGTCGCAGAAGGTCGGTTCGGCCACGGCGGGATCGTAGAGGGGCGGCACGTGGGGTGGTCGGCGGACGATAGGATCTCGCCCCATGTTCGGTCGCCGACGGCGCATTGAGGAAGCCACCACAGCGGTCCGCGACGGCTATGACCGTGCGCTGACCGATGCTGGTGTCGTCCTGTTCCAACAGGTCGCTGCCGGCGTCGACGGTCACTACGTGTCGAGCTCGATGGCCACCACGCTCGGATGGGACGCCACCGCTTTCCGCGAGCCCGGCACGCTCCGCCGGCTCGTGCACCCCGACGACCTGTCGACGTTCCGTTCGATCGTGCCGCTGGACGACGCGACGCCGGATCGGGCCGACGCCATGGCAGCAGCGGAGCCCACGAGCACCGACGCCGCGATCGACCTGCGAGGCGTCGCACCGTCGCCGCTGAGCGGGAGCGCCCCGACACCGACGCTCGACAGCGACGAGCACATCGTCCGATTCCTCACCGCGGCCGGGACGTACCGTCCGATGTTGGTCCGGATGGCGCCCAGCGGCATCGACGAGCCGTCCCGCGGATCTCTCGTCGACGCCAGCGCCGGCGATGCCCAACGCCGCCGGGCCAAGCGGTTGGCCGAGATCGCCGACGCCTCCCACCACGGTCACCTGCTGTTCGAGCTCGCCGATGCCGACGACCCGTCATCGGTCGTGTTCCGATCGGCCAACGACAGCGCCTGCAGCCTGTTCGATCTCGACCCGGGGTCTGTCGACGGCGGCCGGCTCGACTCGGTGTTCGACGGACCGAGCGCCAGACTCCTGCAGTCGGCGATCTACGACGTGGCCCACACCGGCGAGTCGCTCCGGGCCGAGCGCCTGAGCTTCGCCGAGGTGCCCGGCACGTTCATCGACCTGCGCATCGATCGACTCCGCGACGGATCGCTCGGCGTGACCATCGACGACGTGACGATCTCGGTCGAGGTCGAGGAGCGCCTCCGGTTCCAGGCCAACCACGATCACCTCACCGGCCTGGCGAACCGCGCCGCACTCGAGGATCGCCTGTCGATGCTCGCCACCGGGCTCGACGAGGGCCAGCACCTGGCTGTGGTCATGGTGGAGCTCGACGGCATCGACCTCACCAACCACCAGGACGGTCGCCATGTGGGCGACCGCGTGCTCGTGGAGGTCGGACGACGCCTGAGCGAAGAGGTGCCCGGGGTGGAGATCGTCGCCCGGATGGGTGGTGACGAGTTCGTCGTGGTGTCGGTCGCCCAGCCCACCAGGGACGGGGCCCTCGGCACGGTCCGACTCGTCCAGGACGTGCTGGAGCGCCCGCTCGACGTCGACGGCGACCTCCGCCACGTCAGCGCCACGATCGGCGCCGCAGTCGCGCCCGAGCACGGGGTCGACCCGGCCACGTTGCTGCGTTCCGCTGACCGCGCGCTCCGACACGCCTGCTCCACCGCGGATCCGGTGGCGGTGTTCGACCCCGAGGACGAGCGCAACACCATGCGCCGGGTCGGCCTGCTCACCGAGCTGCGACGTGGCCTGGCCAACCAGGAGCTCGAGCTCCGATACCAGCCGGTCGTCGACCTTCGGACGGGTCGGGTCACCAAGGTCGAGTCACTGCTTCGCTGGCAGAGGGTCGGCACCGGGGCCCAACCCTCGATGGAGCTGCTCGAGATGGCGGAGCGCTCAGGGCTGATCGAGCCGCTGACCCGCTGGATCATGGGCGAGTCGGCCCGGGCGGCCGAGCGCCTCGGCCGAGACCGGGAGGTGATGTCGGTCAGCACCAACCTCTCGATGCACAACCTGCGCGACGACAGCCTCCTGAACTTCCTCGAGCTGCTGGTCACCTCCGGCGAGCTCGTGCCCTCCGCCGTAGAGGTCGAGCTGGCGGAGATCGAGCTGACCCAGGATCCCGAGCACGCCGGCCACGTGGTCGGGCGTCTTCGGGACATCGGGCTGGGCGTGGTCATCGACGACTTCGGCACCGGGCTCATGTCGATCGACGTCCTTCAGGCTCTGTCGGTGACCGGACTCAAGATCGACCGCGGCTACACGACGGCGATCGCGGCGGTCCCCGCCGATGCCGAGGCGGTCAAGTGGGCGATCACGATGGCGCACTCCATGGACATCTCCGTCACCGCCGACGGTGTGGCCGACGCGGACTCGCTGCGCCTGCTCCGGGAGATGGGTTGCGACATGGCTCAGGGCCTGCACCTCTCCGAGCCCGTCACCTTCGAAGCGCTCCCCCAGCGCGTCGCCGAGCTCGAGGACGCGATGCTCGGCTGGGTCGGCAGCACTGCCGCCGCCCTGGCCGCCGACTGACGCACCGGCTCCGAACCACCGAGAGGAAGCCCACCATGGCGACGCACCGCGCAGAGTCACCGGGCGAAGCCGCTGCGCTGATCCGACCCGACGACACGCTCGCCATCGGGCTGGGCCCAGCGCACCCCATCGCGTTCCTGCACGCGCTCGGCGAGCGCGACGACTGGGACGGTCTCGAGATGTTCGGAGCGCTGCTCACCGACCTCTACGAGATCTTCACCCGACCGGGTGTGCACTATCGATCCGGCTTCTTCGGTCCGGCCGAGCGCTTCCTGCGCGACTCCGGAGCGGCGATCGAGTACGTGCCGGCCGACTTCCGCCGCTTCGCCCCCATCGTCGAACGCCTCAACCCGCGCGTCATGGCGACGGCCGCAGCCATGCCCGACGCCGACGGCTACCTGAGCCTGTCGTTGCACGCGGGATCGACCGTGGACGCCCTGCATGCGACCGGAGCGGACCCCGATCGGATCCTCGTCGTCGAGTGCTCTCCGCACTACCCGAGGACCCTCGGTCTGGGCGAGCACACCCACCGGCTGCACCTCGACGAGATCGACGTGCTCGTGGAGTCGGACCGAGCACCGATCGACCTGGCCGATGTGCCGGGCGGGGAGGTCGACCTCGCCATCGCTCAGATCGCCGTCGGCTTCATCCCGGACGAGGCCACGCTGCAGACAGGCATCGGTGCAGTGCCGTCGCTGATCGCACGGTCCCTCGCCGCTGGGTCCGGCGGCGGCTACGGCATCCACTCCGAGATGTTCACGACCGGGCTCATGCACCTCCACCAAGCGGGCAAGGTGACGAACACGAACAAGGGTGAGCTCGACGGGTACTCGATCACGACGTTCGCTGCGGGAACACCGGAGCTCTACGAGTGGCTCGACGAGAACCCGCTCGTGCGCTTCCTGCCCGTCGACGTCGTCAACGACGCCCGGATCATCGCCGAGAACCGCGACTTCGTGTCGATCAACGGGGCGGTGGCGATCGACCTGTACGGCCAGGTCGCGGCTGACACCGTGCGGGGACGGCAGTTCTCCGGCACCGGTGGACACGAGGACTTCCTGGCCGGTACCGGCCTGCAGATCGACGACCGGTCGCTCTTGTGCCTGCAGTCGACCTCGAACGTCGATGGCGAGATGGTCTCCCGCATCCGGATCGAGCTTGCCCCCGACATGGTCGTCACGACCCCACGACACCAGGTCGACGTGGTGATCACCGAGCACGGCGCTGCCGAGCTCGCGGGCAAGACGGTGCGCGAACGTGCACGGGAGCTCGTCCGCATCGCCCACCCGGCGTTCCGCGACGAGCTCGCCGAGCGAGCCGAGATGCTCGGCTGAGCTCCGCCGCACGCGCGAGTACCCGCGCCGGAGCGCGCCTGGTCGAAGGGAAGTGCCGTTGCTGGGCGGCGCTCTGGCCGTCTGGTCATCGTCCGGTGCCGGTCCCCGCGCTGCTACGCGGGGTCGGGTGGTCGGTGGCCGGCTGGACTGCCGTCGGGGCCCGGTCTGCTGCGGTGTTGGGTCTGCATCTGCAGGCCGCTGGCGGTGGTGATCGTGAAGAACCCGCCATCGGCGCCGGGGTCGCTGCTGCGCTCCATCCCCCAACCCGCCCGGTGGACGATGCCGTGGTGGCGGCGACACAGCAACGCCAGGTTGATGATGACGGTGCGGCCCGCCCTGGAGTACTCGATGACGTGGTGGGCGTCGCACCAGCTGGCGGGGGCGTCGCATCCGGGGAACACGCAGCCGCCGTCGCGAGCGACGAGAGCGGTCCGCATCTTGGCGTCCGCGAAGCGGGCTCGGTCGCGGATGGTGAGGGGCTCGCCGAGGCGGTCGAGGAGGATCTCGGAGATGTCGGCGTCACAGAGGAGGAGCTGCCACCGTGACGCGTCGAGGTGGATGCGATCGCCGTCGGGGGTGGTGACGGAGATGCATCGGCCAGCGAACCCGTCGGGGAGTTGGTGGTGCTCACCGCATCCGCCGCAGGCGTGGTCGGTGCTGGCTGGGTCGTCGCCGCCGAACGGACCGACGAACCGAAGCGTCGGAGCGTGGTAGCCGTCGGTGAAGCGGCCGGTGCCGGTGCCGCTGAGGACCGAGGCGAGGATCGGGTCGAGCTCGTCGACGCGATCGGCATCGACGACAAGTGACAGCTTGTTGACCACAGGCTTCGACGCTGACGTGTCGGCACCTGCGCCGCGGATGATCAGCTCGGTGATCGCCTGCTGGACGAGGGTCGCGCCGGCGGGCATGACGAGCTCTGGGTTGGCGTCGACGTCGGCCTGCCAACGCCGGCGCAGCGCGTCGACCTCCGTGTTGATGAGCTGCTCGACGGCGACGGCGTCGAGTCCGTAGATGTCCATCACGACGACGAGGTGATCGCCCGTGCGGCCGACCTTGGCGGAGGAGTCCTCGGGTCCTGGCTCGGGACCGTCCTGGTCCGCGGCCGCGGTGAGCGCCCGGAGCTGCTGAGCGAACTCCTTGTGGCGGGGGAGGGCGTCGGACAGCTGCAGGAGCGCGTCCTGCATGGCGGCGAGGAGGTCGGCGTTGCGGACGTTGACCGCGTCGGCGATGAGGTTCGCCCGGTCCGTGCTGAGCCGGCCGTCGCACAGCGCCTGGAAGATGTCGGGGAGGCGGGTGGCCAGGCTTCGGCCGCGGCGGATGGTGGCCATCCAAGTCCGGCGGTCCTTGTGGTAGCGCTGCTCGCTGTAGGCGCCGGGGGTCATGCCGAAGCGGGCGTCGAGCTCCCGGCGGTCGTCGACCGCCACGAGTTGGCGCATGGACGCCCCGGTCAGCAGGCGGTCGACGGACTCCAGCGCATCGAGCACGCCGAGTCGTTCGTCCTCCGACACGGTGGCCGGGTCGACGCCGGCGAGCCGCCGAGCGGCGTCGACCAGTGCAGCAGCTGCGGGGATCTGGTCGAACTTCACATCACGAACCCCGGCAGGAGCAGAACGCTGAGCGCGCTCCTCGGCATCGTCCGCCAGCCACTGCTCGGACCAGGCTGGTTCCCCAACAGAACTCATGTTCGACACCGTATCGATGGGCTGTGACAGCCCACTCCGACGCGCCGCTGCCTCCGGGCCAGGACGCTCCACCGGGTCGACCAGGTCGAACGGCAGCATGAACGTCATCACGACGACCGAGCCTGGCGCCATGCCGGCGAGGCGTCGCAGCGTGGTCGCGGTCGCCTC
>JACDJC010001178.1_pt1 | contig 24186 bp, 12 predicted proteins | sample 7454191 | NCBI WGS metagenome assembly JACDJC01 (sample SAMN14253291, study PRJNA609438) | sludge metagenome | isolation source: sludge after 25d culture with pyrite and EDTA | collected 2018-12-20 | reverse complement strand
ACGTGTGCTGAACATGGCTGACGGCGTTTTGCTAATTGTGGATGCTTTTGAGGGGCCCATGCCGCAAACCCGGTTTGTTCTGCAAAAGGCGCTTGAACTGGGGTTGAAACCCATAGTGGTAATCAATAAGGTGGATAAGCCCAACTGTACTCCCGACATCGCACAGGAGAAGGTGTTTGACCTAATGTTCAGTCTTGATGCCAATGAGGAGCAATTGGACTTCCCGACGGTTTACGGCTCAGCCAAAGCCGGGTGGATGGGACCGGACTGGAAAGAGAGAAGAGAGGATATCAGCTATCTGCTGGATGTTATTTTAGAATATATTCCGCCGGCATTACACAAGGAAGGTTCTTTGCAGATGCGCATTACATCACTGGATTATTCTACTTACACCGGGCGGATTGCCGTTGGGAAAATTGCCCGCGGGCAGCTGATTCCCGGCTCGGCGGTATCTCTTGTGAAACGCGACGGAACCATTGTTAAATCGGTTGCAAAAGAGGTATATGTTTTTGAAGGACTGGGGAAGGAACGCACAAAACAGCCAGTGCCCTCCGGCGAGATTTGTGCGGTATTTGGAATTGACGGATTCGATATTGGCGACACGATTGCCGATGCTCTGGAGCCTGATGGATTGAAACCGATCCTGCTTGACGAGCCCACCATGAGCATGCTGTTTGTGGCAAATAATTCCCCGTTTTTCGGGAAATCCGGGAAGTATGTAACTTCCCGCCAACTTCGTGAGCGGCTTTTCAAGGAAACAGAAAAAAATCTTGCCCTGCGGGTGGAGGAAACCAACTCAGCAGATTCCTTTCTGGTTTTTGGCCGCGGCATTTTGCATCTCTCCATTTTGGTTGAAACCATGCGCCGCGAAGGATATGAGATGCAGCTTGGACAGCCTAAGGTAATTCTCAAGGAAATTGACGGAGTGAAACACGAGCCTGTGGAATATCTGACCGTTCAGGCACCTGTGGAATTTTCAGGGAAAGTGATTGAACAGGTGACCCAGCGCAAAGGAGAAATCCTGAGTATTGAAGAAAAAGGCGACCGTTCCTTTCTGGAATTTGTCATTCCTTCCCGCGGACTGATCGGATTGAGAAGCCAGATGCTCACTGCTACCGGCGGCGAGGCGGTGATGTCGCATCGCCTGAAAGGATATGAGCCATGGAAAGGAAATATGGGAGTTCCCCGCAACGGTGCGCTCATCTCCATAGAAACCGGTGTTGCCATCGCCTATTCCATTGACAAAATGCAGGACAGAGGCCGCTTTTTCGTCGAGCCGGGAGAAGAGGTATATGCAGGGCAGGTGATTGGAGAAAATACACGGCAAGATGATTTAACTATCAATATTATCCGCACAAAAAAACTTACCAACATGCGCGCTGCCGGCGCTGATGACAAAGCAGTGATTGCCCCGGCAATTAAGTTTTCATTGGAAGAAGCCATGGAATATATTCATCACGATGAATATCTTGAAGTAACGCCCGGTAATCTGCGAATCCGTAAAATATTTCTGGATGAGCATGAACGAAAACGTCATGCCAAAACATCGGTGGAGTAGGAGTTTTATTCTTAGGAATAATTCACTTTTTAATTGCGTACGGAACGATTTAAGTTTTCTCCGCATGGCTGAGAATCTTTATCCCGCAATTCGTAAAGTTAGCAATTTTTGATTCGCCAGATGAATTGAGTGTTGACCGGTCTTTATTTTACACACTTAGAGAAAAGATAATGGAGTTGACAATCAGCAATATATATTCCTTTTACTATTTCCGCTTATTTTTGAATTTTGAAAGTGTCAACAATATTTTCATCGAAGTCAAATGCAGTGTATTTTAATTCATTGCCTTCAATTTTGAAATGCTGGAAAAACTGCCCCTCTTTGTATCTGACTGCTGCATAGGGTTCCTCGCCAATGTCGTTGTGGCGGGCAGGAATGGCAATTGAAATAATGTAGGTTGTTCCCTCGCTGTGTGAATCAACCACTTTCCCCGCTTTCATCGGGTTGGAACGCATATAGTAGTGCAGGTGTCCGCCTAAAACCAGATCAACATGGTATTTGTCAAACAGTGGCACCCATGCTTCCTGAATATCGGGATAAGGCTCCTCAAAATTGTAGGGTGAGAAGTGGAAAATTGCAATTTTCCATGTTGCGGAAGAAGCGGCAAGCTGTTGTTCAATCCAATGGGTTTGCGCTTCAGTGGAAGATGTGGCATCCAGCATCAGGAACAAAGTGTTTTTGTAGGTAAATGAGTAGGTTTGTTCCTTTGGCACGCCATCAGGCCCGTTCGTGGGATAGCTGAACAGATCGCGGAACATTTTTGCGCCAAGCCCTAAACGGTTGTCATGGTTCCCCGGAACATTCATCAAGGGCTTTTTATTGATAACATTTTTTGAGTTTTCAAAAAAGTTATCCCATTCATCCCGGTAAAGACCATAATCCACCATATCACCCGAAATGGTATAAAATGCAGTTTCAGGAAATGCTGCTTCTGCTTTGTCATGCAGCTCGCCAAACGCTGTTTTCTGGTGTGTATCGCCAAACCACACAAATGAAAAGGAGTCGTTATCTCCTGCGGTAGTGAAGCTTTCCGCTGTTGTCCAGTCAGTTGCCGGCGAAATCAGATATTCATATTCTATTCCCGGCATTAAATCGCGCAATTTTGCTGTAAATCTGTGGATAAACCTATCGTTCATCACTTCCCGGTCTTCCATCAAAAACTTTTCAGCCTGCACTGTTTTTTCATCTGCCGACTCCCTGATCCGGTATTTTACGGAACCTGTTTCCACTGTTGTGTTTGTTCTCCACTGGATATCCATGGTAGTTGACGGGTCGGAACTCCATGTCAGCATAACCTGATCAGGCACGGCAGAGGAGGGATATGCTGTTGTTCGGAAAGCACCGATGAGGTGCGACTCCTTTCCCCTGCCACGGATAGTGGTCAGAAGTATCTGCCCTTTCATCTCTTCGGGAACGTCCATGGTAACCAGTTCTGTCCAGTCCTGATATATTGTTTTGCCATTGTCAAGAATACTCACTATCTGGTTTTCCGGAATAAAACCGGATAGTTCCACCTTGTCTTTTGGATTTTGCGGAGCCACCGAAACAAAGTAGTGATAGGAGAAATTTTCAAATCCGTTGATTCCCAAGCCAACGGTGCCCTTGTCGAATGACTTTTGCCAAACTTCGTATGTGTTTTGCTCGTTCTTCATAGTGAGACCGGTTTTTTCAAAGCCGCTTGATTCAAGCCAGAAAGGCATGATTTTTTGTCTTGTGCTGCGCATGATGGAAACAACAACCGGAACATTGGTGTTGAAAACCCAGTGTCGGGTGGCAAGAACTTTCAGCTCGTTTTCATCAAACAATTTCAAGGCTTCCTCCTGGTCAATAGACTCAATGGCTTTGCTGTCCATTGTTGAATAGATATGCGAAATTGCATCATCCATTACATCCTTCACCGATTTTTCGGGAATAGTCTGTTTTTGAGTGCAAAAAGTTAGTGTTAGTGCGAAAACACTAAAAAATAGGATTCTATAATTTTTCAGGTTCATTTTTTTCATCTCTCCGGTTTTCTGTAAAAGGGAAAGCGCACCGGATAATTCCGGCAGCGCTTTTCCTAAATCCTTATTAAATTATTTTGAAGCAGTTTTTATAGTTTTCATTTACTGCATTCAGGTTCGCTGATTACATCCAGATAGCGGCCAATCCAGTAGGGCAGCAGCCAGATGTCGCCTGCGCTGTATTCCTGTGTTCCATCTCTACCTCCGTCAAGTCGGAACCGGTTTGCATTGTGGCGGGTGATGGGCAGTTCATCTGCCGGCAAAACCTCGGTTATCGTCTGGGTGCGGAAATTTTCAGGTATAAACTCAATATCTTTCCGGTGGCTATTTTTAACAGTCCATGTAACCAGATCCAGCGGATAGCGCTGCAAATACCAGATTGCCTCTTTCAAATCTACATTGTCGTCTGTAACCATTGCGGTCATAATGTTCCATAAACCTTCTTTTTCCGGTCTTTCAGCTTCCCAGTGGTCAATGATTGCGTCATGGTAAATGGCTTTTAACGTATCGTTGAAAGCATAACGGTAGAGCCCCCAGTAGCCGCAGTAATACATTTCGTCATCCGAGTGGTTCCACGTTCCAGAAAGCATTTGTGCCCAGTCGCCATCTTCTTCAGAGGCTCTGCCAATTTCTTCCATTGGGCGCCTCAGGTTTTCCAGATAGCCGTGTTCGTCCATCAGGTAGAAAGCGGCAGTTTTGTATTTTTCTTTTCCTGTAAAATGGTAAGCAGTCTGAAGCATGCCGACAATGTTGGAGCTGTTCAGTTTGCGGTCGCCAACCGATGTGGGAAAACCATTCACATATTCGGGGTTCCATCTTGCCCAGAGTGTGGGTTCGCCATTCCAGTCAATCAGGTAAAAATCATTTTTGATGATGTGCGACATAAGTGTGTCAATAAGCTCAATGGCTTTATTCTTTAGGTCGGGTACTTCAACCAGCTCTGCAATGGCTCCGAAAGCAAAGATATGCCCAATAGCTTCGTCGCTGCTGGTGGTCGATTTCCAGTCCCATTCGGGGTCTTCTGTTGGGCGCCACGGCTTATCGTGGTCATTATATCCTGCACGCTGGAACGAGCGGGAAGGGAATCCCGATTTCATGGGATTTATGGTGTAGAGCCGCTCCATGGCATCTAATGATTCACGAACGTTTTGAAGCGCTTCATCCGATTTGGTAACTGCATACCTGAAAGTTTCGGCTGCCAGATACATGGATGTCCACAATCCGTCATTGTCTGAATTTTCAAGCGTACCGGTTGTTACATCTCCATTGGTCATTCTTCCAACAGTGGCGTTGAAACCGGTGCGGATATGCCGCTCGCGCACCTGTCTGTCGTAAAACATTGCCTTATCATGCAGCGTCATTTCTTTAAAAATTATTTGACCCACTCCGCGGTTGGTAAGCACCAGCACAGAACTATCCGGACCTTTGGAAATATGAACCACACTGTCGGAAGGCAGCCAGCGGCGCGATGCATAGTAATCAAATTTACCGTCATCGCGGAGAACCATTGCCCCGTAGGTTGAACCAAACCATATTCTGCCGTCAACTTCACTGATGGTTGTGAGTTCTGTCCAGGGCATTTTTCGCTCAATTTGCCCGTTCTGTTTCCCTGTTTTTGTGTCAAATACCAGATATCCGTCTGTTGTTCCGACATATAATTTACCTGCTGAGATCTCAAAAGAAGTCAGGTTCTCTCCGGTATAAATCTCTGTAACCTGTTTGTTGTCAGGATTAAATGAGCTGATGGATTCTTTGGATAAAATCCAGAACAGCTTATTGTTTTCATCAAATTTGATCTCTTTAACTTCTTTGCCCGGTAATGAACCTTCCCAAATATACTTTGAGTCTATAAGCAAAGCCAGTTTTTGCCCGTTGGAAATTAAAAAGGAAAAATCGTTTCCCCCTGCAAAAATCCGTGCATCGGGCATGGTGTGTCTCGAAAAGAGATGTCCGGCCCAGGCATTGCTAAGCACGGCTTCATTGTCAATGTAAACAAATTGATTTTGGTAGGTTCCGATTCCTGCAATATTTTTATCGGAAGTTGGCAAATCCTGAACATCTTTCACAATGGTTCCGGGGAAAAGGAATTGTCCGTCTCGCAGCCGCATCAACCCTTTATCCGATAAAATCTGGATATAACCATTTCTGTCAGAAAATACTTTCAACAAAGTGGCATTGCTATTTTCGTTAAAATAGCTGATGCTGTAATCCTGAGTGAATGGTACGTCTTTGTGTTTTTCTTTTTTTGACAAGCCTGAAGGTTTTTCAGTACCAGTACAGGCTGTTAGGAGAAAAGCAATAATTGAAATTAAAATCAGTTGATTCTTCATGTTTTTAAAATTGTTAATTGTTTATGGTGAAATTTTGGAATTTGTCGCAGAAAATTATATAGTTTCGCATTACTCCCTGACTCATTCCCTTATCATTTTATTTTTGCATTTATAGCTTCCCAATTTAAATCCATCACAAAAATTTGTCTGAATTCTCCGGGATAATCACCGGCTTTCAGCATAGTGTAGGCAAGTGTGTTCCCATCGTTGGAGACCACAAGTTCCTCCCGTTTCTGAGTGTCATTTGTTAAAAAGAGATATTTTCCCTTTTTTTCTTTATTCTGAAATGAAAAAACTGCGATATTTCCGTCAGCGATTGCAAAAATTGAGCTTCCTGAAGGATGCCAGCGGATATCCGATGCATTCGACTGGAATTCACTCAGCTGAAACGGTTTTTCAAAGCTTCCTTCTGGAAGTGCAGATTTTTGGGAAGGGATTACAAAAATTTGCAAAATTCCGGATTTGTCTTCTGCAAGGTAAGCGATCTGTTTCCCATCATGCGAACCGCGAACAATTCCTGAAACTGTGCCGCAGTCTGTCAGCCGGCGAATTTCAATACCCCCTGGCGGTTGGGGATAGCTTGTTGCATCGCCTGAGAATGCAGTAGTAATATCCACTAAATCAGGGATGTCGGCAACAAACAGGTCTGTTTGATAATCCACTCCGTTCTCTGCACGTATTTTTCCGACAAAAGCACGCATTTTTCCGTCGGCGCCCACCCATGAGTCGCCATATGCTTTTTCAATTTCGCCGGGTTTTGACTTTCCTATTTCCGCAGGTTTCAGAAGCACTGCAAAATAGTGCGTATATCCCTGTGGTGCTGCCGCATTGGGTTCCATGTATCCAATTGTCCGGTCGAAATTCTGCACCAGAAAATCATCATAGGTGAATCCGATACGTTTTCCGTTTCGGGCATATTCGTGGCGGTGGGTTCCGCCTCGCTGTGCACCATTTATAGTAGCCCTTTCGGTAGAAACATCGCGCATGTCCACTTTGGTAACTACGCCCTTTCCGTCGGCACTCACCTCAACTCCGGTGCGGTTACGAATTCCGTAAAATCCTCTTGCTTCAACCTCTTCCAGCAGCGGACCGTGAATAAATATTACTTTCTCCTCCGAGGGGTGCCAGGATACAGCAGCCACTCCGGGCGCTGCTTCTTCACCGGTTACGGATTCAGGCTCCCAGAGTACAGTCTCCTTTCCTGTGGCGATTTCAATCTTCTCAATGGATTTACAGTTTGCCAGATTTTTGTTGAACACGGTTCCGCGGGTGTCGTAGCATAAAAACCGGTCATCGGGCGAAAAATTATCGTTGTTGTCCAGAGCGTGATTCTTTGCAGAAAAAGATATTTGTCTTTCTTTCATAATTGAAATACTATTTTTTGTTCCGGTTTCTGAGCAGGCAGTTAAAATCATAAAAATTCCGGCAAAAATAATTGTATGTTTTCCTGTTTTGAACATGATGCACTATTTTATTTTACTCGGATTATCCGGTGAGCCTGCCAGCTTTGATTAAACATATCAGTTGTACGCACGGCAGCAGTATATGTTCCCGGCTCTCTGCGCTCCAGCACTCCGCTTCTGCTGGTGTCCGAAAAAACAACTCCTTTCAGTTTACTGTTTTCGACAGCTGAAAATATTCCTCTAAAAAATATTAATGAAAGGATAAAAAGCCTCACAATTCTGATTCCCGATTATGTATTAAATAAAGAGGACATGGAAAGTCCGTGTCCTCTTTAATTTAAACCAATACAATTGATAATTTCTGTTATTTAAAAATCCACATTTTTGCAGATGGGATGTCTTTCCCACCCAATACAGAAACTGCTGCATCGTAGTTTTCTCTGTTGTTACTTTCTTCATCCAGAGGATAAGTGTAGCGCATTGGGAAATCATAAGATGAAAATGCAGCTCCCAACGTATAAACAAAATCCGGTTTTTTCGTTCTCCTGACTTCTGTGAAAGCTTCTGCATGATTGGTTACGAGCAATGACAGCCATTTTTGCAAAGCGATTTTATCTAAGTCGGCAGAGGAGCCGTCAAGTGCAACTCCTGGTTTTGCGTAATAAGCGGCAAAATCATCAACTATTTTATCTGAACCTATATGAGTTGCCGGTTTTGTGCCATTTTCAATTTCCCATCTCTCAAAAGACAATTTAATGCCCTGTTCATAGTAATTTTTAACTGTTCCTGAAGAAATCCACCCTTTTTGACGGGCTTCTGCCAAAAGGAACATCATTTCACTGGCTTCCATCATTACAGCCCTAAGTCTGTTGTCTTTTGTCTTTGCAATTAACTTAGAGAAACTTGTAATCCGCCGGTTGTCATAAGGGAATTGTGTTCCGGCAAGGTGAGAGCCTCCGCCATAAGTGTTCTGAATATCAATTGGTGTGGGTGTGCCAAACCATTGTGCATCCAGTTCGTAAGAAACATCAGCATCATTCCCGTTTAAATCTTTGCCTAAAGTTGTCAGCCAACCGGGCTGAACAGCCGGGTCACTAACCGGATAATAGGTAATATCATAAGTGAATCCGTTGATTTTTACCTGTTCGGTTGTTTGCTCAGTCTTGCTTGATAACGGAGCAAGAACAGGAGCAAAAATGACATACATTCTTGGGTCGTCAAATTCTTTCATTTGGTCAATTAAGTATTTGGTTGGCTTGGGTCTTGTATATTTATTTCCTGTTCCCCAAGTAGTCTGAAGATACCATGAGTCTCCTTCTTTTGTGCCTGGAAACGTAATTGAAGCATTATCTGCAACTGAATTCATATAATTATTTCCACTGGCAATTGCTTCCATCTGACTGGATAGATCCGTTCCTGCTTTTTTAAATGCTTCATAGGAATGCACCATTAAGCGGAATTTTAGTGAGTTTGCAAATTTTATCCACTTTGTGCGGTCTCCATTGAAAAGAACATCGTGATCAGCGGGTAATCCCTTGCTGCTTGAATTTGACAAAACACTCACAGCGTTATCCAATAATGCAAATAATGATTCATATACCTCTTTCTGTGAATCAAATTTTGGGAACAGGCTACCTTCGCGCCCTAACATAGCTTCTGAAAATGGAATATCTCCATACTTTTCAGTAAGAAATCCAGTTATAAAAGCCTTTAAAATGTCTGCAGCTGCAATTGTCGCTGTATTTCCCTCTTTCTCAGCTACTTTATGTATAGCAGCAAAAGTGCGGAACTGATTTGTATAGGGATTTGTGTTTTTCATCTCCCAATTGTTCTGAAATACAGTATAATATGTAGATGTCTGATCACCTGAGTAACAATTCATAAAATATAGAGTTACTTGTCTGTCCGGATCAGATTCCGGAACAGTACCATAGGATTGAGCTGTATTCACGATAGCCGTAGTTAACTGGTATCTTGAATAAGTGAAATAATTTACATCAAAAGATGTCTGTCTTTCATCTATCCGTAATGAGTCATCACATGAAGGACTAAGAACAATGGTTAGACAGATGAATATATAAACAATTATTTTCTTCATAATATAGTATGTTTTAATTTTTTACATTTAAAAATTAACAGAAATTTTTAAACCCATAGTTCTAAGTGGTGATAAACCAAAATTAGATATTCCTGGGCTTGCGACTCCCTTATAGTGGGCAGTTTCAGGATCTTCGTTCATTCTGTTCTTTGCCCAGAACATCACATTTTTAGCAAAAGCTGTGAAATAGATATCCTGGCAATGCAATTTTTGAACAACTGATTTTTGTAGCTGATAAGTGAGATTTATCTCCTTAATTTTAAAATTGGTTGCATCCCATGCTCTGAATTGAGCACCTGACCACAGCTCTTCTCCCTCCATGTTGTAGGGATGAGCATATAATGTATAAAGGGGATCCTCGCCATTTAAAATATAATAATCATCAGGCAGTTTTACTTTCTCTTCCGGACTCATTCCTGAAAGATCTTTATTGGGATCAATAAAAACAGAGTTCCAGTATCCGAAATATCTCGGATCACCATTATAATATTTCATATAGTTGGAGTATGCTTCTCTGAATTCTCCCCATCCGGTTCCGGGGAATATGTCGTCGGGATTTGGCATACTGGGTAAACCACCTGCAAACCGGCCACCAGTGAAATACTCATCGTATTTATCCTTATAGATGTAGCCAATATCAGCCATACCGTCATCAATTATAATTTGCTGTGTCTCAGATACAAATACTCCGCCAATCCTTAAGCTTGAAACTACACCCAAACTCCAATTTTTATATCTTAAATCAGTACTAAAGCCCATTATTGCATCCGGATTAATATTACCTATATAACCATGTTCTTTTATATAATCTGTTGTGCGAATAGATTCACCAATTATCCCATCGATTCCATTGAGCATCATACCTTTGTATTTTCCGGATTGAATATACGCGATAGGTCTCTCAGCATATAAATCACCCACCTTTGATCCTTCAAACAAAGAGAGTAAAGTTTTAGCTTCATAATTGTAGAATCTTTCAGAGAAACGATCATCCAAATCACTGATTTTAGAACTAAAGGTAGAGACATTTCCGGTTACGCTCCATCTCCAGTCCCGGTTTCTTACCGGAACAACAGTCAGAGAAGCTTCAATACCTTTTGAAATAACTGAGCCCATGTTGGTTAAGACTGAGCTAAAACCTGATGAACCTACAACTGGAAGACTTTGAATTTGATTGATATGGTCTTTAGAATAATAAGTAAAGTCACCTAAAATTCTATTATTTAAAAATCCAAAATCTATTCCTGCCTCTTTAGTTACGTTCAATTCTGGAAGAATTTTAGCATCTATCAAGGCTCCTCCAACAGTTCCCATTGTAACGCTACCCCAAGGTGAGCCTGAAATTCCGTAGCTGTCTAAATTTACCGGATTTCCGATTCCGTAGCCGGTTTCAGCATATCCAGCTCTCACTTTAATTAAACTTACCGAACTATTAATATCATCGATGGCTATCCAGCTAAGAGAAACACCCGGGTAAAAGTGATTAGTTTTCTCATGTTCCAGAATACCTACCCAGTCATTTCTTCCGGATACATCTAAATATAATATTCCTTTATATCCCAAGGTGACAGTACCATAAGCACCATAATTGCGATAAGGATAGCTCATGCTAAATCCTGCATTTTGTTTAACGGTTGCAGGTAGTGAGTTGTAACTAAACGAATTAGGTGTTGTTAGTTCACTTCCTCCGAAACCCGAACTGTTACTCTCGCTATAGTTGTAAGAAAAACCAACCAGAGCATCAACAGAAAGTGTATTGTCAAGGAAATATTTGTCATAAGCAAGCATTGCATCATTTTTGATTGCTAAACTGCTTGAATGCTGTTGTTCATATCCACCTTTTTCTTCTCTTTCTGCGCCCCATGGTGTTTTTCGCTCAAATGCAAAATTGTCAGTTGTTAATCCTGAACGAAGTGTGAATGAAAGGTCCTGAGTTAATTTCCAGTCCAATTGAGCTTTTCCAAAGATTACATTTTTTCGGTAGGTGCGAATAATTTCTTCTGCAGCAAAATAGGGACTGTTTTTTCCAATGGCTTTGTCAAAACCGGCGGCATTCACACGACTTAGTCTGTCCTCACCCGGATTTTTCAAATAGGGAGTATTCTGATAGGTACCATTCCAGTCATCCAGCCAATTATTTGCCTTTTTCCATTCAGACATGGGAGGCATATTTATAGGCACTGTCATTGCATGTCCTAAAGGGTTATCTTCCCGTTTGCCATACATTTGTGATTGATTTGGCGCAAAAGTATGTGAAAGAGATGCCTGCGTTGAAATTGCAACTTTATCTGTCAGGTTGTAAACGCTGCTAAAGGATATATTGTTACGAATAGTTTTGTTTGAAGGAATTACAGAATTTGAAGAAACATTACCTATGTTAAATCGGTAATTTCCTTTTTCATAATTACCAGTTACCGCAACATTGTTATCATACATCACACCAGTTTCCAAAAATGCAAGTAATGGATTGGTGTCACCTTGAACTTGCAGCACAGCTTGTTCCCACTCTTGAGATAACATATTCCATCTCCAGACGGGTGATGTGTTGTTCTTGGTGTCATCAATTGCCCAGCCGAAGCCTTTTCTGCCGTCTGTGACAGGACTTCCATCTTCATCACCCTGAAAGAACTGGCGCTGAATGGGAGGGGTGCTGTATGCCTGGTCGAAGGAGAGAGCACTGCTTACGGTTACTCCGATTCCTTTTTTAAGGCTGCTTCCGCTTTTGGTTGTAATCATAATAACGCCATTACCTGCCTGCGAGCCATAAAGCGCAGCGGCACTGGCTCCTTTAAGAACCGAAATGCTCTCAATGTCGTTCGGATTCATTGATGACATGAAGTTGCCCGCATCAATCCCGGAGGTAACTCCAACTCTGTTCGATGAAATTTGCACCCCGTCAACAACAATCAGCGGCTGGGTTTCATTGTTAATGTTCCCTGATTTTCCCTGCATAATACCTGCAAGGGAGGTTGAGCCACGAATATTAAACATCACTGATGAAGTTGGTGAAGATGAAAGGCTTCTCATTTGAACCCCTGTGACTTTACCTTCAAGTGATTTTAATACGTTGGATACACCACCAGTCTCAATATCCTCACTGTTGACTGAGGATATGTTGTATCCCAGTGCCTTTTTTTCTTTTCTCATCCCCAAAGCGGTAACAACCACTTCATCTACTCCAATAGAAGAAAAATTCAATACGACATCAATGCTGGATCTTCCACTCACATTGATTTCCTGAGTTTCCATTCCCACGAATGAAAAAACCAGTACAGACTGGCTGCCGGGTACATTCAGAGAGTATTTTCCGTCAATATCGGTGACAGTTCCCTGAGTTGTCCCTTTAACCACAATAGATACTCCGGGCAGAAAATCGCCCGTGTTGTCCTTCACGGTACCGCTGACCCGCAACTGTGCCTGAGCATAAACCGTTGAAAAAACAAACACTACTAAAACAAACGTCTTGATAATTTTTTTCATAAAGATTTAGACATTACATTAAACAATAAAAAATTAATAAAACTATCTCATCTGCAAAATTCATTATTACTAAAACGATAAACTACCAAAATTTAACTCAAATTGCATAGAATTTTGACACTTTATCGCTATTCCGTTAATTTTATAGATGAAATAGCAAGTTTCCAATAGGATTATTGTCAAATAATCATGGGTCTTCGAATTTCTAATTTAAAATTTTCAGCATCATTTTTATTTTTTTAATGATACGTTCAAAAAATATAACTTAGTTTCTCTATTTGCAAAACCTAAGCAACACCTTTCGATACAGAGCTTCTAACACAAATAACAAATAGTGAACAAATGTTTAATTAAAAAGTTCATTTCTTTTTTCCAAAATATCACCTCTTTTTATTAAAAATTAAAATAATAGAAAATTGATTAGTGAGATAAGCAAATAACCGTTTGATATTGTTTGTTTTCTTTCGGCATCGTCCGATAAAAAATTTTGAGCCTTGTTTGGTGCAGACGGAAGATGCTAAAACAAGAAGGGTAGCGAATATATATCCGGCGATATCCACTTTTCGGTATGTGATTGCCGGATTAAGTATCCGAAGCCGCTACTGTTTTTAGCTGAAAAAGAAAATGGCTGTTTGTCAGTCCATCGGATAGATATGCTTGTTTGCAAGATAGCTAAGGATTTTATCAAGGTTTGACTCATTTTCCTCTGGATTGAACGCCATATTTGCATTGGTGGGAGCTTCAAACTCTAAATCAATTCCCGGCAGATTCTCAATTTCTTCACGTTCTGCCTTGATGTATAATTTTGGTTTATTTGCTTTGCAATAATCGAGCGAAGCGTCCATAAACATTAAATGGAACCGCTCTTTTCCGATAATTTCTGCCACTTGATTCCTAAGGGAGTCATTTCGCGAAATAAATGAGCAAATCGTGATTATGCCCTGATCATTAAGCAGTTTGCAGATATGTGCCACTCTTCTCAACTGTTCGGCACGGTCGGCGGGGGAGTAATCAAGTTCCCGGTTCAGTCCCGAGCGCAGCGAGCTTCCATCAAGCAAAACAGCTGTGGCGCCATTCTCAAAAAGCTTCTTTTCCAGACTGAAAGCCAGTTCGTTTTTTCCCGAGCCGTGCAACCCTGTAAACCAAATGGTAACCCCTTTCTGGTTGAGCTTTTTTTGCCGCTCTGCCATTGAAATCAGTGATTTGCCCTGTTTGATATTTTCCTTGTCTGCATCGGAAATTCGCGAAGGGAGGTTTTTGCTTTCCAGTTTGTCTATAATCATCCCAACCGCAACGGTATTGTTGGTTAATGGATGGATGAGGACAAATGAACCGGTATTTTTATTTTTTTGATAAGGATCAAAAAACAGTGGTTTTGCAGTGGTAAAAACAGCACGCCCTATTTCGTTCAGCGAGAGGGTGTCAACTTTTGATTTTTCCAATGTGTTCACATCGGTTTTGTAGCGAATCATGTCTATTCGTGCACGCGTAGTGTTGGTTGTGTGTTTCAGGAAAAACTGCGTGGAGAGTTCCATCGGCTGTTCATCCATCCAAACGAGCATTGCCTCAAAGTGCCTTTCAATACGCGGCAGATTATCGGGATTAACCAGTATTTCTCCCCGTGAAATATCAATTTCATCTTCCAGCACCAGGGTGATTGCCTGAGGAGGGAAAGCTATTTCAAAATTTCCGTCATAAGTTGGAATTGACTCTACCTTTGAGATTTTTCTTGAGGGAAGCGCCATCACGGTATCTCCGGGTCTGACAGTTCCGGAGGCAACTTTTCCGGAGAAACCCCGAAAATCGCGGTCAGGGCGCAGGACATACTGCACCGGAAACCGGAAATCGTTGAAATTGCTGTCGCTGCTGATGTGTACTGTTTCTAGAAAATTGAGCAGGCTTTTCCCGCGATACCAGGGCATATGCGCTGAAATTTCCACCACATTGTCGCCTTTTAGTGCCGAAAGAGGAATAAACTCCACATCGGGGATGTTGAGTTGGATGACGAAGTTCTTGTATTCAGAGCATATTTCGTCAAAAACTTTTTGACTAAAATCAACCAGATCCATTTTGTTTACAGCCAGAATTACATGTTTGATTCCAAGCAGTGAAACCAGGAAAGTGTGCCTGCGGGTTTGGGTGACAACTCCCTGTGTGGCATCAATGAGGATAATAGCCAGACTTGCGGTTGAGCCTCCGGTGATCATGTTGCGGGTGTATTGTTCGTGCCCGGGAGTGTCGGCAATGATGAACTTTCGTTTTGCCGTAGAGAAATAGCGGTATGCAACATCAATGGTTATTCCCTGTTCGCGCTCGGCTTTCAGCCCGTCTAACAGCAAGGCGTAATCAATATCTTCTCCGGCATGTCCTACGCGCTTGCTGTCTCGTTCGAGGGCAGCAAGCTGGTCTTCATACAATATTTTACTGTCGAACATGAGGCGCCCGATGAGTGTTGATTTGCCATCATCTACAGAACCGGCAGTCAGCAGGCGCAGTAGCCCTTTCTTTTGATCCTGATCAAGAAAAGCGTGAATGTCGGGAGTGTGATTTGACTTTGTTGTCATGTTGCTTTTGTTATTGCTGTTGCTTGTAATTTCCAATTCCTTAGTTTATTTTATAAATTTCTGAAAAAGCTGCCGGTTAAAAATAACCTTCCCTTTTTTTCTGTTCCATACTTGCCTCCTGGTCAAAATCAATGACTCTTGTTGTGCGCTCTGAAACATTGACAGTCATCATCTCTTCCACAATCTTTTCAATGGAATCTGCATCCGATTCAATGGCGCCGGTGAGCGGATAGCAGCCTAAAGTGCGGAATCGCACTTTGCGCATTCGTGCTTTGGCAGCCAATTCCTTGGGCATACGTTCGTCATCAACCAAAATCAGATTTCCGTCAATTTCTGTGATGAGCCGTTCTTTGGCAAAATAGAGCGGAACGATTGGAATATTTTCCAGCCGGATATACTGCCAGATATCCAGCTCTGTCCAGTTGCTGAGGGGGAAAACCCGGATTGACTCTCCTTTGTGAATGCGGGCGTTGTATATGTTCCACAGCTCCGGGCGCTGGTTTTTGGGGTCCCAGTGGTGATAGCGGTCGCGGAAAGAAAAAATCCGCTCTTTGGCGCGTGATTTTTCTTCGTCGCGGCGGGCACCGCCAAAAGCCGCATCGAATTTATATTTTGAAAGCCCTTCCAGTAGTGCCTCTGTTTTCATCACATCGGTATGCACTTTACTGCCGTGGGTGAACGGCCCGATGCCGCTTTCATATCCTTGCTTGTTGTAGTGTATAATCAAATCCCACCCTTTTTCTTTGGCATAGCTGTCGCGGAACTCAATCATTTCCCGGAATTTCCATTTGGAATCAATATGCATCAGCGGAAATGGAACTTTGCCGGGATAAAAGGCTTTTTCTGCCAAACGCACCATGACCGATGAGTCTTTCCCGATGGAGTAGAGCATCACGGGATTTTCAAACTCTGCCGCCACTTCCCGGATAATATGAATGGATTCTGCCTCAAGTTCCTGAAGATTTGTCAAGCTGTATTTTTTCATATTTTTAATACAATTATTAAATAGTTGCTGCCTGGATAATTCTGTTAGCACGTTAATGATAACAAAACCTGATTGCTTTCCGGCAGCTCTTTCCTTTCACTCCATTGATTTTGTTCCTGTTTCAGAAATAGTTCAAAAGAGTGCAGCACCGACAAAATTATATCTTTTTTCCGAATTTGACTGAATGGTTGCTATCTGTTGATATTCAGTGTGCTGTTTGTAGTTGCCGGATGGTTTGTTTAAATTGGGATGTGCGTTCAAGGCAGGTTCAAACGCTTAAGTGAATTTATTTTGGCTCTATTTTTTTAAGAAAATCAGTTCAGGTAAATTGTGTTATTTGCTTTTGTTAAGCATTTCGATATATCGCGGATTAACGCTCATTCCAAGCTCTTGAGCCTGCCTGGCATCAGTCAGCGCTTTTTCTGTGTTCCCCAGTGAATTGTATGCCAGTGAACGGTTATAATAAAACAGTCCTTTTGCCGGCTCAATCTGAATGGCAGAATCATACTGAAGAATTGCCCGGTCAAAATCTTTTAGTCCGGCATAGCACAGACCGGTAAGGTTAATAATTTCTGCATCTCCGGGCTTTAACTGAAGATATTCCCGGTAGTCAGCAATCGCTTTCTCAAACTCTTTTATCTGGAAATATGCAAACCCGCGGTTTGACAGAGCATTTGTGTTTTCAGGTTTTTCCACGAGAACTTTAGTCAAGTCATTAATTGCATTTTCAAATTCCCCTTTTGAGCCGAAAACAGCGCCACGATTTGCATAAACTTCTGTGTTGTCAGGATCGATGGAGATACTTCGGTTGTAATTTTCGAGTGCTTTATCAAGGTCTCCTTTTATGTGGAAAATTTTTCCCATGTCTTTGAGTACATCTGCCTGAAGGGGTTGCATTTTAATTGACATATTTAAATATTTCAATGCTTTATCATGTTCATCATTCTGATTGTAATAATTCGCAAGGTTGTTGTATCCAAGAATTGCATAGGGCTGTTTTTTAATTACATTCATCCATAGGGTTTCACCGTTTTCCCACACTTTTATCTGTTTTACGGTTTGAACAGAAATAATCATCAGATAGCCTGTTATAATTGTGATTATCAGGATTTTCAGATTTTGATGTCTGTTAAAAAGGTGTTCAACCCAAAAGGCATACAGCAGAAATAAACCGATGTAGGGAATATATGTAAACCTGTCGGCAATAAAGCCTGCGCCTGCGCCAATAATCTGAAGCATAAACATGATATTCACCGTAAAAAACAGTATTCCAAAAGTGAAAATCCGGTTGGTTTTATATGTTGCAACAGCACCCAAAGCAATGGCTAAAGCAGGAATCATGCTCAGGTAGTATATTGAAGTTAGTTTTCCGGGAAGAGGATAAAAGGCGGATAACTGATATGGCACAATGGATTTAATAATATAAACCATGTAGGAATAACTCCCGATGAAAAGCCGCTGCAAAAGCGGAAGAGAAGCTCCAACATCCAGTGAGCCATGCTTTTGAAGGAAATAAACTCCAACCAGCCCGGTAATTAGTGATAAAAAGAGAAATGGAATTTTGTTGGCAAGAGTTTTCCACGATAGTTTTTTATCAAACCAATAGTCAACAAGCAGGAGTGAAAGCGGCAGAGCCACTGCCTGAATTTTTGACATCAGAGATAAGATGAAAAGTAAAATGGAAGCCAGATAGAGAGCAAACTTTCTATTTCTGCGCCAGGCTATATAGCAAAGGAGAGATAACAGATAGAATGTGGTGAAAAGCACATCTTTTCTTTCGGTAATCCATGCTACTGATTCCACATGCATGGGGTGAATCCCGAAAAGAAGAGAAACCAGAAATGAAGCCCAAAACGACAAACCTAGGTTTTTCATAAAAATGAAAACCAATAGGGTACATACAATGTGCAGGATTGCATTATTTATGTGATAAAGTTTTGGATTGTCCTTCACAATCATATACTCAAATGCAAAGGTCAAATTTGCCAAAGGATTGTAGTTCCCCATTATGTGCTCGCTGAAAATCCCTTTTACATTGAAGTGGACAACATTTTGGTTCTCATAGATATTTACATAATCATCCCAGTTTACAAAATCATAACGGAAGGTCTGCGAGTAAAAAAGAAAAGTTAGTATGGCAATAAATAGTCCGCCTCTGATCCATGTTTTTTGGGAAACTGTTTTTTGGGTTTTATAATGTTGTTTTTTGACTTTTTTGGTTTTCATCATTTTTCGCTTAAAACTGCCAGAAATAGGGAATCAGCAAGAGAGAAAGAAGGAATGATATGATGTTCAGCGGAGGCCCGATTTTAAGGAAATCTTTGAATTTATAGTCTCCTATAGCCTGGATAATGAGATTGGTTTGGTACCCGATTGGTGTGGAGAAACTGGTTGATGCAGCAATTGAGATGGCTACAAAAAAAGGTTTTGGGTCAACTTGAAGCTGGTTTGCTGCGGCTAATGCAATAGGAAAAATCAGGGCTGCTGCCGCATTATTGGTAATGATTTCAGTGAAAATGGTTGTGATAATGAACATCGCTGCCAAAACACCAACCGGCCCAAGTCCGTGAGAAAAATTAATGGTTGTGCGCGCTACCGACTCTGCTGCTCCTGAGTTTTGCAGTGCTTTGCTCAGTGCAAACGAACAGGCTATGGTTATGAGCACATCCCAGCTGATGGATTTGGTGTATTTCCGGTGAGGCATGATTTTCAGCCAAATGAGCAGCATAGCTGCAATTATGGAGAAAAAGAACATATCGAAGGTTAAACCTGCCGGAGAGTCAAAATATTGTCCGATTGTTGCGCCAACAATCATCCCTAATAAAATGAGGAACGCCAACCATTTGGTCCAAAAATTTCCGGTTTGGCGATAATCGCGGATATACGATGTGAGATAAAAAATTTTGGAGTCTCCCCAGTTTTGAATAAACTGCTCAGTTGTGAGCAAAACCAGATTATCGCCGGGTTTGAGTATCAGCTTATCCAGATTTGTGGAAATACGTTCTCCGTTTCGGTGAATAGCCAATACGGCAGCCTGATAGTGCTCAAAAAAGCTGAACTCCGAAATTGTGAAGCCAATTCCTGGGAAACGCGGCGAAATAACTGCCTCATACTGTTTGAGTTTTTCTTTGGGAATATGTTTCACCTGCTCTAATCCACTCATGGTGATATTTTCATTTCCAAGAACGGAGTTGAGCTGATCCGATTTGCCTGCAAGCAAAAGCTTGTCATTAACAAGTATTTTATGCTTTCCTTTTTGTGTGTTTAAAACTTCTCCATCGCGTTCTATGCATCTCACAAACAGTTTGTTAAGTTCTTTTAGCCTGCCATTTTTGATTTCTCTGCCAATCAGGTTACTGTTCCATGGAATGACTGCATCATAATAGTAGTCCTTGTATTCTGCTGAACTTTTGGAGTTTATGGATATTTTTTTCCCGGGAAGAAGTTTGTTTCCGGCGATTGATATATATAAAGTTCCGAAAAATGTTATGAAAAGCCCGACCTTTCCAAGCTCAAACATGCTGAACCCCTTCATTCCGTTGTCAATCATCAGTCCGTGAACCACCAGATTTGTTGTTGTTCCAATCAGGGTGCAGGTGCCCCCAAGAATGGTAGCATAGGAGAGGGGAATTAGAAATTTTTTATGGGATAAGTTTAGCGTTTCTGCCCATTTCTTAATGATTGGGGCAAAGATGATTACAACCGGGGTGTTGTTCAGAAAAGCTGATAAAGCTGAAACCGGCAACATAATACGAGGCAAAAGCAGAAACATCTTTCCTCTTTTTTTTGGTAGATATGTTTGTGCAACTCTGTTCAAGACACCCGACTGCCTGACGCCTTCGCTCACCAGGAACAATACTGCAACAGTAACCATTCCTTTGTTTGAGAACCCGGCAAGCAACTCGTCATTTGTTATTGAGCCGACAGACATTAAAATTACGGCAGAGGTGAAAAAGACCAGTCCCGGACGCATGATCTCTTTAGCAAGGGCTACAATTGTCAGTATAACCACAGATAGGACAATATATCCTTCAAAGGCTAACAAGGGTAACAGATTTTTGAGTATGTCATTCCCCGGATTATAGAAATTATAAAGCCAAAACTAACTATAAATTTTACTTTGAAAAAAAATCAAGCCAAAATTGTGTGTTTTAAATTTTAACTGACTATTCTCAAATAGCCCTTCCCTTCCATGAACGGAAGGTCAAAAATGAAGGTGGTTCCAACATCAGGGGTTGATTCAAGCTTCAGCTCTCCACCCAAAAGCTGCACATAGTGCTGAGCAATGGAGAGTCCGATTCCTGAGCCGGAAGTCATTTCGTTGATGCTGTTTTTTACCCGGTAAAACCGGATAAAGATATTATCCATCTCTTCCTGAGAAATTCCAATTCCGGTATCTGAAATTTTGAATCTTATAGCATCTGTACCCAGCATTTCGTAACTAAGATGTATTTCACCGCTGTTGGTGTATTTGACTGCATTATCCACCAATATACTTAATGTCTCGGATAGAAGCCGCTGGTCTGTAGTGAAGCCAAAAGTACTGTTTGGAACATCAAGGTTCATGAACATTTTCACCTGTCTGGTATCCGGTATGTGTATTCTGTGTTTATTGAAAATATCACGCATCACAGTATTGACCGGGCAGAATCTCATGGAAACATCAACCGTGTCGGTTTCAATTTTTGAGAGATGAATTGTATTGTCTATCATGTTTAGCAGCTGTCTTCCATTTTGTGAAATTGCATCGGAAAGTTCCAGCCGGTCAGGGTTGGCAAGTTCACTTTCGGCAAGCATGCGTGTAAAGTTGATGATGATGTTGAGCGGAGTTCGTATCTCATGTGACAGGTTAGTTAAAAATGCCGATTTCAGGCGGTCACTCTCCTCTGCTTTCTTTTTGGCTCGCTCAAGGTTAAACTCTGCATTTTTCCTGCGTGTAATATCGCGGGCAACAGATATCACCGAGTGGGCATTCAGTTTTGCAAGCCGCATTTCGAAAAGATAAGTTCCGTTTGGTGTTTGAAGGGAATATTCAATGATTTCGATGGAGTTGTTGTTAATGCAGCTCTGAATACATTTCATTATCTTTTTTGCCATATTCTTTGGGAAGCCCACATCAAATATACTACTGCCCACAATGTTGGCTTCTTCAAGTTTGAATAAGTCACTCTCCTTCACCACAAAATCTTCATAAATTCCGTCTTTGCCGATTACAAAAAACATGTCCGGTATGGCTTCCAGAAGTGCCTTGTAGCGTTGTTTATTGCTTTCAAGATTTTCCTGATGTTTTTTCTCTTTGGTGATATCTTCGAGAATAATGAAAAAAGTATTGTCGTCAGGACGCAGCACATTAAACTTTAACCATATTTCAAGTTTTGGTGCATAGAATTCGTTTGCAATTGAGAGATTGGTCAGCAGGAGATTGTTTAAATCAAAGTTGTCGCGCAGTGCCAGACTGAAAATATAATTGGCTTCCTGCCCTTTTGCCTCTGCAAGCCTGATGTTGAATAGTGACTCAAATGAGGTGTTGATTTTTTCAATTACAAGCTCTTCAATATTTCCTTCATCGTCTCTGTTTGCTTTGATTTCGGCAATCGGAAATCCGGATTCACCAATAACCTTGGATACGCTGTATTTTGTGGATTTTAACTTTTCCTGCAGTCTTTGCGCCTTGTTGAAAAATTTCAAGCGCACGAAAAACCCTGCTGCAAATATCAACACAAAAACTAAAATCGGATGGGGGAGTAATGCATTTGTAATGCTTTGATATTCAAAATTCTGCCTTGATTTTATGATGTGGAACCCTATGGTGAAAATCGAAATGGCAGAATAGAGTATAGGCTTTGAGTCCGTTTCGGAAAAGTACAACAGAAAAAAAGCACCTGCAAGAAGCCAGAATACTGAAAGGTATATCGTATCCGGTGAGGTGAGATTTAGTGTATAATCAGAAATATAGTAACCATAGACAAAAAAAGGTACGGTGAAAAAAAGGTTTAAGGCACTATTGAATTTGTTTCTCAAATGAAAAATAATTGCCAGGGAGGCAGCAATGAATAAGAAAAAATCACAAATCAGGCATGCACTGTCTGTATCTCCGAATATTCTACTGAATAAGAGGAGCAGCGCAGCAAATTGCAATACCAGAAGCGATATTAACAATTCAAAATTTCTCTCCTTTCTATGGCTGAAGGCTGTTGTCCATATCTTCCCCATGAAAAATTTATTAAAAGGGCTGTTCATCACAGCAAAGATATGGGTAATTCCTTAAATATCTTCATTTTAAGTTGAAATTTTCAGTTGATTAAATAAAAAACCCTTTAATTTTCTTCAAAATTGCAATTTTTATTAAACTTAAATTAGCTGCACAGTTTAAAAAAAACAAAAAAAATTGTTAATAACCGGTAAATTTATCAATATTTATCAACAACTAATCATTTGAATTCGATTAATGGCTGTCGGAGAATAGCCTGTTCTTTATGAAATGGAGGGGGACTCTCACCTGTTTTGCCCGTAGGGCGCTCAGCGAACAGAGAGAGAACTTTCGAAGCAGATGGATTGTTAAACATTACAAGAGTGCTAAAACGTTGAGTGTTTATAAAAAAAGTAAATAGGGTAATTAATTGCTTAGTAAATGAATTATTTGTATTAATTTTGGCTTAAAAACAAATAGTAAATGACAAACCCGGTTCAAAATAAAATAAAGTGGTATAAGGTATTGAAGAATAAATATTTTATTGCTTCACTTTTATTTTTGATCTGGATTGTCTTTTTTGATGAAAACAGCTTTGTTTCTCATGCAGAGAACATAAGGCGGCTGGATGAACTAAACCGGCAAAAAGATTACTATTTGGAACAAATTGAAGCTGACAAACAAAAACTTGAGGATTTAAATTCCGGATATATACAGCTTGAAAAGTTTGCCCGCGAGCAATATTACATGACTAAGCCAGACGAAGATTTGTTTATCATTGTGGAAGAGTGATTTTTTCTGCGGAAATTCTCCATTTATTTTACATGTTTTTTATTTGCCCTGTTTGATAAATTAACCAAATTTCTTATATTGCAGGTTAGTATGAAAAATAAATTGAACATATTTAGAATTCAAACAAATAATGTTGCACCACAAAAGGGAAGAATATTAATTGCTGAACCCTTTTTGCCGGGAAATTATTTCAACCGCTCGGTCATTTTTCTTGTGGCATACAGTGAAAAGGGGGCTGTTGGATTTATTCTGAATAAAAAAGTTGATGTTACCGTTCACGATATTTTCCCCGATTTCCCCGAATTTGATGGTGAAGTTTTCCTTGGTGGACCGGTATCAACCGATTCTGTCTATTTTATGCATAAGTTAGGGAAAAAACTTCCCGGAAGTATTCATGTTTTAGGTGATTTATATTGGGGAGGCGATTTTGCCATACTGAAGCAGCAGATTTCTGATGGTCTGATTCAGAGCTCTGATGTCCGGTTTTTTGTGGGATATTCCGGCTGGGGAGCCGGTCAGTTGGAGCGTGAAATAAAAGAAGACTCCTGGCTTGTGAATGATGTGGATGAAAATATTGTTTTAGGTAATCTTTCACATGAGTCATGGGCTGAATTTGTAAAACAGGCAGGGGAGCGCTACTCCATTTGGGAGAATTTTCCTGAAAATCCGGCAATGAATTGATACCCTTTGGATTGAAGTCTTAGAAATCAATCTTTTTTATGGTTCAACTATGTTGACCCTTAATTGACTTAAATTCTGAGAATCAGAGTTCAGATTTGTTGATGT
>JACDJC010001173.1_pt1 | contig 24272 bp, 21 predicted proteins | sample 7454191 | NCBI WGS metagenome assembly JACDJC01 (sample SAMN14253291, study PRJNA609438) | sludge metagenome | isolation source: sludge after 25d culture with pyrite and EDTA | collected 2018-12-20 | reverse complement strand
TTCACACCGTCGCGCTGGCGCCCCGGTGCGCTCAGCAACCCCGGCGCCTACCGGGACTGACCGCCACCACAGCCCCACTGTCGCAACGCCACGACCAGCGCGGGTTCGACGAGGACCCGTACGATGCGCGGCCATGCGAACCGCGCTGACCGACCTGTTGGGCATCGAGCACCCGGTGATGCTCGCCGGGATGGGTGGCGTGTCCTACGCGCCGCTTGTCGCCGCCGTGTCGAACGCCGGCGGGCTCGGCACGTTGGGAGCCTCCACCATGGGCGACCAACGGATGGTGGAGCAGATCGCTGCTGTCGCCGCCGAGACCGATCAGCCCTTCGGCGTCGACCTGCTCACCGCCGCCCCCCAGGACATGGACGCGAAGGTCCGGGCGATCGCCGACGGCGGCGGCTCGCTGTTCGTCGCCGGCCTGGGCGTACCGTCGAAGGTGATCGACCTGTGCCACGAGCTGGGGATCATCGTGGCCAGCATGTGCGGCAAGGTCGCCCACGCCGTGCGAGCCGCGGATGCCGGCTGCGACCTGGTGATCGCCCAGGGCACCGAGGCCGGCGGCCACACCGGCCAGATCGCCACGATGGCATTGGTGCCCCAGGTGGTCGACGCGGTCGGCGCCCGCGTCCCGGTGGTCGCGGCCGGGGGAATCTTCGACGGGCGCGGCCTGGCGGCGGCGTTGGCCCTGGGTGCCGCCGGCGTGTGGATGGGGACACGCTTCATCGCCACTCCCGAGGCCCAGGCCGTCCCGGGCTACAAGGACCGGATCCTGGCGTCGGCCGAGGACGGAACCCTGATCACCCGGGCCTACACCGGCAAGACGTGCCGAGTCCTGCGCACCTCCTACGCGCAGGCCTTCGAGGACGCCGGCGGAGTGCCCGAGCCGTTCCCCCTGCAGTTCGTGCGCTCCATGGAGGACGGCGCCAACCACTTGGGCAGCGACGCCGACACCCTCGGCGTCGACCCCGACAAGGAGTTCATGCCGGCCGGTCAGGCGGTGGGGGCGATCGACGAGCTGGTGCCCGCCGGCGACCTGGTCCGCTCCATCGTGGCCGAGGCCGAACAGGTGCTCGACCGCCTCGGCTCGTCGCGCTGACGGTTCGGTGGCACCGCGCTGCTCCTGCCTCAGGCGGTGAGCTCCTTGACCTTGGCCACCATCCGCTGCTGGCCCTCCAGGTCGGGGGCGATCGGCGTGATGTTCAAGATGGTCACGCCGGCGGCACGGAACTGGTCGATCCGGTCCTTGACGTAGCCCTCGTCGCCGCACAGCGACGTCTCCTCCAGGAACGATTCGGGCACCGCGGCCGCGGCCTCGGTCTTCTTGCCGTCGAGGTACAGATCCTGGATCTGCTTGGCTTCTGCCTCATAGCCGTAACGCTGGAACAGCTGGTTGTAGAAGTTGCGGTCACGGGCTCCCATGCCACCGACGTACAGGGCGATCATGCCGCGGGTGAAGTCGCGGAACCCGGCGACCTCGCTCTCCGGTCCGATCGACAGCAGTCCGCCGGCGATCACGTCGAGCGGCGCCAAGTCAGCCGAGCGTTCGGCAGCACCGATCGCGAGGTCCGCGCCCCAGACGTCCGCGGCGCGCTGCGGGTGGAACAGGATCGGCAGCCAGCCGTCGGCCAGCTCGGCAGTCATCTGCACGTTCTTGGGACCGAGCGATGCGACGTGGATCGGGATCGACGGTCGGACAGGGTGGGTGATCAGCTTGAGCGGTTTGCCCAGCCCGGTCCCCTCCCCCTCGGGCAACGGCAGCTGGTACCGCTTGCCGTCGTGGACGACCGGCTCGTCCCGCTTCCACACCTTGCGGCAGATGTCGATGATCTCGCGGGTCCGCTGGATCGGAGCGTCGTAGGCCACGCCGTGGAATCCTTCGATGACCTGGGGCCCCGAGGCCCCGAGGCCCAGGATCGCCCGGCCGCCGGACAGGTCGTCGAGTCCCGCAGCCGTCATGGCAAGGAGGCTGGGGGTTCGCGTGTAGATCGGCAGGATGCCCGACGCGATCTGGATCGTGTCGGTCTCCGCCGCCAGGTACCCCATGAGCGTCGGGGCGTCGTAGCCATAGGCCTCGGCCACGTAGACGATGTCCATCCCGGCCTTCTCGAGCGCCTGGACCTGTGCGACCGACTCGGCGAACCCCCCCGAATAGCCGATCTGCATGCTCAGCTTCACTGCTGCCCCCTTGAGGTTGTGACGTGTTGGTCGGCCGCGGCGTCAGCCCGCTGCCGGCGCGTGCTCGTTCGCCCAGTCCTTGGCACGTGCGAGCTGGGACCGGTCGAGCGACCCGATGCCCATGCCGTTGTCGAACTCGACCCGGTAGCGGATCCAGCGGAAGCCGTTCTTGAGCGTGATCCGCCCCTTGGTCCCCGCCGGGACACCCGGGAGGTCCTCCGCCGCCACGACCTTGGCGCGGACCTTGAGCTGGTCGTCGGTGCTGATGGCCATCGGGGCCACACGGTACCCGGTCAGGCGTCCACCGACCGCAGCCGCACCCCGAGCTGCTCGCGCCGCGTCGATGTCAGCCGGGTGTCGCGAGGCCGCTCCGGGGCCACCTCCGACGCGAACGCTGCGACGATCGCTGCGGGGTCGAGCCCCATCCGAGCGGCCAACCGCTCTCCGAGCTCCCACCGGCTCAGGTGCTCCGGCCCGGGCAGGTGCCAGATGCCCGCTCGCTCCGAGCGATCCTGAGCGACCAGCGCCCACAGCTCCGCGGCCAGGTCCTCGGCACGGATCGGCTGGCGCATCTCGTCGCGGAACAAGGTGACCTCGCGACCGCAGCTCAGCGCGTCGACGAACGATCCGCTCGACACGTCGAGCGGATCGAGCGACACCACGAGCGAGGTGCGTGTGATGCATGCGTCGGGCACCACGCCGAGCACGCGTTGCTCGGCCTCGGCCTTCCAGCGCCCGTAGTCCGAGACCGGGTCCGGCTCGTCATGCTCCGCGTACGGCGGCGCGTCGCCGGAGAACACCACATCGGTCGACAGGTGGAGGACCGCTGCACCGACCTGCTGCGCTGCACCGGCCACGTGCAGGCTCGCGTCGACGATCGCAGCACGATCGGATTGGGCGTACGCCGCATGGACCACGACATCGGGTCGGACACCGACGAGCAGGTGCAGCGTCGACTCCCATCGCCGCAGATCGACGGGGTGCCACGTCGCGACGGCGCGGACGTCGGCGGGCACCGGCGTGCGGTGCTCGGTCACGTGCAGCTCGATGTCGCCAGGTGCGGTCCGCGCCAGCCAGCCCGCCACGTTGCCCGCGCCCCCGGTGACCAGGACGCGACGTCGGCCGCTCACCGCAGCCCGCCCGAACCGGCTGTGACGGGTGCGCGGCTCACCTCACGGACCGGCGCGTCTCGGCCCACGTCAACGCTTACTCGACGTCGACGTCGTGGGGCAGGCCCAACACCCGCTCGGCCAGGATGTTGCGCTGCACGTCGCCGGTGCCGCCGCCGATCGTCAACGCCTGGGCGAACAGGTAGCCGTAGTGCCAGAGCGCCTCGTCGGTGTCGAGCGGGCCGACGTCGGTGAGCATCCCGCCGGCGCCGGCCAGATCCTTGGCCAGCGCCATGATCCGCTGTCCGTGCTCGTCGGCGAGCACCTTGCGGATCGAGGCCTCGGGGCCGGGCTGGTGCCCTCTGATCGCCGCGGTCACCGTCCGCAACCGGATGAGCCGCAGGATCTCCGCCTCGATGTGGAGCTGCGCGGCGCGCTGGCGCTGCTGCGGATCGGCCACACCGCCTGCTGAGCGCAACACGTCGAGCAGATCCTCCGCGTCGGGCCCCAACCCCCAGAGCGCACCGCCCGACGACAGCGACACGCGCTCGTTGGCGAGCGTGACCTTGGCGAGGCGCCAGCCATCGTTCGCGTCCCCGACCCGCAACGAGTCGGAGATCCGCACGTCGGTCAGGAACACCTCGTTGAAGTTGTGCGCTCCGGTCATCTCCACGATCGGACGGACCTCGATGCCCGGCAGGTCCATCGGGCAGATGAAGTAGGAGATGCCCTGCTGCTTGGGAACATCGGGATCGGTGCGAGCGATGAGGATCCCGTAGCGCGACAGGTGACCGAGCGACGTCCAGATCTTCTGACCGTCGACGATCCACTCGTCGCCGTCGCGCACGGCGCGGGTCTGAAGCGCCGCCAGGTCGGATCCGGCTCCCGGCTCGCTGAACAGCTGACACCAGATGTCCTCTCCGGACAGGAGCCCGAACAGGTAGCGCTCCTTCTGCTCGTCGGTGCCGGCGGCCAGGATCGTCGGCCCGGCCCATCCGATGCCGATCGGGTTGACCGGTCGTCGCACGGCGGCCCGGCGCAGTTCGTCGTCGATCACGATCTGGTGGATCGGATCCGCGTCGAGCCCCCACGGCTTCGGCCAGTTCGGTGCCACGTAGCCTGCCTCGGCCAGCTGTCGTCCGGTGGGCGAAGGACGAGTGGCCAGCCAGTCGCGCACCGCGAGCCGTCGGGGGTCATCCTCTGCCGGAAGCTCGAAGTCCATCGCGGCGGACGGTACCGTTCGACCCCATACCGCCGCACGGAGTTCGTGGAGGCGGCGAACAAGACCCGAGGGGGCTGCAGATGGCCGGATGGAACTTCGCGGAGCTGTGGGAAGCGATCGCGGACAAGTTCCCCGACGCCCAGGCCCAGGTCCAGGGCGACCGACGGCTCACGTGGAGGGAGTTCGACCGCCGATCCGACGGTCTTGCGCGCCACCTCATCGATGGCGGGGCAGTCCACCAGGACAAGGTGGCGCTGTACCTCTTCAACTGCCCCGAGTACATGGAGGGGTGCTTCGCCGCCTTCAAGGCGGGGCTGGTGCCGGTCAACACCAACTACCGCTACCTCGACGACGAGCTCGTCTACCTGTGGGACAACGCCGATGCTGTGGCGGTGGTGTTCCACGGATCGTTCACCGACCGCGTCGCCGCGATCAAGGACCGGTTGCCCAAGGTGCGGCACTGGATCTGGGTCGACGACGACTCCGGACCGCGGCCCGACTGGGCCGAGGACTACGAGGCGATCGCATCGACGGCTCCGGGTCGGGTCGTTCCGGAGTGGGGCCGAAGCGGCGACGACGTGGTGATGATCTACACCGGCGGCACGACGGGGATGCCCAAGGGCGTGATGTGGCGACAGGACGACCTGTGCGCCGTCACGGCCGGGAACGGCAACACGAAGCTCACCCTGGATCCCGACGAGGTCGGTGGCGTCGCCGCCATCATCGACGACCTGACCGCACCCGGCGTACCCGGCCTGCCGGCGTGTCCGCTCATGCACGGCACGGGCTGGTTCACCGCGCTGATCTTCCTCACGCAGGCGGGTTCGGTGGTCTTGCTCACCGACCGGACACTCGACTGGACCGAGGCGCTCGAGACGATCGAGCGCGAGCAGGTCGGAGCGCTGACGATCGTCGGCGACGCGTTCGGCAAGCCGATGGTCCGAGCGCTCGACGCCAACCCCGGCAGATGGGACATCTCCAGCCTCGTCCTGGTCGCTTCGTCGGGCGTGATGTGGTCCGAGCCGGTCAAGGAGGCGATGCTCGCCCACAACCCTGGGATGATCCTGATCGACACGTTCTCCTCGTCAGAAGCCATCGGAATGGGCAGCTCCGTCTCCGTCGGCGACTCGGCGGAGAAGACGGCGCACTTCTCGCTCGGGGCGGGCTGCAAGGTGTTCGCCGACGACGACACGCCCGTCGTTCCCGGTTCGGGCGAACGGGGTCGGGTGGCGGTCCCTGGCCGTGTGCCGATCGCCTACTACAAGGACCCGGAGAAGTCGGCGTCCACGTTCATCACCCACGACGGCGTCCGCTACTCGATGCCCGGCGACTACGCGACCGTCGAGGCCGACGGGTCGATCACGCTGCTCGGCCGAGGTTCGGTGTGCATCAACACCGGTGGGGAGAAGGTCTTCCCCGAGGAGGTGGAGGAGGCGCTGAAGACCGAGGCGTCGGTCGCGGATGCGGTGGTCGTCGGCGTGCCGGACGACCGCTTCGGCCAGGCGATCACCGCAGTGGTCGAACCGGTGCCGGGTGCATCGCTCGACGAGGCCGCGTTGATCGCCCACGTCAAGGAGCACCTGGCGCACTACAAGGCACCGAAGCGGGTGTTGCGCATCGACACGATCGGTCGGGCGCCCAACGGCAAGGTCGACTACAAGCGCCTCACGCAGCACGCCATCGACGAGCTCGGCATCGACGTCTGAAACCCACCCGCCAGCTCGGTTTCTGACCACCGAGAACGATGTCCAACGACATTCTCGGTGGTCAGAACCGCGGTGACCGTGGGGCGGGGTAGCTCACTGGCCCGCGTAGGTCCCGAAGCTCCACAGGTTGCCCTCCGGATCCCGGAGCCCGAAGCCGGACCCACCGGGGTCGTAGTCGGGCGACTCGGGCTCCCTGACGATCTCGAGCCCCGCGGCGACGCACCGCTGATGCACGGCCAACGGGTCGTCGGTGACCACGTAGATGCTGGCAGCGCCGATCGCCTGCTCGGAGAACACGTTGCCGTCGCGGTGCGCGGTCGAGATCTGCACGACGCCCCCCTCCGGCCAGGCCAGCTGGCTGTGGGCGACGACGCCGTCGCCGTCACCGGGCACGACGAGCTGCTCGGTGAATCCGAACACCTCGACCGCGGTTCGGATCAACGCCGGGGCATCCGCGGCCGCGATCGCCGGCCAGATGCGACCGTTGCGGGCGACGACCGTGGCACGATCGCCGGCAGTGGCGCCCGGGGACGCGGCGTCGTCCGCGGCGTCGACCCAGCTGCCGCTGAGCCGGTAGCCGTCCTCGGCCATCCGGGTGGCCAACTCCTCCGCACCGACGGACTCCAGGCGCTGCGACAGCATCCACCGGTGGCCGAACGGGTCGAGGAGCACTCCCTGACGATGGCCGTACGCCATGTCCTCGGGCGAGCGTTCGACCGTTGCCCCGGCGGCCGCGGCCCGAGCGACCACAGCGTCGGCGTCGTCGACCTCGAGGTGCAGCGTCACCGGCGTGCCCCCGAGCGTCCGGGGCCCCAGGACGCCGATCTCGGGGTACTCGTCGGAGAGGAACAGCCGGGCTGGGCCGATGAGCAGGTCGGCATGGCCGATCCGTCCATCGTCGCCGTCGAAGCGCAGCGTGACCTCGGCGTCGAACACCTCCTCGTAGAAGGCGATGGCAGACGGCGCGTCCTGGACGGCGAGGTAGGGCACGAGCGTGGGCGCTGTTCCCGCCGGAGCGGCGGGAGCGGTGTTCGAGGTGGACATGGCAGGGCTCCTCTCGGGGAGATCTATCGTCGGCAGGTCGGTGATCGTCGGCAGGCCGGCGCCGATGGAACCGGCACCGACGGAACGGGTGTCGACGGGACGGGTGTCGTCGGAACGGGTGTCGTCGAGCGGGACCTCAGCCGGGTTGCCGAGCGCATCGGCGAGGTGCCGGCGGAGCCGGCGGACGAACTCGGGCCGGGGCTCCACCACGTCGTCGACTGGAACGGATCCCAGGGCGTCGAGCGGGTCGATGTCGGTCACGGTGCCGCCTCCCCGGTGGTCGCCGTCTCGTATGCGGTCCGGAACGCCCTGCGCGCCCGCACGAGCAACACCTCGGTGGCACCGAGCGTCCGGTCGAGATGCGCCGCCACCTCGGCGACCGGAAGGCCGTCGAGGTGGCGCAAGGTCAACGCCGAACGATGATGGGCACCGAGCGATGCGAGCACGTCGTGGGCGACCATCGCGTCGAGATCGACCTCCCAGCGGTCGTCGGTGCGCTCGCCGTCCACCAGGGCGAGCTTGCGCTCCTTGCGCTCCTCGCGCTCCTGACGGCGCCAATGGTCGACGAGCTTGTGTCGGGCTACGCCGATCAGCCACGGGGTGTTGAGCTCGGATGTGACGTCGTTGCACAGGGCATCGACCGCAGCGAGGAAGGTCTCGGAGGTCAGATCCTCCGCCACGACCTCTGAGCGGCAGCGGCGCAGGAGGTACCCGTAGACGTCGGGCAACGCCGAGTCGTACAGATCGAGCAGCTCCCGGCCACGATCGGCCGGCGGCGTGGTGGTCACCTCCATCACCTCTCCATCGTTTCGCGGCACCGAACTCCTACACCCGGACGCCGCTCGCTCGAGCGTTCCTACCCACGGGAACTCCATGCACCGCAGGCTCGCCGGCGCACGTTGCGAGCATCGCCGGTCGCCGCACTAGCGTGACCGCCGCCTGAACACGCCCCGGATCGACCGTGGGCCCGTGCCCTGAGAGGTTCTGCATGTCTGATCTCACCTTCGACGGCAAGGTCGCGATCATCACCGGTGCCGGTGGCGGTCTCGGCAAGTCCCACGCTCTGGAGCTCGCCCGCCGCGGCGCCCGCGTCGTCGTCAACGACCTCGGCGGCTCCGTCAGCGGCGAGGGCGACAACGCCTCGGCGGCGCAGCTGGTCGTCGACGAGATCGAGGCCGCCGGCGGTGAGGCCGTGGCCAACCACGACTCGGTGGCCACCGCGGAAGGCGGCGAGGCGATCGTGCAGACCGCGCTCGACGCGTTCGGCACCGTCGACATCGTCATCAACAACGCCGGCATCCTGCGCGACAAGACGTTCCACAACCTCACCCCCGAGCTGCTCGAGCCGGTCATCGCCGTGCACCTCCTCGGAGCCTTCTACGTGACGCTGCCGGCATGGAAGATCATGCGGGAGAAGGGCTACGGCCGGGTGGTCAACACCAGCTCGAACTCGGGCCTGCTCGGCAACTTCGGCCAGTCGAACTACGGCGCCGCCAAGCTCGGACTGGTCGGCTTCACCCGGGTCCTCGCCAACGAGGGTCGATCCAAGGGCATCAAGGCGAACGCCATCGCCCCCGTGGCCAAGACCCGGATGACCGAAGACCTGCTCGGCCCGCTCGGCGACAAGCTCGAGCCGTCCGAGGTCACGCCGACCGTCGTGTACCTGGCGTCGGAGGAGTGCCCCGTCACCGGCGAGGTGTACTCCGTGGCCGGCGGTGTGGTCGCCCGCTACTTCATCGGCCTCACCCCCGGCTGGTACAAGGAAGGCCACTCGGCCGAAGAGGTCCGGGACAACTTCGAGCAGATCCGCGAAGAGACCGGCTACATCGTCCCCGAGGACCCCTCGGGCGAGCTGAAGAAGCTGCTCGAGACCCTGAGCTGACCGAAGCGCCAACCGGGGAGCTGACCGACGTGACCGACGTGGCGGCGTTCCGGGCTGATGCTGCGGAATGGCTCGCTGCGCATCGGGCCGAGGCGCCCCGCGACTACGGCGCGATCCTGCCGCCCGAGCTGGCCGACGCCGGCCGGCAGTGGCAGCGTCGGCTGTTCGACGCTGGGTTCGCAGGCATCGGTTGGCCGATCGAGTTCGGTGGACAGGGGCTGACGCCTGAGCACAGCGCGGCGTGGATCACCGAGTGTGCGCTGGCGCAGGTGCCCCCGTTCATCAACATGGTCGGCTGCGTGCTCACCGGCGGGGCGCTGCTGGCGTTCGGCACCCCCGAGCAGCAGGCGGAGCACCTGCGGCCGATCATCACCGGCGAGCGGATCTGGTGTCAGCTGTTCTCCGAGCCCGATGCCGGCTCCGATCTGGCGTCGCTGTCCACCCGGGCCGAGCGCGACGGCGACGAGTACGTCGTCAACGGCCAGAAGGTGTGGTGCTCGAACGGCCGGGTTGCCGACCGGGGCATCCTGATGGCCCGGACCGATCCGGACGCCCGACCGCACGAGGGCATCTCCTTCTTCCTCCTCGACATGGCCGCGCCGGGCGTCGAGCTGCGGCCGCTGCGCCAGATGAACGGCGACGCCGAGTTCGACGAGGTGTTCCTGACCGACGTCCGAGTCCCGACCGACGCGCTGCTCGGCCCGGAGCACGAGGGATGGGCGGTCGCCATGTCGGCCCTGACCAACGAGCGCGGCTACATCGGGGCGTCGGGCATCTCGCTCAAGCGCCGGCTCGACTCGATGCTCGCCATGGGCGGGGGCTCGGACGGTCCCGACCTCGACCCGATGCAGCGCCAGGAGCTGGTGGCGCTGTGGAGCCGGGGCACTGCGCTGTGGGCCATGGGCCAGCGCCAAGGGCCGGTGGCGTCGGTGCTGGGCTCGGTCGCCAAGCTGGGGACCACCGAGCTCATGTTCGACCTGGCGGTGTTCCGCTCGGCACTCGCCGGACCAGCAGCGATGCTGGAAGGCGACGCCGCGTGGGGGCTCGCGAGCGCGCCCGGCGCCCGCATCGCCGGCGGTACGAGCCAGATCCAGCGCAACATCATCGCCGAGCGCTTGCTGGGCCTCCCGAAGGAGCCGAAGGCGTCGAGGTAGCTCGACCCGGCGCGCCCCGTGACGCTCAGCGCTGCTCCACGACGCCTCGGATCACCGGTCTGCCGGTGGGCGTAGCCTGACCCCATGTCGCACCAGCCGCTGAACCAGTCCGTCGACCCCCACGACGTGCTCGCCATCGACGGGCTCCTGTCCGACGAGGAGCGCCTGCTGCGCGACACGGTCCGCCAGTTCGTCGCCGACAAGGTCCTGCCCGACGTCGGCGAGTGGTTCGATGCCGGCACCTTCCCCAAGGAGATGGCCAAGGAGTTCGGCTCGCTCGGCCTTCTCGGCATGCACCTGGACGGCTACGGGTGCGCCGGCACCTCCGCCACTGCGTACGGTCTGGCCTGCCTGGAGCTGGAGGCCGGCGACTCGGGCGTTCGCAGCTTCGTGTCGGTGCAGGGCTCCCTCGCCATGTTCCCGATCCACGCGTTCGGTTCCGAGGAGCAGAAGCAGCGGTGGCTGCCCGGCATGGCCGCCGGCGAGCTGATCGGCTGCTTCGGCCTCACCGAGCCCGATTCCGGCTCTGATCCCAGCTCCATGCGCACCACGGCCAAGCAGGACGCCTCCGGCGACTGGGTGCTCGACGGAGCCAAGATGTGGATCACGAACGGGTCGGTCGCCGACGTCGCCGTCGTGTGGGCCCGCACCGACCCCGAAGGTCCCGACGGCGGAGCGGTGCGAGGGTTCGTGGTCCCGACCGACGAGCCCGGCTTCTCGGCCCCGCTCATCCACCGCAAGGTGTCGCTGCGGGCGTCGGTGACCTCGGAGCTCGTCCTCGACGACGTCCGGCTACCCGCCGACGCGGTCCTGCCTGGGGTCTCGGGGATGCGCGGACCCCTGTCGTGCCTCAACGAGGCCCGCTTCGGGATCAGCTTCGGCGCCTGCGGCGCGGCTCGGGCGTGCTACGAGGCGGCGCTCGCCTACTCGCTGGAGCGCACGCAGTTCGACCAGCCGATCGCCGGGTTCCAGCTCACCCAGAAGAAGCTCGTCGACATGATGGTGGCCGTGCAGCGCGGCACGCTCGTGGCGATGCACCTCGGCCGGATGAAGGACGCCGGAACGCTCGCCACCCCTCAGGTCAGCTTCGCGAAGATGGACAACGTCCGGATGGCGCTGGAGGTGGCCCGAACCGCCCGCTCGGTGCTCGGCGCCAACGGCATCACCACCGAGTACCCCGTGATCCGCCACATGAACAACCTCGAGTCGGTGTTCACCTACGAGGGCACGAACGAGATCCACACGCTGATCCTGGGACAGGCCATCACCGGCATCCCGGCGTTCAGCTGAGTCGACCTTCGGTCACCCACCCACCGCGCCGGACCTGATCGCGGGCATGATCGGACGATGACCGAGCATCCTCCCGAAGAGGTCCAGGCCGCCGTCGACACCTACGTGGCGCTGCGCCGGAAGATCGCCGCCGGCGACGCACCCTGGACGGCGCTCGCCGACCTGTTCACCGACGACGTCGTGTACGTCGACCCCGCGTGGGGTCGGGTCGAAGGCATCGATGGACTGCGCCAGTTCCTCGACGAGAGCATGCGCGGCCTCGAGGACTGGGACTTCCCCATCGAGTACGTCGCGATGGCAGGCGACACCGTGGTCATCAAGTGGGACCAGCTCCTGCCCGGCGCCCGACCGGACGGGTCGCGCTACCGCCAGTCCGGCATCTCCACGCTCGTCTACGGGGGCGACGGCAAGTTCTCCTACGAGGAGGACCTGCTCAACATGGTCCACGTGCTCGCGGACCTGGGCGCGAGCGGCTGGCGCCCCGGCGACGGCTTCGTGATGCCGCCCGCGGAGCCGGACCGGAACTACGCACGACCCTGAACCACCGGGAGCCTGAGCCACCAGGAGAAGATCACGAGCCGAGCACGACACCAGACTCGTCCGCGACGATCCGGGCGTGGGTTCGTAGCGTCTCGACCCGGTCGACGTCGCCGGGATCACCCCGCCGCTCGAGCGCCCCAGCGAGTCGCTCCTCGCAGAGGGCGAGCCATGGTCGCGATGAGATGCGCTCGCAGGTCGCGACGGCAGCGGCGTAGAACGCGATCGCAGCATCGAGCTCTCCCACCGTCTCTGCGAGCGCGCCGAGCACCCGGTCCATCGGGCCGAAGCAACCGGACACGCAGGAGATGTCGATCACCATGCCGCTGTGCGGTGCGAGTCGTCGGAGGAGCACCTTGGCGTCTTCGACCCGGCCGAGTGCCACCACGGCTTCGGCCAGCGCCGACATCGAAGCAAACCAGGTGCTGTCCCAACGCACGCCGGCGAACCCATCCGCGGCGAACCCGTCCAGGCGCGCCTGAGCGCTGTCCACCTCGCCGGCACAGCAGTCGACAAGTGGCTGTGCTGCCCTCGCGATGATCGACTCCGGAGTGGCCTCGACGTAGGCGTCAACCATCGGTGCGACCGACCCGAGCCGTTCACGGAGGTACTCGTTCGGGTACATCTGGCACAGGTACCAGCCGAAGGCGTTCACCTCGCCGGTCCGCTCTCCCAGCGACAGCGCCACCGCAAGCAGCCGATCCGACTCGTCCAGGTCGCCGAACACACCGGCCAGCACCCCACGGGCGTGCGCTGCCCACCACATCATGCGGGGTCGCCGCAGCTCCGTCGCACTGGCCGCGACGAGATCGACGAGACGCTCGGCCCCCTGAACGTCACCACCCTGCAGCAACCCTCCTGCCAGCGACACATATCCGACGAGGGCGGTACCGGGCTCGCCGGATTGCGTTGCCAGCTCGACGATCTCCCGTCCGTCCTCCACCAACGTCGGTACCGGCCCCGAGTGGTAGAAGCGACGATGGCTGAGCACGACCGCCAGCGTGGCGGCATCGCCGATGCGCCGGGCCATCGCGACCGCCTGGTCCACCAGCATCGCCCCTTTCTGCGTGGTGTCGCGGGGGAACAGCTCGAAGCCAAGGCGGCCGAGCACACGGGCCCGAAGCGCACTGTCCTGCTGTCCGAGCTCGTCGAGCGTGACCTCGAGCATCCGGATCAACGTCGGGTCGTGATAGGCGATCGCGATGCTCTCTTGACCGGCAGCAAACGCGGCCCGGGCAAGCTGCTCGGTCATCCCGTGACGACGGGCGAGCTCGCCCACACCGGCGAGCACCGTCCGCCCCTCGGGGTTCCCGGATCGGACCAGCGCCTCGCCGAGGTCGATGCGCAGGTCGACTCGGGAACGTTGGTCCAGACCTGCCGCACCCGCCGTCCGGAGGGCGATCTCGAGCAGGCGACATGCGTCCTCATATGCGAGGATGCTGAGCGCGTACGACGCCGCGGCGACGGCGCAGCGATGGAGCCGCTGCGATTCGACCAGCGGTCCCGCCGCCTCGAGGTGGAACGCGACCTCGATCTGACCGCCATCGCGGCCTTGCCCCCAACGCTCCAGATGATCGGCGACGCCGCGGTGCAGGTGACGAGTCCGCGCACGAGGGATACCCGCCTCGATGCACTGCCGGATCACCGGATGGGAGAACGTGAACGTCGACGATGCGTCGCCCACGTGGAGCACCAGCCTCGCGTCGACGGCGGCATCGAGGTCGTCGAGCACGCTCACCACATCGCGGTCCAGGGCTGATGCGACGACGTCGAGCTCGAAGTCCTGGCCCACGATCGACGCAGCTTCCAGCACCATCGCAGTCGGCCTTGGCAGAGCCTCAACGCGACGATCGACGACGGTCCGCACGGAGTCGGGTACGGCGAGCACCCTGCTGGTCGAGACGTCCCCGGTGTCGAGCAGGTGGCGGATCGTCTCGCGAGCGAAGAACGGGTTGCCCCGGGTGGCTCGGTGCAACGCGGCCACGAGCGCCGGTTCGAGCGGTGCACCATGGTGCTCCTCGACCACCTGGGCCACCGCTGCAAGCTCGTCCTCCTCGAGGCCCGACAGCTCGATGGTCGTTGCCGACCTCCCGGCCCGTTCCGCTGCCGCCACGAGCTGGGCCACCCGTCGCTCGGCGGCGGGCCCTTCCTCGCGCGACGTGAGCGCGACGAGCAGCGGCGCCGAGGTCGGGTGCGCGACCACATGGTGGAGGAGCTCGACCGATGCCCGGTCCATCCACTGCACGTCGTCGACGAGGAGCAGCAACGGCTGCTGCCCGGCGATCGAACGGAGCAGAGCGGTGACCGCCTCGAACAGGGTGAACCGCTCGTCGTCCGAGATGTCTGTCGGGACCGGAGCGTCCGCCGGCCGGAGCTCAGGCAGCAGACGGCTCACTGATTCGAGGTCGTGGGCCGCCACGTGGTCGAGGACGTCCGGACGCGACCGAACGACCCACCCGACGGCCTGGCGGAACGGCTGGTATGCAGCAAGGGGATCTTCGTCGCACCGCCCGAGGAGGACGAGCGAGCCGGCGTCGTGGGCTCGGAGCGCCAGCTCCGCGACCAAGCGCGTCTTGCCGATGCCGGCGTCGCCGGTGACGATCACGACGCCGCCGTTGCCGAGCGCTGCTCGCTCCCACTCAGCCCCAAGGCGATCGAGCTCCCCGGATCGACCGACCAGAGGGGTCGACCGGGCCCGGTGCAGCGCAGCGGGCACCGCGGAGCGCCCGCTCGGCTGCCGCAGACTCCGGACCCAGCGACCCGGCGTGTGTCGGATCGCCGGCCCGCGGTCGGCGCCCGGCGCGGTGCCGACGTCGTCCACCGCATCCTGGTCCAGTGCCGGGTCATGGCGGAGGATCGCCGACTCCAGCGCCCGCAAGCGGGGTCCGGGCTCGATGCCGAGCTCCTCAGCGAGGAGGTGCCGCACCTTCTGGTACGCATCAAGAGCGTCGGCCTGGCGACCGCAGCGGTACAGACCCAGCATCGAAGCCGCCCAGAGCCCTTCGCGGAAGGGGTTCGCCTGAATCAGCGCTTCGGAGCGTGCCACCACCTCGCCGGGTCGCCCTCGTGCGAGGTCGACGTCGAGCCAGTCCTCGGAGGCTGAGATCCGCAGCTCCTCCAGCCGGAGCGCTTCGCTGACCAGCCCAGGCGTCAGCGAGGCATCGGCGAGCGCCGATCCCCTCCACATCGCCAAGGCACCCTCGAAGACCTCGCCGGACCCGGAGTGATCCCCTCGCGTGGCCAGGAGGCGGGCGGTCCTCACCCACTCATCGAACAGCCAGGCATCGAGGTCGCTCGGCTCGATCGCCAGGCGATAGCCGTCGGTGCTGCGTTGGATCAGCCCATCCGACCCCGCCCGCCCGTCAGTGCCACCGAGCAGCTTGCGGATCGCCGAGATCCGGACCTGGAGGGTCACCCGAGCGCGGCGCGGCTCGTAGTCGGGCCACAGCTCCTCGACGAGCCGGTCGACTGACACCGGCGAGCCAGCGGAGACCGCGAGGAGCGCGAGGACCGCCCGCTCCTTGGGCGCGGTCACCGACACCGGCCCGCTCGCCCTGTCGACGCGCAGCGGACCAAGGATCTTCACCGCGCAATCCATGCTCCCCACGTCCGCCTCCTCCCTCACGTGGCAGCAGGCGTGATCAGGACCGAAGCATACGACGTGCTTTCGGGCCGGCGGGCAGGTGCAGAGGGGTGCCAGGTGCGTGTCAGGTGCGTGTCAGGTGCGCACCTCCGCAGTCGTCGGATCGATCACCGCGGCAACCTCTTCGACCGAGTTCGCTGGGAATCCGCCGAGCGCCGCGTGCTCGCGGATGCGAGCCTCGTCAGGCGCGATGTACACGCAGTAGATCTTGTCGCCGGTCACGTAGCTGTGCTGCCACTGGACGTCACCGCCAAGGTCGGACAGGACGCTGCAGGACTTCTGCGAGATGGTCGTGAGCTCGTCGGCCGACAGCGTGCCGGCGCCCGGCAGCTCCCGCTCGATCACGTACTTCGGCATGGTGGTCCTCCTCGTTCGTGGGAGACGTCGCCGGAGCGGTGACGTCTCCCACATCCTCGGGGCGCGCGCTCTCCGGTCGCTGACGGATCGCTGACGCGCCGTCGATGGGTGCATCAGCAACCGAGCGGTCCGGGAGCGAGACCGGCGCTCAGTTGAGGATGTTGACCGCCCGCGCCACGACGAGGCCGAGCACGGCGAGCGACGATGCCGACTCCGCGATCGACACCGCCTTCATCCGATGCGTCAGGCAGACGGCGTCCGCGGGACTGAACGAGATCGCCCCGGTCGCTGCGACGTGGAAGTAGTCGAAGAACGCCGGACGCCAGTCACCGAAGCGCTCCAGATCGCCCTGCTGCGGGAACAACAGGTCGCCCGGCCCGGGCGGATGGTGCGCCCGCTCCCCCGGTCCGCCGGCGTCGAGCTCCCAGTACAGGAACGCGAACGCAAGGACCAGGTGGACCCACACCAGCCCTCCCGCCCACAGCAGCTGGTTCGCGTGCGCCGTCGCCGAGTCGCCGCGGACGATCAGGTAGACCAGCCGTGCCGCTGCCACCGCCGCGCCCGAGGCCATCACCCCGATGAGCGCCAGGCGCACCGCGTGGACCTTGGCCGAGCGTCGATCGATCCGTCCGGGGTCGAGCACGAGCATGGCCATCAGCAGGACCAGCTGCACGAACGACAGCCCGAAGCCGACCACGTTGTGGAACGACGACGGCGTCAGGAACGGCAGGCCGCACGCGAGCAGCCCGGCCACGAGCACCGGACCCTTCCGCTCGCCCGCGTTGCTCTCGAGGTCGCCGTCGCCCCCGCTGTCCGCACCACCCCCGTCGTCTCCGTCGTCGTGGCGCGCCACCCGTGACCTCCTGCGTCGCGATGCCGGTGCGGACGATCGCACCGCCGGAACGTAGCGCCGCTGGGCTTCTCGGACTGCGACCGCCTGTGGGATCGAAGTCCCGCCGATCTTCGAAGGCGTTCACCCATTCAGGAGGATGGAACGACCAGACTTCGGCCCGTAGCTTGCGCACACCACCGTCACGGAGCACCCATGACCACACCTGATGCCGGTTCGGCACCCACCACCATCGCGGAGCGCTCGCCCGATCGCGCCAAGGCCGTCCTCGGCACGCTCATCCTCGTCGCAGCGGTCGCCAACCTGCCGCTCGCCGTGGCCAACGTGGCGCTGCCCGACATCGGCAAGCACTTCGACGCGTCCCAGACGCAGCTCAACATGGTGGCGATCGGCTACTCGCTCGGGCTCGCGGCGACCGTCCTGTGGCTCGGAGCCCTCGGCGACCGCTACGGCCGGAAGCAGATGCTCCTCATCGGCACGGTGCTGTCGTTGCCGGGTTGCCTGATCGCTGCGTGGGCACCGTCGATCGAGGTCCTGGTCGCCGCCCGGGTCCTCGGCGGCGTGGCTGCCGGCATGGCCTATCCGACCACGTTGTCCCTCATCACCGCTCTGTGGGCCGGCAACGGTCGGACCAAGGCGATCGCGCTGTGGTCGGCGATCGGGGGCTCGGTCTCCGCGCTCGGCCCGCTGCTCTCGGGCGTGTTCCTGGAACGGTGGTGGTGGGGATCGGTGTTCCTCGTCACGTTGCCGCTGATCATCCTGGCCATCCCGGCCATCGTCCGACTGGTCCCAGCGCACGTGAACGAGACCACCGAGTCCGTCGACAACGTCGGTGGCATCCTCTCGGTCGTCATGGTCGGCGCGACGATCGTCGCCATCAACTTCGTGGTGGTGCCCGACAAGCGGACCGCAGCGCTCGCCATCGGCGCCCTGGGTCTGGTGGTCCTGGCGGCGTTCGTGTTCCGCCAGCTCCGCGCCGCCAACCCGCTGTACGACCTGCACGTCGCCGGCCGGCGCATCTTCTGGGTCGCAGCGGTGGCCGGCATCATCGTGTTCGGCTCGCTGATGGGCGCCATGTTCATCGGTCAGCAGTTCCTGCAGAACGTCCTCGGCTACACCACGGTCGAATCCGGACTGTCGGTGCTGCCCGCGGCCGTGTTCATGGTCCTGTGCGCACCGCGCTCGGCCAAGCTCGTCGAGGCGAAAGGCGCCCGCTTCACGCTGCTGCTCGGCTACGTGTTCGTCCTCGCAGGGTTCGTCCTGATGCTCCTCCTCTGGAAGGAGGGCACCTCGTACTGGCAGGTCGCCCTCGCCTACTCGGCCATCGGTGCCGGTGTCGGGTTCGCGGGCACCCCTGCATCTCACTCGCTCACCGGTGCCGTCCCGGTCACACGGGCCGGGATGGCGTCGGGCACTGCCGACCTGCAACGAGATCTCGGCGGGGCGATCATGCAGTCGATCCTCGGGGCACTGCTCACAGCGGGCTATGCGAAGGCGTTCGCCGGGTTGATCACGGCGTCGCCGAACGCCGACCAGGTCAGCTCCTCGGTCCAGAGCGAGCTCACGAAGTCGTTCTCGAGCGCCGCCGACACCGCACAGCGCTACCCGCAGTACTCCGACCAGATCATCCAGGCCGCCCGCGAGTCGTTCGTCGACGGCCAGAACGCGGCCTACGTCGCCGGCATCGCGGCGGTGCTGCTGGGCGGCATCCTGGTGTTCACGTTGTTCCCCAAGCGCGACGCGGAGCAGCGGCAGCTCGAGGAGTACGCGGCGGAGTCGACGGCCTGAACACGGGCCCGATCACGACCGCAACAGCACCGGCTCACCGGCCGAGCAGCTCGTCCCAGGGTCCGGTCACCTCGTAGGTCACGCCGAACGGCAGGCCGAGCGGCCCGGCCGCGGCACGTTGCGAGCTGAAGTACAGGCGCCGGCCGTCGGGGCTGAAGCAGGGTCCGGTGACCTCGGAGCCGTCCTGGCCTGACAGCCGGGCGACGGCGATCGACGAGTCGTCGGGACCGATCGCGACGACCTCCAAGTTGCCCCCGTCCTCGGCGACGAACAGCCGGGACGACGCCTCGTCGATCCAGAGGTTGTCGACCGTGTCGAGCCGGTCGACCCCGCCCCCGGGTGCCTGGTAGCGCAGCGACACCACGCCATCAGTGGTGTCGTAGCTCCAGATCCGACGATCGCCCTTGGTGGTGAACAGCACCTTCGAGCCCAGGACGTCGATGCCCTCGCCGCCGTTGAAGTGGATCGTGGACGACACCTGGTGACGGCACATCTGTGAGCCGGCGGACGGATCGGGCACCCGCACCCAGGTGACGGCTCCGGGCGCACCCGAACCGGTGGCCACCTCGAGGACGCCGGAGGAGAGGTCCTGCGCCGTCGTCGGGGTGAACCGGTAGAACCCGCCGTCGGGTCGGTCCTCGGTCAGGTAGACACGTCCGTCGACGGCGACCGCCGCTGCTTCGTGAGCGAAGGTACCGAGCCCCGGCCGGACGACCGACGGGCGAGCGCCTGTGGGGTCGCATTCGTGGACCCGACCACCGTCGTACTCCTCGCAGGTCAGCCACGTGCCCCACGGCGTCGCGCCGCCCGCGCAGTTCGACGTCGTGTCGGAGCAGATGGCCTGCGCATCCACGATCGAGCCGTCGGGAGCGAACCGGATGCTGGTCACGCCACCGATGCCGGGGATCTCGTGGTTGACCGCCAGGTACCAGCCACCGGGCACCGCCGTGTCGACGAAGGTCGCTGCGCCGTCCGGGAACACCCGCATGTCGAAGCCGGTCCCGGCGATCGGTTCGGTGCCTCGGGCGATCACCCGACTGCGGAACCCAGGCTTGAGCACGAGGCCGTTCTCGTCGGCGTCGGGATCCACCACCGCCGGAGCGCAGGCGTCGAGCACGACGGCGCTCACCGCCATCATGCCGGCCGCACCCGACCAACGCAGCAGCCGCCTCCGCGACAGGTCCCCACCGCCCATGCACTTCCCCCGTGCTCCCCGTCGCGCGCCTGCGGACGGCCTGTGATCCTCGACGAGAAGGCTAGCCCGTGGAGCGATCCGGCACCGTTCGGACGACGACGGGGCGAACGACGACGGGGCGACATCCGCCGGGGCGACCTCGGCCCGGCGACATCGTCGTTCCCCTCAACAACGAGTCGACGCGTGCCGATGGAGGGAGGTGTTCAAAGCGCGTCCGCCCGGGTCGGAGGAGCGGTTCGTCCTGACCCTGTCGGACGACTTCCTGGTGCGCCGCTGCTTCGACCACTGGGTGGTCGTCGGCCCGTCCGGGCTGTTCGTGATCGTCCGGTCGGACGGCGACGCCGCGGCGTGCGCGCAGCGAGCCGTCGACCACGCCCACGTGCTGCGATCCCGACTGGCAGACGAGCTGCCCTGGGTCCCGTTCGTCAGCGCGGTCGTCGTCGCCGACGGGGACCGTCACGACCTGGCCTGTCCCGTCGTCGACATCGACGAGCTCACACCGTTCGTGCAGCACGGCGGGCGTCAGATCGGCGACGGCGCGCTGCAGCTCCTGCGACATCACGTGCCCGGCGCGGTGCAGCAGATCGAGCTCGACCAGAACGCGTCGGGGATCCGCTGACCGCGGGGATCCACTGACCACAGCGTCGGGCGTCGCGGCGCTGTCGCGACCGATCCGTCGCCGCTCGGGGACGAAGCCGGTGACATGCTGGGCGCGATGGCGACCCCCGACATCACCGCGTTCGAGCGCGGCGACACGATCACCACCGACGACGGCCTCGACCTGGCGGTCTACGACCTCGGCGGCGACGGCCCCGACATCCTCCTCGTCCATGCCACCGGCTTCTGCGCCGGCGTCTGGGCGCCGGTCGCCGCCCGGTTGGACGGTTTCCGGGTGGCAGCGATCGACGTCCGCGGCCACGGCCGCTCCGACGCTCCCGACCTCTCGACCGACGACGCCATGTCCTGGCAGGGCACGGGTGCCGACGTGCTCGCCGCCGTCGATGCGCTCGGACTGGTCGACCCCTTCGGCGTCGGCCACTCGATGGGTGGGGCGTCGCTGCTGATCGCGGAGCTGGAGCGACCGTCGACGTTTCGGGGCCTCTGGGTCTTCGAACCGATCGTCATGCCGCCGACCTTCACCGCCCGGTCGGGCGCCAACCCGCTCGCCGAGGGCGCACGGCGCCGTCGGGCGGAGTTCGCCTCGGCCCGGGACGCGTTCGACAACTACGCGTCCAAGCCGCCGTTCGACGTGCTCGACCCCGACGCGCTGGCGGCGTACGTGCGCGACGGCTTCGCGACCGGACCGGACGGGTCGGTGACGCTGCGGTGCCGACCCGAGGTGGAGGCAGCGACGTTCGAGATGGGCCCGGAGCACCACACCTTCGAGCGACTGGGCGAGCTCGACGTCACCGTGACCGTCGCCCGAGGTCGGATGGAGCCCGGACCCGCGGTGTTCGCCCCGGCGATCGTCGACGCCCTTGCGGACGGTCGGATCGAGGAGCACCCGGACCTCGGACACTTCGGACCGCTGCAGGACCCCGCGGCGATCGCCGCGTCCATCCGCTCTGCGGCGAAGGCCGCTCCCCCAACGTGACACTCGCCGGCTTCACCCCCCGGACCGGCAGGACGAGCATGGGCGTCACAGGGTCGCCGTAGCATCTGGTCATGGCTCCGCCACCGGCCCCCGACGCTCCTCCGACTTCGACACGTCAACCGACACCGACAGCGACGTCGACAGCGCTCCCGCTGCCGACGTCGCTGTCGCCGTCGAAGGTGTCGGCGTTCAAGGACTGCGCGCTCGCGTTCCGGTTCTCTGCCATCGACAAGCTGCCAGAGCCTCCGTCGGTGCCCGCCACCAAGGGCACCACGGTGCACCGAGCACTCGAGCTGCTCTTCCTCGACCCACCCGACCTGCGCACCCCCGAACGAGCACAGGACTGCCTGACCACTGCGCTCGCGGAGATGGTGACCGACGAGGACTACCTGGGCCTGGAGCTGGGCGACGCGGAGGCAGCGGACTTCGCAGCAAGCGCTGCCAGGATGCTCGAGCGCTACTTCACGCTGGAGGATCCGCGAACGATCAACCCGATCGGGTTGGAGCTCATGTTGAGCACCGAGCTCGGCTCGCTCACCGTCCGGGGGATCATCGACCGCTTGGAGCTCGACGCCGCCGGCGAGCTCGTCGTGACGGACTACAAGACCGGTCGAGCACCGTCGCAGGCCCAGGAGCAGTCACGCCTCGGAGGCGTGCACTTCTACTCGCTCCTGTGCGAGCGCGTGCTCGGCCGTCGCCCGGCCCGCGTGCAGCTGATCTACCTGGGCGACCAACCGCAGGTGATCACCACCTCGCCCTCGGAGCAGTCCACCCGAGGGCTGGCCAGGAAGCTCGAAGCCATCTGGTCCGCCGTGGAGCGGGCGTGTGAGCACGACGACTTCCGACCCAAGCGATCGGCGCTGTGCAACTGGTGCAACTTCAAGGCGTTCTGCCCGGCGTTCGGCGGCGACCCCTCGCAGGCTGCGTCGATGTCGAAGCGAACCGGTCCGCAACGCACGTTGGACCTCGCCGCGGCTGATGCAGGCTGAGTCCGTGCCGCCGAGGGGCTGGCTCGACTCGCCGATCGTCGCAGCGTTCGATGCCCGCGCCGACCGCTGGGCCGAGCACCTTCGTGGCCATGGATCGCTCGACCGGGTGATGTACGCCCTGTCGCAGGCAGCGAACCACAGCCTGCTCTGGCACGCGATCAACGCCGTCGACGCGGCCGTCGGCGGAGTGGTGGCAGGCCCGGCGCACCGTCGCCGGGCCCTGCGACGCAGCCTCGTCCTGGCCGGGGAGCAGGCGGTGGTCAACGGACCGATCAAGTCCTCCTTCCGGCGCACCCGCCCATCGACGGTCATCGATCACCCGCACGATCTCCGCACCCCGCTCACGTCCTCGTTCCCCAGCGGGCACGCATCAGCAGGAGCGTGTGCGGCCATGCTGCTGAGCCGGGACCTCGGCATGGCACCGCTCTGGTGGACGCTCGCGGGCGCCGTCGCGTGGAGCCGGGTGCACGTCGGAGCGCACCATGGGTCTGACCTGGTCGGAGGTGCCGCAGCGGGGACCGTGCTCGCTGCGGTTGCCGGCCGGGCATGGCCGGCACCGCCGAGCACCACGGCGTCGGCTCGACAGCGGACGGATCGAGGTGCGACGACGCCCGCATGACGCGTCGCTCCGCAGCAGCGCTACCTTCTGACGCGGTGGCTGCACATGACGAGCACGCGGCGAGCACGGGCGACCGCATGACCCAGCTCGAAGCTGTCATGTGGATCCTCGACGGCGACCCTCGGCTGGCGTCGGGATTCGCCAACCTCACGATCCTGGACCGCCCCCCGGACCGAGACGTGCTGCGATCCCGGATGGTGGACGCTTCGATCGCGGTGCCCCGGCTTCGCCAACGGGTGGTGTCGACGGCCGGCCTGGGAACACCCAGATGGGAGACCGACCCGGACTTCGACATCGAGCACCACCTGCGCTGGGTCGACCTCGACGACCGCGACGTGGACCAGCTCGCCGCCGACCTGTCGGGCCGCCCGTTCGACCGGGACCGGCCGCTGTGGGAGTTCGTGGTCATCGAGGGGCTCCCCGACGGGCAGGCGGCCATGGTGCAGCGGTTCGACCACACGCTCACCGACGGCGAAGGCGGCATCCGGCTGTCGGTGCAGTTCCTGGACCTCGAACGTCATCCCGACCGGCCCGCCCCTGACCCGGCCGACGACGACGCGGCGACCCCATCGGGACCGGCGGATGGACCCGATGGGGAGGGCGACGAACCCGGCGGTCTCGGTCGAGCGGTGAACGGGATCCGCGACGCGCTCCTGGCCGCCCCCGGCGCCGCGCTGCGGGGCGCGGCGAGCGTGCCCGCCGGAGCGGGAGCGGCGATCGCGAACGCCGGTGGAGCGATCGGGATGGCCAAGGGCTCGGTGCAGCAGCTCGCCGTCGACCGTCGCCGTTCGCCGTTGTGGACGCAGCGCTCGACCGATCGGTGGTTCGGCCGGTCCGCGCTGCATCTCGACGACGCGAAGGCGGCGGCACACCGCCTCGGCGGCAGCGTCAACGACCTGTTCGTCACCGGCGCGCTGGCTGCCGCAGCGCAAGTGCACGCGGCGGCCGACGCTCCTGTCGATGAGCTACGGGTCGCGATCCCGATCAGCAACCGCAACGGATCGAGCGGCGGTGGCAACGCCTTCACACCGGTCCACGCGCTCCTGCCCTCCGGGCCGATGGACCCGACCGAGCGGTTCGCTGCCGTCCACGGCCGACTCGATCAGCTCAAGCGG
>JACDJC010001172.1_pt1 | contig 24288 bp, 18 predicted proteins | sample 7454191 | NCBI WGS metagenome assembly JACDJC01 (sample SAMN14253291, study PRJNA609438) | sludge metagenome | isolation source: sludge after 25d culture with pyrite and EDTA | collected 2018-12-20 | reverse complement strand
TGCGCCATCGACAACCCCTGCTGGAACTGCACTTGGTTCATGGCCATGTCTGCTCTCCGCTCCGTAACATGGCCCCGAGGCTGCGCCCCGCATGTCTCAAATCACGCGACTGCCGGCTGAGCGTCGTCGCTAATCAGGTCTCGTCACGATGACTCAATGCTTCCTGCTCCGTGACCGGATGGCTAAGCCAAGGCATGCTGGTATGGCGGCGATAAGAAAGATCTATACGCACCACTAAGACTTGACTGTGCTTCGCAAAAAGCCTGTCGGTCAAATCCAATAAGCCCCGCGTGTTGCTGCGCACCAGCTTGTAGTGCTTATCACGTCGCCGCCGAAACGCCTGCGAGCGAGCCTCATCGCGTAAGGCTCTCACGCAAGAGTTAAGCCGGTCAACATCGTCTTGGCACAACGGCCTGAATTGGGCCGAGAAAGAGCGTGCCTCCATATGCTTTTCGAAAAGCTCAACCAACGGATGAAGATGGTGATGGGGAAACGCTTGCCGGATCCATCTCGTGCCGGAATGGAGAACGTGCAGGAAGTCCTCCGCTAGTGGCGCGGTACGAGGAATAAGACGCTGAGACCTTACCTTCAGTGGCCAGCAAAACAATTCCCGCTTGGTCTTGGTCAATCTCTGCATCATTTTCTCAATATTCATGACCTCCCTTGCAAGATCTTCGTCACTCGTACGCATACGGCATGGTTTAAGATTCCCGTCTGAGTGAAATTGAATCCGCGTTGTGTACAGAAGAGCCTCGTCGGCTCCCTGGGAAAACAGCTGCTTTGTCGTATTCACGGCAATTCCTGCGCCCGTGCTCTATGCCGGGCCTTGGGTGGTGGACTCTTGGGCTTGGCAGGGCTACGCATATCAAAGAGTTCACTAGCGCGATACTCCCTGCTGCGTCTGTCATTTGGACCACGCGACTTGTATGTTGCGTGATTTAATTGTTGTAATAACAATAGAACCGTAATTCATCGACTCACGGAATCGTCGCTAGCGTGGAGATTTGCTGGCTAAAACCTTACGAAAATGTGGTTTCTCCACATGGTCGCGTTTGGGCGAGTTATGGTCCGTAACGAAGTCACGGCGAGTCGATCTGCTGCTTGTGCTGCTGATCGGACGCAGGTCCTTTAATCCATTCCACGCATTGATCCGTATCGAAGCGGGTGCTACCGCCCCATTTGATTCGGCGGGGCGCCGCAGGATCGAACCTTGGCGAGTTCGTGTTCGTCAGATCCCACAGCTTTGACGTCGAGCAGTTGGCAAGCGTTGCCAGCTCTTTAATGGTGAGGCGCAACGGCATAATTTCCACTTTTGACATGATTCGAGGCTTTCCCTAAAAGGAGCGGCCACTGTAAGTGAGCGCGTATAGCTGCCATAGCCGGGAAAACCACTTAAATTTTTACGTCCATCGGGGCTGGGACATTCCCTAACACGATCAATCCTCTAGGAGCTCTGATTTGTCCGGCGACCAGCTGCAAGCCTTGATCTGGGAAGGCCGCAATCCCATCACTGACGCGTGAAGGCCGAGCTGCAGAGCGACTTGGTGAAGAAGGGCTTTCTACCGAGCCGGCACGCAGAGGGAAGCCCCTTAAAGCCTTCAGCACACTGTCGGCACAGGCTGTCTTATCAGGAACTCTGCCAGCATCTAGGACAACTTCCTGGAGATGGTGTCCGCGCTGCCGGTGGTCGCGCGTCTTTGACATCTTGCTGGCCGAACGCTTATCGAATCCCAGCCGGCGGGTGCACAGCTCGGTGTTGTTCAACAAAGGCGCCGCACCTTTGTCGATCGCCACTTTTTGGCCGTCGACGGCGTGCTGTGGAAGAAATGGCGCTCGCCCGGTCCAGCGCCATCCGCGCCACTGCAGGTGCCGCAGCGCCCACCCCGGAGGGGGCATCCAGTCCGAGGTTGACGGCCATCGCTGCTGAGTGAGCGTTGAGCGTACCCTCCCCTTCGGCAAGGCGCTTGCCAGCCGGCGACTACCGCGATCAGCAACGGTGATAGGTCTTCACGGCGATTGTGTTTCATTGGCGCGAGATCGGCCCAGATGCCCGTCTGGAGCCTAGATTTAGTTAGGTACGGAAAGCGCCTGAAAGTCACTGGTTACCGCGTTGTGGTGCGGTAAAACTTGAGGCGGAAATTGTCGGGGTGTCTGTGACACCACGGCACTCGCGACCGAGGTTCCCGGCAGCTGATCCGAGCCCGCTCATAGCGGCTCCGGCGGTCTTGGAGTTGGCGCCGCGCGAGATGCCAGCCCACCAGTTGCCGCGTGTGGCAGTCCATCACCAAGGCTAGGGGGAGCCAGTCATCGCGGTCGCCTAGGTCTACAAAGCCGTCGACCACTGTTCGTTCGTTGCCTGTGCCATTGGCGGCAGTGCCTCGATACGTGGCAGGGTGCGATCGGACGCGTTCGCAGGTACCAGCACTTGAGTTGGAACAGCCGCTGCACGGCGTTCTTGTTCATGCCCAATGGCCACGCTTCCACCCGAGCTCCTGGGGACGTGAGATCGATTTATGTCCGCCATCAGAACATTCTAGGTCGATGTAAAAGTTGCCTGGATCTGCGAACGTTTAACAGTGGACGGTTGCCGCATTGAGATCTGTAAAAGAAAGCCCCAGGTTAGAAGCTACGCGAGCTAAGCCCGCGTGTGCATACGCGGCATTGGGGCGGTGGCTCATGCGGTCGTGGCCATTAAGGCTACCGACGCACTGATACAAAAAAACAGGTGGAGCATGTATGGAGAGAGGCCGAATGGCCTCTGTCCATACAGCTCGGTTTTACCCGATGCTATTTATCGGTGCGGTTCTTTCCAGCCAAATCAATGTCGTTGTCTCGCCACTCTTTTTGTCCCGACGAGCGGGTGACAAGTGCCTTCACGAGCCCGTAGATCGCAAGCCCGTACACCACGCTGGCGCCGATGAACTGAAACATGATCGTCTCCTTAATGTTAGTGGGCGGATGCATGCGAGACCTTCTCGGCCAGACGGCTGCGTAGCCCCTCGGACTTATGTTCCCCGGTGGGTGATGGTTGGGAGGCTGCCTGGGGGTAAAACTCCTCCACAACGGTCGACACGTCTTCATCCAGCTCCTCGAAGGCACCGTTTGCGAATCCGCGACGCGCAGCTTCGTCCAGCGCCAATTGATCAACGCCCGCAGTTTTACGTTGCTCGTCCAGTTCCTTGGCCCCCGTGATGGCTTGTTCGAGCGTCATCCCACGACGAATCACGAGATCCACGTAGTAGATCGGTGTGCCGTAACTCATAGTGGTGGACTTGCCGCGGAGCTTTAGTTCCAACGGCAAGCAGGCCAGTAGGTCGCCCGAGACTGCTCGGAAATACTCCAGCCGAGCGGCGAGGGTGCGGATGGTGTTGTAGGACGTGGTGCGCAGCACAAAGCTGCCCAGCGCGTCTTCCTCTCCATCGCCGATGACGACATTCAGCCGTGCGTATGGTTTGCAGTCCTCGAATCCGAACGCACAGGTTCCCGGGGCGGGGCATGGCAGGCTTTCCATGCCTTCCCTAGTACGCCGTCGGCAGGTTTCCCCGTTACCTACGCAAAGCGGCCGTCCTGTGGTGCGGTCGAAGACTGAATATTCCGCTCGCAGGTTCAGTGCTGGATCGTTGAACAGCAAACGGACTGGGATCGAGCGCAGCTTGTGGCCCTCAGCCTCCTTGCGCAGCTTCTCGTCCAAGGGATGTAGCAACCACCCATCCCGGCCTTGTACCTGACTGGTAAGGGTGAACTGGTCGTCCTTCTCCGGCAGGCGCTTGCCATTGCGCTCGACCACACGGCCAATGGAAATCCGCCCGATCACGGGCGGGGTGATAGCCAAACCTTTCAACATGGGAAATTCCTTACGTGGGATCGGATGCGAGAGACAGTACGAATCGGCGTGAGCCGGGGCGAGGTGTGGTGTACTGCGCGGCAATCGCAGGGTGATCGGCAGCCAGCCGTTTCGTGTCCAGGCTGATGCCGTCCTTGGACCGCTTGTAAGTCACCTCGCCGGCTGCGAAAGTCGCCCGGGAGGAGTCGCCCATCGCCTGCTGGATCGACTGCTTGAGCTGCTCCGCAAGCTGTTGCTTTTCTTCCAGCTCGGTCTTCAGGGCCGATAGCGAACTGAAGGTCTGACACAGCGCATCGTGCTGACGAAAATCCAGTGAGGTGTCGTTGCCGGGGTAGATCTGGCGCAAGGCCCTTGCGGATGATTCGCTGCCATCGGCAGCGGGCTCGATGTCGTGTTGTACGCACTCCCAAAACTTCGTCTCCAGCACGATCAGCCGTGCGATGACCTCCTCGTCCCGTTGGATGCGATGGATTTCCAGCTTCTGCCCGCAAAGCAGTACCGCGACATCCGCGGCCTGCTTACCCGTCACGGCGAGCTGGTGCTGCACTTGCAGCTGCACATATTCCGGCACACCCTCGCGCCACAGGCGGGAGCCAAACTCGCCTGCGGTCTTGCATTCCAAAATTTGTACCTCCGGACTACCCACGACTTCCCTATCGATGTTCGCCAGCATGAAGTTGAACGTGGGATGCTGGAGCACGGCGTTGACACGCCTGACCTTGCGCCCCGTCTTCTGCTGATAGCTGTCGGCGACGAAGGGTTCGAGCAATGTTCCCCAGTAGCGCGGGTCATCCATGCCGGGACTTTCCGCTTCAGGCGCCACTCGTCCGGTCTTCTCCATCCACAGCTCAAGCGCACTTTTGTAGGGGTTGAGACCCACAGCGGTGGCCGCATCCGAACTACCGATACCGCCTTGGCGCACTTCCAACCACTGGCTTCGATCAAGCGTGCGCGTGTCGACCAGCCGTAAGGCCGTTTGCTTCTTCATTTTTGTATCTCCTAAAAAGAAGCCCGGCCAAAGGGCCGGGCGTTATGACGTTTGCATTCGATGGATCTCACCAGCTGGCGCGGTAGTAGATGTCCCAGCCTTGCTCCTGCAAGGCGATGGCATGCGTGAGTATGTGCAGCGTGTACTTCAGTTCCTCTACACCCGGGTCGGCGCCATCCCCGCAGGAAAAATACGGGGTCACGCTTGTCGGATCGTCGATCACCCGCTCGCATGCCCGTTGCAAAGCTTGCAGGCAACGGTTGTTCACATAAGCCGGACGACAGTCGTCGCTCCCTTCCTGCGCGTTGTCCACGAACCATTGATGCAAGACGCCGAACTTGCGCCAGTAGCCGACCCGTACCGTGACGCCGCTGATTTCCAGCAAGGACGCGTCGTGGCCCGGCTTCTCCTTCGATGACACGTAGCCGATGGCCGCGCCAATGGCACGGCGCATCGGTTCCGTTCGGGGATCGCAGGGCGCCACGTGCCGCTGGGCTTCCAAGTACATATCCAGTCCCATGGCATCCCTCCTTCAGGCCACCAGCTTCATGACTTCGTCCCAGGCACGCTGCTTGATCAGCGCCCCTTGGCCGAACCAGGCCGCGTCACGGCGGTGATCATCGCTGCGCGCCCGCCGGTGGTGGTCGACGAATTCCGTCACGCTGTTGAGCAGGCCCCACACCGTACCTCGACTGGATGCCATCAGCGCGCCGCGACCACCACCCTCGTATAGCGAGCGCACCGTGGCCAGGGCCTGTTCGTTGACCACCGGTGCCTTGCCGTCCGGCGCCGCGTAGGTGAGCACCCGACGCAGCAGGCCCTCCACCGAGTCAGGATCGACCGGACGATCGACCAACGCCTTCATCCGGACCACGAAGCCATCCCAGGACGACACGGTGATCCCCAGCTGGCGCTTGACCGAGTCCGCATCGAACTGGCTGCGGTGCGGCACCTTGATCGTACCGCTGGCATTCCCCAACGCGATCCGCAACGTGTTGTTGCAGACCACTCGTACCGAGGTGAACTGCGCCGTGGTGGCCAACGTGCCGTCACAGGCTGTGGCCAGCAGCAGGTAGCCATCCACTCGATCGCGGCCTTTGAGCGTCGCGCTCTGGCCTGTCTTTGCCAACGCCCAGAACTTGCGGCCCTCGCGCAGCACGCCGGCTGTTTCCAACTCGAAACCGTTGCAGGCGGTCAGGTCACGATAGAACTCCAGGATTTCGCCCGGCTGCACCACGTGAAAGCGCTTGGATACCACCGCTAACGGGGCCTTGGTATCCGACCGATACAGCACCTTCTGTTCCGGGAAGGCGTTGATAACCCCGACGTTGTTGCTGCCGGAGATATAGCGGACTTCGGACTGCTCGATCTGCCAGTCCATGCCCGCGTTCTTCTTCCAGACCTCGATGGGCTGCTGTGGGGCAAGCTTGTTGCCCAACCCATGCCAAGGCTTCTCGCCGGCATAGGCCATGGTTTCGACCAGGTGCATTGTCGTTTCCTCGTAAGTGGGGGCATAAAAACGCACAAGGCCCGGACATGCCGGGCCTTGTGCGCTGTGCTTGTGACGCGTTGAATCAGGGAGTTTTGAAATCGCTACAGCGGGTGCAACGGACGATGCCAACCAGTACCGCGGTCGCAACCACCAGGACGCAGTAGGCCGTTTCGAGTTTGCCTGTCATGAGCCAGAAATCCCTTGCGAACGCTGCGACGCGGAGCGTCCAAACGCGAAGTCAGTGACTTCCGACTTCACGTGAGTGATGTGTGGGTGAGATTTTTTTGGATCGACTTCTCATAGAACCCGGCAAAGGGCAGAGCCGCTATGAGCATTGTCATCAGATCAGCCCCCTGTCGGCCATGCTGACGCACTCACTACCCACCACGATGTGGTCAAGGACACGTACCCCGATGAGCCGTAACGCTTCGCGAAGCTCGTGGGTGAGCATCCGATCGGCCGCACTGGGCTCGGCCATGCCACTCGGGTGGTTGTGCGCCAGGATCGCCGCACTGGCGTTGATGGCCAGCGCCGCTCGCACCACTTCTCTGGGGTGGACGCTTGCCCCATCGACAGTGCCGGTGAAAAGCTTCTGGCAATCGAGGATCCGGTGGCGGTTGTCCAACCACAGGACGTGGAACTCCTCGTGCAGGAGCGCGCCCAAGCGCATGCGCAGAAAGTCGCTGGCGTCCATCGGCGTGCCAATGCTTCCTTGACGTTCCAGCCGGCTCTTCAGGATAGCTTCGGCTGCGGCGAGTACGTCCTGCTCGGTGGTCTCGCCTGTGAGCTTGTAGCGGGTGTGAGTCAAAGATTGCGCGAGTTGCATGACGAACTCCTTGATGACGGCATAAACGCATAGAGCCCGGCGGTGAGGCCGGGCTCTATGCGTCGCGAGGACGTGGAAGGGAGGGGTGCGAACAGATCAGTGGGCCGCTCGATGCAGCCGATGGTGGCTTCAGGTCAGGGCGGGATCATCCACACGAGGGGCGTCAAAGACGAGGCTGCAGGTTGGCACCGAAAATTTGCGGCGGCACCTGGTCAATCGTTGTGCCGATCGCCGGTCTGCTGCTTTCCATCGGGGTGATATAGGTTTGAAATTATTTCGGATCGTTCGTGGTTGTTGAAAAATTGGTCCCAAGCCGACTCACTAGGCTTTCTTGACAAAGGATGTCTGCCGTTCTGAGACGGAACGGGCGTCTCAAGCGGTCGCTAGTGGACGAAACCTCAAAGGTTCGATTGGCGATCTCCCGCTTCTCGGTCTTCTGGCACGGAGGCGGGAGAAATCCTCGCTTCACAATTGGACCGTGCTGGACTAAATTGCACTGAATTACCACACGCGCCGCGCCATGACTGAGCAGACCCCGCAAGAGCATGTCCTGACACTCAAGGATGTCGCGGCCTACCTGAAAGTGGACGACCGCACGATCTACCGCCTGGCTCAGGCGAAGAAAATGCCAGCGTTCAAGGTCGGTGGGACGTGGCGCTTCCGCAAGGGTGACATCGACGCCTGGATTGAGGCGCAGCTCCAGCACAAGGGAGAGCGCGCGCTTTGATCTCCGAACAGCGTTTACGAGCTGAGGCTCCCCGGCGCCGCGGTCGGGCTTTCGCTGGCAGCTTGTTGCTTGCGACAGCTCTTAGCTCACCGTGCTTATTTATTCCGGTGTCGCGTGTCGACGGAGAGCATGCCGATGCTTGAGGAACTCAAGAAGCGGGTTGCTGAAGTCGGTGCTCTGCACAGCAAGCTGATTCTGCTGGTCGGTGGCGAGGGCGATCGGCGGACTGAAGCGCTGGCGGCCTTCGCTGCAGCGGTGGGGTTGGAGCCTCTAAACATTGGTTTGGCTCTGGGACGAGCCCTGTCGGTAGTGCCCCAAAAGCAACGCCACTTGCAGACAGGTGTGCTCTTGCGCGAATTGGTCGAGCAGCGTGGCCCGGGCGACCTGTTGCTGGTCAGTAATACCGAGCTTCTTTTTGATCGCTGCCTGCAACAGGATCCGATCGACTTGCTCAAACGGCTTGCCCACGTCCGCACCGTGGTGGCGGTCTGGCCGGGTGAGTGGCGGGGAGATCGTTTGTCTTACGCCCCTCTGGGGCATCCAGAACATAGGGAATACGGCCATGAGGGCCTTGTTCCATTTGAAATCAGGTAACAGGGGAAGATACCCATGCGCTACGGCGACCTCATCCAATTCGAACCGATCGAATCGGTCATCCAACTGCTCGACGCTAATCGGCCCGACGAAGCCAAGAAGCTCGTTGGAACCTATGTCATTTCCGAGGACATGGCAGAGCGGATCAACAAGCAGATCCTTCCTCAGTTGTCGTTTGACGAAGCCGTCGATCACAAGGGTGTGCTGGTGGTCGGCAACTACGGCACGGGTAAGTCACATTTGATGTCGGTGCTTTCACTTGTCGCCGAAGACGCTGCTTACGTCCCCTTGATCCGTCACCCCAAAGTAGCCGCCGCGGCGGGTGCGATGGCGGGCAAGTTCAAGGTGCATCGCATCGAGATTTCCAGCCAGATGTCGTTGCGGGACATCATTACGCAGGAGCTTGAAGTCTTCCTGCAGAAGCACGGCGTCAACTACGTCTTCCCTCCCGCGGAAAAGGTCGTCAACAACAAATCGGCCTTCGAGGAAATGATGGCCGCGTTCACCGAGGTCTACCCGAATCACGGCGTTTTGCTGGTGGTTGACGAGTTCCTCGACTATCTACGCTCGCGCAAGGATCTCGATCTGGTTTCTGACTTGTCGTTCCTGCGCGAGATTGGTGAAGTCACCAAACACTTACGCTTTCGTTTCGTGGCTGGCGTGCAAGAGGCCATCTTCGACAGCAGCCGCTTTCAGCATGTGGCGGATAGCCTGCGCCGGGTGAAGGATCGATTCGCTCAGGTGATCCTGGCCCGTCAGGACGTGAGCTTTGTGGTAGCCGAGCGTCTGCTCAAGAAATCGGCCGACCAGCAGGACAAGATCCGTAACTATCTTGCGCCGTTCGCCAAGTTCTACGGCGCCATGAACGAGCGGATGGATGATTACGTAAAGCTTTTCCCCGTACACCCCGAATACATCGGAACCTTCGAGCGCTTGATCTTCAGCGAAAAGCGCGGCGCGCTGGTTACGCTGCGTGACCAGATCCAGACCATTCTGAAAGATGAGGTGCCCTCCGATCGTCCCGGTCTGATCGGTTACGACAAATTTTGGGATACGGTGACTTCGAATTCGGTGATGCGGTCGGATCCGAACATTGGCCCGGTGCTCAAGGTGTCCGAGGTATTGTCCGAACGCGTGCAGCGAGCCTTCACCCGGCCGGCTTACAAGGCGATGGCCTTGCGCATCATCAACGGGTTGTCAGTGCAACGCTTGACCACCGGTGGAGATATCTACGTACCCATCGGCCCTACTGTGGAAGAGCTACGCGACACGCTGTGCCTTTACCAGCCGGGCATCGAGGACATGGGGGGCGACCCCGCCGATGATCTGTTGACCGCTGTACAGACCACGTTGCGCGAGACGCTCAAGACGGTCAACGGTCAATTCATCTCCAAGGCGCCGGACACCGAGCAGTACTACCTGGATCTCAGGAAGGACATCGACTACGACGCCCAGATCGAGAAGCGCGCCGAGGCTCTGTCCGACGACGTTCTGGATCGTGCCTACTACGGTGCCATCAAGCAATTGATGGAGTGTACTGATGACAACGCGTACGTCACCGGACACCAGATCTGGCAGTGGCATATCGAATGGCAGGACCGCCGGGTCGATCGCCAGGGTTACTTGTTCTTTGGTGCGCCCAACGATCGGCCAACCGCGCAACCCGAACGAGACTTCTACCTCTACTTCATTCAGCCTTTCGATCCGCCGAGGTTTCGCGACGAGAGCAAAACGGACGAGGTGTTTTTCCGTCTGAAGGGTCTGGACGATCAGATTAAACGTCATTTGTCGTTCTACGCCGCCGCGCAGGATCTGGCGTCGACGGCCAGTGGGGGCGCCAAAAATATCTATGTGGAAAAGGCCAAGGATGCCTTGCGTGACATGAGCAAGTGGCTTCAGGAGAAGCAGATGGCCGCTTTTGAAGTCACCTATCAGGGTCGCACCAAGACCTTGCAGGACTGGGCAAAAGGCGTGTCCCTGCGCGACAAGGCGCACCTGGGTGCGGATGAGCGCATCAACTTCCGCGACGTCGTGAATGTCGTGTCAGGCCTGGCGCTGAATCCTCAGTTTGCCGAAGACTCGCCCGAGTACCCGACCTTCCAGACCCTGCTGACCGAGTCCAATCGCAAACAGATGGTCGGCAATGCTCTCAAGGCACTTAGCAGCAATACCCGCACCAAGGATGCCATCGCCGTACTCGACGCGTTGGAGATGATGGATGGCGATCGCATCGAACCTGGCCGCTCACGCTATGCCCAGGAGGTGCTGGCCCGTCTCAAGGCAAAAGGAAGCGGTCAAGTGCTCAACCGCGACGAACTGCTCAGTGGCGCGGCCGAGACAGAGTACTTCGCACCTACACGCTTTCGCCTGGAGCCGGATCTACTTGTCATCGTGTTGGGTAGCTTGGTTTATTCCGGCGACCTCGTGCTGGCGATTACGGGTGACAAGATCGACTCTGGAAAGATCGGCCTGCTCAACGAACATTCGCTGGACGAGCTCAGGCAGTTCAAACACGTTGAAGCGCCCAAGGAGATCAATGTCGCTGTCTTGCGTTCCTTGTTCGAGTTGCTGGGCCTTTCACCGGGTCTGGCGCAACTGGCCACTCAAGGCTCGGAAGAGCCTGTCAAGCAACTGCTCGAAGCCGCGAGCGGGCTCGTGCGTCGCGTGCTCAATGCCAGTACAGACATGACTGGCCGACTCAGTTTCTGGGGCCAGTCCTTGCTGCGCGACGAGGAGCTTCGAGATTGGCAATCGCGCCTGGAAGCACTCAAGACCTTTGCCGAAACCCTGTTGCCCTACAACACCCTAGGCAAGCTCAAGAATCTGCGCCTGGGCTCCGACGATATCGAAGGGCAAAAGAAGAACCTTGAAGTGCTCGCCACGGTAGAACGCCTGCTCGGCCTGGTAGCGGAGCTGGGTAGCACGGCGGCCTATCTCTCGCAGGCAGAGATGGTGCTAAACACCGACGATCCATGGTCGAAACAGGCTCAGTCCGCTCGCAAGGAGCTTCTCGACAAGCTGGCGCAGGATCAGGGCGGCCAGCACTCAGCGCAGTATCGACAAGCGCTGGCACGTCTGAAAAGGGACTACGCCACCACCTACATTGCCCAGCACAGCAAAGCGCGCCTGGGCGTGACCGAGGACAAAAGCAAAACCGCGTTGCGCAAGGATGCTCGGCTAGGTGCCTTGCGTGCGTTGGCAGGCATCTCGTTGATGCCCACCAGCCAGCTCACCGCCTTCGAGGACAAGCTGGACAAACTCAAGAGCTGTGCTTCGCTGGTGGACTCTGAGTTGGCTGCCAGTCCGTCTTGTCCGCACTGCAGCTTCCGACCCGCCAATGAGCAGAGCGAGCTTCTTCCCGCGGCCAACGTGCTGAAACAACTGGACGAGGACCTGGATCAGCTGTTGGAGGGCTGGCAGCAAACTCTGTTGGACAATCTCGATGATCCCACGATCCAGGCGAACTTTGAGCTGCTCAAGCCATCGGCGCGGGATCTCATCAAAGCATTTGCTGCGTCGAAGAAGCTGTCCAGTCCGGTGATGCCGGACTTCATCAGCGCTGTGCAGGAAACCCTGTCGGGTCTGGAGAAGATCGGCGTGACCGGCGAGGACATCAAGAAAGCACTTTTGCAAGGAGGCTCGCCCGCGAGGCCGGACGAGCTGCGGAAGCGCTTCGAAGCTTTCCTCAATGACCGCTGCAAGGGTAAGGATGCCGAGAAGCTTCGGTTCGTGGTGGAGTGATCTTGATGGACACCACCAAACTGGTTGCCACCCCGAACTCGTCGCGGCTAACAGCTCCTAGCCGCCCAAAGAGACTTGGCGCGTGAGCGTTGGTGAAGTCTTTATGAGCTTTCCTCAGCCCCAATGCGAAGCCGTTTTCCTGAGACGGCCCCAGCGGTTTTTGGCGGAGATGCGTGTAGGCGGAGAAGCAGTCGAGCTTGCCTACTGCGCGAATTCAGGTGCTATGACGGGCTGTCTCGTGTCCGGCGCGCGCGCGCTACTTTGGAAAAGTGCGGACCTAAAGAGGAAGAGACGTTACACCTGGCGTGCTGTGGAGTTCGAAGGCTCCTGGATCGGCACGGATACCCACCTCGCCAATCACATTGTTGAAAAAGCCTTGAACCTCAGACTAGTGCCAGGGCTCGAGACCTACACTTCGCTTGCCCGGGAGCAACTCGTGGCCGAGGGCGTTAAGGTAGATTTTGTTCTTTCTGGTGCGCGCGGTACCTGCCTTATAGAAGTAAAGAGCGCCACAGTTGTAGAAAATGAAGTGGCGCGCTTTCCGGATTCACTGACGCCACGGGGAGTCAAGCAGCTCAAAGCCTTGACATGCAAAGCCGCGGATGGCCAGCGCGTTGTTCTTCTTTTCCTCGTGCAGCGAGCTGATGCGAAGAGCTTCTTAGTCAGCAGCTCTTACGACAGCGCCTATGCAGAGGCTTTTGACCTGGCCGTCTCCGCGGGAGTAGAAGTTCTGGCCTTGGCGGTCTCTGTTTCGCCAGAAGGATTTCGCACGCCTCGGCTGCTCCCTTATGCCCAGAAGGCAATCACTTCAGTACCTACGAAGCTTTGATCATCGGATACCCATTGCATGAGTGACATCTTTTCCACACAAAAAAAAGTCTCAGGTCCGGTGGACTGCCTTGGTCAGACCTTCTCCAGCGACGATGCTCGGCGTGAGCACTACTCGAAGCTGCTAGCCGAAAAACTGAAAGATCCTGAGTTCCGAAAGATAGATGGCTTCCCGGTCGGTACCGATGACGCGATCTTGGCAATGTCGGATCCGCCGTACTACACAGCGTGCCCGAATCCGTTTTTGGACGAGTTCGTCCGCCGTTACGGCACGCCGTACGATGCGAGCCAGCCATACAAGCGCGAGCCTCTGGCCATTGACGTGTCGGTCGGCAAGACCGACCCGCTCTACAAAGCGCACTCGTACCACACCAAAGTGCCGCACCTAGCGATAGTGCCATCTATCCTGCACTACACAGAGCCGGGCGACGTTGTGCTTGACGGTTTCTGCGGCTCGGGCATGACGGGCGTTGCGGCGCAGTGGTGTAACGCGGCTCCAGCGGCCTACCGCCTAGAACTTGAAATGGAGTGGAAGAAGCAAAACAAGGCGGCACCCAAGTGGGGTGCGCGCCGCGTAATTCTCAACGATCTTTCACCTGCTGCTACTTTTATTGCAGCTAATTACAACATACCGTTCGGCATAGAAAAATTTGCCAAGGCGGGTAAGCTCCTGCTCAAGGAATTAGAGCAGGAGCTTGGATGGATGTATGAAACGATCCATACGGATGGCAAGGCCAAGGGGCGTATTGCATATACGGTGTGGAGCGAAGTGTTCTCTTGCGCATCTTGCGCAGGGGAAATTGTCTTTCTTGAAGCAGCATTTGATGACAAGTCGGGTCGAATTTCTAAGGAAATACCGTGTCCCCATTGTGGGGCAACAGCGCCGAAAGAACACCTTGATCTGATTTTTGAGGCATATATTGATTCGACGAATATGACAGAGGAAAGACGCCCAAAGCGTAAGCCCGTCATAATACGGTACTCAGTTGGGAAGGACATTTACCAAAAAAAGCCGGATCAGTTCGACTTGGAGCTATTGCAACGTATCAGCGAAATGCCATCGCCTACAGCGTTGCCGTCTGATGTTTTGCCAGACATGCAGATGGGACGAGTTGGACGGATGAAGACGGCAAATGTCCAAAGTATTCCTAAGTTCTTTCTGCCCCGACCTGCTCAGGCTCTTGCGTTCTTATGGGATAAGGCTAAGGCCCATCCGTGTGCTCGGATGCGTTCAGAGCTGCTCTTTTTCGTGGAGCAGGCAATATGGACCGCATCGGTTCTGAATCGATATCGGCCTTCAGGATTTTCACAGGTCAATCAGTACTTAACTGGCGTTTTTTACGTTGCTTCGCAGCATTCGGAGTGCAGTCCCTGGTATATCTTGGAAGGCAAGCTTGGTCGTCTCGCGAAGGCCTTTCAGAGCTATCGGCCAAGCATTGGCTCAGCTATCGTCAATACAAGCTCAGCTGCGTCTGTGGCTTTACCAGACCAAAGCGTCGATTACATTTTTACTGATCCACCGTTCGGGGAGAACATTTACTACTCGGACCTCAATCTCTTGGTCGAGTCTTGGCACGGAGTTAAAAGCAATTCGAACCCGGAGGCGATCGTTGATCGAGTCAGAAACAAAGGAATTCCTGAGTATCAACGACTGATGCAGGACTGCTTCGAAAATTATTATAGGGTCCTGAAGCCTGGCCGGTGGATGACGGTGGTTTTCTCTAACAGTCGTGCTGCCGTCTGGAATGCCATTCAGGTAGCATTACAGCACGTTGGCTTCGTGGTGGCGGAGGTCACTACCCTCGATAAGGTAAATTTGAGCTTTCAGCAGGTTGTTTCTCCCAATGCGGTTAAACAAGATTTGGTTATTTCCGCATACAAACCGAACGGCGGATTGGAGGAGCGCTTCAATCGCAGCGGGGCGACCGTAGAGACCGCGTGGGACTTCGTTCAGACGCACCTAAAGCAGTTGCCAGCGGTCAAAATTACGTCCGGCTTTCCGCAAGAGTTGCTCAACATCGTTGAACGCGATCCGCGTCGCATCTACGACCGCATGGCGTCGTGGTTTATTCGTCACGGCACGATGGTGCCAATCTCCACGCCAGATTTCCTCGCGGAATTGCCGGTTCGGTTTCGTGCGACAGACGGCATGGTGTTCCTGCCCGAGCAGTTGGTCGAGTATGAAAAGGCTCGTGCACGTATTCCTCAGATCAAACAGGCCGAGCTGTTCGTCTCCGACGAGCGCAGCGCGATCGACTGGCTGAGCAACTTCCTGCTTAAGCGCCCCTCTACGCGTGCCGAAATCCACCCCGAATATATGCCGCAGATTGGTTCGGCCAAGAAGAAGGGCGAGATCATCCCCGAGCTGGATCGTCTGTTGGAAGACAACTTCTTGCGGTACGAAGGTATGGGCGAGGTGCCAAGTCAGATCCACAGCTATCTCTCGACCAACCACAAAGATCTGCGCAATCTCGACAAGAATGCTCCTGCACTAATTGCCAAGGCCAAGGATCGCTGGTACGTGCCCGATCCCAACAAGGCGCAGGACCTCGAGAAGAAGCGCGAGAAGGCGTTGCTCAAGGAGTTTGAAACCTACCTTGCCTCAACGGCTCGTCGCTTGAAGGAATTCCGTTTGGAAGTGCTGCGTGCCGGCTTCAAGGCCGCGTGGGCAGCAAAGAACTACAAGCTCATCATCGAGGTGGCGCAGAAGATCCCTGAGGAGGCGCTGCAGGAAGACGAAAAGCTGCTGCTCTGGTACGACCAGGCGCTCACACGTACGGAGAACATCTGATGGCACTCATCGAGGGCTTTCGCGTACAGAATTATCGTGCGCTGCATGACGTGACGCTTGGCAAGCTGTCCAATCAGCAGCAAGGGGATGCGCTGACGCCTTTCACGGTGGTTATTGGAAAGAACGGTGTGGGCAAGAGCACGCTGTTCGACGCCTTTGGCTTTGTCGCTGACTGTCTGTCCACCGATGTGGAGACTGCTTGCGATATGAAGCAACGAGGTGGCTTCGAGCGGCTGAGGACGATGGGGTCGACGGATGCCATTCGCTTCGAGATCTACTACCGCGAAGACCGTGGCGAGCGTCCGATCACCTACGAGCTTGCCATAGCGATGGATTCATCCGGGCGCCCGTTTGTTGAGTCCGAAGTGCTGAAGCAACGTCGAAAAGGGCAGAAGCACGGTCGTCCGTATCCGTTCCTTCGACTACACAACGGCAAGGGCACGGTCTGGGCGGGAGAGGAGGCTGTTGAAGTCGAGAGTGAGGAGGATCGTGCGCAGACTCCCGTGGAGCTGACCGATACACGGCAACTCGGTATTGCGACGCTGGGTACGCTCAAGGAACATCCACGCATCAAGCGCTTCCGTGATTTTCTCAAGGGTTGGTACCTGTCCTACTTTTACCCCGATGCCGCGCGCAGTCTGCCTAGCGCGGGACCACAGCGGCACCTGAACGTGCATGGCGACAACATCGGCAATGTCGTGCAGTTCATGGAGCGGGAGCACAAGGCACGATTCAAGACGATTCTGGCGCGGATTGCCCAGAAGATTCCGGGGATCGCCAGCATCGACACCGACGTGACGGCAGACAAGCGGGTCCTATTGCGCTTCAACGACGGCGCATTCAGTGATCCGTTCTTCGCACAGCAGATGTCGGATGGCACGTTGAAGGTCTTCGCCTATCTCCTGCTTTTGGAAGACCCAGATCCGCCGCCGTTCATATGCATTGAGGAGCCGGAGAACGGCCTTTATCACAAGTTGCTGGAGGCACTGGCGCAGGAGTTCCGTGCCCACGCGACGGGCAAAAAAAATGCTCCGCAAATTTTTGTAACCACCCACCAACCTTACTTCGTGGACGCTTTGACGCCGAAAGAGGTGTGGATACTGGAGAAGGGAACAAATGGTTACTCCGAAGTACGTCGCGTGTCAGAGATTGACGGCGTGAGCAACCTTGTGGATGAGGGCTTGCCCTTGGGTGGGTTGTGGTACAGCGATTATCTCGATGCGAGGTAAGCATGCACATTGAGATTCTCGTCGAGGACAGTTCTGGCGAAAAGCTGCTTGATGTCTTGTTGCCGCAGTTCTTGGGCGAGCAGGGTCATCTGCATTCTTGGCGAGTACATGCTTACAAGGGTATTGGCCGTATTCCCCCGAGCTTGAACGGGCGTGGCGATCCAGCCAAGCGCATCTTGCTCGATCAACTGCCGAGAATTCTTCGTGGCTATGGCAAAACTCCGGGCATCGATGCAGTCGTCGTCGTGCTGGACAGCGACAGGAACGATCGCGCAGCATTTCTCGCAGAGCTGAAAGCCTTACTCGCTGACTGCCAGCCCACGCCGAACACGCTGTTTCGGCTGGCCATCGAAGAGATGGAAGCGTGGTACCTGGGAGACCGTGTCGCTCTAACGGGAGCGTATCCACGCGCCAAAAACGATGTTTTGCACCGATACGTGCAGGACAGCGTGTGCGGCACGTGGGAGCTGTTGGCTGATGCGATTTATCCGGGTGGATCTACGGCAATTAAGAAAGTGGGTTGGCCGCTCCCCGGCCAAGTGAAGCACCAGTGGGCTGAACAGATTGGGCCTTTGCTGGACCCAGAGCGCAATGTTTCGCCCAGTTTCGGCAAATTGCGCGACGGGTTACGACGGTTGGTTGCTGATGCCGCCTGACTCGCCATACGCATTCAATGTGGGTAATTGGTGCTGGTTCGAGCGACACCGGTCTCCATGCCGCGTTGTCGATCGGCAGGACGTGTGGGGCGAAACTACCTATCGCGTATGGCTTCCCGCACGGGAGGCGATCGTGCGCGTTCGCGCGCCCGAGCTGTCTTCACTGGACACGGTTCTGACCACCGTCGAGCACATCCTGCATACGGCGGCGGCAGCAAAACTCTTGGATGCTCTGGAAGATAACCTGTTGCTGGCGCCCATCCAGTCGAGCGTGGTGCCGCTGCCGCATCAGTTGTACGCCTTGAACCGCGCGATGAGCCGCGATCGCATCCGCTACCTGCTGGCCGACGAGGTCGGTTTGGGCAAGACGATCGAGGCCGGGCTGATCCTGCGCGAGCTCAAATTGCGTGGCATGGTGAGTCGCATTCTGGTGGTGGCACCCAAGGGACTGGTACGACAGTGGCAGGCTGAGATGCAGATCCACTTTGGCGAGAAATTGGAGTTTATTGAGCCTTCCGGCTTCGCCGCGTTCCGGCAATGGCATAACGACGAAGAAAATCTGTGGCGCTTGCACGATCAGGTCATCTGTTCGCTGGACTCGGTCAAGCCGATCGAAGGGCGTCGGGGCTGGAGCCTGGAACAGTTGAACGATTACAACCGGGAACGGTTCGAGGATCTGATTTCGGCCTCCTGGGATTTGGTGATTATCGATGAGTCGCATCGCCTGGGTGGTAGTACCGAGCAGGTGGCTCGCTACAAGCTAGGCGCGGCGCTGGCCGAGGCTGCGCCCTATCTGCTGTTGCTCTCGGCGACGCCACACCAAGGCAAGACCGACCAGTTCATGCGCCTGATGCAGCTGATCGATCGCGACGCTTTTCCGGACGAAAGCAGTGTGGACCGCGAGCGGGTGCGCCCGTTTGTGATTCGTACCGAAAAGCGTATGGCGATCGACGCCGAGGGACGTCCGCTTTTCAAACCCCGCATAACGCGCTTGCAGCCGGTGGCGTGGCTGCAGCGACATGCCGCTCAGCGGCGCTTGTACGAAGCAGTGACGGACTATGTCCGGCATGGCTACAACCAGGCATTGGCCTCCAAGCAGCGACACATCGGCTTCTTGATGATTTTGATGCAGCGACTGGTGACGTCCAGTACTGCTGCGATTCGCACGACGTTGGAAAGGCGACAAGCGCTGCTCGACACACCGCAACCTCAAGCTTCGCTACTGGAGTTGACGGATATCGATGAATGGTCAGAGTTGGATGCCCAGACTCAGGTCGATATGGCTGTGCAGTTGAGTGGCTGGGCTCAGGAGAAGGCCGAGGTCGGCATGCTGCTCGACTTGGCGCGTGAGACAGAAAGCCAAGGTACCGATGCGAAAGCAGAGGCGTTGCTGGAGTTGGTCTACAAACTCCAGCAGGAGGAGGGTGATCCAGCGCTGAAAGTGCTGATCTTCACTGAGTTCATCCCGACGCAGGCCATGCTGGCGGACTTTCTTGCTAGCCGGGGCTTCTCGGTCGCGTTGCTCAACGGTGGTATGGACATGGAAGCGCGCACCAAGGCGCAGCGGAGCTTTTCGAAAGAAGTACGCGTCCTCATTTCGACCGATGCCGGTGGCGAGGGGCTAAACCTGCAGTTCTGCCACGTCATCGTGAATTTCGACATGCCGTGGAACCCGATGCGAATTGAACAACGGATTGGCCGTGTGGATCGCATCGGTCAGCAACATGTGGTGCGTGCGATCAACTTCGTGCTGGAGGGCACGGTGGAACATCGTGTCAGACAGGTATTGGAGGAAAAGCTCGAAGTCATTGCCCAGGAGTTTGGGGTCGACAAGGCCTCGGACGTCATGGATTCGGTTGAAGTCGAGCCTATGTTTGACGAACTCTTCGTCCATGGTCTGCAGGATCCGGCGTCGATTGAGATGGCCTGTGACGCGGTGCTCGGCCAGGTGCGTGACAAAGTTGCGGAGGCGAAGAAGAGCAGTGATTTGCTCGCGGACTCCGGCACGCTGGAGGCTGATGATGCTCGCAAGTGGCGCGATCATCCCGCACAGTTCTGGCTTGAGCGCGCCATAACTACGGGCTTGTCCGCACGTGGTGGTTCCGCTGAGAGGGTGGGGAATGCCTGGAGCGTGACCTGGGCCGATGGCAGCACGTCAGCACAGGTTTGCTTCGATGCCCGAACTGCGGAGCAGAACCCCGAGCTGGAATGGGTGACGTTGGAAGACCCACGCGCCCGTGCCTTAGTCAGCGAACTACCACGATGCGTGGCCGGCCAGACGCTGCCGATGACCAGCATAGCCGGGCTGCCGGCATCAGTTGCCGGCGTATGGTCGCTGTGGGAGATCAGCTTGGCGGCTGAAGGATTCAACCGGAAGCGCTTCCTGCCGCTCTTCGTTACCGATGATGGTCGCGTTTTTGCGCCGACGGCCAAGCGCATCTGGGATCTGTTGCTGACGGAGGCCATCGTGTTGCACGGCACGAGCACAGTGGAAGACTCGGCGCAGTGGTTTGACTCTTCTCTTGCGGCCGCGAAAACCCGCGGCGAGCAATTGTTCGCCGAGCTTTTGGAGGAGCATCAAACTCGGTTGAAAGAAGAGCGGGAGCGCGCACGCTACGCCCATGAGGCCCGTCGCCAGGCCATCGGCCGCATCGGACTGCCGGCAGTGCGCGATCATCGCCGCAAGCGGCTGGAGGCCGAGCATCATGAACGCATGGTCACGCTTGACGCTGCTGCGAAGAGCATGCCGGATCTCAATGCGGTAATGATGCTGCGTATTGGTGATCGCAACCCTGGTGATCGAGGAGCGCAACCAGCATGAGCCTTTGGGTGCAGCGCATCCTGCGAGAGTTTCCCGCCGAGGTTGTCCATCTTTGGATCGCCGTGGATCCTGACGATGTTCTCCTGGATGAACGGGTTCTGAGTGGCCTTCGTGAGAGTGGCTTTGAGGTGATGCCGTTTGAGGATTCGGTGGTTTTTCGCGCTGAATACGAGGATCGGTACCGGTTGGTCTGGGACAGCAATCAGGGTGTCATCTCTAATGCGCTAGTGCTCCTTCTGCGTAACGTCGACGCCACTCAACTACCGTGGGACTACTTGGAGCAGGCTCGCATAGTTAGCTTGGGGCTAGCCGAGCTGTTCCCGAAGTTGAGCTATGGCGTAGTGCGCCAGCTTGATGCTGAGTACCGCGACCCCCTCTTCGATGCGCAATACCGTCATGCGCCGCAACCGCTCGGTGAGGCTGGCACCAAGGAATTCGTGCTGACGCATATTTTTCGTCTCAGCCCGCATTTGATTTCACGATCGGAAGAGCTGTGGCTTACCTTGTTACGACTGCATCGTCGCGAGCAAGTATTGCCACCGGTACTCGCTGACCACATGGCTCACGTACTCGGCGGCAACGGTGCGTTTGACGGTGTACCGATCAGTGAGTTGCTCTGCTCGAAGAGCACGTTCCTTCGGACTGTCCAGTCAGCGTGGTATCGATACTTGAAGGAGCATGGCGTGACCGGCCGGCGGGTTGCGGAATCCCCTCAACCTTCCTACCTTGAACGGGTCGTCGTGCCGTTTGACCAAAGGGATGTCCGGGACATCATCGATTCGATGTTTCTGGACGGCACGCTGCATCCATTGGAGGTGCAGACGCCTCCGAGGAATGTTCCTGAGTGGGCGCATGTCGGCATCGTGCACGACCCCGCAGCGATGCGTAACCTGGTGCTGGAGGGGGCCAAGAATCTGTTGCAGACGCTGCCAGCAGCGGATGCCTCGTACCGTGACTGGACCCACTTGGCGCGTCGGCTGGGTGAGGTGATAGCCCGGTTCCATGGGCTTGAGGCGGTACGCGCCGAGGGAATACAGGAGGATATCGTCGAGCTGCATAAGTCGGCAGATGGGCGGCTGCTTGAATGGGCGCAGACGCACTACGCGGATTTGCCTTCGTTACCTGCGGCGAAGGGGCCTGTCATGGTCCACCATGTCCCGCGCTTCTTATCGATGCGACGTGATGCGGGGGAAGAAAGGATCGCTCTCTTGGTGTTCGACGGGTTAGCTGTTGATCAGTGGGTCCAGATCCGCGAGAGCACGGCCAAACAAATGCAGAAGGTAGGCTTCGAGGAGAACGCCTGCTTTGCCTGGCTGCCGACGCTGACCTCCGTCTCGCGGCAGGCATTGTTTTCCGGGCTTAAGCCGCGGGAGTTTGCGGACACTCTCGAAACTACCGCTCGGGAACCGACTTTGTGGTCGCGCTTCTGGCAGGACCAAGGTCTACGCGCTCACGAGGTGTTCTACCGCAAGGGTATCAAGCGCAATGACCAACTTAGTGAGTTGGAAGCAGTGATCTCCCAACCTTCCATTAAGATAGCCGGCTTGGTCATTGATACCGTGGATGAAATTGTTCACGGTGCGGTGCTTGGCAAGCGTGGGATCGCGAGCCAAATCGCAACCTGGTGTGAGTCCGGCTTTGTGGATCGCTTGTTCAAGCTGCTGCTCGACCAGGGCTTCCATGTCTACCTGACAGCCGACCACGGCAACGTGGAAGCTGTCGGGCAAGGACGCCCGAACCAAGGGCTGGCTCCGGAGTTACGCGGTGAGCGTGTCCGAACCTATCGTAGCGAGACGCTTGCAGCGGAATCGGCAACGTCCAATCCCGATACTTATCGGATGGACATCGCAGGATTGCCGGCGAGCTTCCTTCCCTTGTTTGCCGGCGAGCGCACCGCGTTCGTGCCGAGAGGTGAGCAGGTGGTTGTGCACGGTGGCGTCTCGGTCGAAGAGCTGATCGTGCCGTTTGTGAAAGTAAGTTATCTGAATTGAATCGCATGTATTCCACAGCACCACAGATCGGGTTTGACCGGCTCGTGCAGCTCGACTGGGCTGCAGCAGCGATCAAGGTTCGCGCCGGCAAGCTCACCCTCGACGCGTTGGCAGAGTTGCTTGCTGGCGCCGCCTTGGGAAAGGAGGCGACGGCGAAGACGCGCACCAAGTTGAACACGCTGTTCCTACAGCCCCATCAAAGTCTGGCGGACTTCGCGGAGCGGGGTATACGGCTTTCCAGGGATGGAGAAGATCATTCGGTAGCTGCTGTGTCGTGGGGTATGGCCATTGCGAGCTACCCCTTCTTCGGCAAGGTGGCCGAATTTACCGGGCGGCTCACAGCGATCCAGGGTGATTGCTCTTCGCTGGAAATCCATCGTCGAATGAGCGAAGTTTTTGGAGAGCGCGAAGTCACCAAACGCGCGACTCAAGCAGTTCTGCAGACCCAAGCGAACTGGGGGGCGATTGAGCGTATAGAAAAGGGCAAGCGGCTCGTCCGCCTAAGCCCTATGGCTTTGTCCGATGAAAAGCTTGTTGCGTGGTTGGTGGAAGCAGCCATTCGCTACGCCGGCAGAGCGCTGGCTGTTGCGACCCTGAAGTCCCATGCCGTGCTCTATCCGTTCGAGCTGGGTCAGTCGATCAGCTACGTCCTATCGAATAGCCCCTCACTGGACTTACGTGCGGAGGGCCAAGGGAATCAGTTTGTTGGTCTGCGCGCATCCGCGTGATGTATGCGCGACAAGCCGAATCCGCCTTCAACAGCAGCTGTCCGGAATGGAGCTGGGGCGTTTGCCACGCATCCCCAAGGAGCCCGACCATATGGATGTTAGGTTTGCCCAGGTCCGTGTGACGAACACCAAAGGGCAGCGTTAACAGCCGCCACGACCGTGCCGCGAACTCTTCCTCATTGAGTACAATGACCACTGATTCGCCGCAACTTCTACGGTGTTCGAGGGTGTAGAAGGGACAAGATCCGCCGTCTGACGGTAACTATGACGGTAGATTTTGCAGCTTAACTTCCGAAATTTGGGCTGAACAAAGGGCTGGAGCCATTATTCGAGTCCACCCATACCCACCATGATTTGTCTTTAAATCAATAAGTTGCTTCTTAAACGCCTGCCCACGCTGCAGGCTTTTTTGGGCTCTCTCTCGATCCGTGTGGTTGACTTGTGCATGACTTGCCCTGTGGGCAGCGTATCGGCAAGCTTCGCTGATGGAAGCTCTCTTCACTCAAGCCCTCGGGCTCAGCGCGCCGTGGCGCGTCGTCAACGTCGACTTTCGCCCGGCCGAAGGCCTCATCGCGTTCGAGATCGACAACGTGGCCAAACGGTTGCCGTGCCCTGTTTGCGGCGCGGCTGATCAACCCATTCACGACCGGGTGCCGCGTACCTGGCGACACCTGAACTTCTTCCAGTACAAGGCGGTGCTCACCGCTCGGGTGCCGCGCGTGGCCTGCACATCGTGCGAGAAGACGACGCAAGTCGAGGTGCCTTGGGCTCGTGCGGGGTCGGGCTTCACGCAGACACTGGAAGCGTTCATTGTGGCGCTGTGTGAGCAGATGCCGGTATTGGCGGTATCGCAGTTGCTGGGTGTATCGGATGACCGGGTTTGGCGGGTGCTGGATCACTATGTGGCGCAGGCACGCTCCCACGAAGACTATTCGGCGGTGCGTCGGATCAGTGCCGACGAACGCAGTGCGCACCGTGGGCAACGCTACCTGACGATGTTCTGCGATGCCGACGAGCGGCGGGTGTTGTTCG
>JACDJC010001171.1_pt1 | contig 24291 bp, 25 predicted proteins | sample 7454191 | NCBI WGS metagenome assembly JACDJC01 (sample SAMN14253291, study PRJNA609438) | sludge metagenome | isolation source: sludge after 25d culture with pyrite and EDTA | collected 2018-12-20 | reverse complement strand
TCCTCAAACCCCTCCCCTTGCACCGCGTCCATCAAAGTGTGCAGTATTTCCGGGATTTGCTCAATGGCCGTGCTGTGCTCCAGCCGAAAAAGCAGCCCCGCCAGGTTCGCATCGGGCAGGCCGCCTGCGCGCAGCAGCGCGCCTTCGTCGATCAGCACGTAGCGCAGCTGCAGCTGGTAGCTCGATAAGTCCGGCACCGACGGCTCGATCAGCCCGGCCAGGTCCCGCTGCCAATTGCCGCGGCCGTCGGTCGAGACGACACCCGCTGCCGGCCAAACGCTCTGGCCAAGGCCATCGCCTCCTTGGATACCGCACGCTGTCAGGTGCTAACCCTGATGGCTCCAAGCCGCCATTTCGTTCACGATGCAACGACCAATGAAGAAGGACAAGAATATCACGCCACCCGGCAGCGGTGCCATCATAGATGCGCATCGCCGCGTGGGCGGTACCTTTCGCAACGCGCCCGCTTGGCCCTCCCGCCACCGCGCCATATAGGAGCACAAAATGATCTGGCGAGCGCTAATCATCGCCACCGCCCTGATACTAGCCGGCCCCGCCCTCGCCGCGAATCAGCCCTGCTCCGGCAAGAAAGGCGGCATATCGCATTGCGCCGGTGACAAGTTCGTTTGCAACGACGGCTCCATCAGCGCAAGCAAAAGAGTATGCTCCGTGCCCGGAGGCCCGGCCTCCGGGCCGAAGGCGGCGCCCAAGGCAAAATCGGGTTCAGCCTGCGATTGCCGCAGCGGGGCGTTTTGCACCGGGCCGCGTGGCGGAAAATACTGCCATACGGACAGCGGAAAGAAAAGCTACGTGCGAAAGTGATGTTGGCCGCGCAGATGGCGAGCCGGGCATGGCTTGAGTCTGGATGCAGCGCCACTTGCAATAAAGCAAACTTTCGCGGTAGAATTTCGTTCTTCGCAGGACACGGGGGCTGTTAGCTCAGTTGGTAGAGCAGCGGACTCTTAATCCGTAGGTCGGGCGTTCGAGCCGCCCACAGCCCACCAGTGCTTCCCTAGCGAATCATGCACTTGACGCCACCTTGCACGGTGGCGTTTTTGCTTTTTCGCGCCGGCTGCCCCTAGATGTTCCTGGCCAGCTCAGCCGCCAAGCCCACATAGCTGCGCGGCGTCATCGCCAGCAGCCGCTGCTTCGGCTCCGCCGGCAGATCCAGCCCCGCGATGAACTCCGCCAGGCCTTCGCGATTGATACCCTTGCCCCGAGTCAACGCCTTCAACTGCTCGTAAGGCTGGGGCAGGCCGTAGCGGCGCATCACCGTCTGCACCGGCTCCGCCAGGACCTCCCAGCAACTGTCGATGTCGGCATCGATCGCGGCGGCATTCAGCTCCAGCTTGCCCAGCCCGCGCAGGCAAGCGTCATAGGCCACGGCGCAATAGCCGAAGGCCACGCCCAGATTGCGCAGCACCGTCGAATCCGTGAGATCGCGCTGCCAGCGCGAAACCGGCAGTTTTTCCGAAAGATGGCGCAGCACCGCATTGGCAAGCCCCAAATTGCCTTCCGAATTCTCGAAATCGATGGGATTGACCTTGTGCGGCATGGTGGACGAACCGACCTCGCCCTCCTTCAGGCGCTGCTTGAAATAGCCCAAAGAAATGTAGCCCCAGATATCGCGATTGAGGTCCAGAATGATGGTGTTCGCCCGCGCCACCGCGTCGAACAGCGCCGCCATCCAGTCATGCGGCTCGATCTGTATGGAATACGGATTCTGCTCCAGCCCCAGGCTGCCCAGCACGCCCTTGCTGAATGCCGGCCAGTCGATTTCCGGATAAGCGGCCAGGTGCGCGTTGTAGTTGCCGGTGGCGCCGTTCATTTTCGCCAGCGGCTGCACCGCCTGGATCGCCGCGATGGCGCGATCCAGGCGCGCGGCGACGTTGGCGAATTCCTTGCCCAGCGTGGTGGGGCTGGCCGGCTGGCCGTGGGTGCGCGACAGCATGGGCTGGTCGGCGAACTGGCGCGCCAGGCCCTTCAGCGTGTCGCACAATTCCGTCAGCCGCGGCACGATGAAATCGGAGCGGGCGCGGCCCAGCATCAGCGCATGCGAGGTATTGTTGATGTCTTCGGACGTGCAGGCGAAGTGGATGAACTCGGCGGCGGCCGCCAGCTGTTCATTGCCGGCCACGCGCTCCTTCAGCCAGTATTCGACGGCCTTGACATCGTGGTTGGTGGTTTTTTCGATTTCCTTGATGCGCGCCGCGTCGTCCTCGGAAAATTCCGCCACCAGCGACTTCAGCAAGGCCTTGGACTCTTCCGAGAACGCAGGCAATTCAGGCAGGCCGGCCTCGGCCAGCCCGAGCAGCCAGGCAACCTCGACTTCGACGCGGTGCGCCATGAATGCGGCTTCCGACAAGGATTGGCGAAGGACCCGCCCCTTGGCGGCGTAGCGGCCGTCCAACGGGGAAAGGGCGTTCAGTGGGCTAAGCTGGGGGGCGATCTGCATCTTCGGTCAAGGCTAATGTTGGTCAACTGGGCATTCTAGCATTCGGCGGCTGTCCGGCAGCTTTCCCATACCCCAATTCGGGTGAAAAGTCACACGATTAAAAATTCATAAGCATATAAACGACAGATTGCCCCGACGGTCCGGCCCCGGCGGGCTGCGGCAAGGCTTTCACGGCTAATATGGGCAACGTTCCTGCTATACTTTTTTTGCCTGTAACTTCTGACCCTTGCCATGAAACTTATTGGTTCGCTCACCAGTCCATACGTACGCAAAGTGCGCGTCGTCATGGCTGAAAAGAAACTCGATTACGAATTCATACTCGAGGACGTGTGGGCCGAAGATACTAAAATCCAAATCCATAATCCGCTCGGGAAAGTGCCCTGTCTGCTCATGGACGACAACGGCAGCCTGTTCGATTCCCGGGTCATCGTCGAATATCTCGACACCCTCTCCCCCGTCGGCCGCCTGATACCGCAAACCGGCCGCGACCGCGCGGCGACCAAATGCTGGGAAGCCATCGCCGACGGCGTGCTCGACGCCGCCACGAGCATTTACATCGAGAACAACCGCCGCGCGCCTGAATCGCGCAGCCAGCAGTGGGTGGATCGCCAGCACAAGAAGATCGCGGGCGCGCTTGAATCCATGGACAACAGCCTGGGCGACCAGGCTTTCTGCATGGGCATCAACTTCGGCCTGGCCGACGTCGCCGTCGGCTGCGCCCTGGGCTATCTCGACCTTCGCTTTCCGGAACTGAACTGGCGCTCCCAGTACGGCAACCTGCAAAGGCTGGACGAAAAGCTCCAGACGCGCCCGTCCTTCGTGGCCACCGCGCCGCCCAAACCCTGATACGCCGATGCCCGGCTTCCCGGGCGCAACGCAGACCCGCCGGCGTGGCGGGTTTTTTACGGCTGCTCGTACAGCAGTTCGGCGATTTCGGCGCCCAGGGCCAAGTCGGCGACCTGGCCGAAATGATGCTGCCGCAGGCGGCCTTGCGCGTCGATCAATATCAGCGTCGGCGTGCCCTGCATGCCGTAGGCCCGCATGGTGCGCGGCAGCCCGTCGCGGCTCCCGGGCATGTCGACGCCGACGGGAAAAGCGATGCGGTATTCATGCAGGAATGCCCGCAGGGACACCGGCGTCATGGCGTCGTGGTGCTCGAAGACCGTATGCAGGCCGATGACCGCGACCTTAGACGGCGGGAAGGTGTGGCGCACCCTGGCGGCCTGCGGCAAGCCGTGCATGACGCAGCCCGGGCACAGCATCTGGAAGGCCTCCAGGACGATCACCTTGCCGCGCAGCGACTCCAGCGTGGGCGCCTGATCGGTGTTGAACCATTGCTCGACCTCCCATGGGGGCGCCGGCGGGTGATAGGTCTGATTCATGTCCTTGGCCTCCAAAGCCGGCGGGACGCTAGCCCACCGTGTACCCGAGATACGCTTCGTAAAGCATGTAGCCGGCCAGCGCGAACAACAGGCAGGCGAACACGCGCTTGAGCGTGGCGACCGGCAGGCTGTGCGCGCAGCGCGCGCCGAACGGAGCCGTGAGCACGCTCATGGCGGACAGCACCAGCAAGGCCGGCCAATATATGTAGCCCAGCATGCCCTCCTGCCCGCGCACCTCCTGGAAGCCGGAATAGATATAGCCCACGCTATTGGCCACGGCAATGAAGAATCCCAGAGCGGCGGAGGTGGCCACGGCGTTATGCACCTTGACGTTGCTGCGCGTCATGAAGGGCACCGACAGGAAGCCGCCCCCCGCGCCCAGCAGGCCGGACGCGAAGCCGATGCCCACTCCGACTCCGGCGGTGGCCGCCTTGCCGGGCATGGTGCGGGACAGGGCCGGCGGCTTGCCCGACAGCATCTTGAATCCCGAATACATCACGAACAGCCCGAAGATCAGCGACAGCCCCGCACCGCTGAGATAGGAGAAGACGGCGCCGCCGGACAGCAGGCCGCCCACGATCATGCCGGGCGCCATGACGGTGACGATGTCCCACAAGATGGCACGCTTGGCATGGTGCGCCCGCATGCTGGACACCGAGGTGAAGACGATGGTGGCCATGGACGTGGCGATGGCGGCGTGCACCACGAGGTCCTTGGGCACGCCGTACAGCGGGAACAGCATGGTCAGGAACGGAACCAGCATCATGCCGCCACCGATGCCCAGCAAGCCGGCCGCAAAACCGACCACGGCGCCAAGGCCGACCAAAGAGATGATGAAAACTGGATCCATGTTGTCCTGCTTTGATTTGATTGAGTAAGAAAAAACCGTGGAATGACTGAAGGCTGGCGCCTGTGACGTCGACGGGCGCTAGGTGATGATACCGCCGCCGAGGCAGACGTCGCCGTCATACAGCACGGCGGACTGGCCGGGCGTCACCGCCCATTGCGGCTCTGCAAACGACAAGCTGAAGGCGGCGCCCGACACCGCCTTCAGGCGGCAGGGCGAATCCGACTGCCGGTAGCGCGTCTTGGCCATGTAGTCGTCGGCCCGGGGCGCCTCGCCGGCGACCCAGCTGGCGTCCTGGGCGCTCAATTCCGTGGACTGCAGCCAGGGATGGTCGTGCCCCTGCACGACATACAAGGTGTTGTGCGCCAGATCCTTCCTGGCGGTGTACCATGCATCGGCGGTGCCGTCGCTGCGCTGGCGCCCTTTCACGCCCCCTATGCCCAGCCCCTTGCGCTGCCCCAGCGTATAGAAGGACAGCCCCTGGTGCTCGCCCACCACCTGGCCTTCGGGCGTCTTGATGGGCCCCGGCCGCGTGGGCAGATAGCGGTTCAGGAATTCGCGGAAGGGGCGCTCGCCAATGAAGCAGATGCCCGTCGAATCCTTTTTGGCGGCATTGGGCAGCTGCAGCGACCGGGCGATGCGCCTGACCTCGGTCTTGGGAAGCTCGCCCAGCGGAAACAGGGTGCGGGCAAGCTGGTCCTGGTTCAGGCGATGCAGAAAATAGCTTTGATCCTTGGTGTGGTCCAGCGCCTTCAGCAGCTGGTGCCGTGGCGCGCCGCCTGCCTGCACGGTCCGGCGGCGGGCGTAGTGCCCGGTGGCGATCAGGTCCGCGCCCAGGGACATGGCGTGGTCCAGAAAGGCCTTGAATTTGATTTCGGCGTTGCACAGGACGTCGGGGTTGGGCGTGCGGCCGGCCGAGTATTCGCGCAGGAAATCCGCGAACACCCGGTCCTTGTATTCGGCCGCGAAATTCACCGCTTCGATGTCGACGCCGATCAGGTCGGCGACGCTGGCGGCGTCGAGCCAGTCCTGGCGGGAAGAGCAGTATTCGGTATCGTCGTCGTCTTCCCAGTTCTTCATGAACAGGCCCAGGACTTCGTAGCCCTGCTGTTTCAGCAGCCATGCGGCCACCGACGAATCGACGCCCCCCGACATGCCGATGACGACACGCCCCCTACTTCCAGATATGTTAGCCATACCGGTATTTTAGCGAGTCTTGGCCAGGGCCTCGTCGACGACTTCGATCCAGTGGCGCACCGGAATGGATGTGCCGTTTTGCAGATGCGTGATGCAGCCGATGTTGGACGAGACGATGCAATCGGACTTCGTCGGCTCGATGGCTTGCAGCTTGCGATCGCGCAGGGTGATGGAGAGCTCCGGCTGGGTGACCGAGTAAGTGCCGGCCGAGCCGCAGCATAGATGCGATTCATTGAATGGCTGCAGCGCGAAGCCCAGGTCGGCCAGCAGGCGCTCGCTGACGCCGCGCAGGCCCTGCCAGTGCTGCAGGGTGCAGGGCGGATGGAATGCCGGCCTTTCGGGCAGGCCCTGCAGGCGATGCTTCAGTGCGTCGGCATGCGGCGCCAGGATCTCGGCGATGTCGCGCACCTTGGCGACGACCCGCAGGGCCTTGATCACGTAGTCGGGATCGTGCCGCAAATGGTGGGCGTATTCCTTGACCATCGCGCCGCAGCCCGAGGCGTTCATGACGATGGCCTCGACCTGGCCGCCGTCGATGAGCGGCAGCCATGCGTCGATGTTGGCCCGCATCTGCTGCAAGGCGTCGTCCTGGGCGTCCAGGTGGAAATTGATGGCGCCGCAGCAGCCCGAGCCCGGCACCACCCGCGTGCCTATTCCCACGGCGTCCAGCACCCGTATGGTGGCGGCGTCGATGGAGGGCATCATGGACGGCTGCACGCAACCCGCCAGCATCAGCACCTGGCGCTCATGGCGTTCCGTGTCGGCGGGCAGCGCGGCGGCGGGCCGCGGCGCGGGCAGCTTGTTCTTGAGCGTTTCCGGCAGCAAAGGACGCAGCAGGCGTCCCAGGCTGTATGCCGGCCCGAACAGCGGCGAATTCAGCATGCGCCGCAAGCCGGCGCGCTGTATCTTCTGGGCCATCGGCCGTTCGACTCGTTCGTCCACGATCTTGCGGCCGATGTCGACCAGTGCGCCGTACTGGACTCCGGAGGGACAGGTGGTCTCGCAGTTCCGGCAGGTCAGGCAGCGGTCCAGGTGTTCTTGCGTGGCGCGCGTCGGTTCGGCGCCCTCCAGCACCTGCTTGATCAGGTAGATGCGGCCGCGCGGGCTGTCGCGCTCGTCGCCCAGCACCTGGTAGGTCGGGCAGGTCGCGAGACAGAATCCGCAATGGACGCAGCGCCGCAGTATTTCATCGGCTTCCTGGCCCAGCTCGCTGGCGCGAGCCCATGATGCTAGATTGGTTTGCACGGTGGTCTCTTAAAAGTCTGGAAACATGCGGTTCGGGTTGAAGATGCCCATGGGATCCAGCTCTTGCTTGAGCCGACGATTGATGTTGCTTACGCCCGGCGGCAAGGGATGGAACACGGGAACCTCGGGCTTGCCGGGGCCGTGGCGGAACAAGGTGGCATGGCCGCCCAGCCCGGCCACGGCGGATCGCAATTCCAGCGGATCGCTCACGCCGGCGATCCAGCGCTGGCCGCCGTTCCATTCGACCAGGGTCTGCGGGTGCTCCAGCGGACCGGCGTTCGGCGGCAGGGCCACGCGCCAGAGCGGGCGCGCGGCAAAGAACGGATGGGTGTGATCGCGGATGCTTGCCCAGAAAGCGTCGGCCTCGGCCGGGTCCATGAGCTCGCCGCCTATGCGCTTCAGGCCGTAGTCCACCGCCGGCCCGCTGCCCGACACCCGGACGTAAAGGCGGCCTGCGGGCCCGCCGCCTTCGGGGTGCCACACGGTGCCGCTGACGGGCAGGGGCAGCCCGCGCCATTGGGTGAATTTCTTCAGCGCCTCGGCCTGGGCGAGGTCCAGCACGGCGGTGGATTCCTCGAAGGGACGCGGCGCCACCTTGACGGAGACCTCGACCATGGGCCCCAGGATGCCCAGCGAGCCCGCAAGCAGGCGCGAGATGTCGAAGCCCGCGACATTCTTCATGACCTCGCCGCCGAAAGACAGCACGGAGCCGGAGGAGTCGAGCAGCTTGGCGCCCAGCACGTAGTCGCGCGCGCTGCCCGCCGCCATGCGCCGCGGGCCGGACAGGCCGGCGGCGATGCAGCCGCCCAGGGTGGACGCGGCGCCGAACCGGGGCGGCTCGAACGCCAGCATCTGGTTGCGCTCGGCCAGCAAGGCCTCGACTTCGCTGAGCAGGGTGCCGGCCTTGGCCGTGATCACCAGTTCGGAGGGCTGGTAGTTGACGACCCCGTGGTAGCCCGACAAATCGAGCACGGCGGTGTCGTGCACGCTGTCCTGGTCCACCGGCTCGCCATAGAAGCGCTTGGTGCCCCCGCCCCGTATGTGCAGCGGCCGCTCCGCGCCGCGGGCCGTCATGACTTGCTGGCAGAGTTCGGTCAATACGAAATCCATGCGGGCCTCTTAGAAACGCGGCAGTTCGGGAAAGCGGATGTTGCCGCCGTGAACGTGCATCTTGCCGTACTCGGCGCAGCGCGCCAGCGTGGGAACGACTTTTTCGGGGTTGAGCAGGCCGTAGGGGTCGAACGCCCTTTTGAAGGCCAGGAAATAATCGAGTTCTTCGCGCGTGAACTGCACGCACATCTGGTTGATTTTTTCCATGCCCACGCCGTGTTCGCCCGTGATGGTGCCCCCGACCTGCACGCACAGTTCGAGTATGGCCGCGCCGAATTTCTCGGCCCGCTCGACCTCGTCGGGCTGGTTGGAATCGAACAGGATGAGCGGATGCAGATTGCCGTCGCCCGCGTGGAAGACGTTGGCGCAGCGCAGGCGGAACTCGTCTTCCATCTGCTCGATCGCGCTCAGCACGCGGCCCAGGTGGCGGCGCGGAATGGTCCCGTCCATGCAGTAGTAGTCGGGCGAGATGCGGCCGGCCGCCGGAAACGCGTTCTTGCGCCCCGCCCAGAAAACCAGGCGCTCGGCCTCGGAGGCGGACACCTGCAAGCGAGTGGCGCCGGCGTCCTGGAAGACGGCCTGCATGCGCGCGATCTCGTCCTCGACTTCTTCCTCGGTGCCGTCCGATTCGCACAGCAGGATGGCTTCCGCGTCGAGGTCGTAGCCCGCCTTGACGAAGGGCTCGACCATGTGCACCGCCCTTTTGTCCATCATTTCGAGCCCCGCCGGGATGATGCCCGCCGCGATGACGTTGGTCACCGCGAGGCTGGCGGACTCGACGCTGCCGAAACTGGCCATGATCACCCGCGCACAGGACGGCTTGGGTATCAGCTTCACGGTGATTTCGGTGACGATGCCCAGCATGCCCTCGGAGCCGATGAAGGCCGCGAGCAGATCCAGGCCGGGGGTGTCGGGGGCGCCGGAGCCCAGTTCGACGACGTCGCCGTCTATGGTGACGACGCGCACCCGCAGCACGTTATGGACGGTGAGCCCGTACTTCAGGCAATGCACGCCCCCGGAGTTCTCGGCGATGTTGCCGCCTATGGTGCAGGCGATCTGGCTGGAGGGGTCCGGGGCGTAGTACAGGCCGTAGGGCGCGGCGGCCTCGGAAATGGCCAGGTTGCGCACGCCCGGCTCCACCACGGCGGTCGCCGTGTCCAGGTCTATGCTCTTGATGCGGTTGAGCTTGGCCAGCCCCATCAGGACGCCCTGGGCATGCGGCATGGCGCCACCCGAAAGCCCCGTGCCGGCGCCGCGCGCCACGATGGGAATGTTCAGCGCCTTGCATTCGCGCAAGACCGCCACCACCTGGGCTTCGTTTTCGGGCAGGATGACTACCGGCGGCAGCGCCCGGTACAGGGACAAACCGTCGCATTCGTAAGGCCGCGTGTCTTCGACCTTGGACAGGATGCAGTGCCTGGGCACTCTGTCGGCCAGCCTGGCGATCAGTCCGGCAAAATCCGGAGCCGTTTCGGGCGCCGGACTCAACAGGGATTGGTTCATTGTCTCTCTTTGGTTCTTGGTATTTGTACGGAACCCCCGTCCGTCAGGCCGGCGGAATGATCTTGCCGGGATTGAGGATGTCGTGCGGGTCGAAAGCCCGCTTCAGCGCGGCCATGAGGTCCAGCGCGTCGCGGCCGTGCTCGGCCAGCATGAATTCCATCTTGTGCAGGCCGACCCCATGTTCGCCCGTGCAGGTTCCTTCCATGCGGATGGCGCGCTCCACCAGCCGACGGTTCAGCTGTTCGGATTCTTCCCATTGGGCCGGATCGTCGGGGTCGAGCAGCATGAGCACGTGGAAGTTGCCGTCGCCCACGTGGCCCACGATGGTGTAGGGGAAAGAGGCCAGGTCCAGCTCGGCCGCCGTTTCGCTCACGCACTCGGCCAGGCGGGAAATGGGCACGCAGACGTCGGTGGTGCTGGCCCGGCAACCCGGGCGCAGTTGCAGGCCGGCGAAATAGGCGTTGTGGCGGGCCGTCCAGAGGCGGCTGCGGTCTTCGGGCCGATCGGCCCATTCGAAATCCATGCCGCCGTTGCCGCGCGTGATTTCCTGGACGACTTCGGCCTGCTCTTTGACGCCCGACGGGCTGCCGTGGAATTCGAACAGCAGCAGCGGGGATTCCTTGAGATCGAGCTTGCTGTAGGCGTTGATGGCCTTGACCGCCGCGGTGTCCATGAATTCGACGCGGGCGATGGGCACGCCCATCTGGATGATTTCGATCACGCTCTGCACCGCCGCGTCGAGCGTGGGGAAATTGCAGATGGCGGCGGACACGGCCTCGGGCTGGGGATACAGGCGCACCGTGACCTCGGTGATGATGCCCAGCGTGCCCTCGCTGCCCACGAACACCCGGGTCAGGTCGTAGCCGGCGGAAGACTTTCTTGCCCGATTGGCGGTTTCGATCACGCGGCCGTCGGCGGTGACCACTTTCAGGGACATGACGTTTTCACGCATGGTGCCGTAGCGCACCGCGTTGGTGCCCGACGCCCGCGTGGCGGCCATGCCGCCCAGGCTGGCGTCGGCGCCCGGGTCGATGGGGAAGAACAGGCCGGTGTCGCGGATTTCTTCGTTGAGCTGCTTGCGCGTGACGCCCGCCTGCACGGTGACGGTGAAGTCTTCCGGATGCACGGCCAGCACCTGGTTCATGCCGGACAAGTCCAGGCTGATGCCCCCCTGCACGGCCAGTATGTGCCCTTCGAGCGAGGACCCCGCGCCATAGGGAATGAGCGGCACCTTGTGGTCGTTGCAATGGCGCGCCACCCAGGCGACTTCTTCGGTGGTCTGGACGAACACCACCCCATGCGGCAGCATGGCGGGATACGGGGATTCGTCCCGGCCATGATGCTCGCACACGGATTGCGCCGTGGAAAAGCGCTCGCCGAAGCGGCTCTTCAAAGCGTCCAGGAACCCGGCCGGGATCTCCCTGCGCAGATTCTGGTTACCGACGGGGGCGTTCATGCTTGTCAGACTCCTTGACCCTGTGGATGATGTCGCTATTCCGATACTACTGTTTTTTAAGCGTGGCTGCCGATCAGGGCATTTGCCGATTGCGTGCAGGCCTGGCGGCGATTCCGCACGGCCTCGGCCAGGCGTTCCAGCACCTGGACGGAGGTGTCCCAGTCGATGCAGCCGTCGGTGATGCTCTGGCCGTAAGCCGGCGGCCGGCCGTCGACCAGGTCCTGCCTGCCGCCCACCAGGTTGCTTTCGACCATGACGCCGAAGATGCGCTGGTCGCCGGCTTCCATCTGGGCCGCGATGTCTTCCAGCACCAGGGGCTGGTTGCGGTAGTCCTTGTTGCTGTTGGCGTGGCTGGCGTCGATCATGATGCGCGGCCGCAAGCCGTTCTTCACCAGCGCCTGGCAGGCCGCCTCGACGTTTTCCGCATCGTAGTTGGGGACTTTGCCGCCGCGCAGGATGACGTGGCAGTCATTGTTGCCCACGGTGGAGACGATGGCGGAATGCCCGCCCTTGGTGACCGAAAGGAAATGGTGCGGCTGCGACGCGGCCTTGATCGCGTCGATGGCGATCTTCGTGTTGCCGTCGGTGCCGTTCTTGAACCCGACCGGGCACGAAAGACCGGAAGCCAGTTCACGATGCACCTGGCTTTCGGTCGTTCGCGCGCCGATGGCCCCCCAGGAGACCAGGTCGGCGATGTACTGGGGCGTGATCATGTCCAGGAATTCGCAGCCGGCGGGCAGGCCCAGGGCGTTGACGTCGATCAGGAGTTCGCGCGCGGTGCGCAGGCCCTGGTTGATGTTGAAGCTGCCGTCCAGGCCCGGATCGTTGATGAGGCCTTTCCAGCCCACCGTCGTGCGGGGCTTCTCGAAGTAGACGCGCATGATGATCTCGAGCTCGCCCAGGTGGCGCTTGCGTTCGGCCGCAAGGCGCTTGGCGTAGTCGATGGCCGCCGCGGGGTTGTGGATGGAGCAGGGCCCGATGACCACCGCCAGCCGGTCGTCCGTGCCTTCCAGTATGCGATGCAAGGCGTTGCGGGCGCCATAGACCGTAGAGGAAATGGCGGTCGTGCATGGGAATTCTCGCATGACGTGCGCGGGCGGGCTGAGTTCTTTGATTTCGCGTATACGTAAATCGTCTGTATTATGTGACACAGCATAACTCCTGGTTTTGTCAGCTAGCGAGCGGTACAAAAAAAGCCGCCTAGCTTCGCTGGCGGCTTTTTGGGAATTTGGTTCTTTTTTACTGCGTACAACGCTTCCCTTCCTCCACCAGCGGTTTCGGAAAAGCAAAAAAATAAAAGAAGAAAAATTGGGATGCGCGGTACATAGGCGTAGATCCTAGCACAGAGTTCCCGCCCTGCCAAGAAGAAATTTTGTTCATATCGACACGATTGATATCCACACAATTGATTTGAACTCAAATCATTATATGCTGTATGATTTTCAAGGGTCGGCGTCCCGAGCCCGCCCCGGGCAAGCCGATGCCGATCGCAACCGCATCCACGACAAGAAAAGGACCCGCGATGAACCAACGCCTGAAAAATCTGATCCTGTGCGCCCTGCCGGCCCTGGCCGCCGGCATGCTCGCCTTCCAGGCCCATGCGGCCGGCCTCGACGACATCAAGAAGCGCGGCACCGTGCGCATCGCCGTTGCCAATGAAATTCCTTACGGCTACATGGACATGGACGGCCAGGCCAAAGGCATGGGGCCGGACGTGGCCAAGCACATCATGGAACAGTTGGGCATCCATCGAATCGAATGGATCACGACCAACTTCGGCTCGCTGATTCCCGGCCTGCGGGCCAACCGCTTCGACATGGTGGCGGCCGAAATGGCCATCCTGCCGCAACGCTGCAAGGAAGTGCTGTTTTCCGAACCCAACAGCTCCTACGGCGAAGGCCTGCTGGTCGCCAAGGGCAACCCCCACGACCTCCATGCCTACGAAAGCTTCGTCCAGTCGGACAAGAAAGTCGCCATCATGGCGGGCGCCGATCAGCTGGAGATCCTGCAGGCGCTGGGCGTTCCGCCCGAACGCATGGTGACGATCGCCAACAACGCCGACGCGATCTCCACGGTCTCGACGGGCCGGGCGGCCGCCTATGCGGCAACCAGCCTGACGGTGAGCGAACTGGCCTCCAAGAGCGACAAGGTCGAGGCGGCGGCGCAGTTCAAGGACCCCGTGGTCGGCGGCGCGCCGGCGCGCAGCTGGGGCGCCTTCACCTTCAGCCAGGACTCGGCCGACTTCCGCGACGCCGTGAACGCCGAGCTCGCCAAGTTCAAGCGGACCGAAGGCTGGGCCAAGACCATGTCGCATTACGGCTTCAGCCCCACCGACGCCGAAGAATCGTTCAACAAGACGACCGAACAGCTCTGCGCGGCGGGATAGCGCGCCCGCCCCATGAACTGGTCGAGCTATATGCCGCCCTTGCTGGAGGGCGCATGGGTCACGGTGCAGCTGACGGTGTATTCCACCATCCTGGGCGCGGCATGCGCGTTCGCCTTCGGCATGGGCAAGGTGTCGGGAAGCCGGCTGGCGCGGGGCGTGTCGGTGGCCTTCATCGAAGTCTTCCGCGGCACCTCGCTGCTGGTGCAGCTGTTCTGGCTGTACTTCGCCCTGCCGCTGCTCGGGCAGGCGGTGGGCGTGGACCTGCGCCTGCCGCCCGTCGTCGCCGGCACCCTGGCGCTGGCCCTGAACATAGGCGCCTATGGCGCCGAGGTCGTCCGGGGCGCCATCCAGGCGGTGCCGCCTGCACAGCACGAGGCGGCCAAGGCCCTGGACTTCACGCCGCGGCAGATTCTGTGGCGCATCGCGCTGCCGCAGGCGATTCCCGAAATGATGCCCAGCTTCGGCAACCTGGCCATACAGAACCTGAAGGACACCGCCCTCGTTTCATTGATCAGCCTGGGCGACCTGGCCTTCCGCGCAGAGCAGATCCGCAACTTCACCCAGGACAGCGTCACCATCTACACGCTCTTGCTGTTCATGTATTTCGGCATGGCCCTGGCGCTGACCGCGCTCATGAAGCTGCTTGAAAGTTCCGTGGGGCGCTGGCGCGCCGGGAGGTCCTGAACATGCTGCTGGGCATAGAATGGGACACCGCCAACAACTGGGTCTTCGCCTGGTCCATCCTGCCCATTCTGCTGAAGGGCCTGGCGGTCACGCTGCAGGCGACCGCCCTGGGCTTCGTCGTGGCCGCCGTGCTGGGCCTGGTGCTGGCCGGCCTGAAGTCGTCGCGGTCGCGCATCGTGTCCTGGCCGGCGCGCTTCCTCACCGAATTCATCCGCGACACGCCGCTTCTGGTCCAGCTTTTCTTTCTGTACCACGTGCTGCCCGAATACGGCATCGTCCTGCCGGCCTTCCTGACGGGCGCGCTCGCCCTGGGCATCCAGTACAGCGCCTACACCTCCGAGGTATACCGCGCGGGCATCGAATCGATCGCGCGCGGGCAGACGGAGGCCGCGCACGCCCTGGACCTGTCGGCGCTGCGCACCTTCAGCGTCATCATCGTGCCGCAGGCCATACCCAGAATCATTCCGGCGCTGGGGAATTACCTGGTGTCCATCATGAAAGACGTGCCGGTGCTCTCCGTCGTCTCCGTGCTCGAAATGCTCAATGTGGCCAAGATCATCGGCGACCGCAGCTTCAACTACCTGATCCCGCTTTCCATGGTCGGAGGCCTGTACCTGCTGCTGACCTTGCTGGCGGCGGCGGGCGTGCGCCGGCTGGACACGCGCCTGCCCAAACAAGGACTGCCCCTGCGATGACCCAAGACATCATTCGATTCGACCGCGTCACCAAGAAGTTCGGCGAGCTCACCGTGCTCGACGCTCTGGACTTCAGCGTCGCCAAAGGCGAGAAAGTCACCATCATCGGGCCCTCGGGCTCGGGCAAGTCCACCGTGCTGCGCATACTCATGACGCTCGAGACCATAGACGACGGCGTGATCCACGTGGCGGGCAAGCCGCTCTGGCACGAAGAGCGCGATGGCCGGCTCGTCCCCGCCGGCGAAGACCACCTGCGTGCCATGCGCAAGGAAATGGGCATGGTCTTCCAGCAGTTCAATCTTTTCCCTCACATGACGGTGCGCCGCAACATCACGGAAGCGCCGGTGCACGTGCTGGGGCTGGACAAGGAACAGGCGAACCGGCGCGCCGAGGAATATCTGGAGCTGGTGGGGCTGTCCGACCAGGCCGACAAGTTTCCCAGCCAGCTGTCGGGCGGCCAGCAGCAACGCGTGGCCATCGCGCGCGCCCTGGCCATGCGCCCGAACATCATGCTGTTCGACGAGCCCACCTCCGCGCTGGATCCAGAACTGGTCGGCGAAGTGCTGAACGTCATCCAGCGGCTCTCGAACGAACACGACCTGACCATGCTGCTGGTCACGCATGAAATGCAGTTCGCCAAGCAGATCTCCGACCGGGTCTGCTTCTTCGACAAGGGCCGGATCGTCGAGCAGGGGCCGCCGGAACAGGTGTTCTCCACCCCTCGCGAAGCGCGCACGCAGGAATTCCTGAAAGGCTTCCTGAGCCCCGAGCCGCATTGATGGCCGGCCCCCGCCGGCCCGGCATGGCGCCGGCGGCGCAGAAGGCCCCGATGGGGCGGGCCGCCGTCCGGCTCGGACTCAGGCTCGCCCCGGGCAGCCTGCCGGGCGGAATCGCGTCCGCCCGGCCGCCTCATGCGTACGCCGGCGCTTCCAGCGGGACCAGCGGCTCGAAGCTCCCGCGCGTGGCGATGTGCTCGGGACGCGGACTCAGGCCGTATTTGGGCGGCTGGAGCGCGTTCTCCACGCTGTTGTAGACCATGAAGACATTGGCGCGCGGCCAGGGCGAAATATTGCCGTTGGATCCGTGCATGGTGTTGCAGTCGAAGAAAATGACGGACCCGGCCGCCGCCTCCATGGCTTTTATGCCGCCCTGCTCGGCCAGCAGGCGCAGGCTCACGGGGTCGGGCACGCCGTATTCCTGCTTCTTCAGCGATTGCTCGTAGTGGCGCTCCGGCGTCTTTCCCTTGCAGGAAATGAATTGCATGTGCGAGCCGGGCACCAGCATGAGCGGGCCGTTGCAGGCATTGTTGTCGGTCAGCAGCAGCGAGCAGCTGATGGCGCGCATGCCGGGCATGCCGTCCTCGACGTGCCAGGTCTCGAAATCCGAATGCCAATAGAACTCCTTGCCCTTGAAGCCCGGCTTCATGTTGGCCCGGGACTGGTGCATATAGACTTCGGAGCCCAGGATCTGGCGCGCGACGTCGATCAGCCGGGGATCGCGCGCCAGCGCGCCCAGCGCCGCGCTCAGCTCGTGCACCCGGAAAATCGAGCGCACCGCATCGCTGCCCGGTTCGGTGACGGCCTCCTCCGAGGCGGCAATGGCCGGATCGGCGCTCATGCGCTGCACTTCCCGCAGCAGCGCGGCAACCTCCTGTCCGCTGAACAGGCCCTCGATCAACAGAAAGCCGTCGCGCTCATAGTCGGCCAGCCGGGTTTCATCGAGCGCGGCGGCGTAGCGGCCGCCGCCGTAGACGACGGGGTCCTGCCTGGCGATGATGGCGGCGTTCCGGTCCGTGCGTGAAACATAGGGATCCTTGATCGCTGTTTTCATGTCTGCTCCTTTGATTTCAAGCGGCGTCCGACACGGCGGGATACACGCCTTTCTCGTCGTGCACCTCGAAGCCCGTCAAAGGCGGATTGAACACGCAGATGACGCGCAACGGCTGCTTTCCGCCGCGCAGCCAGTGCTCGTCATGCTGGTCCAGCGCGTACACGACACCGGGACCCAGGGCGTACTTGCGGCCGTCGGCGATGGTTTCGATTTCCCCGTCTCCCTCTATGCACCACACGGCTTCCAGGTGATTCTGATAATGAATGTGGGTTTCGGTGCCCGGAAAGATGACGGTTTCGTGGAAGGAGAAGCCCATGCCGTCCTTGCGCAGCAGCACGCGGCGGCTCAGCCAGTTCTCCGTCCTGACCTCGTTTTCCGTCCCGATGACATCCTTGACATTGCGTACGATCATCGCGATTTTCCTCCCATCTTCAACACCCGCGCGCTCGCGTCCGTCCGCGCCAGCACACGGCCCAGGCTGCGCTCTATGATTTCCAGGCCGCGCATCAGCCGGTCGTCTTCGATGGTCAGCGCCGGCAGGACCTTCAGGACTTCGTCCTGCGCGCCCGAGGTCTCGATCACGACTCCTTCTTCAAAGGCCGCCCGCGCAATGCGGTTCGCCGCGTCGCCTCCGGTCGGCAGCACCAGGCCTTGTATCAAGCCCCTGCCCCGCACGCTCAGGCCGGCTTGCGGATAGCTGTGCACGATGTTCTCGAGCCAATCGCGCACGAGGCGCTCTTTGCGCTGTATCGCCGCCGCGAAGCCGTCGTCGGTCCAGTAGCTGTCCAGCGCCTGCGCGGCGGTGACGAAGGCCAGGTTGTTGCCCCGGAAAGTGCCGCTGTGCGCGCCGGGTTTCCAGATGTCGAGTTCGGGCTTCATCAGCACCAGCGACATCGGCAGGCCGAAGCCGGACAAGGACTTGGACAGCGTGATGATGTCGGGCCGGATGCCCAGCGCGTCGAAACTGAAGAAATTGCCGGTGCGCCCGCAGCCCACCTGTATGTCGTCGACGATCAGCAGCATGTCGTGCCGGCGGCAGAGGCGCTCGAGTTCTTTCAGCCAATTGCGGCCGGCGACGTTCACGCCGCCCTCGCCCTGCACGGTCTCGACGATGACGGCGGCGGGCTTGTCCAGGCCGCTGCTGGGGTCTTCCAGCATGCGCTCGAAGTAGGCCATGGTGTTGACGTCCGGACCCATGTAGCCGTCATACGGCATGAAGGTGGTGTTGGCCAGGGGAAAGCCGGCGGCGCCGCGGAATTTGGCGTTGGCCGTGGCGGCCAGCGAGCCGGCGCTCACGCCATGGAAGCCGTGCGTGAACGACACCACGTTCGCCCTGCCCTTCACCTGGCGGGCCAGCTTGAGCGCCGCTTCCACCGCATTGGTGCCGGTCGGGCCCGTGAACTGCAGGGAATACCGCCAGTTCCTGGGCTTGAGCAAAACGCGCTCGAACGTCTCGAGAAAATACTTCTTCGCCGTGGTGGCCATGTCCAGTCCGTGCACCACCCCGTCCGACTCGAGATACTCGATCAATTTCTGCTTCAGGAGCGGGTTGTTGTGGCCATAGTTCAGCGTGCCGGCGCCACTGAAGAAATCAATGTATTCCTTGTTGTTTTCATCGATCAGCACGGAGCCCTTGGCTTGCTTGAAAATGACGGGGAATGACCGGATGTAGCCCCGCACCTGCGACTCCATCCGGTCGAATATTTTTAAGTCCATCATGTTTTCTTCCTCTCTTGGTCATGAAAAGTTATGAAAGAAGCTCCACCCCGCGCTCCGCGAGGGATGGAGATGCCGCGGCATGCGTCAACGGGCCGATGCGGATGCTGGCCGGCCCGGCGACCGGAACGGCCCGATGCGCAGCAGGGGTTCGTCGTCATGGGACTGGCCGCCGAACAAGCCTGCGTCGAACAAGGGGCTTTCGTTCAAGGGAGCCGACAGATCGCGCGCCAGGCGTTCGAACACGCTGCGCGACGCCCGATTGCCGGGTCCCACTGTGGTTTCTATGTATGCGACCCGCGCCAGGGCCTCGCGCTGCAGCAGGCGGGTAAGCATGTGGTGCGCCAGCCTGCGTCCGCGCGCTTCGGCATGCACGGCGACCTGCCAGACGAAGAGCACGTCGGGCCGCTGCGGACGCAGGTAGGCGGACACGAAGCCCAGCAGACGGTCCTCGGCGCCGGCCACGATGCAGGTCTGGCGGAAGTGCTCGCTGAGCAGGAGATAGGTGTAGACGGAGTTGAGATCCAGCGGCGGGCAGCGCGAAATCAGTCGATGGATGTCGGCCGCGTCGGATGCTTCCGGCGCTCGCAGCCAATGCATGTCCCGGTCGCGCGGGGATGCGCCGGCTGCCTGCTCGGGGGAAAAGGTGGAGGTGTGGGGGTCTGTTCTGGTTTCTAGATTCACACTGCCAATCCGGATTCGGGCAAGGCCCCGCTGCCGATGGGCACGTCGAGCAGGGGCGAAGCGGGTTCTCCTGGGGGATCCGCCGGAAGAGCGCCGTCCGACTCCATCAGGTCGACGATGCGTTCGAGCGACAAGGTGATGGTGGCCTGCTCGAGTTCGGGCAGGGCCTTGAGCGCGTCCGCCAGCTTCTGCTGCAGCGGCGACGGCGTTTCGCCGGCGAGCTTGATGCCTTCGGGCGTTGCCGAGACGAACACGATGCGGCGGTCTTCCCGGCCGCGTTCGCGGCGGACCAGGCCCTTGTCTTCCAGGCGGTCCAGGATGCCCACCACGGTGCTGGCGCTGACGTGGATTTCGCGGCTGATTGCCGTTGCCGTCAGCGGACCGTGTTCGATGACCGCGCGCAGGCAGACGAGCTGCGGTGCCGTGATGTTGCTGAAGGCGGCCAGCTGCCGGGAATGCAGCGCGACGGAACGCGTGATGCGCCGCATGGCGCGCAGGATGCGCAAGTCGTACTGCTGTGAGGATGGGGAGGTCGTCATGGTGACACGAAAGGCCGGAGGATGATAAGGGTCAAATTCATTTCTGTTGAAATGATAAGCCTTGGAAGTAGTCGTGTCAATGCATGGGCGCGGGACGGCCGGGGCTCTCCGCCCCCATGGCCGCGGCCCTTGCCTCAGCCCGCGCTGATGGCGCGGGCCGCGCGCACGGCCATCGGGCCGAGTTCCTGCCTGGCCCTGGCGACGTCCCAGCGGGGCTTGGGGACCGAGATATTGACCGCGGCGACGGGGCGATGCGCTTCATTGAACACCGCCGCCGCGACGTTGACGTCGCCCGCGAAGAATTCCTCGTCGGCGTATGCGAAGCCCTCTTCACGGGCCTCGTCGATGATGCGGCGCAGGCTGCCGACGTCCATCGTGGTGCGCGGCGTATGCCGGACCAGAGTCGTGCGCGCCAGCAGCTCGTCGACCTCCTCGGGAGGCAGGCTGGCCAGCACCGCCCGCCCCGAGGCCGACGCCGTGATCGGGATGCGCGCGCCTATCGGCATGTAGACCGGCACGTGCTTGAACGTGTGGATGCGCATGACGAACACCATGTCGTCGCCGTCCGGAACGGAGAAGTTGACGCTTTCGCCGCATTCCTGATGCAGGCGGTGCAGAATGGCGTGCGCCGACCGGAACAGGCGTTCCCGCGCCAGATACGAATAGCCCAGGCTCATCGCCTTGACGGCCAGGCGATAGCGCTTGCTGCCGGGCTGCCTGCCGATGTAGCCGAGCTGTTCCAGCGTGTAGGCCACGCGCTGCGCGGAACTGGTGCTGATGCCGACGGCGCGCGACATTTCCTGCAGACTCATGGTTTCGTGCCGCCCGAAGGCTTCCAGCACCAGCAGGCCCTTTTCCAGCGACTGAATGAACAAAGGCGAAAGACTCACGCGCGCACCTCTTACCCGTTCCCTATTGACACAGAGAACAAATTATTGCCAAATATTGAATACCGGGAAACAACTATCGCTATTCGATAATTATAGCAATTGACTGAGGAGCTTTGCAAGATGGCACATGCCCGAACATTCAACTACGAGGCGGCCACGGTCATCGACGGCCTCGTGTTTTTCAGCGACGGCAACAACCGCGACGTGCGCGCCGGCGGGGTCACCGCCATGAACGTGACGATCACGGAGATGTCCGCTCGATTCGAACAGGCGGTCCAGGACATCGCCGCCTGGCGGAAGCGCTGCCGGGAAGATCCCACCTGGATACTCGTCGAAGGGCTGGCGGACATCGACCGCGCGAAACAGAGCGGCGGCGTCGGACTCATCATGGGTTGGCAAAACGCGAAGCCTTTCGGGGAATCCCTGGAACGCATCGCCTTGTTCCACGAGCTGGGCCTGCGCGTGGTGCAGCTGACCTACAACGAGGCCAACCTGATCGGCGACGGCTGCCTGGAAACGCGCAACGGCGGCCTGAGCCGCTACGGCGTCCAGGTGGTCGAGGAAATGAACCGCGTGGGCATCGCGATCGACGCCAGCCACTGCGCGGAACAGACATGCCTGGATGCCTGCAAGCACTCTGCCCGCCCCGTGCTGCTGACGCACGCGAACGCCAACGGCGTCATCAAGCGCCCTCGCAACAAAAGCGACGAAGTGCTGAAGGCGGTGGCCGCGACCGGCGGCGTCATCGGCTGCAGCATCCACGGCTACCTGAACTGGCGCGGCGACCCGGCGCGCCAATCCAGCCTCGAAGACTTCGTCGCCAACGTCAAATACATCGGCGACCTGGTCGGATACGAGCATGTCGGCATCGGCACCGATTTCCCGTCCGTGGACACCTATGAAGCGGTCCGGCACGTCATGGTCATGTCCCGCACCAAATACCCGGCATCGGGCGGCGACCTCGCGGCGGCCTTCGGCGACGTCATGGAAGCCCGGTATCCCAAGGAAACACCGACACCGGCTCAATTCCCGGTGCTGGCGCAGGCGCTGGAGGACGGCGGGCTGACCGACGCCCAGATCGCCGGCGTGCTGGGCAAGAATTTTTATCGCGCATTCGGCGAATGCTGGCAATCAAATTAAAGGGAGACTCTCATGAACAGCAAAAAACTCAGCAGCCTGCTGGCCGGCGGCCTGGCCCTGCTCTTTTCGGGCGCCGGCGCCGCACAGGCGCCGTCCTACCCCTCGCACCCCATACGCTTCATCGTGCCCTACCAGGCGGGCGGCTCGACTGACACCGTGATCCGCAGGTTCGCGGAAATGGTGGCGCCCAAGCTCGGGCAATCCATCATCATCGAGAACAAGGGCGGCGCGGGCGCAACGATGGGCGCGCGCGAGATCGCCAAGGCGAAGCCCGACGGCTACACGCTCGCCATTCTGCCCAGCCCCGTATTTCGCCTGCCCCACATCCAGGATGCCGGCTACGACCCGCTCAAGGACTTCACCTACATCATGATGCTCAGCGGCTATACCCTGGGCGTGGCGGTCAAGGCGGACTCCCCCTTCAAGACCTGGGAAGACTTCATCGCCGCCGCGAAGTCGCGCACGAAAGAAATCACCTACGGCACCGCCAGCGTGGGCAGCGCCTCGAACGTGATGATGGAGCAGATCGCCGAGCGCTACGGCGTCAAATGGACGCACGTTCCCTATCAGGGCGAAACCGGCGTCATCCAGGCGGTCATGGGCGATTTCGTCGACGCCTACGCCGGTTCGTCCACCATCGTGCCCATGGTGGAAAGCGGCAAGATGCGCGTCCTCGTGACCTGGGGCGAAAAACGCAGCGCAATCTATCCGGGCGTGCCGACCCTGCACGAGCTCGCCCCCGATATCCCGCCCGTCTATGCGCCCTTCGGCATCGCCGCGCCCAAAGGCATTTCCAAAGAGGTCATGGCCAAGCTTTCCGGCGTGTTCGAGGAAGTCGTGAAGTCGCCGCAGTTCACGGAAGTGCTTCAGAAGTACGGCCAGGAGCCGGTCTACATGAACAGCGCCGACTATGCCGCCTATGCTGAAAAAACCTTCGCCGAGGAAGCGAAGATCGTCAAACAGCTCGGGCTGAAAAGCAATTGATTCCATGAAGTCGATACAGTCGCTGCCGGAAAGAGTCGACGTCGCCATCGTGGGCGGTGGCATCATCGGTGTGTCCACCGCCTATGCTCTGTCCCGGGCCGGCGTGTCCGTCGCGGTCTTCGAGAAAAGCACCATCGCGTGCGAGCAATCGTCGCGCAATTGGGGCTGGGTGCGCAGCCTGATGAGAGACCTGCCCGAAATCCCGCTCGCCCTGCTCGCCAACAGGCTCTGGGACGAGATCCAGGACCAAACGGACGTCGGCTTCCGGCATAGCGGCATCCTGTACTTGGCCCGCACGCCGGCGGAACTGGACGACTACCGCCGCTGGCTGGACACGGCCCGGCCCCTGGGCGTCGACGCGGTCATGCTTGATCGCACTCAAGTGTCGGAACACCTGCCCAACGCCAGGGAAAGCTGGATAGGCGGCCTGTACAGCCGGAGCGACGGGGTTGCCGAGCCCGCTCTCGCCACGCAGGGCATCGCCGGCCTCGCCCGCCGCCACGGCGCGCACGTCCGCGAGCATTGCGCGGCCAGGGGCTTGAGCATGCGGGGGGGCGGAGCATGGGCCGTGCACACCGAGCATGGAAGCATCCAGGCGGATGCGGTGCTGGTCGCCGGCGGCGCCTGGTCGCGGCTGTTTTGCGGGAATCTGGGGGTTTCGCTGCCGCAGCTGAAGGTGCGCGCCTCGGTGCTCAGCACTCCGCCCGTGAATCCGCCCCTGGACATCGCGGTCAACGGCCGCGATTTCACCTGCCGTCCGCGCGCGGACGGCGGCTATACGGTCTCGCAGTTCAATGCTTCGTACACCGACATCGTGCCCGACAGTTTCCGTTTGTTCCGGCATTTTCTGCCGGCGTGGGTCAAGAGCAGCGGGCTGGTCAAGCTTCGTTTCGGCAGGGCGTTCTTCCGCGAGCTGCGGGTCAAGCGCCGCTTCGGCCCGGACGGCGTGACTCCGTTCGAGCAGCGGCGGGTGCTGGATCCGGGCCCTTCGCGGGCGGCGGCAAGGTCTTCGCTGAAGAAGCTGGCCCAGGTGTTTCCGGCGTTCGAAACGGCGCCGGTGCGGGAGATGTGGGGGGGGTACATAGACGTAACCCCAGACGCGCTACCGATCATTTCGCCGGTGGCGGGGCATGTGGGCCTGTATGTCGCAACGGGGTTCTCGGGCCATGGTTTCGGTATCGGGCCGGCTGTGGGGGAGGTGGCGGCGAAGATGGTGTTGAATCAAGAGCCTGAAATCGATCTTGCGCCGTTTCGTTTGTCCAGGTTTTGATGGGGCGGGTGGTCCGGCTCGGGGCGGGTGACGGCTTGCCGGGCCGTCGTTATCTGGTTTCTTGCGCTGTTGTCTGGGTTGTTGAACGGTCTGCTTATTGATCGTCGCGTTGTTATTGGTTTCTTGACGCGGCCTGCTTATTGATTGTTGCGCCGTTATTGGTTTCTTGACGCGGCCTGCCAGGTGCTGCGCGGGCGCTCTTGCTCCCGTGACCCGGTCCTGCTGCGCAGGACTGCCCGGCCAAAGCACGCCTGTCGGGGCGGTCGCAGAACTCGCCC